>Ga0070731_10003568_pt1 | contig 13931 bp, 13 predicted proteins | sample Coa_R1_2_FD_66448 | JGI IMG/M metagenome (GOLD analysis project Ga0070731, IMG submission 66448) | Surface soil microbial communities from Centralia Pennsylvania, which are recovering from an underground coalmine fire - Coalmine... | ecosystem: Environmental > Terrestrial > Soil > Unclassified ... | reverse complement strand
GTTGGAGGCGAGGGTCGGAATCGAACCGACGCATAAGGCTTTTGCAGAGCCCTGCCTTACCACTTGGCTACCCCGCCGTCTCCGTTGCGGAAAATAAATCAGTTTCGCAACTTCGCAAGGTTATTCCATCACAGCCTCCCGCCCGGACAACCACCCATCCACTATAAATGCTTTTTCATTTTCAGCTGACGCGGATCATGACACGGCCGGCCTCAACCCTCACAGGATAAGTGTTGAGATTCACGCATACCGGTGCGCCCTGCGCTTTGCCTGTAGTGAAATCAAAGCGCCCATTGTGTTTGGGACATTCGATGATGTGGTCCATCACAAACCCGCCCGCGAGGTGAACCTTCTCATGCGTGCAAAGGCCCTCCGTGACATAATAGTTGTCGTCAGCTGTTCGATAAACCGCGAATGTCCGCTGGCCGTGATCGAAGCGAATGACATCTGCCGGCTCGATATCTCCAACGCGACAGGCCTCTACCCACTGTCCATTCATTTCCTGGTTCATAGAATTCTCGCGAAATTAAAGTGGCTCAGCGGGGCGGGCATGCTCATAACCAGGATCCCCCGGCAACGATTTTGCGCAGGCCGGTAATTCGCGCCGAACAAAGTACGTCGGATCTTTGGTTTGCCTCAGCAATGCCGGAATGATCTCGCGATACGTCTCCCAAAGTCCGCGATACGGCCGGGGCATGTCGGTTTTAAGTTCAGTATGCAGGGCTGGCAAACTGTAGTAAGGAACCATTGGGAACATGTGATGCTCCACGTGGTAATTCATGTTCCAATACAGAAAGCGAAATATCGGATTCATATAAATCGTCCGGGAATTGAGCCGGTGATCGAGGACATTCTCAGCGAGGCCAGCATGCTGGGTTAAACCGAAGACAACCATCAACCATGCACCGTAAAAAGATGGAAGGCCAATAAGCATCAGCGGCAGGATGCTGCGGCGGGCGATGGCCCACGCGATCACCACGGCATAAATCAGCGCCCAGATCCGCGCGATGCGGATGACTCGGGGCCATTCGGATTCGGGCACGTAGATCTTCTCCTCCGATGTCAAACTGCCGGCGCAATGCCGGAGAATACGTTTGAATTCCTTCGGGCCGCTCTTCAGGATGAAAAACGCCGTCGCAATTCCCACGAGGTCGGGCGGACGTGGTACGGCGATTTCGGGGTCACGCCCCACGATGATCGTATCCGTATGATGGCGAGTGTGACTCCAGCGCCACGAAGTGGATTCGCGGATGACCATGAAGGACGCGACTTCGTAAACCACATCATTCATCCACGTCGTCCGGAATGCCGTGCGATGACCGCATTCATGCCAGCGCGAATCGGAGGCCGTGCCATAAAGCAATCCATAGGCAATGAAACACGGCACGCACCACCACGTGCCCCAGAAGTGATAACCGAAATATCCAGTGACTCCAAGCAGCGTGAACCAAAGCAGCGTGTGGAAAATGGCCGGCCCATTGCGACGCTGCATCAATTCTTTCAGGCGCTTGCGCGGGATCGGACTGGAATACCACTCGGCTGACGCGAGGCCTTTTTCCTCGGCGAGCTTCGCATTTTTACCGAGAAGACTGTAATCGAATTCAATCGCCTGCGCAGACATAACTAATCGACGTGAAAAACTTCTTCCGCTCCGGCCCACCATTCGCCGGGCTCGCGATCGTCGAAGGGTATCTGGCAGGGCTTGCAAAGTTCCCACCACTTCTGCGTCATGGGATCCGCCGCCATGATGGCCATATCGGCCGCAAAGTTGGAACCGGTGTATTCGAAATAGCCAAAGAGGTAATAATTGTCGTCAGGCATTCTGCGCAGAAAGATCGAATAGTTGCGGATGTTGCAGTGCTTGATCATCTGCAACACCCCAGGCCAGACGGCGGCGTGAAGTTTTTTGTATTCCTCCAGCTTTTCGGGCCGGACTCCGATAATACTTCCGTAACGTTTCATCAACCATTTCCTTTCGTGAGCAGGTCCCCGAGATAATTTCCGTAGGTGAGCGCGAGGACGGCCGCTACCAGGATCACGAGCGCAATCGCGATGGTTCGATGCGTCAATCGGCGGCATTGAATCCACTCACGCAGCATCACTCCCATCAGGTTGCTGAACAGCACGAGCATAATCATATGGATGGCCCAACTCGTGAACGCGAACTTATCGCCCATGTGCACATGGCCAAGATTGTAAAAGAAGAACTGGCCGTACCAGAACAAACCCGTGATCGCAGCCATGGCAAAATTGACCGGCAACCGGCCTTTCTCCTGGCCGCCGGGTAATTCCACCAGTTCGCCGATCGTTTTGTGTCGCAGATGAAGGAACAGACAGTACGCGGCCGTGGTCACAAACGCACCTGTATTGGCAAAAATGTAAACGACATTCCCGCGCCAAACGCCCGCACCATGGGCGGAAGCCACACTGGCGATGGGCTCGCCCGCATCCAGTGCAAATCCGTAAACAGCCGAGAGTACCCCTGCAAATAGCGAAAGCGCGAGGCCTTTGCTGAGCGAAAATTCGCCGCGGTTGTTTTGCGCAGTGAGATCATTCTCCTTCATGCGCCCAGCCAGTCCGGCGCACGCAATGCCCATCGTGCCAATGATGATGCCGGCGATTATCCAGCCCGCGCCGGGTTTACCAAGCTTTTCGCCGAGGTTATGGTGAACCAGCGGCGGAATCAGCGTGCCGAGAACCGCAGAAAGTCCGACAGCGATAGCATAGGTGAGCGAGAATCCGATGTAACGAATCGAAATACCAAATGCGGTTCCCCCGAAGCCGTAGGCCATTCCGTACAGAAAAGATTTCCACATCGCGCTTGTGGGAGCTTCGTGCAGAACAGACATCAGATCCGGAATGGTCAGGAAGGCGCCGACGATCGGGAGCAGAAACCAGCAGACCGATGCCTGGGTGATCCAGTAGGTTTGCCAGGACCAACCTTTGACTTTCTTTTGCGGCGTGTAACAGGAGGCCGCAAAAACTGCCCCGACGGAATGAAAGCCGACACCGAGCAAAGGATTGGTTGTGACGGTTATCATTGAATGGTCAGGTCAGTAAGCCATTAAATCACACGAGCACTTTACGGCACAAGTGTGGGTATTTTGTCACTGTCCGGCGGTAAAGGGCAAAGCGTTTTAGGAGTGATTTTGCGACATGCACCCAACGTCTGGAATGCCAAAATAGGCTTATCAAATGCATTGAGGCTCCTGCGAATGATCAATATAATAGATTGAAATGCGACAAGATTCCAACCACGCGCACGCCCTGCCCCTCGATGACCGTTTTTTCCAAGAGCCGCTCTACGTGACTCACGTCGGTTGGGAGTTTGTTCGCCCGCACCAGCCGTATCCACGGCCGGGGCATCCGTCGTATTATCAGTTTAAATGGCAGGAAGGGCGCGTGCTGGGCGAGTTTTGTTTGTGGTTCATCACTCGAGGCCAGGGTGAAATCGAGACAGAGCACAGCCGCCAATCCATTCACGCGGGCCAGGCCTGTCTTTACCGGCCCGGCGAGTGGCACCGTCATCGCCCCGTACCGTCAATCGGCTGGTTCAATATGTGGGTGAACTTTAATGGCGAGCTTCCACACCGTTGGTTGCGGGATGATTCATTCCTGCTCGAAGGCAATCTCGCGCAGTTCGCCAACCGGCGGCTTTTTGAAAGTCAATTTCGTCATCTCGTCGAATCGGTCCATGTTTCCGGCGCGCGCAATTCGCTCACGTTTTCCTGGCAAGCCATTGGGTTACTCGCACATTTCTTGCGGGATGCTGGAGCATCAGATCAGCCGAAGGCGGCCAAATTTGATGACCTGGTTGTCAATACAGCGATGAATTACATCTGGAGCCACAGCCATAACCAGATCGGCGTGCCCGACGTGGCACGTCATACGCGAACGAATCGCCGAACGCTGGAGCGCAGGTTCAAATCAGTGACAGGCACCACGTTGCTCAACGAAATCCGGCGCTGCCGGGCATCGCGCGCCGCGCTGTTATTGCGCGAGACGGACGCGCCGCTGAAATATGTGATCGGACGCGCTGGTTTTGCAGGTTACCAACAACAAAGACAAACGTTTCACAAATATTTTGGAGTGTCGCCGGAAGGATTCCGCTCAAGGCAGCAATAGAGCCAGGTTCGGCAGGCTACTTTTTGAAACCCAACTCGTGCCGTCGCGACCACAATTCGCGCGGTTTGAAAATTCCCGCGGGCGTGATAATACCCGTGATCAGTTCCGCGGGTGTCACATCAAAGCCCGGATTCCTCGCGCCGCTGGTGGGATTGGCTACTCGCACATAAACGCCCCTGCCCGGCTTTGGATTTTGGACTTTGGACTTTAGACTCACCGGCCCCCCCCACGCTCCGAGCACTTCGCTTTCGTGGCGCTCTTCAATCGGAATGTCGAAGCCGGATTTGAGGTTCCAATCAATGGTCGAAAGCGGGATGGCGACGTAGAAAGGGATTTTGTGGCGCGCAGCCAGAACGGCTTTCGTGTAAGTGCCGATTTTATTTGCCACTTCGCCGGTGCGTCCCAGCGTGCGATCGCTGCCGACAATGACGAGGTCAATTTCCCCGCGCTGCATCAGATGGCCTGCCGCGTTGTCCGCGATGATCTGGTGTGAAATCTTTTGTTGGGCAAGTTCCCAGGCGGTGAGTGTGGCACCCTGCGAGCGCGGGCGGGTTTCATCGCAGTAGACGTGAAATTTCCTTCCATGAGCTTGCGCGGCATACATCGGTGCGGTGGCGGTACCAACGTCCACGAAAGCGAGCCAGCCCGCGTTGCAATGAGTGAGTATCTTCATTCCATTGCGAATCAAGCCAGCTCCGTGCTCGCCAATTTCTTCACAATGGCGGACATCTTCATTGGCAAATTCCTCAGCCTCCGCAAGGGCAAGGGCTTGCTGTTCTTCCACGGTTTCTCCGGCCCGCATGGCGTTGCGCACGTCGTTCATGGCGTTGACAGGGTCAACGGCGGTAGGCCGCGCGGCTTTCAGAGTTTGAAAAACAGTGTCAATGTGCCCGGTGAATTTCTTCAGGTTACTTCCGCGAAATGCCAGCGCGCCCTGGGCCAGACCGTATGCCGCAGTCGCGCCGATGGCTCCCGCGCCGCGGACCACCATGTCTTTGATCGCGTGTGCGGTTTCGCCGAAGTTACGCGTCGCAACGATTTTGAATTCGTGGGGAAGAAGCCGCTGTTCGATCAGCAGGACGGCATTGTGCCGGACGTCGAACGTCACCGTGCGATGATGCCGGGTTTGGCCGCGAATAGTGACGTTCATTTTGAAAATGCCTGGTTAAATCGTTGAACCGTCTAATTGCCAAATTGAAGCAAGTTCCCGTATTGGCCAAAACCAAATCGCGCCTACGCGATCTTAACCTTCATCTTGCGAATCTTGGCCTCAATCGAGCGGAAGACGGGATGTTTGCGCAAGGTTCGCAAATCAGGATCTTTAGCCAGCCACTTGAAATCGCGGTAACCGAGTCCGAGCGCTTTTTCGAGCGCGGATGCCGCCAGGTCCACCGCACCGGTAAGCGAATAGCTGCACGCGAGATTATAGAAGACCAGCGGGTTGCGCGGTTCCAATCGGGACAACTGCTCGTCGACCTTCAGGCCGTCTTGATATTTTCCGCGTTGAGTGTAGTGGTCACCCAGAAGCTGCAAAGCCTCGATGTACTGCGGATCGCGACGCACGATCCCTTCCATGAATTGTATCTTGATATCGAGCTCCCGCGTTTCCCGGCGATTCATTTTCTTTTTGGCGCTGCTCTTTTCCGGCATACGACAGTTGAATTGTTTCCAAGAGGAATTATTAAGTCAAGAGTGACATTGGGAAAAGTCCGTGTTGCGCGGAAAAAAAGCCTTTGACTCGCGCGCCTCAAGTTTCAACTCTCAACGCGGCATGAATTGTTTTGTGACCGGCGCTTCGGGATTTATCGGCGCGAACCTCGTGCACGAGTTGCGCTCGCGAGGGCACCGTGTCAAAGCATTGTTACGTCCGGAGGCCGATTTACGGGGACTTGCCGGCGCGGATTTTGAGCCTGTGACTGGCGACGTGAGTGACCGCGACAAACTCAAAAAAGCGATGGGTGGTTGCGATTGGTGTTTTCACGTGGCGGCGAGCTATCATTTGTGGCAGAAGGATTATGGGCCGATGTACGCAGCCAATGTGGATGGCACACGGAATGTGCTCCAGGCAGCGGGCGCGGCGGGTTGCTCGCGCGTTGTTTACACCAGCACGGTGGGTTGTGTTGGCCTGCCGGTTACGATTCAAGGGCAAACTGGTCTACCCACGGATGAGACCGCCACGGTGACTGAAGCCAATCTAAAGGGAAATCACTACAAAATTTCAAAGTGGCGCGCGGAAAAAGTGGCACTCCAACTGGCGAGCGACGGATTGCCCGTCGTCATTGTGAACCCAAGCGCGCCGGTCGGGCCGCGCGATGTTAAACCAACACCAACCGGCCAGGTGATCGTGGATTTTCTAAATCGAAAAATGCCGGCATATCTGGATACGGGACTGAATTGGGTGCACGTGCGCGATGTTGCGATAGGTCACATCCTCGCGGCGGAAAAAGGAAAGGTTGGCGAACGCTACATTCTTGGGAGTGCCGAGGGCAACTGGACCATGAAGGAGGCATTTGCAGTGCTGGAGGAAATCACCCGCGTCCGGGCGCCCCGAATGCAGATCCCTTATAGCGTTGCATGGTTGGCCGCCTGTGCGGATGAATTGAAATCGAGGTTCACCGGGCGTCCCCCGCGCGCGCCACTGGCGGGGGTTCGAATGGCGTTGCACAAAATGTTTTTCAACCCGGCCAAAGCGATTCGCGAACTCGGCCTTCCCCAGACGCCTCCGAAGCAGGCGCTGGCGGATGCGGTGGAATGGTTCAGGGTAAATGGATACATCAAGGGCTGATTACACTTCTAGCCGCGGTTTTCAATTCTGCGTAGGAGCACTGACTAAAATACTGGATATTACAGATCAACAAATCAGTGCCGCCCTCCATTTACTCTCCCACGGGTTCGCCGCACCGTAGTACTGACTGAATGAAGTTGAAAGTACCAGCGGGAAAAACTCCGCGGCGACAAAAGTCGGCCGCCTCGAATGGCACCCTCAAAATGCGGCGGAAAATCCGTATCGTCATTGTGGACGAAAATCCTCTTTGCCGGCGGGGATTACGCGAACTTTTACGCGAAGACGAGAGATTTGAAGTGGTTGCAGAAGCGGACCAGGCGAGTGCAGGCCTGAAGGTCATCGTCGAACACAAGCCCGATGTTGCTATAATCGACGACAATCTCACCGGACCGAACGGGATCGAATTAGCCGGAACACTCAGGGCGAAAAATGCAGCTGTGAATACCCTGATTCTAAGCCAGGAAAAGGATGAGAAACGCTTTAACCGGGCGATAAGCCTGGGCGTCAAAGGCTACTTCTTAAAGAGGAACGCCGGAAACGAGATTTTCGATTGCGTCGCCAGAGTGGCGCGAGGCGAGGCTTACATTTGTCCGGAATTGACGGATTTTTTGTTGCGAAGAGCAGGCCGGACGGAGTCGCTGGAGCGGCAGAAACCGGGACTTAGCCACCTCACCGTGATGGAGCGGCGCGTGCTAAATCGCATTGCTCACGGAAAAACTTCCAGGGAAATCGCCGTCGAGTGCGGCATCAGCCCGCGCACCGTGGATTCGCATCGTTCTCATATCTGTGAAAAGCTTAATCTCTCAGGGAGAAATCGACTCATTCACTTCGCCATCGAACATCGTGATGTCCTCGGTCGCTCAGATTGAGGCGCGCAGATGTTCACAGTGATCTTTTCCATACGGAGGAAAATCCGTGTGACTACTGATAAGAGAATGTGTGTTCACTCGGATTTACGAACAGACAAGATTCCTGAATGGTGATAACAGCGATAACGAGAATGAAGCGTCGACTGCATTATCAGTCCTATTTTGAAATTTTGAAGGATGCCGGGAAAACGGCAATCCACAACCATTCTCCACACCTCAATGCTCCGACTGCTTGAGGTGTTCTCCAACCCCGCCAGCGAGGTTTTTCCTCGTTGGCGGGCTTCTTTTCACATCAGCCTGATTTGAAATCGATGAACGGTCGTTTGGCAGTTTCGCTCGCGCCAACGACGCTTAAAGCTGGACCCGCGGCATCCGGGCTTGTTCCTCGAGCAAATTTAACTTCTGGGCCATTATGACCAGATCTGCAACTGATTCAGCCTGCATTTTTCTCATGACCCGGCGACGATGTACTTTCACCGTGTTCTCCACAATGCCAAGTTCGGCAGCGGTTTGCTTGTTGAGTTTTCCACTGGTTACAAAGGAAAGGATCTGCGTTTCCCGCGGGGTCAACGAGCCGTAGCGCTCCTGGATGGCGGCCATTTCAGAACGGGCTTCGATTTCGCGGTAACAGACGGACAAAGCCTTTTCCACCTCTGAGATCAATTCGCCTTCACCGAATGGTTTGGTCAGAAAGCTGAATGCACCAGCTTTGAGTGCGCGCACAGCCATCGGAACATCCCCATGGCCGGTGATAAAAATAATCGGCAGAAGGATTCCGCGTCGGGCAAGCTGTTTCTGTAATTCAAAGCCGTTTAAGCCCGGCAGACTGATATCGAGCAGCAAACAAGCGATGCGCAGGTCCAGTTTTTCCTGGAGAAACTCCTCCGCGGATGAGAAACATTCCGCCCGGTAGCCTCTTGCCTGCAGCAAACGCGCCAGGCCCGTTCGCACCGAATCGTCATCGTCCACCACAAATACTGCCGGCCTCTCACGAATCATACTCTGCCTTTCCCATAGACTGGAAGAACCACGCGAAAACTGGCTCCTCCGCCCGCATTGTTGATTGCAGTTATCTCGCCTCGATGTGCCTGCACAATCGAGCGGCAAATGACCAAGCCCATCCCCAGCCCCCCGGCCTTGGTTGTAAAAAATGGCTCAAATAATCGGCCTAGTCTCTCAGGAGAAACACCCGGTCCCGAATCCCGCACCAGAACGACAATAGAGCGTTTATCAGCTATTTGTGTCTTTATTGTCAACCTTCGAATTGTGACATCCGCCGCATCCATGGCCTCGAAGGCATTCATAACGAGGTTAAGAATCACCTGTTGCAGTTGAATTCGATCCCCCCAGACGGTCGGTGCCGAAGGATCCAGCAAAAGAGAACTTTCCACTCTTCTCAAAACTGCGTCCTCGTGGACAAGGGTCATCACATCCTCAATCAGCTTGTTGACTTTGATCGGACGAAAGCGAGCGGGGCCCTTCTTGAGCATGGCACGAAGACTTTGGATAATCTTACCCGCTCGAAGATCGTCACTGATTATGTCCGAAAGAATCGGCTCGATTCCTTTCGGGCCACGTGTTTTGTCCACCAACCGTTTGGCCGCCTGGGCATTGGTCAATATGGCGGTCAGTGGCTGGTTTAACTCATGGGCAAACGAGGCAGTCAGTTCACCCAAAGCCGCCACACGATTAGCGTGGGCGAGTTCCTGCGACAGAATCTGCGTCTGCATTTCGGCCTGCCGACGGCTCGTGATATTTAAATGGGTGATAATTGCTCCACCTTCCCAGCGCCGCAATGGATGGACAATCATTTCAAACCACTCCTCTGCATTTCCAACACATCGATATTCCAGATGAAATTCGGATCGTGAGCCGTCGAGGACCGCCGCTATCCCCTCCCTTGCGGCTCTGGCATCGTGATCTGCCGACATCATGACGCGACGGCACACCTCCAGATAATTGGCCCCGGTCCCGATTTTAGGCTGATGCCCGTGCCGCCGTGTGAAACGGAGCCATCCATCATTGACCGCAATGATTCTACCGGAGCAATCCACAAGCGCCACGTTGCCAACTGAGGGACCGAAAAGTGCGTCGCAGCGCATCTCGCTGTAGCGCAGTGCTTCTTCAGCAGCTTTCTGGTTGTTTACGTCCACTGCTGTATCAATGTAGCCGAGAAATCGGCCATCACCGGCGAAGTCAGGAACGCCGATGTTCAGGACATGATGGTAGTCGCCGTCATAACGACGAAGGCGGCATTCGAAACTGAAACTTTCTTGAACGCCCAGAGCAGCATTGAACTGCTCCATGCATTCGACGCGGTCGTCGGGATGCAGGTCATCAATCCAGCGGTGCCCGGACAAATTCTCAAAGGAATGGCCGGTAAAGGCTAGCCATTCCCGATTAAAATAAACTCCGTTTCCGGCCGCATCTGAAACAAAGATCAGCAGTGGAACCGAATCAATCAGATGCCGAAATCGTCCTTCCGTTTCAGAAATGGATTCATCCATTGAATTCATGGGCATCGACATCGCTTAGCGTAAAAATTTTTCGTGCGTTCTCGCTTAAAACAATCGATATTCGTTGCCCGCAATGGGCATTGAGCCTGCGAAATCCGATCCGTGTTCCCCGTTTCGCCATGCCTTCCCGTCTTAAACCCCTACATGCGCCGGTTCTGCCATTTCCCGCCCAAATCCAGCAAACTTTCGGCCGATCAGATTTGCCCTGAAGCGCTCAACAATTTCCAGCAATTCTGAACGGCCGAATGGCTTTTCGCAGACGAGATCGGCACCCAGTTGCAAAGCAAGAGGTACATCCACCTGCTCCAGAGTGCTGCTCCAGAGGATCACTCGTGGCCGAAAGATCTGGTGCCTCAGTTTTCGCAGAAGGTTTATGCCGTCGCAACGGGGCATTTGAAAATCAAGCAATAACAGCTCCGGATAGGGGAAGATCTCCCGCTTTTTGAATTGATCAGTTCCTCGCATGTAAGCGAGTGCTTCCATCCCGTCATGAACAAAGCCGATTACCTTCAATGTGTCCGAATCACGCAGTTCCGCGCAAAGCAGTACGCATTCATCCTTTGAATCATCGACGATAAGTGTTCGAAGAGGGTTGAGTTGAGTAGTCATAACACAATTATTCCCGCCGCCTGCAAGCCACAGTTCAGTTCCGGACCCGGTGAACTGTTATGTGGTTTACACTAGCGAATAACTGTCCAGTTCGGCAATTGCACTTAGGTGTTACGCACTGGGTTGGATATCTTGTGCTCCTTAAGTGACCACTCCGTATCGAAAATTGCTGGAATACCAGTCCTGGCCTTATTAGCCTTGCTTTCAGCGAGTTCCGGCAGGAATCAAATGAAGGAAACGACCGGCGGCGCGAAACTGAATCGGGCGTGGAATATTGAAGGTTGTCTTCATTACCCCGCCTTATGGGTAGTTCTCGTCAGCGCTCTCACAGGCCTCGGCTATTATCTCACCGCAAAATTTGGCTTTGCGCTCACATTCGGTCCCCATGCCATCTCTGTTATGTGGTTGCCGAATTCTATCGTTCTCTCAGTGCTCGTTCTGATGCCGGTACGTTCTTGGTGGCTACCCTTGCTCGCCACATTCTGTGCCCACCTTGCGGGCGAATTGCAAAGTGGTGTGCCCCTGAATCTCGTTTTATGCTGGTTTGTCAGTAATTCCTTTGAAGCCGTCATTGGCGCAACCCTGACCCGCCTTTTAGTCTCCGCCCCGCTTCGTTTTGACAATCTGAGAAATATCACCGCCTTTTTCGTGTGTGGCGCGCTGGCCGGAGCGTTCCTGTCTTCGTTCCTCGATGCGGCGTTTGTGAGCTTTAACCATTGGCGCTCCGAGGACTATTGGCTCGTCTGGCGCATGCGTTTTTTTTCCAACAGTTTCGCATCGATGACCGCTGGACCCGTGATCATTACGTGGGCTACGATACGACCCGTTCTCCCCTCAAAAATCTCCGCATCCCGAATAGCAGAGATTCTGATACTGACGGTGGGGCTGGCTGCCACCAGCGCAGTCGTTTTTTACGATTTTGACGCCGGTGCCGACATCATTCCGGCCGCTCTCTACGCTCCGCTGCCTCTTTTTCTGTGGGCAACAGTCCGATTCGGGATGAGGGGCGTTGCAACCTCCATATTTGCCGTCGCCCTTCTGGCCATCTGGAGCGCGACGCACGGGCGCGGCCCGTTCCTCACGAGTTCACCGGAGGTGAATGCGTTGTCCATCCAGATCTTTTTCGTCGTTCTTTCGGCGCTTCTCATTCCACTCGCGACGACGCTTGCCGAGCGCAAGGCTGTGACCGATGCGCTGAGGGAAAGCCAAGAGAGGTATCGCGAAGTTGTGGAAAGCCAGACCGACCTGGTCTGTCGCTATCTCGCAGACACGTCACTCACGTTTGTCAATGAAGCTTATTGCCGGTTTTTCAGACGGCCGCGCGAGGACCTCATCGGCCGAAGGATTCTGGATTTGCTGCCTCCCACTGCGCACGAAAAAGTTCTGCTCGGAGTCGCGTCCCTCATGGTTCATCGGAAACCGATCACCTGGAATCACGAAGTCCTCTTTCCGGATGGTTCCCTTGGCTGGCAGCAATGGGTAGGGCGTCCCATCGAAGATCCCGATGGTCACATTCGGGAATTGCAAGCCATTGGCCGGGATATCACGACGCGCGTGCGTGCGGAAACGGCGTTAAAAGAAAGTGAGGAGCAGAATCGGGCGATCCTCAACGCAATTCCCGACTCAATTTTTCTGCTGAACAAATCGGGCATTTGTTTGGATTGCTATATGCGCGCACAGAACCAACTCCTGGTTTCTGCCGATCAATTTCGCGGCAAACACGTCCGGGATGCGCTCCCGACCCGCGTCGCGAGCGAGGTGATGCTATCCGTCGAATCCGTGCTCCGAAGTGGGGAGATGAAAATTCTCGAATACACCCTCCCGTTTCGAGGAAAGGAACATTATTTTGAAACCCGCATAGTCCGTAGCGGCACTGACAGGATTCTGTGCCTGGTTCGCGACATCACAGAGCACAAGCAGGTCGAGGAAGCCCGCCAGACTCTCATGCACGCGTCCCGCCTCGCGGTCATTGGAGAGCTCACATCTATGATGGCTCATGAAGTGAATCAACCTTTGACGGCGATTCTCACCAATTCGGCCGCCGGCAGGGAGTTGCTGAAATCAGGCAAGGCGTCACTGGATGAGATCCAGCGTATTCTGGAAGACATCCACCGGGACAGTCTTCGTGCGAGCGACGCCGTCCGAAGCACTCGGGCTCTGGCCCAAAAGCGTCCCGTCTCCGTTCAACGACTTCACATTCCCAACCTGATTGAAGAAAGCGTACGGCTCGTTGCCGCTGACGCGGCACGCCGCCGGGTCCAGATTCACATCAGGTTCGCCACAGATCTTCCGCAAGTGGACGGGGACCCTGTTCACCTCCAGCAGGTGCTTCTGAATCTTATTATCAATGCAATGGAGGCAATGACCGAAAGTCCGGAAGCCGAGAGATTTTTAACTTTGAGAGCGGAGGTCCACGCAAACGGAGACCTTGCGCTCGCGATAAAAGACACCGGCCCGGGCATTCCAACCGAACTATCCTCGCGAATTTTTCAATCCTTCTTCTCCACGAAAAAGCAAGGCGTGGGGATTGGATTATCCATCGCGCGCTCCATCATTGAAGCGCACGGCGGACGAATCTGGTGCGAAAACAATGCCTCCGGCGGCGCGACGTTCCACATTATCCTGCCGCGTAGCGAGACGCCCTCAAACCCAAAATAACATTATCGCTGACTCGCTGACAAAATTATCAACGCGAATTCAATCGCGCACGCAGCGGTTGCGGGGTTTCCGGTGGAGGTGGCAAAAGCGAAATGGTCGTTTGTTCCGCGCCGTTGCCATTTTCCACAAAAACTCCGGTGTCGGAAGTTTGAGCGCAAGCAGGTGGAGCGGGTAGGTTCGCTTGTTTGCTTCGGTTGCGCTTTAGTCGAAGCAGCCTTCTAATTCCGCGGCGAAATTGACTGATCGCGTCGACGTGGTTACTAACCGGAACAGTCAGTGTCTCGTCCGAAAAAAAACAGGAGCGATTGATCGCGTTGAACCGATCGCCGTCGGAACAATCGACCTGGCGTGGATCGTATACCAGAATCA
>Ga0070731_10003567_pt1 | contig 13931 bp, 13 predicted proteins | sample Coa_R1_2_FD_66448 | JGI IMG/M metagenome (GOLD analysis project Ga0070731, IMG submission 66448) | Surface soil microbial communities from Centralia Pennsylvania, which are recovering from an underground coalmine fire - Coalmine... | ecosystem: Environmental > Terrestrial > Soil > Unclassified ... | reverse complement strand
GATGAGCAAGAGCAGCCACATGTCCCAGCCGCCCTGGTTCATAAGTTGCCAAAATCCTGAAAACACGGTGTCCTACCACCCTCCAACTAGCAAAGTTGCCGGTGCGACCTCCGCCCCGTGAGGGCGAGCCATTGGCCTACCCCGGCCTAAAGTCCTGGTAATATTAGCTCCCGCCTCCCGCCTGGCCGGAAGGCGAACCGTTGAGATATTTCTTCATAAAACTCTCGATCTGAAGCGCGAGACCCTCGTCACCCTGATCCTTCGCTTCCTGGTCTGCCTTACTGAGGGTAGCGCTCGCCGTTTTCTTGGTGTTATCGTTGTGATCGCCGAACCACTGACCCGTAAGTGCTATACCCAAGGCGAAGTTTGCGTTTGCGTCGTTCGGCTTAATGGCGAGCGCCTTCTCCGCATAAGCTTGCATCCGCTTGTAGTCCGGCTTCGCGCTATTGCCGATTGCTTTAGCCGCTAATACGTTCGCTTGGAATGCCACGTCGGGAGAACCGGACGCAGCCGCCTTGTCGAAGTCGTCCAACGCCGTGGCGTAATCTTTGTTGTTGAACGCGGTCACGCCGGAGCGCAGCAGGCTGTCGCCCATAGCTTGAGTGCCCGCGTTACTGTTGGGATCGAGCCGCTTAATCTCTTCCGCTATAGACTGGGCGCCGGCCGTGTCGCCGGTGGCGATATACGCCCGCATGAGCTCCTGGTCGAGGTTTACTTTTGAGCTGGTTGCCAGGCTTCGGTCGTTAAGTTCCGCATCGTGCGCCGCTTTCAGCGATGCCAGCGCCTCGGCATTTTGATTGTTGGCGAGTTGCGCCACCCCTAATGCGAAGCGAGAGTTCGCTGAGGGCTGGATTGCCATGGCCTTATTCGCATACGCCAGAGCCTGGGTCGGATTGCTGGTCGCGACGCTCACGGCCGCGCGGGCGAAACTGGCGGCCGCAATCGGCCGAAACTGTGAACCGACGTTCTGTACCTTGTCGAAGGCCGCCGCCGCGGCCGTCACGTTTCCGTTATCGAACTCGGCGATGCCGAGCATTTGGCGCAGCGAATCGTCGCCCGGCGAGTTCATGAGCTCGCCTTGGGCTTTAGAGACCGCCGCCGAGTATTGGTGCTGCCGAATGAGCGCTGCCACTTGCCCCGCGGCGGGACTTACGGCTCCGCCCGACGGTACGCCGCCGGAACCCTCGCTCGGCGCGTTAACGACCGCCTTGCCCTTGAACCTCAGCGTGAAATCGTAGAACGACACGACGGGCGTCGTCCCTCGATGCGCCGGGCGGTAGCTCGAGCTTTGCGCGATGTCCATTGCTGCTGCGTTGTCCCCTGAGTTGGTAGAACGCAGGACCTTGATCGCTTTGTGACTGCCGTCTGCGTTAACTTGAACCTGCACCACGACCGTACCGTTGCCGGCAATATCGTGGGTCGTCTTTCCCTGGCTCAAGAGCTTTGCCGGGGTGAACTCATTTGAATATTGCGCGGTCGCCGGAAAAGGGACGAGCGCGAGCAGTGCCGCCGCGGCCGGCGCGGCGAATCGAAAGCGAACCTTCATGACGTACCTCGGGTTACGGGCGTGCGTGTCGTGTTCCGCTTGCTACGCGGCAATTCGACTCGCGGCCTGCGATAGCGCTCCAGTGCGGCCAACTCCCGTTGGGTGAGCGGCCGAACCGCACCCCCGGCCAGCGCGCCGAGGCGAAGCGGACCGAACTGCGTGCGCGTCAACGCCAACACGGGATGCCCCAGCACTTCAAACATCCGGCGAACCTGGCGGTTACGGCCCTCGTGAATCGTCAGGTCGACGACGCTATGGTCGCGGCGAACGGCGGCCACACGAATCTTCGCGCCGGTCGAGCGGAAATCGCCGAGGCGAATCCCGCGGTGCAACAACCGCACGTCTTCGGCTGACAGCCGCCCCTCGATTGCCGCCCGGTACGTCTTCTCCACGCCGAAGCGCGGGTGAAGCAGCCGGTGAGCGAGTTCGCCGTCGTCGGTGAGCAAGAGCAAGCCGCCGGTATCGTAGTCGAGTCGTCCGACGGGAACGGCGCGAACACCGCGCGGAAGCAGATCCGCCACGGTACGGCGTTGCTGAGGATCTCGCATGGTCGTGACGACCCCGACCGGTTTGTTCATCACCAGATAGGTCAGCTCGCGCGGAGGCTGGACGGTTTGTCCTTCGACTTCGACATGGTCTACGGAATTAACGAGAGTTCCAAGCTCCCGAACTGGTCGGCCGTTAATTCTAACCGCGCCTTTAAGGATGAGCTCGTCGGCATGGCGCCTCGACGCGATCCCGCACCGGGCCAAATAGCGATTGAGGCGCATTCCGCCGACGCTAGTTAGTACTTGCCGTTGCCGTCCTCGTAGCCGCGCGACATCGAGAGCGCCTCTTTCGTTACCGACTGCAAGAACTCTTCGTTCGTGCGCGTCTGCGCCATCTTGTCGAGAATGATCTCGGTGATGTCGCCGGTGTTGAGTACCGCGGTCGCGCGCCGCAGCATCCAGATCTTGCGCATCTCATCGGGCGAGAGCAGCAGCTCCTCGTGACGCGTACCGGACCGCTTGATGTCGATCGCGGGAAAGACGCGCGATTCCGCGAGCTTGCGCGTCAGATCGATCTCCATGTTGCCGGTGCCTTTGAACTCTTCGAAAATAACGTCGTCCATTTTCGATCCGGTCTCGATCAGGGCCGTTGCGATGATCGTCAGCGAGCCGCCCTCTTCGATCTTACGCGCGGCGCCGAAGAACCGCTTCGGCTTGTGCAGCGACGCGGTATCGAGACCACCGGATAGCGTGCGTCCGGAACTCGCGACGACTTGGTTATAGGCGCGCGCGAGCCGGGTGATCGAATCGAGCAGGATCACGACGTCTTTGCCGAGCTCCACGAGCCGCTTTGCGCGCTCCATCGTGAGCTCTGCGACGGTCGTGTGATTTTCGGGGTGCTCGTCGAACGTCGACGCGACGACGTCACCGTCGATCGTCCGTTGCATGTCGGTGACTTCCTCGGGGCGCTCGTCGACCAACAACGCGATGATATGCGCGTCGGGATGGTTGATCGAGATCGAGTTCGCGATATTTTTGAGCAGCGTCGTCTTGCCGGCCTTAGGCGGAGAGACGATGAGAGCGCGCTGACCCTTGCCGATCGGCGAAAACAAGTCGATGACGCGCGTGGAAAGCTGCGTGGAACGCACTTCGAGCTTGAAGCGCTCTTGCGGATAGATCGGCGTGCCCTTTTCAAAGACCCGCCGGCCTTTGATGGCTTCGGGATCTAACTCGTTGACTTTGTCGACTCGAATGAGCCCGTAGTATTTCTCACTCTCTTTGGGGCGACGGGCCTGGCCTTCGACCATGTCGCCGCGCCGCAGCTCGAAACGGCGAATCTGGGACTGACTTACGTAAATGTCGTCGTTACCGATATAGTAACCGGCACGCCGTAAGAAACCATATCCCTCGGGAAGGATGTCGAGAATGCCGCTGGCCATCTCGATGCCCGAACGCGCAGCTTGCGCTTGCACGAGCAGCTCGACGATCTCGTCCTTCTTCATCTTCGCGGGAGCCGCAATCTCGACTTCGAGCTCCTTTGCGATTTCGACGAGCTCCGTTTTGGTTTTCTCTCCCAGCTGCGCCGCCGTTTGCATCGGCGGAATTTCTACCTGCGGCACCTGATCGTGATACACGGCAGGGTGTTGAGCGAAGTGATGGCGGCGTCGCGTTCGGCGCCGGCGTCCTCCGCCTTGCTGTTGTCGCATGTCGTTCGGACGATGATCGACGTTGGGACGATGTTCGGTTTGCAGAAAAATGTCTCTCTCTAAGGAAGCGTCGATGTCGCTTCCTCAAGTTTGCTCGCGCCGAGATTTCCCGGCCGAGAGCGTGGCGAGGCTGCCGTCGCGATCAGGCCGGTGGTGCAAGCGTTGGGGATGTCAATGAGTGCCGTGGCTGTCACAAATGACCGCAACGCGACGCACACACTATAGCATAAGGCCGAAGTGCGTTCAAGCGGGGCTCAAACGGGCCGCACCGCTGACGAAGGGGCTGCCCCCAGCGTAGAAACGCAGCCTGCGGTGCGCCGCTTGCGTAATGCCGATACGACGGCTACGGCGCACGAGCATCGCGCGATGACCGCCTTCCGCAAGCCATAAGTGCGGATGTGTAAACGGATCGATCCCGTCTAAAGAGCGATCGATTGCAAACGCCTCGCAGAGGCGTCCCGGCCCGCGGCAGAGGTCGCGCGAACTCCCCGTCGCGCGGCGCTTACTCATCAAGCCGAGCCCCTCGAGCGGCTCCAGGGCGCGGACGAGGACGCCCGCGCCCTCGCCGTCGACCTCGCTCGATAAGTTGAAGCAGAAACTCGTGCCGTAGATTTGATATACGTAGGCGCGGTGCGGTGGGCCAAAAAGCGTGGCATTCCGTCGGCTCTTGCCGCGATACGCATGGCATGCTGGGTCGCCGGGAAGGTACGCCTCAGTCTCCACGATTCGTCCGGCCGTCATTCCGTCGTCGCTCTCGCGAACGAGAATGCAGCCAAGCAACGCTTGGGCTAGGGCACGCGTTTCAACAGGCAATACATCCGGCGTCAGCCGGGTGAACGTCATGCGGCAACGTTCAGCGCCGCTTCAGCTCGTGCCCTCTGGGTGAGGTCGTCGGTGCAGCCCGCTTGCACGTCGAAGTTCGCAAGCGAGTTCATCGCGCAGCGCAACCGAACGTACGGTAATGCGAGCCTTTCGTCGACGCGGTCTCCCGTACGGATCTCGCGGGCGAATTCTTCATCACCGATAACGAACCGCGCGGCTCGAATACCGCGCTTGAAGAGCGCGCGCACGAGGGCGGTCAGAGCCGCGTAGCCGGCAGCCCGGTCCCGGCACTCGCGCGGGGCCCTCACGCGAAAACCGACTCGCCAGACCTTTGGCTGGCCGTCGCCGCTAACGCAGGCGTAGGCTACGCCGGCGCCTTGAGCACCTGCGGCGTAGCCTGCCGCCACCTCGACCAACGGAGACTTTCGCGTGACTCGCATTTCATAAGCCTCTACCCGATTTTAGAGCGAACGTATGTTCGAGTCAAGCAATGCAAGCCGGCCTCCGCAAGCTTCCGTACAGGGCCTGAATCCGGTCGATTTGCCGATCCAGCGAGAACGACTCTGCCTTGCGGCGAGCCTGCAGCGTGAAGCGGCCACGCGGCGGAATGGCTTTCAGCGCTGCGGCAAAGGCCTCCGGTGCCGGGGGCACGATGACGCCGGCATCGCCGAGCACATCGAGGTTCTGCGGGGCGTCCGCCGCGATCACGTAGGCGCCGGCTGCAAGGGCTTCGGCCAGCACTAATCCCTGGGTCTCCGTTGTGCTCGGCATCGCGAAAGCGTCGGCACTGGCGTATAAGTCCGGCAGCGCTTCGCGATCGATCGATCCCAGAAACCGTGTGGCCGCCGACGCGCCGCTCTCGCGGGCCACCCGTTCGAGCTCCGAACGATGCGGCCCGTCTCCGGCAATGACGAGCTTCAGCTTCGGCGATTCGCCGTTCGACTGCGCGAGCGCATGCAGGAGTAGCTCGACGTTCTTCTCTTTCGCCAAACGTCCGACGTACAGCACCATTCGTTCGTCCGTACGGACGCCGAGCCGCGCCCGCAGCGCCTCGTCGCGGCGACCCGCAGCGAAGCGCTCGACTTCGATGCCGCTCGGCACGACCTCGATTCGAACCGTGACACCCAGATCTCGTAGCCGCGCTGCCATCGCCGGAGTCGGAACGACGACGGCGTCGGCTTGATTTGCAAACGCGCGCGTCAGCTGCGAGGCCGCAAAGCGTGTCGCATTCGGTTCGAACGGCACGTAATGCGCGTACGCTTCCAACTGCGTGTGATACGTGTAGACGATCGGCATGCCGTAGCGCCGCGCGTATCGCAATCCCATCCACCCCGTCACAAACGGTGAATGGACGTGAACGATCGTGAGCCGCTTGATGATTCCGTTGAGGTTTGCTCGGCTGACGAGGGGTAACGTCAGCCGGTACGCCGTTCGAGTCGGAAGGGGCAGCGACGGCATTCGGAAGACCGAACCGTCTGGGTCCGTCGATCCGGGCATGTGCGGTGCAAAGCAGTACACCTTGTGTCCGCGACCGCGCAACCCGTCGGCGAGAGCTTCTACTGATGCGACGACGCCGTTAACGACGGGCCGGTAAATTTCCGTGAAAAAGCCCACGCGCAACGGCTCCATGCGGTGCGTCCCTTCGATTCGCCTTTGACGAGCGCCCCTACAAGGGGGCCCCTGCCGATTGTGACTTTGAGCATATTCCCGTCGCAAGCGTAATGTGATATAGTGCGCGGGTCAGGCGGCCTGCCAAAACGGAGAGCAAGCAGGCGTTCGAATATTGTAAGCCTCTCCCTCAGATTCCATCGCCCCGCGGTGCCATTTGCGCCGCTTCCCAAAACGCGCGGCTCGTCGTTTATCGTTCGATTTCTGCGGGTGGAGATCAAACCGTGGCGCGAGGCGAGAGAAGAAAGGAACATAGGGTTGATAGGACGTCTCCTCTGCGGCGCCATTGCGCTTGCGACTCTGGGATTCTGTCCCTGGGCAGCTGTTGCGGCGCCCGGCGATGTGTCGCATGTCAGCTGGCACGGAAACGGTCTCTTGACTTGGGAGCGCGTCGAGCATCGCACGATCGCTCCGCAGACGCTTCATCGTCTCACCATCAACCTCAAACCGGGCCACACCAAGGTCATCGCACTTGGTCGCGCCGGGGTGCTTGAGGTGCGCGTGGTGTACGCGCAGCGCGATGGCGGGCCGGTACGCCGCACGGTCATCGCCTCGGCCGTAACGCGCGCGCCGAAGTCACGTATTGTCGCGGAAGGAATCGGCGGCACGCCTTTGACGAGTTTTGAAGCCCGCGGTATCGCGCGCATGGCGTACATGGCGCGCAGCGCGATTGAGATGCTTGCAACGGCATATACCGCCGATTGCGCAGGATGCGGCGGAATGACGGCGATCGGGCGCCGTGCCGGCAAAGGTATCGTTGCAGTCGACCCACGCGTGATACCGCTTGGCACGCGTCTCTACATCCCCGGCTACGGTATTGCCGTGGCGGGCGATACCGGCGGCGACATCGTCGGCAATCGCATCGATCTTGGATTTGATTCCTGGCGCGACGCGATGCTTTTCGGCCGTCGCGACGTCAAAGTTTACCGCCTGCCGTAGTGCGGGAGGCCGCCCTGCGGCCTAAAAAGCGCTACGGCCAAAACTTCTTAAGCAATGCTTCGGCCGCGCGTGAAATCGGGCGTCTTGCGCTCGCATCGGCGCCCCAAAACGCACGCACGCTCGAAATTGGTGCGGGCACCGGAGCCTTAACGCGCGCGCTGCTCGAAAGCGGCGCTCAGCTCACCGTGCTCGAGATCGATCCGCAACTCGTCGCGGTCTTGCGCAGCCGCGAAGACTTGTCGAGCGTGCAGATCCTGCAAGCCGACGCATTGACGTTCGATTACGCGTCGTGGGCTGCCGGGCGGCCATGGATCGTTGCGGCCAATTTGCCGTACAACGTCGCGACGCCAATCATACTGCGTTTGACCGAGATGCCCGATGGGCCCGATGCAATGACCGTGATGGTGCAAAAAGACGTTGCCGATCGCTTCGTTGCGACGCCAGGCACGCCGGCCTACGGCAGTCTATCCGTAGCCGTACAGTATGCGATGAATGTCGAACGCGCGTTCACGCTCTCGCCCGAATCGTTCTTTCCGAAACCCAAAGTCGACTCGACCGTCGTCCGGCTCTCGCGCAGGCCCGAGCCCGCGGTGCGTCCGCGAGATCCGGCGATCTTTTGGAAGGTCGTCCGCGGCGCGTTCGCGTACCGCCGCAAAACGCTCGCAAACAGCCTTTCGCTCGCGCTCGATTTAGACCGGGAGCGGATTTCGCGGGCGCTTCAATCGAGCAACCTCTCTCCGGAGCTTCGTGGTGAACGACTCGACCTCGGCGACTTCGCCCGCTTGGCCGACGCGCTGGCCGAAGGATAGTTTCAAAGGCGTTTGGACGTGGCTGCTCGCGGCGTTCTTCGCGCTGCTTTGCCTTGCCGCAGCGGTCTTGCAGCTCGAGCAAGGACCCGTCGCGCCGATGAGCCCGCTGCTCTTCGACCTCGGTATCGCGCTGCAATTCGTCGTCGAAGCCTTCTTCGCGGCGATCATTCTCGCCGCGCTCCCGGCGCTCTCAAAGTTCAGCCTGCGGCAGCTCGGGTTCCGCGCGCCTACGCTCGCGACGATCGGGATCGGCGTCGTCGGATTCGTCGCGATGTTCGTCGTCGCGGACGGAAGCGCGTCGTTAATCGAGTATTTTGCACACAGCCGCCATCAGCAAGACATCGTGCAGATCTTCAAGATGCTCCACGATCCTACGTCGATTGGGATTTTTATCGTCTTTGCGGTTATCTTCGCGCCGTTCGCGGAAGAGACGTTCTTTCGGATCTTTTTCTTCAACCTGGGGTTACGATACGGCGGATTCTGGGGCGGCGCGGTGCTCAGCGGCGTAATGTTTGGTATCGTTCACGGAGACGTCATCGCCGCCGTGCCGCTGGCGCTAGGCGGAATGGTGCTCTGCGCCGTCTATTACATAACGCGTAACGCGTATGCGTCGATGATTTCGCACGCGCTCTTCAACGGACTTTCGATCGCCACTCTCCTCTTCGCGCCGAAGATCACCTGATCAGCGCGACTGCGGCCTCGGCTGCGTCTTGTGCCGTAATTTCGGGCGCGTCGAGGTAAACGATGCGGTGCGCGAGCGAGGGCGGTTTCGTCGTGCTCGCCGGCCGCCGGTCGAAGCCCCGCTCGCGCACGTACGATCCGATGAGATGAATCGCGTCCGGATTCGGCTCGTCGTACCAATCGGGGTGATGCGCCAGCCACAAACCGAGAGCCGGAACGCCGCCGCGCGCGAGCGTGACGTGCAGCGGTCCGGCCGGAATCCCGACGAAAAGGCCGATTCGCCCGGCGAGCGCTTTGTAAAGCCGCGCGAACGGCTCGTCAATGCTGCCGAAAAGCGCTCCAAACGTCGCCGACCCCTCGCCCAAATCGTCGTCGTCCATTGAAATGACGCGCCATCGCGCGCTATGCCGGCGCAAGGCGCGTGCGAACGCGCGCGCCTCCGAGCCGTCACCCCAGTTCTTACGCGCAGCCGTGAAGCCGCTCCGCGAAATCACCGCGAGGCGAGTTCCGGCCGGAGCGAGCTGCTCGAGCCGCTGGTCGACGCGCCGTCGTGTTTCGGATGGTGCGGAGAAATCAACGATATTTGCAAGCGGCTGCGACAGATCGAAACGCGCAAGACGTTCGGGGCGCACCAACAAACGCGCGAGATTGCGCGCTTTCGTGTGGAACGGATATGGCGTGCGACCTTCGGTTTCGGGATAATCCGTCCAGAGCAGCGTGGACGGGTCGAAGCGCTGGACCAACTCGGCCATCGGGCTCGGCACCTCGATCGACACCGGACGGCCGTTACAGTCGCGCATACGCAGGCCGAAATGAGCCTTGCCGAACGACGAACCGTCGCCCAACGCTCGCATCCCACTCTCTAGCGGCTGCACCATCGGATTTCCGTCCATCAAGCTGACGTAATCGTCGCCGAATCGCGTGATCGTGTAGGCGTTCGACGGCTCGAGCAACGGCGCGACCGCGCCGAAATGAACCCAATCGCCTAATCCGTGCGGCCAGTAAATCAAAACGCGGCTGTCGCGCAGCGCCGCGAAGCGCCCTCGATCCTCACGCATCGCACGCACCGTGAAGCGCGCTACGCCGTTCAATGCGATACCGGCACGCCGCCGCAGAGCTGCACCGGCATTTTTCCGGCGAGGCTCGCAAAGAACGCCGCCGCATTCGTGTTATACGCAGAACACGTGCGGAAATACGGATCGGCGTCGGGCTCGAGCTTCACATTCCGATTCGCAGCCGCGACCGCCCATACGCCCTCATCGCGTCGCAGCAGCAAAGCGCCCGTACGGCTATCGCGCAACGCCGTCGCGCGCGCGTAGACGCTCCAGTCGACGACGTACGGCCATCGCCCCGGCCGTAAGACCGTATCGTTGAAGAAGAGCATCACCACCAGCGCCCACACGATCGCAAACCGCGCGAATCCCCAATACCGACCGAACCCGAACGCCGCCGCGATTGCGGTCGCTGCGAAGAGCGGCGCGACGTAATGCGAGCCCAACCGGCTCGGCTCGTAGTTCCAAGGCCGCATGAAGACGATCTCCGCCGCTAACGGCACGCCGAGCAGCAGCCACCGCCCGACGGCGAGCGGCGCAAACGCAAACGGCGCCAGCAGCAGCAAGAACATCGAGATCTTGCCGACCGGATTGAAGACCAGCAGCGAGTACCCCGGATCGTTCGGACGCATGCCGAGCGCGTGCTCAAACGCAAGAAAAACCAAGCAGTTGGCAACCGCCAACGCGCAGAGCGCAATCCCCATCCGACGGTCCCACCAGATCGCGCACGCCGCCCCGAACCAGAGGACGAAGAGAATCTGATCTTCTTTGAGCCCCATCAGCAGTTGCGCGCACAGCAACGTCCACCACAATTCGCGCCGTCTTGCCACAAGTGCACCGCAAATTGACAGCAGCGGTACGAAAACGTTCTCGGAGAAGTTATCGTAACTCAGCCCCTGGGCCGCCGGCGACAGCAGGTACGCGATGCCCAGGATATTTGCCGCCTTCGCGCTGAGACCGACTTCCCGGCCGAGCAAAGCCAGCGGAATCGCGGCACAGGCGACCGCCAGGACCTGCACCACGATGAGCGTCTGCGCGCGCGGAAAAATCGCGACGATCGGCACGAGCACGGCGAGCGCCCATGAATCGTGAACGGCAAAATGGTGCTTCCACTCGCCGTAGTTCCACGACGAGCCATGCTGCAGATTCACGAGCGTCTGCAGATACGTCCCCAGGTCGGCACCGTATCGCAGCGCGTAGAGCTTGTTCAGATCAAGCGCGATATAGACCACGGCGAAGATTGCTGCGGCTGTATAAGTCGCTCGCAATTCCGAGAACGCCCACGAGGAGCGAACCACCGGGCTTACTCGAAGACGCCCGTCGCTCACATCCTGTTCCCCTTCGACTCGCTTCGCTCGCTCAGGACTGCGCTTCGCGCAGGCAAAAGGAATCTAAAGCCTCCATGGCTGGCCCGAAAAACTGGAGGCTTCTCATCAGCCCGGTGGTTCGCTCCTCGGTCCGCCATTCTCCTGATAAACTCGCTCAACGATCGAGCGAAATTTGTCGACGAATTGCGCCGGCGAAAAGCGCTCGGCGTGCGCGCGAAGCCGTTGCCGATCGTATTGCGACGCATTGAAGTCGCGTAGCGCGGCCGCGAGCGATTCCGGCGTTGCGTCGTCGAACAGAACGCCGGTTTCGCCTTCAACGATCGTCTCCAGCGCGCCGCCGCGACGGTAGGCGATCGTCGGACGGCCCGCCGCCGCAGCCTCGAGCGGAACCAGGCCAAAGTCTTCTTCGCCGGGCACGATCGCCGCACGCGCGTTGCCAACGAGCTCATTCAAGCGCGCATCGCTGACGAAGCCGAGCATACTCGTCGTAGTGCCGCGCGCGAGCTGTCGCAATGACGATTCCGCGGGGCCGCTGCCGGCGACGAGTAGCGGAACATCCGCGATCGCGGCCGCGCGGATGGCAAGGTCGATGCGCTTGTACGGCAGCAGACGCGAGGCGACGATAAAGTAATCGCCACTTCCGGGACCGAGGGTGAAGCGATCGAGATCGACGGGGCAGTGCAACACGTCGCTCTCGCGGCCGTAGAACGTGCGAATCCGATCGGCGACGTTGCGCGAGTTTGCGACGAAACGCGTGGGCCGCTGCGCAGCTTCACGATCCCAGGCGATCAGGCCGTTGACGAACGGACGCGCGTACGACGGTACGTATTCGTCAGGCGCGAAAGCAAAACGGCTGACCGTATTGATGTAGCACACGTGAACGGCACCTAGCGGGACCCGTAGACCTTTTGCCCATGACGTCGTCGAGCTAACGATCGTATCGAAGCCGCGCAGATCGAACGATTCGAAGGCACGCGGGTAGAGCGGCGCGAGCGCTCGGAAATAATGGCCGGCAAATGGAACGTTATCGAGATAGGAGCATCGCACGCGATCGCGAGGAAAGAGACCGCCGGCAATGCGCTCGTCATAGAGCGCCGTATAGATCGGCGCCTCCGGCCAAGCCCGCGCGATGTGAGCGAAGACCCGCTCGGCCCCGCCGAGCTGATTTAAGTAGTCGTGCGCGAGCGCGACGTTCAGTCTTGCAGATTCGTTCCGCGCGGCAATACCAAGGCGATGGTCGGATTGCCGAGATATTTGCGCGCGACGCGCTGGACGTCGGCCGGCGTCGTCGCGGCGATCGAGGCTACGGCTCGATTGATGAAGTCCGGCGATGCGTTTTCACGCGAGAAGACCGCCGCAAGCCACGTCCGCGTTTCGAGCGTCGTCGCTTCGTTGGCGAAGTCGCCGGCTGCCTCGGCTTTGAACTCCTCGATCGAACCTTGCAGCGGAGCAGCAGCGAGCACGTTTACGACCGAGAGCGCCGTTGCAAACGCCCGGCTTGGATTTCCGTTGAGCCCGCCGTTGACGTAGAGCACGAGCGTCGCCGGCATGCGGTCGTAGGCGTAAACTGCGCCGACGGAGCGCGAGGCAAACGTCGGCGATACGACACCGGGCACTTGGGCGATGTCGGAGAGCGTACGGCGCACGAACGCGGCCAGCACGAGCATCGCACCGAAATCCTCGCTGTCGACGCGCGGCGCCGGATATTGCGCGATGAGCCACGGCGAAGCGATATCGCGATGCGCGACGATTTCATGCGTTGCGCCCGTGAGGGAGGCCACGCGCACCGTGACGGCCGCGGTCGTTCCCTCGGGAAGCGCCGTCGTAAGCGAGGTCAGTGCGTCGCCAGGGAGCGTGTCGAGCCGTCCCCCTGCGCTGACCAGCATGCCGCCCCGCCGATAGAAGTTACGGTAGAACGTGCGCACGTCGTTTGCGTAGAACTGCGCGAGCGAAGCGGGAGTACCGAGCTCGGGCAAACCGATATTCGCTTGCGCCGACGATGCTGCATTGAGCATATCTAAGCCGACTTGCAGCGCGACCTGTTGATTTTGCGCGATCTGCCGCACGAGGGCGGCGCGGGCTTCACGGATCGTCGCCGGCGAAAAATCTGGCGCTGCCAGCGCGCTGCGGAAGAGTGCGAGGACGGTGCCGGCATCGCCCGCCAACGCCTCGACATAGAACCGAACGTCGGTTGGATCTACGGTGAAGCGAATGGAGCCGCCGCGTGCGGCGATGGCAGTGTCGAGTGACATTGCGTCGGCCTTGCCGCCGGCGAGGGAGACGGGCGTTTGGACGATTGTCTCAGCCGCTAGTGCCGCGAGACCGTTCTGCTTGAGCGTCTCGCGATCGAGCCCGGCGCGCACGACAAGCGCGACGCCGGTCAAGGACGCAGCACTATCGTGCTGCCGAATGATCGTCGTGCTGCCGGCGTTCTCGACGCTCGGCGCGGGGATGCTTGCGGCGTACGCGCTCGCCGGGGTAAGCGGCGCGTACGCGAGGAGCGTTGCCGCCACGACGGCGATCGGTTTCACTGGCTCTCCTTCTGCGGCGTCGACGCAATTAAATCGACGACGATCGGTTTGTTGAGGTAACGCCGCACGATATCCGCGACGTACTGCGGGTCGAGCGAGCGCGCGTTGCGTTCGTAATTTCCGCTCGAGATGCCCGGAGCGTACGACAAATTCCCTTCGGTGGAATACCAGCCAAGGTTGTCGGCGCGCTCTTGCGGCGTCTGCGTATCCGACGCGACGTGGTAGAGAAAGGCTTCCCTCGCCGCTTCGAAAGTTTTGGCATCGAGCGGCTGCTGCAGCGCTGTGAGCGCTTCGAGGACGCGGTGTTCCGCCTGCTTCTCCTGATCGCCGCCGATCGTTACGACCATGACGCCGGGATCGT
>Ga0070731_10003565_pt1 | contig 13940 bp, 13 predicted proteins | sample Coa_R1_2_FD_66448 | JGI IMG/M metagenome (GOLD analysis project Ga0070731, IMG submission 66448) | Surface soil microbial communities from Centralia Pennsylvania, which are recovering from an underground coalmine fire - Coalmine... | ecosystem: Environmental > Terrestrial > Soil > Unclassified ... | reverse complement strand
GCGGCCGCGTACGCGGCGCGGGCCGGCCTCAAGGCGGTGGTGCTGACGCCGCAAGGCGCAACGGCCGGGCCGAAGCGCGCCCAGGCCCGGGCGGCCGGTGCGCAGGTGCTGGAGGTGCGCGGGACGTTCGACGACGCGCTCCGCTGCTGCCGCGAGCTGGCGGCCGAGGACGGCTACGCGCTCGTCAACTCGCTCAACCCCGACCGGATCGAAGGCCAGAAGACCGTCGCGTTCGAGCTGCTCACCGACCTCGGCGCCGCGCCCGACGTGGTCGCGCTGCCCTTCGGCGGCGGGGGCAACCTCTGCGCGGTCGCGAAGGGCTTCGCGCAGGCCGGCGAGAAGCCGCGCCTCGTCGCCGGCGAGGCGGCCGCGCGTGCGACGACGTGGGCGTCGGCGATCCGGATCCGAGAGCCGGCGCATGCCGCCGAGGTTCGCGAGCTTGCCGACGCGGGCCGGGCCGAGATCGTGTCCCTCGACGAGGACGAGATTCGAATGGCGTGGCACGACCTGGCGAGGCTCGAAGGCGTGTTCTGCGAGCCTGCGTCCGCTGCGTCGCTCGCCGCGCTCCGCCGCGCACAGCCGGCGCACGACTCGGTCGCGGTCTGCATCCTCACCGGCCACGGGCTGAAGGATCCTTCGGCGGTCGAGGAGGGCTCGCCGGTCGTCGTCGACCCGTCGCTCGACGCGATCCTGGAGGCGCTCGCGTGAGAGTTCGTGCGCCCGCATCGACCGCGAACCTCGGGCCGGGCTTCGACTGCGCCGCCGCGGCGCTCGAGCTCTGGAACGAGCTCGAGCTGGAGGCGAACGGTGCAAGTGCGACGGTCGAGGTCGAAGGCGAAGGCGCCGACGAGCTGCCGCGCGGCGCGGAGCATCTCGCGCTGCGGGCGTTCGCGCTCTTCGCGTCGCCCGACCGCTATCGCTTCCGCTTCGTCAACCGGATTCCGCTCGAGCGCGGCCTCGGCTCGAGCGCGGCCGCCGTGGCGCTCGGCCTCGTCGCGGGCGCGGCCGCGGCGGGTCGCGAGGTCGGCCCGGAAGAGCTGCTCGCGGCCGGCGAGTCGCTGGAGGGCCACGGCGACAACCTCTCGGCCGCGCTCTACGGCGGCGTGACGGTGGCGTGGCGGCGCGAAGGCGCCGTGACCGCGCGCCGGCTCGCCGACGAGCTGCCGCTTCGCCCGGTCCTCGTGGTGCCGCGCGAACGGACGAGCACGCGCCGCTCACGCGCCGCCCTGCCCGAGACGGTCACGCACGACGACGCCGCGGCGACGGCCGCTGCCGCTGCGCTGCTCGGCGCCGGGATCGTCCAGGGCGACGCCGACCTGTTGCGGAGCGCCTTCCAGGACCGCCTGCACGAGCCGTACCGCCTCGGCTCGGCGCCGCTGCTCGCGGCGCTGCGCGAGCATCCGCCGGCGCGCTCCGCCGGCGTCACGTTGTCGGGCTCGGGCCCGTCCGTCGTCGTGTGGGCGCCTCCCGCCGACCTGGACAGGGTCGTTGCGGAGCTCGAGCGCACACTTCCCGCCGACACGACGGTGCTGCCTCTGCGGGTGGCGCAGAGAGGAGCAGGGGTCGAGTGAAGCGTCACAGCTCAGCACTGACAGACGGAGTCGACCGCGCACCCGCGCGGGCGATGCTGAAGGGCGTCGGCTTCACCGACGCGGACCTGGCGAAGCCGCTGATCGGCGTCGCGACGACGTGGATCGAGACGATGCCGTGCAACCTCAACCAGCGGTTGCTTGCGCGCTATGTCAAGCAAGGCGTTCGCAACGCGGGCGGCACACCGCTCGAGTTCAACACGATCTCCGTCTCCGACGGCGTGTCGATGGGGACCGCGGGCATGCGGGCGTCTCTCGTCTCGCGCGAGGTGATCGCCGACTCGATCGAGCTCGTCGCGCGCGGCCATCTCCTCGACGGTCTCGTCTGCCTGGTCGGCTGCGACAAGACGATCCCCGCCGCCGTCATGGCGCTCGCGAGGCTCGACCTCCCGGGACTCGTGCTCTACGGCGGGTCGATCGCGCCCGGCCGGTACCGCGGGCGCGACGTGACGATCCAGGACGTGTTCGAGGCCGTCGGCGCGCACGCCGCCGGGACGATGAGCGAGGCCGAGGTTCACGCTCTCGAGAGCGTCGCCTGCCCAGGCGCGGGCGCGTGCGGCGGCCAGTTCACCGCGAACACGATGGCGACGACACTCGACTTCCTCGGCATCAGCGTGCGCGGGCTCAACGAGATCCCGGCGAACCATCCCGCCAAGCCGCAGGCCGCGCTCCGCGCGGGCGAGCTGGTGATGCAGCTGGTCGAGTCCGACACGCGCCCCGCCCACGTGCTCACCCGCGAGTCGCTCGAGAATGCGATCGCGGCGATCGCCGCGACCGGGGGCTCGACGAACGGCGTCCTGCACCTGCTCGCGATCGCGCACGAGGCGGGAATCGAGCTGACGATCGACGACTTCGACACGATCGCGGCGCGGACGCCGATCGTCGCCGACATCAAGCCGGGCGGCCGCTACGTCGCCACGGATCTGTTCCAGGCCGGCGGCGTCTCGCTCGTCGCGCGCGAGCTCGTCGCGGCCGGGCTCGTGAACGAGGAGGCCCGCGGTGTCGACGGGCGCTCGCTGCGGGAAGTCGCCGATGCTGCGTTCGAGAAGCCGGGGCAACAGGTCGTCGTCCGCTGGGACGAGCCGCTGAAGCCGACGGGCGGCCTCGCGATCCTGCGCGGCAACCTCACGCCCGAGGGCGCCGTCGTGAAGCTCGCAGGCCACGAGCGCCTGCACCACAGCGGCCCGGCGCGCGTGTTCGACTCGGAGGAGGACTGCTTTGCGGCAGTCAAGGCGCGGACGATCCGTCCGGGCGACGTCGTCGTCATCCGCTACGAAGGTCCCGCCGGCGGACCGGGCATGCGCGAGATGCTGCACGTCACGGCGGCGCTCGTCGGCGAGGGCCTGGGAGACGAGGTCGCGCTGATCACGGACGGGCGCTTCTCCGGCGCGACGCACGGGCTGATGGTCGGCCATGTCGCTCCCGAAGCTGCGCGCGGAGGCCCGATCGCGCTGGTGCGCGACGGCGACACGATCACGATCGACGTCGAGGCACGGCGGCTCGACGTGGAGGTGAGGGACGGCGAGCTCGCACAGCGGAGGTCCGAATGGGAAGCACCTGCGCCTCGTTACACGTCAGGTGTGTTCGCGAAGTACGCGGCGGCGGTCGGCTCGGCCGCACGAGGGGCGGTGACGTCGTGAGGCTCGCAGCTCACGAACCTGGTTCGCTGCGCGAACCAGGTTCGGGTGTTTCAACTCTGAAGCAGCTTTCGAATCGCGCGTGTGGCCTGGCCGATGCGCTGCTCGTTCTCGACGAGCGCGAAGCGCACGTGGCCGTCGCCGCCCGCACCGAATCCGATCCCCGGGCTGACCGCGACATGGGCGGAGCGAGCCAGCTGCAGGGCGAACTCCAGCGAGCCGTTGGCGCGATGGCGCCCGGGGATCGGTGCCCAGACGAACATCGTCCCGCGCGGCGGCTCGACATCCCAGCCGCCGCGGGCGAGCCCGCCGCAGAGGGTGTCGCGGCGCCGCCGATACAGCTCGCAGACGTCGCTGGCGTAGCCTGCGGCTTCGCGCAGGGCGACGATCGAGGCGATCTGAATCGGCTGGAAGGTGCCGTAGTCGAGGTAGGACTTGAGTTTCGCGAGCGCGCCGACCACGTCGGCGCGACCGAGGACGAAGCCCACGCGCCAGCCCGCCATCGAGAAGGACTTCGTGAGGCTGTACAGCTCGACCGCGCACCCGCGCGCGCCGTCGACCTGCAGGATCGACGGCGGCCGGTAGCCGTCGAACGCGATGTCGGCGTAGGCGAAGTCGTGCACGACCAGGAACCCGTGCTCGCGCGCGGTGTCGACGAGGTGCTGCAGGTCGTCGAGCGTGACGACCGCCGTGGTCGGGTTGTGCGGGTAGGAGACCACCACGACGCGCGCGCCCGAGGTCGCCGCCGCGGCGGCGATCGCCTCGACGCCTGCTTCGACCGGCGCCGTGACCACGGCGGCGCCCGCGAGCCGCGGCGCGACGAGGTGGATCGGGTAGCTCGGCGTCGGCACGACGACGGTGTCGCCCGGCTCGACCAGCACCCACATCAGGTGGGCGAGCCCTTCCTTGGCGCCGATCGTGCTCACGGCCTCGCTCTCCGGGTCGAGGACGACGCCGAAGCGGCGCTCGTACAGCTCGCAGATCGCCGCGCGCAGCTGGGGAAGGCCTCGACTTGCCGAGTAGCGGTGGTTGGCGGCCTTGCCCGCCGCGTCGCGGAGCTTCTCGACCGCCACCGCCGGCGAGGGAATATCGGGGTTCCCGAAGCCGAGGTCGATCACGTCGTGGCCCTCGCGCCTGAGGTCGCGCTTCAGCTCGTCGACGGTCGCGAAGACGTACGGCGGCAGACCTTCGACTCGCCGAAACTTCATTTCGGAAAGTATTGTAGGAGCCATGCCGGTGTCGATTGAGACCCTCAGGTGCCGGGTCTGCGAAAGCGAGTATCCCGCCGTCGCGAGCGGGGTGTGCGTTCGGTGCTTCGGGCCGCTCGAGCCCGTCTACGACTGGGCGCAGATCGCCGAGGTCGCGACGCGCGAGCGGATCGAGGCCGGGCCTCGCTCGCTCTGGCGCTACGAGGCCTTGTTGCCGACGCAGGCACCGCCGGATGCGCACGCGGGGCCGGGGTGGACGCCGCTCGTCCCGACACCCCGGCTCGCGCGGGCGCTCGGGGTCGGCGAGGTCTTCCTGAAGCTCGACCACGTCAATCCCACGCATTCCTTCAAGGACAGGGTCGTCGCGGTCGCTTCCGCCAAGGCCGCCGAGCTCGGCGCCGACACGCTCGCGTGCGCGTCCACCGGCAACCTGGGGAATGCGGTCGCCGCCCGCGCGGCGGCCTCGGGCATGCGCGCCGTCGTCCTCTATCCGGCAACCGTAGAGCCGGAGAAGCTGCTGACGACGTCGGTCTTCGGCGCGGAGATGTACGCGGTCCGCGGCAGCTACGACGACTGCTCGCGCCTCGTCGTCGAGCTCGCCGGCGAGGTCGACTGGGCGTTCGTGAACGTGAACCTCCGCGCGTACTACGCGGAGGGGTCGAAGACCCTCGCGTTCGAGGTCGCGGAGCAGCTGGGCTGGGAGGTCCCCGACGCGGTGATCGCCCCGGTCGCCTCGGGATCGATGTTCACGAAGCTGTGGCAGGGCTTCGAGCAGTTCCGGCAGCTCGGGCTCGTCGCCGGGCCGAGCCCGCGCCTCTTCGGCGGGCAGGCGGCCGGGTGCTCGCCCGTCGCGCGCGCGTTCGACGACGAGCGGCCGGTGTCGCCGGTGCGACCCGACACGGTCGCGCACTCGCTCGCGATCGGCGCGCCGGCCGACGGCGATCTCGCGGTTGCGACCGCGAGGGCTTCGGGCGGCGCCGTGTACGCCGTGCCCGAGGAGGACGTGGGCCCCAACATGGCGCTCCTCGCCTCGCTGACCGGCATCTTCGGCGAGACCGCCGCCGGGGTGACGGTCGGCGCGCTTCGCGCCGCCGTCGCACAGGGCGAGATCGGCGAGGACGACCGCGTCGTCGTGCTGGTCACGGGCACGGGCTTGAAGACGCCCCAGCTCGTGGACACCCGCGGCGGCACGGAGATCGACGCGGACGTCGACGCCCTCCTCGACGGACTGGGAGTGAGTGCGTGAGCACCGTCGTGTGCCTGCCGGGTGACGGCATCGGCCCCGAGGTGATGGGGGCGGCCGTGCGGGTGCTCGAGTCGCTGCCCGTCGACGTCGAGGTCGAGGAGCGTCCGTTCGGCGGCGCGGCGATCGACCTGTACGGCGACCCGCTGCCCGCGGAGACCCTCGCCGCCTGCCGCAGGGCCGATGCCGTGTTGCTCGGCGCGGTCGGCGGTCCGCAGTGGGACGGAGGCGTGCGGCCCGAGGCGGGCCTGATCGGGCTGCGCCGCGAGCTCGACGTCTTTGCCAACCTGCGGCCGGCCGCGCAGCGCAGCGTCGACCTCGTGATCGTCCGCGAGCTCACCGGCGGCCTCTATTACGGGCGGCGCGGCGTGCTCGCGGACGGAACCGTCTTCGACACGTGCGAGTACCACCCGTCCGAGGTCGAGCGGATCGCCCGCCGTGCGTTCGAGCTCGCCGGCGGCCGGCGCGGTGAGCTGTGCTCGGTCGACAAGGCGAACGTGCTGGAGACGTCTCGCTTGTGGCGTCGCGTCGTCGAGCAGGTCGCCGAGGACTACCCGCGCGTTCGGCTCCGCCATGCGCTCGTCGACAGCGCCGCGATGGAGCTCGTGACGAACCCTGAGGTGTTCGACGTCGTGCTCACGGAGAACACGTTCGGCGACATCCTCTCGGACGTCGCCGCTGCGGTGACCGGCGGCCTCGGGCTCGCCGCGTCCGCCAGCCTCGGCGATCGCCGGCCCGGGATCTTCGAGCCGGTGCACGGCTCGGCTCCCGACATCGCGGGCAAGGGAGTCGCCAACCCCGCGGCCATGCTCCGCTCGCTCGCGCTCCTGCTCGAGCACGCACTGGGAAGAGCGGACCTCGCCAGGGACCTCGAGTTCGCCGTCGACCTCGCCTTGCGCGCGACGCCGACGCCGGACGTGGGCGGCTCGGCGACCACCGCCGCATTCGCCGAGACCGTCGTCGACGCCCTGCGGCATGCGGACCAACCCCCGACACCGGAGGAGGCATGGACAGCAACGTCCTGACACCCGACGTCGTCCCCGAGCAGTGGACGACCCATGACAACTCGTCGAGCATCTGCAACTGCGCGGTGCCCGTGCCGCAGACGAAGGCGGCCTGGAAGGGCGCGGCGCGGACCTACTGCGCCCGCTGCGGGTTGCCGCTGCGGATCACGTTCGAGAGCAGATGACCGAGGCGTTGACCGTCGGCTATCCCGGCCCCGCCGGGAGCCACTCGAGCGCTGCCGCGTCGGTGCTCGTGCCGGACGCGGTCCGGGCGGTCGGCCTGCCGAGCTTCGCGGCGGTGATCGACGCGGCCGCGTCGACGGACGTCTCGCTCGGCGTGCTCCCGATCGAGAGCTCGCTGATCGGCCCGATCGCGGAGACGCACGACCTGCTCTTTCGTTCGCCGCTCTCGATCGTGCGCGAGGCGACGCTGCCGATTCGCCATTGCCTCGTCGGTATCGGAGGCGCGACGCTCGACGGGGTCCGCGTCGTCCGCTCGCATCCGGCTGCGTTCGACCAGTGCCGCACGCTCCTCGACGATTGGGCCGTGCAGCGCGTGCCGGCCGCGACGACCGCCGACGCTGCGCGCGAGGTCGCGGAGGCCGGCGACCCGACGCAGGTCGCGATCGCCGGAGACGAGGCGGCCGCCGTGTACGGGCTGGCCGTCCTGGCGCCGGACGTCGGCGACAAGCCGGGGGCCTTCACGCGCTTCGTCGCCCTCGCCCCGTACACGCAGATCGCCGGCGGCCCCGGCTGGCGTACCGCGCTCTCGTTCGTCACCGACCACCAGCCGGGCGCGCTCTTCCGCGCGCTCGCGCCGTTCGCGCAGCACAACGTGAACCTTGTGCAGCTCGTGTCCCGTCCGCTGCCGGACTCGCCGTGGCGCTATCGCTTCGACGCGATCGTCGACGGCCATCTGTTCGACCCCGAGTTGCGCGCCGCGTTCGTCCAGCTGCGTCCCACGACGCGCGAGCTGCGCGTCTTCGGCTCGTACGCCGCGGAGGGTGAGCGATGAGCCGTAGGACGGGAGTTTCGTCGTGAGCAGGACGCTGTTCGAGAAGATCTGGGACGAGCACGTCGTCGCCGACGAGGACGGACGTGCACTCCTCTACGTCGACCTGCACCTCGTCCACGAGGTGACGAGCCCGCAGGCCTTCGACGGGCTGCGCGCCGCCGGCCGCCCGGTCCGCCGGCCGGAGCTCACCGTCGCGACGATGGACCACAACGTCCCGACGACGGACGGCCCGATCACCGATCCGCTTGCGCGCGACCAGCTGGCGGCACTCGAACGGAACTGCAGTGAGTTCGGTGTGCGACTGCTCGCGACCGGCAGCGGCCGGGAGGGCATCGTGCACGTGATCGGTCCGGAGCTCGGCCTCACGCAACCGGGGATGACGATCGTCTGCGGTGACAGCCACACGTCGACGCACGGCGCGTTCGGCGCGCTCGCGTTCGGGATCGGAACCTCGGAGGTCGAGCACGTGCTCGCGACCCAGACGCTGCCGCAGGCGAAGCCGAAGACGATGCGCGTCGAGTTCGCGGGCGAGCTGCCGTTCGGCCTCACCGCGAAGGACATGGTGCTGGGCGCGATCGGCCGGCTCGGCGTCTCAGGTGGCGTCGGCCACGTGCTCGAGTACGGCGGCCCGGCGGTCGAGGCACTGTCGATGGAGGGCCGGCTGACGATCTGCAACATGTCGATCGAGGCCGGCGCCCGGGCGGGGCTGATCGCCCCCGACGAGACGACCTTCGCATACCTCGAAGGGCGTCCCGCGGCACCGCGGGGCGCTGCGTGGGAGGAGGCGCTCGAGCAGTGGCGTGCAGTGAGGTCCGACGCCGGTGCGGTGTACGACGCCTCGGTCGAGGTCGACGTGGCGCGGCTGAAGCCGCAGGTGACCTGGGGGACGAACCCCGGGATGGTCTCGGCGATCGACGACGTCGTCCCCGATCCGGCCGACTACGAGGACGCCGACCAGCGCGAGGCGGTCGAGCGGGCGCTGCGGTACATGGATCTTGCGCCCGGGACACCGCTCGTGGAGGTCCGCATCGACAAGGTCTTCATCGGCTCGTGCACGAACGCGCGAATCGAGGATCTCCGCGCGGCCGCCCGCGTCGTCGATGGACGGCACGTCGCAGACGGAGTGCACGCGATCGTGGTGCCCGGCTCGGCGCAGGTGAAGCGGCAGGCAGAGGACGAAGGGCTGCACCAGGTGTTCGAGCGCGCCGGGTTCGAGTGGCGCCGCGCAGGCTGCTCGATGTGCCTCGGCATGAACCCGGACATCCTGCAGCCGGGTGAGCGCTGCGCCTCGACGTCGAATCGCAACTTCGAGGGCCGCCAGGGGGCAGGCGGCCGGACGCATCTCGTCTCGCCGGCGATGGCGGCGGCCGCGGCGGTCGCCGGACATTTCGCGGACGTCCGGGAGCTGGCGTGAAGGCGTTGCCGCGCGTCGAGGGCCGCGTCGCGGTGCTGGACCGCGCGGACGTCGACACAGACCAGATCATCCCGAAGCAGTTCCTCAAGCGCATCGAACGGACCGGCTACGGCGAGTTCCTGTTCTTCGACTGGATGAAGGACCCACAGTTCGAGCTGCGCCGCCCGGAAGCGGCGGGCGCGTCGATTCTGCTGGCCGGGCGGAACTTCGGCTGCGGCTCCTCGCGCGAGCACGCCGCCTGGGCACTCGAGGACTACGGTTTCCGGGCGATCCTCGCACCGTCGTTCGGCGACATCTTCCATTCGAACGCGATCAAGGTCGGGCTTGCACCGGTCGCGCTGCCTGCGGAGGAGCTTGCTCAGGTCCGAGCGGCCGTCGCCGATCGGAACGAGCTGCTGGTCGACCTCGAGACGCTCGAGGTCCGCCATCCACGCGGGCTCGCCTTCGCCTTCGAGCTGGACTCGTACGACCAGGAGACGCTCGTCCAGGGGCTGGACGACATCGCCCGCACGCTGCGGCACGCCGACGCGATCGAGGCCTTCGAGTCGCAGCATGCCGCGCGGTTTGACACGCGCGCGCTGGTGTAGGACGCCTCCACACCCTGCGGCGCTACGATCCGCGTCCTGCGGGCGGGCGGCGCAGAGGTAACCCGAGGACCGTGAAAAGTCGGGCCACGCTCATCCGAGTCGCATCCGCCTTTGTGTTGCTGGCGGCGTTGTCGCTCGTCACGGCCGGCGCCGGCCCGTCAGCGCCTGAACCGACGGCTGCGCTGTCGGCGCCCACTTTTGCATCGCCGCCGTCTCTCCGTCATGCCGTCAGGGTTTCGCGAGCTTCTGCGTTTCGGCGGGCGATCGCGCGCGCCAGGGCCGGGCAGACGATCGACGTGCTCGGCAGTGTCCGAATCCCGGGAGAGTTCAAGGGATTCAACAGGGTCATACGCGGCGGAGTCGTGAACGTGGTCTTCGAGCCGGGGGCACGTTTCACGGGGATGGGAGGCAACAGGGCGCCGGCCGTCTGGATCACCAACTCGGGCGGCTGGAGGATCTGGGGCGGGGCGATCACGAACCCGGACGGCAGCGGCCTGTTGATGTACAGGACGCCTGGTCCGTTCACCTGGACCGGATTCAACGTCAGCAACACGGGCTACACCTGCGTCGCTGTCTACCCGGTCGGCGGAAACATCGACAACGTCACGCTCGCCGGCGTCGCCGGTACGGCTGACCCCAACCTCGCCTGGGATCCGCACGGAGAGCGAGGGACCGGGATCCACGCCTTCAACATCGCGGACGCCGGTGCCGGTAGCGGACTGGTCGAGAACACGACGATCGTCGCCGACGTGCTGAATCAGGCGACCGGCGCCGGAGTCGAGTGGGACATGTATCGGACCGGCCCCAACGACGTGCTGTACGCGAAGGCGACGAACCTCGGGTTCGCGGTACCCGGCACGACGTGGACCGGCGACGCGCAACATCAGGGAGCAGGCAACGTGGTGCAGCTCTGGGGCGGGTCGTCTCCCCCCGGCGGATCGCTCGACATCCGTTACGTGGAGGGCGACAACATCCAGGGCCGTATGCTCGAGACGCGCGGTGCGGCGGCGGGTGCCGACTACAGCAACGCGATCCTCGAGTACGGCGTCGCGACAGGTCCGATCCTGCAGAACACCGGGTTGTCGCGTGTCGCCTACGACACGGGCAACACGCATTTCCGCCTCGGGGTCGTCGCTCCGACCCCGTAGACCTCAGGCGGGCGCGCGGACGTTGCGCTCGAACTTGTTCCAGCCGTGGTCGCCGCGGAGGTACCCGACGACCCCGCGCGCGCGGGCGAGGACGATGATCGGGCGATAGAGCAGCAGGTCGAGCGGCCCGAGCACGCACAGCCGAACGAGATCGCGGAGCCGGTAGAGCCGGTTTGTGTAGTCGTCGACGAGCACGGCGACGTTCGTCAGGAGGCCGTTCAGCAGCGCGAGCGCGGCGAGCGTCAGCGCGAACAGCCGCACGTCGAGCACACCCGTCGCCGCGGCGACCGCGAGGACGACGAACGAGAGCAGCTCGGCGAACGGGGCGGCGATCTCGCTCAGGAGGTAGAAGGGGACTCCGATCATCCCGACCGTTCCGTAGCGGCGGCGCCCGAGCATGCCGCGGTGCGCGAAGACGGTTTCCATGATCACGCGCTGCCAGCGCTCGCGCTGCCGGATGAGCGACCGTACGCTCGTCGGGCCCTCGGTCGCACCCACGGTCTCCGCGAGCGAAAGGATGCGGTACGGCTTGCGAAGCCGGCGGTACCTCTCGTGGATCCGGAAGGTGAGCTCGATGTCCTCGCACGTGAACTCGGTCGAGAACCCGCCGACCTCCTCGAGCACGTCACGACGCCAGATCGCGAAGGCGCCGACGCTGCACAGCATGAAGTTGAAGCGGCTCCAGCCGAGGCGCGCGGTCAGGAACGAGCGCGCGTAGTCGAGCTGCTGGAACGCGAGCAGCGGGCGGCGGTCGATCCGCCGCCGGCCTCTCGGCTCTCGCATTCGGATCTCGGGCTGCTCGGCGATCGCGAGGATGCTCGTAACGCCGATCACGGTTGCCGGATCGCGCAGGACGAGTCTCATGCCGGCCATCAGTGCGTTGCGCGCGAGCACCGTGTCCGCATCGATCCCGAGCACGTAGCGGTAGCGGGCGAAGTTCAGCGCGCAGTTGAGTGCGTCCGCCTTGCCGCCGTTCTCCTTGTCGATCACGATCAGCCGCGGATCGCTCGCGCTGCGGTAGATGCCGCGGATGGGCTGCGCGTCGAACTGGCGGCGGTAGAAGATCTCACGAGGCTGCAGGTGGAAGGCGTCGGTCAGGACGTCGAGCGTGCCGTCGGTCGAGCCGTCGTTGACGACGATGACCTCGAACTCCGGGTAGTCGTTGGCGAGCACCGAGCGCACGGACTCGACGATCGGCAGCTCCTCGTTGTAGACGGCGAAGAGAACGCTGACCGGGATCGTGAATCTGGATTCGACCGCGCTTCGCAGATCGTCCGCGTCGCTCTGCCGCGCTCGGAAGATGCCTTCGACGAACGAGACGGCTGCGAGCGCGAAGTAGCTGCCGTAGACGAGCACGAGGTAGCTGAAGCACACGTAGACGGCCCAGCGCAGCTCCACCGAGACGCTCATACCGCCTCCACGAGATCGCCTGCGTCCTTGTCGACCGTCACGGGGACCAGCTGCCGTCTGCGCGCGAGCGTCGCGTCGATCAGTCGGCCGGCGCCCGCCTCACGGGCATGTTCGATGACGGCGGCCGCGTCGTCGTCACCTGCGATCGCGGCGGCGACGCACCGGTCGAGGTAACCCGACTCCTGCAAGACCTCGGCGGCGGAGTCCCTCGCGAACGGATCATCCGCGTCGAGCAGGCGAAGCGCCTGGTTCACGCCGGCGTCGCCGAGATCCACGAGTGCTTTCTCGGCCGCGTCCCGGACCCACCACGACCGGTCGTGCAACAGCTCCGCAACCGAGGCGGCGGCGGGCGTCACATGGGCCTCGCCGAGGGCACGCGTCGCGTGCACGCGGACGAACCAGGTGTCGTCCGCGAGCAGCCGCAACAGCGGAGTCGCGGGGTTTGCGGCGACCGACGGCAGCGCCTCGGCGAGCGCCGCCCTCACGTCCGGCGACGCGTCGTTGATCAGCTCCTCGATCCGGCCCGGCGGGATGATCGCCCTCGCGCGGCCGAGCAGCTGCAGCCCCCAGAAGCGGACGTCCGCACGCTCGTCGTCGAGTAGTCCGTGGAGCAGCTGGCCGACGATGCGAACCGGGAACGTCTCGAGCTCGGCTGCGATCCGGGCCCGCCCGGCCCGCTGCTCGGTCAGCGAGGCAACGAGCAGCTCGGCGGCGACCTGGTCGGCCCGCGCCGACAGGGCGCTCGCGACGCCGAGCCGAACGTCGTCGTCGTGGTCTGCAAGCCCCCCGGCGAGCGCCTCACGTCCACCCGGAGGCAGCACGTCGCCGGTCGAGAGCCGACGCAGCGCCTCGATCCGGCTCCACTTCCTCCGGGGCCGGCGGTCGCCCGCCGCTGCGAGCAGCCGGGCCGGCGGGAGATCCGGGCCGAGACGCCGGACGCCGGGTCGCCGCGTTCGCAGCCGGTCTGCCTGCAGTCGGCCAGCGACCACGGCGAGAGCCGTCGCCGCCCACGTTGCCGCGAGCGCCAGGATGATGAGGGGAAGAGCTGTAGCCATCGCTGGATCCGGGCCCTTCATCGGCGCTCAGGTCGGCTTTCTGGAGGGCCGTTCGGCCCACCAGCACGGGCTCGTGGACTACGGCGTCTAGGGTGTCCGGCACGAACCGTGTCCCCTACTCAGCTCGCGGGCGTGCGGCGGCGGCCGGTGCCGCGGCGACGGTCGTCTGGGCCGCGCTGGAGCCGCTCGACAAGCGCCTCTTCCGTCACGACTACTCCGACGTCGCGGTGCTGGGGAAGGCCGTGACGAGGTCGCGGGTCTGGCCGCTCGCCGGCGTCGCGCTGCATGCGGCGAACGGGGCCGTGTTCGGCCTCGCGTACGACGCGCTGCGCCGGCGGCGCAAGGTGAGCGCGCTGCGCCTCGCGCTCGCCGAGCACCTCGTCCTCTTCCCGCTCGGCTCCATCGTCGACCGCCGGCATCCCGCGCGGGGCGAACCCGGGCTCGCCAGGCTCTTCTCCGCGCCCGCGTTCGCCCAGGCGACCCTCAGGCACGCCGTCTTCGGGGCAGTTCTCGGGTCCTTGAGTCGCGTGCGATAGTGAATCCGATGGACGAGCGGACGGCGAGCGAGCTGGAGGCGACGGTCGCCGCCCGCCGCGAGCTCGGGCCGAGCCACGACAGGGAGCTCATCGA
>Ga0070731_10003564_pt1 | contig 13942 bp, 14 predicted proteins | sample Coa_R1_2_FD_66448 | JGI IMG/M metagenome (GOLD analysis project Ga0070731, IMG submission 66448) | Surface soil microbial communities from Centralia Pennsylvania, which are recovering from an underground coalmine fire - Coalmine... | ecosystem: Environmental > Terrestrial > Soil > Unclassified ... | reverse complement strand
GGAACGCAACGCTCGTCGCCCCACCACACCGTGACGCTCGACCAGTCGGGTGCACGCGCCGCGGCCCGCTCGTACGCGCGGGCCACGCTCGAGCCGCCGGTGAGGACGATCGAGCCGCCGCCCAGCGCCTGCTGCGCCAGCAGGTCGCCGACGGCGACGGCCGGGTCGGCGACGACGTTGAGCTCAGGCGGCGAGGCGGTCACGCGGCAAGGGTACGAGACCCGCGCCGTGCGCCGCGAGGAGGTAGACGCTCGCCAGCCCCTGCCACTCCTGGTACGGCGCCAGCAGTGCGTCGGTCTCCTCGGGCTCGACCCAACGGCCCCACAGCGCTGACGCGAGCTTCGCGAGGCCGAGATCGCGGGCGAGCCCGCGTTCGTACCGCCCCAGCCCTTCGAGGCAGACGACCCCTACCGACCAGGGGCCGAGGCCGCGCTCGCGGTTCAGCCGGCGCGCAACCGCCTCGGTGGGGTGCGCCTTCAACGACTCGAGGTCGAGGCCTCGGCACAGGCGGACGAGCGCGGCTGCGCGGCGGGCGCCCAGCCCGAGCCGCCCCAGCTCGGCCGGCGAGAAGCGCGCCAGGTCGGCCGTGCTCGGCGGCGCGTGCAGATCGCCGAGCTTCGCCGTCGCCGCGCGGATCACTGTGCGCTCGATCTCGCGCGCGCGCCGGGCCTGGATCAACTGACCGGCCACAGCGCGCAGGAGTGCCTGGGCGACGGTCGGGGCGCGCAGCGGGCGCAAGCCGCGCAGCCCGCGGATCGCGTGCCCGAGCAGCGGGTCGTCCGCGAACCGGCGCAGGAACTCCGAGTGGTCGTCCTCGAGGCCGAGCACGAAACGGACGTGCTCGACACCCCCGTCGCTGTCGGCGGCGACGACGATCGTCCCGTCCGGCCGCTGCACGGCGTGCACCCGCTCGAGGCGGCCGTCGACGGCGATCGTCGCCCGATACGTGCCGTCGACGACGACGCGCGTCGCATCGTTGCCGTGACGACCGGAGAGCCGCAGCGAATACGGGCCCACGGGACGGAGCTCGGCACGGACGGGCACCGGCCGAGTGTACGGGTCCGGGCCGCGGTCTACCCTCCGGCAGATGCTGCGCCGCGTCGCCTCCAGCGTCTCGCTGCGGAGCCGTGAACAGAAGCTCCAGCTCTTCCGGGAGCTGATGCAGCCCGGGCCGGAGTCGACCGTCGTCGACGTCGGCGTGACCGACGCGCCGTTCGGCGGCGGCTCCACGGACAACTTCTTCGAGGCGTTCTATCCGTGGCCGGAGCGGATCACCGCCGTGGGACGGACTGAGCTCTCGCGGTTCACCGCGGCGTTCCCGGTCGTTCGTGCCGTTCGCGCCGACGGGCGCGATCTCCCGTTCGAGGACGGAGCCTTCGATCTCGGCTTCTCGAACGCCGTCGTCGAGCACGTCGGCGGCGGTCGCGAGGGACAGCGGGCGTTCGTGCACGAGCTCTGCCGCGTCGCCCGCCGCGTCTTCGTCACGACGCCGAACCGCTTCTTTCCGCTCGAGGTGCACACGCTGCTTCCGTTCGCACACTGGCTTCCCGGGGGCGCACGCACGCGCGTGCTGCGCGCGGCGGGATTCGACGACGTCCTCGAGCCGCTCGGGCCGCGCGAGCTCGCCGCACTCTTTCCTTACAGGGTCCGTGTACTCAACCGCGGCATGACGCTGATCGCCGTGGGGCCCGAGTGAGCCTGCGCAGGCCCGTCTGGGCGCTGCACGTGCTGATCGTCGGGCTCGCGGTCCACAACCTCGTGATGGCCGAGCTGTGGCACGCGGGCCTGCGCGGTACGGGGCTGACGGTCGTCGCCGCCTGGAAGGACGTCCTCTTGCTCGTCGCGCTCGTGCTGGTGGTGCGGCTGCACGGGCTGCGGCGGCCCGCGAGCGCGATCGACCGGCTCGCACTGGCCTTCGGCGCATTCGTCGTCGTGTACGGGCTGCTTCCGCAATCGTTGCTCGGCGGCGGCGCGACGCACAAGGGCGTTCTCTACGCCGCGCGGCACGACCTGCTGCCTGTCGGCGCGTACTTCCTCGGGCGCGGGCTCGACCTGACCGCGCGCGAGCGCGGCCGGCTGTGCCGCACGGTGCTCGTCACGGCCGGACTCGTTGCCGTGTACGGGCTCGTCGACGTCTACGCCGTGCCGCTGTCGTGGTGGCGGCACTCGGGAGCGGCGGGCTGGTTCCGCGATCAGCTCGGGCTGCGGTACACGGGTCTCTCGGGCCTGCCCGAGAACTTCGTCTACAACGCGGGCGGCGGAGAGGTGTTCCGCCGCCTGACCTCGAGCTTCCTCTCGCCGCTCGCGACCGGCTACCTGCTCGTCGTCGCCCTGTTCTTCGTCCCACTCCGCCGCCGCTGGGGCCGGCCGCTCGCGGTGCTGCTCGTCGCCGCGATGCTGTGGACGCACACGCGCGCAAGCGTCATCGCGCTCGTGGTCGGGCTGCTCGTGCTCGCGGCTGCGCGTCGCGCCGTCCCGCCGGTCGTCTGGGCGGTCCTGGTCGCCGTCGTCGGGTTCGCGTTCGTGAAGGGCTACACGCATTTCGGCCCGCGAACGCATTTCACGCCGGCGGAGCTCACGGTCCAGGAGCGGATCGCGAAGGAGCATCCCAATCAGTCGAACGACGCGACGAGCGCGAACGAGTCGTCGACCAGCGAGCACCTGGCGAGCCTGCGCGACGGCGCGCGCACCGTCTTTCACCATCCGTGGGGCTACGGCCTCGGCAACGCGGGCGTGACGGCCGCCCGGACGCACGTCCAGGTCAAGGCGGGGGAGTCGACGTACACGGAGCTCGGTGTCGAGACCGGCGTGGCCGGGGCGCTGGCGTTCGTCGCGTGGTCGCTGCTCCTGCTGCGCTCGTCGCTGCGAGGAGTCCGCTACGTCGGCGCCGCCTTCGCAGCCGTTCTCGTGCTCGGGCTCCAGACCGACATCATCGGCGTGCCCTGGATCGCCGTCGTGGTGTGGGCGTTCGCGGGTGACGCGTCGACCGTACGCGCAGCCGAGGTGTGACGAAGCTGCGAAATGTGTGCGCCGAAAGGCGTACGCACCCTTGCGCCGTGCGTGCACGTCCGTACCGTGGATCGCGTGCGCATGTCGCTCGTCGAGATCGCCCTCTTCGCCACGGCGGCCGCGCTGCTGCTCGCCGCGGTGCCGCGGTGCGGCGGCGGCCGGTCGCAGGCTGTCGTGCGCGCGAGCTGGAGGCTCACACCTGGCGTGCTCAACCCCGACGTCAGCCAGGGCACGATCCGGGCCACGATCTGCACCGCCGGCTGGACGCGCACGGTGCGGCCGCCGGTGTCGTACACGAACGATCTCAAGCGCAGGCAGCTACGCGCGTACGGGTTGCGCGGACCGCCGTCCGCGTACCAGGAGGATCACCTCATCAGCCTCGAGCTCGGCGGCAACCCGACCGACCCGCGCAACCTCTGGCCCGAGCCGTATCCGCGCGCGTCCGCCGTCGACCGGATCGAGAACGACCTCAACCACCGCGTCTGCGCCGGGTCGCTCAGCCTCGGCGACGCGCAACGAAAGGAGTCGGCGCTGAAGCACGCGAGTGGGTGACCAACGGTAGAGTCGGCTGGGTGATCGATCCGCGCGTCGACATCGGCCACGTCCACCTGAAGGTCTCGGACATCGACCGGTCGCTCGCGTTCTGGTCGGGCGTCCTCGGCTTCGAGGTGATGGCGCGCATGGGCGACCAGGCGGCGTTCATCTCGGCAGGCGGCTACCACCACCACCTCGGACTGAACACCTGGGAGTCGAAGGGCGCAGGACCGCCGCCGCGCAACACGACGGGGCTGTTCCACGTCGCTGTTCGCTACCCGGACCGGGCGACGCTCGCCGCTGCGGTGCGCACGGTGCTCGACGCCGGCGTGCCGCTCGAGGGCGCCTCCGACCACGGCGTGAGCGAGGCGATCTACCTGCGCGACCCCGACGACAACGGCGTCGAGCTCTATCGCGACCGGCCGAAGGAGGAATGGCCGGTCGGGCCGGACGGCGAGTTCACGATGTTCACCCGTCCGCTCGACGTGCAGGCGTTGCTCGCCGAAGCACCCGGTTAGTGCGTCCGCAGCGTGCGTAGCAGCGCGCTCAGCTCGCCCAGGTGGACATGGTTCCGGGTCAGCTCGCACGCCGCGAACTCGACCGGCTCGGCGGTCCCGCCCGCGTACTTCGACGCCTCGGCGGCGCAGGAGCTGCGCCGGTAGGCGAGCCACGACCGCTCGCCGCGAACGAAGTCGGTGCGTGCGGAGCGGGAGCGCAGGAGGTAGAAGACGGCCCGGGCCCTCGCGTCGACGGTGCGGTCCGAACGGAGCAGCGCGCGCTCCTGGCAACCCTCGATGTCGAGGGTGGACACCGGATGCATCGGGCACGGGAGCGGCGTGAACGGCTCGTGGATGACCGGCGGCGCGAGAGCAGCGGACGCGCCGGCCGACGCGGCGCCCGCGAGAGCGAGGACGGCGAACGCGATGACCGAGCGCACCGCGGTGATCCTACGAGGCTCCCGTTCTTAGCCACCTCGTAGGCGATCTCTTAGCGCTCTCTGAGCCGGCGCAGGTTTCCTGGCGTCCGTGAACGCTCCGCTCCTCCAGACCGAACGACGCAGCCGAGTCACGCTTCCTCCCCAGCAGGGCTACGGCTGCGTCGATCGTTCGGGGCGGAGCGAGGCCCCGGCAGAGCGGCGGGCGCCAGCACCGGGGGCGGTACGTCGCCCGCCGGCCGGGGCCGTCCACGACGGCCTTCACACCATCGCGCGCCTGCCCGCAGGAGGGGTGGGTGATCGGCGCGGCGGGCGCGCGATCCAGTCTCGTGTTCACCCGGACGAGGGTGCAGGACTCCCCTCGCGGCGGCCGAAGGGGTCGGTGGAAGCAAGCGACGACCGAAAGGGGTCGGAAATGCCACGCAAGACCACCGAGGCCGCCGCGACGACGAAGTCGCCAGCCCGGAAGACCGCCACGCGCCGCACGACGAAGAAGGCGACCGAGTCGGTGCTCAGCTGGGAGCACGTCGCCACGCGGGCGTACTACATCCATCTGGAGACGGGTGGAGCAGCGGTCGACAACTGGCTTCAGGCCGAGCGCGAGCTGCAGCCGGTCTAGCTCGTGACGCCGTGCGGGCCGGGCTTCGGCCCGGCCCCGCGGTGCTACTGTCGAAGCGAGTTGGCGAAGCCCGTCGAGCAGCTCGAATCGGTGGTGATCCGGTTCGCCGGCGACTCCGGCGACGGCATGCAGCTCACGGGGGGCCGCTTCACGTCCGAGACGGCGTTGAAGGGGAACGACCTCGCGACGTTCCCGGACTTTCCCGCGGAGATCCGCGCCCCGGCCGGCTCGCTGCCGGGTGTATCCGGCTTCCAGTTGCACTTCGCCGACCACGACATCCTGACGCCCGGCGACCAGCCGGACGTGCTGGTCGCGATGAACCCGGCGGCGCTGAAGACGAACCTGCGCGATCTTCCGAAGGGCGGCACGCTGATCGTCGACACCGACGCCTTCACCGACAGGAACCTGCAGAAGGCCGGGTACGAGTCGAGCCCGCTCGACGACGGCACGCTCGACGGTTATCAGGTGCATGCGGTCCAGCTCACGTCGATGACCGTCGCCGCACTGAAGGAGATCGAGGGCGTCACGCCGCGCGAGGCGGAGCGGGCGAAGAACATGTTCGCGCTCGGCCTGATGTCGTGGCTGTACGGCAGGCCGGTCGACTCGACGATCGAGTTCCTGCAGAAGAAGTTCGCGAAGCGCCCCGAGATCGCCGAGGCGAACCTGAAGGCGTTCAACACCGGCTACGCGTTCGGCGAGACCTCGGAGTCATTCGCCGTGCAGTACGAGGTGAAGCCTGCGCAGCTCGCGCCCGGCATGTACCGGCAGGTGACCGGCAACCAGGCGCTGTCGTGGGGCCTGATCGCCGCCTCGAAGCTGTCCGGCCTCGACCTCTTCCTGGGTGCGTATCCGATCACGCCCGCGTCCTCGATCCTCGAGGAGCTCGCGCGGCAGAAGGCGTTCGGCGTCCGTACGTTCCAGGCCGAGGACGAGATCGCCGCCTGCGGCGCCGCGCTCGGCGCCTCGTTCGGCGGCGCGCTCGGCGTGACGACCTCTGCGGGCCCGGGGATCGTGCTGAAGTCGGAGACCGTGGGGCTCGCCGTCGCGCTCGAGCTGCCGCTCGTGATCATCGACGTCCAGCGGGCGGGTCCTTCGACCGGCATGCCGACCAAGCCCGAGCAGGCCGACCTGCTCATGGTTCTCTACGGGCGCAACTCGGAGTCGCCGGTGCCCGTGCTCGCGGCCGCGACCCCGGGCGACTGCTTCTACGCGGCGATCGAGGCGGCGCGCGTCGCATTGACGTACCGGACGCCGGTCTATCTGCTCTCGGACGCGTACCTCGCCAACGGGGCAGAGCCGTGGCCGATCCCCGAGATCGCGTCGCTGGCGCCCATCGACGTGTCGTTCGCGGAGGCGAACGGCGCGACGTTCCTGCCGTACAAGCGCGATCCCGAGACGCTGGCGCGCCCGTGGGCGATTCCCGGCACGCCGGGGCTCGAGCACCGGATCGGCGGGCTCGAGAAGGCGAACGAGACGGGCAACGTCTCGTACGACCCGGACAACCACGACCTGATGACGCAGCTCCGTGCGCAGAAGGTCGCCGGGATCACGGTGCCGGACGCGGAGGTGGACCACCAGGAAGGCGCCGACGTCCTCGTCCTTTCGTGGGGCGGCACGTACGGGCCGGTGGCGGCGGGGGTGCGACGGGTGCGGAGCGCAGGCGGCCGCGTCTCGCACGTGCACCTGCGCTGGCTGAATCCGTTCCCGGCGAACCTGGGGGATGTCCTGCGGAGCTACGACCGCGTGCTCGTCCCGGAGATGAACCTCGGCCAGCTGCGCAAACTCGTCCGCGCCGAGTTCCTGGTCGACGCGGTCGGCTACAACCGCGTGAGCGGCAAGCCGTTCAAGGCCGGCGAGATCCGCGACGCGATCGAGGCGATGCTCTGATGGCGACCGAGCTGAAGCTGACGACGAAGGACTTCAAGTCGGACCAGGAGGTTCGCTGGTGCCCCGGCTGCGGTGACTACGCGATCCTCGCAGCGGTGCAGAGCTTCATGCCGGAGCTCGGCCTATCGCGCGAGCGGCTCGTCTTCATCTCCGGCATCGGCTGCGCCGCGCGCTTCCCGTACTACATGCAGACCTACGGGATGCACTCGATCCACGGGCGGGCGCCGGCGATCGCAACCGGCCTCGCGGTGACACGGCCCGACCTTTCGGTGTGGGTGGTCACGGGCGACGGCGACGCGCTGTCGATCGGCGGCAACCACCTCATCCATGCGCTCCGCCGCAACGTCAACCTCAAAATCCTGCTGTTCAACAACCGGATCTACGGCCTCACGAAGGGCCAGTACTCGCCGACGTCCGGCCAGGGCAAGGTGACGGGATCGACGCCGCTGGGGAGCGTCGACTATCCCTTCAACCCGCTCGCGCTCGCCCTCGGCGCGAACGCGACATTCGTCGCCCGCGCGCTCGACACGGACAAGCAGGGTCTGACCGAGGTGCTTCGCCGGGCGGCGCACCACCGTGGCGCCGCGTTCGTCGAGATCTTCCAGAACTGCAACATCTACAACGACGGCGAGTTCGACTACGTGCGCGAGAACAAGGAGGCGCGGACGTACCTCGAGCACGGCAAGGAGTTCGGCAACACGGGCATCGTCCACGACGAGGCCGACTTCGCGGCCGCCTTCGCGCTCTCGCAGGTGACGTGGGAGACGCACGGCGCCGTGCCGCTCGGCGTCTTCCGCGACGTCGAGCGTGACAGCTACGACGAGCTCGTGCAGCAGCAGATCGACAACGCGACCGGCATCGACGACCTGCAGGCGCTCGTCGGCTCCGGCGACACCTGGCGCATCTGATCGTCTACCAGGCCTACGTCCGCTCGTTCGCGGACTCGAACGGAGACGGCATCGGTGACCTCTCGGGTGTCACCTCGCAGCTCGAGCACCTGGCTTGGCTCGGCGTCGACACGCTCTGGCTCAGCCCGATCCACCCGAGCCCGAACGTCGACTGGGGCTACGACGTCGCCGACTATCTCGGCGTCCATCCCGACTACGGCACGCTCGAAGAACTCGACGGGTTGATCGCCCGCGCGCGCGCGAGGCAGATCGACGTCTGGCTCGACCTGGTGCCCAACCACACGTCGAACCGGCATCGCTGGTTCACCGACGAGCCGGAGCGCTACGTCTGGTCGCCGACGGTGCCGAACGACTGGACGTCGGTGTTCACCGGCGAGTCGGCCTGGACGTACGAGCCCGCTCGCGATCAGTACTACCTGCATCAGTTCGCGCCCGAGCAGCCGGATCTCGACTGGTGGAACCCGGCGGTCTGCGACGCGTTCGACGACATCCTCCGCTTCTGGTTCGAGCGCGGGATCGCAGGCTTGCGGATCGACGTCGCGCACGGCCTGATCAAGGACAGCCGGCTGCGGAACGGCGTGCGGTACATCCGCGACCGCCCCGAGGTGCACGCGATCTACGAGCGCTGGCAGAAGATCGCCCGCACTTACGACCCGAAGCCGACGCTGATGGGCGAGACGTACGTGCCGCTGCGTCGGATGAGCAGGTACTGGCGGCACCTCGACCTGGTGCAGAACTTCGACTTCGTCAACGCCGCGTTCGAGCGCGACGAGCTGCGCCCGATCGTCGAGCGGACGCTGCGCCGCGTTCCGCCTGGGCGGCGCGCGCTGTGGTTCGCGTCGAACCACGACCACTCCCGGCTGGCCACACGGTGGGCCCACGGTGACGAGGCGAAGCACAAGGCCGCGCTCTTCCTCATCCTCACGCTCCCCGGTGTCGCGATCCTTTACCAGGGAGACGAGATCGGGCTCGAGGACGGTCCCGTCCCGCCGGAGCGGATCAGGGACGTCGCGCACCCTCCGCGCGATCCGGAGCGAACGCCGATGCCCTGGACGCGCGGCGGCGGGGAGTGGCGTGATCCCTGGCTGCCGCTCGGGGACACGACCCGCAACGTCGCCGACCAGCGTGGCGACCCAGACAGCATCCTCAACTACACCCGGGCTCTGATCGCGCGGCGCCGCGATTTCGCCGACGACTCGTACCGCCGGCTGCGCGCGCCGCAGGGCGTGTGGGCGTACGCACGCGGCGACGCGACGTGCGTCCTCAACATGACGGCGGACACCGTGCGATACCGCGGCCGCGTGCTTGCGCCCTGGGAGGGAATGCTCGACTGAACTCGCGTCCTTCGGATGTCGTCGACGTCCTGAGGACGAGGACGTCAGAGCGCGAGTACGAGCTCGCGCTCGCCAGCCGCGAACCGTTCCTCGACCAGGCGCGCGCAGCGCGTCAGGAGCCGCAGCGAGCCGGGCGAGTCGCGCACGGTCGCGCGCAGGTGCGTGATCCCGGCCGCCCGCGCGTCGGCGGCAAGCTCGCGCGCGAGCGCGGAGCCGACACCGCGCCGCTGGTGGCGGTCGGCGACCGCGAACGCGATCTCGGCGCTGTCTCCGTTGCGGACGAGTTGCGCGAGCCCCGCCGGCGCGGGATCGTCGTCGACCCACACAACGAGCGTGTGGTGCGTGGAGTCGACCCGTGCGAGCAGCGCAAGCTCGGCTTCCGAGAGCCGCGGCTTCGCGCCGCCGAACCGCTGTGCCCGCGACCGTGGGCCGAGGCCCGCGAAGACGGCGAGCACGGTCGTGCAGCCGCCGTCCCGTAGCGGGCGGATCGTCAGTCCGGACAGCCTGCGCGTGTGCACGAACAGAGCCTGGCCGCCCGGTATGGCCCGGCGCGTCGGCTCGCCGGGCCATCTTGCGCAGATGGCCCGCTCGGGCCAGTAGCGTTGGCCTACACATGAGCCAGGACATCCGCTTCCTCGAGGTCGACGGTCGTCGGCTCGCCTACGCGGTGACCGGCGCCGGCCCGCCGCTCGTGGTCGGGACGCCGTGGGTCTCGCACCTCGAGGAGGAGTGGGAGGATCCCGACCAGCGGGCGTTCTACGGCGAGCTCGCGCAGACCCACCAGGTCGTCCGCTACGACCGGATGGGCTGCGGGCTCTCGTCGCGCGAGCTCGCACAGCCGTTGACAGCCGAGCGCGAGGCCGATCAGCTCGAGGCGGTGGTCGAGGCCGTCGGGGGCGACGCGGTGATGTTCGCGTTCTGCTACTCGACGCACGCGACGGCGCTGCTCGCGACCCGCCGGCCGGAGCTCGTCTCGAAGATCGTCTTCTTCGGCGGCCACGCGACCCGGCACGACATCCCCGACGCGACCAGGCGCTCACTGATCGAGTTCACGCGCCTCAACTGGCGGCTCTCGGCGCAGATGCTCGCAGGGCTCTTCGATCCGCATGCGAGCGGCGACCAAATCACTCGGTACACGCGCATGCAGGTCGCCGCTGCGTCGGCGGATGCAGCGGCCGGGTTTCTCGAGCTCAACCTCGTCGCCGACCTGCGGCCGCTGCTGCCGCACGTGCAGACGCCGTCACTCGTCCTGCATCGCCGCGGCGACCGCGCGGTGCCGATCGCGCGCGGTCGCGAGCTCGCGTCGCTGCTGCCGAACGCCCGCTTCGTCCCACTCGCCGGTGACTCGCACCTCCCCTGGCGCGACGACCGGCGCGAGCTCATGCGCGCGCTTGCGGGGTTCCTGCACGGCGACGCGGCGCCTGAAGGGAACGGAGACTCGCCGCTGTCGTCACGCGAAGCGGAGGTGCTGCGCCTCGTCTCGACCGGCATGAGCAACCGGGAGATCGCCGCCACGCTCGTGCTCAGCGAGCACACGGTGCACCGTCATGTCGCGAACATCCTGCGCAAGCTCGCGCTCTCGTCCCGCGCGGCAGCGGCCGCTCAGGCGGCGCGCGCCGGGATCATCTAGTCACTCGCCGTCGTCGATGACGACGCGCTCGGCGGGCCGGGTGGGCAGTTCCGACTCGACGTAGTCGCGGACGGCGTCGTCGATCCCGACGTCCTTTCCTGCGCGCTCCGACAGGAACCAGCGGTGCTCGAGCACCTGGTGGAAGACCTCCGCCGCCGGGAGCCGAACCCACAGCTCCTCCGGAACGGCGGCGACGGTGGGCTCGAACACCTCGTCGCGCCATCGTGCCGCAACCACCGACTCGGGCAGCGTCCGCTTCTCGCGGCGTTCGAGCGCCTCGCGGTAACGCGCGAGGTCGTTCAGCATGCGCCGCGCCTGGTTCTCCTGCGCGTCGAGGCCGGTCAGCCGCAGGAGGCGATGGCGATGGTGGCCGGGCTCGACCACGTGCGGGTCGAGCTGCAGCTTGTAGCCGCCCCCGTTCGCCTCGAGGTGGATCTCGTCGACGTCGAAGCCGAGCTCGTTGAGCCGGTGGAGGCGCTCGTCGAGCTTGAAGCGCTCGTCGGCGGCGAACGTCTCCTCGCGGGTGAGCTCGCACCAGAGGCCGTCATAGCGGCGGACGACCTCGTCGCCGACCTCGTCGGGGTCGAGACCCTCGGGCAGCCCGACCTCCGCGTCGACGTCGAGGAGCTCGCCGACGACGTTCGTCTGCGCGATCTCCAGGTCGTAGGCGCGCTGTCCTTCAGAGAGCGTGCCGTGCAGCTCGCCGGTCTCGGCGTCGACGAGGTAGGCACTGAGCGCGCCGGCGTCGCGGCGGAAGAGGGTGTTCGACAGCGAGCAGTCACCCCAGAAGAAGCCGCGGAGGTGCAGCCGGGTGAGCAGCTCGACGAGCGCGTTGAGCAGGTGTGTGCGCAGGTCGGGGATCGCCCGGCCGGCGAACAGCGCGCGGTAGGGGAGGGAGTATTCGAGGTGCCTGGTGATCAGGACAGCGTCGAGGTCGTCCCGGCGCTCGGTGACGAGGCCGACGGCCTCGACGACCGGCAGCCCCTGGCCCTCGAGCCTGCGCAGCAGCGTGTATTCCCGGCGCGCCGGGCGCTCGGGCAGCTCTTTCAGAGCGTAGAGCGCGCCGTCGTACTCGACGAACCGCACGACGTGCCGGGAGATCCCGCGGATGAGGTTCACCAGCCGCTCGGACTCCCAGTCCTCGAGCGGCAGGTTCCACGGCAGGTCGAGGAAGCTCGGGTGACCGGTCCGGGCTACCAGCTGGAAGGACGCGCTGCTCATCGCTGCTCGAGCAGCGAGTTGTCGAACGCGCGGACCCCGCCCGGGCTCGCGACGACGGTGTTGTGGTGGACGCTGGCCTCGGCGTAGAAGAACGCCTCGATCGCCACGCCGCCGCGCGTCGGGTCCTCGGTGCCGTCGACGCGTGCGCCGGCGACGGTGTTGTGATCGATCTCGCAGACGGATCTGTCCATGCAGATGATCCCGATGCCCTTCGCGCCTTCGACGTCGTTGCCGTGCGCCATGCCCATCGACATCTCGCCGAGGAGGATGCCGCGCTCGGTCGTGTCGACGACCCGGTTGTCCATCACGTCGACCATCGACGAGTGTGTTGCGATCCCCTCTCGCGTGCCGGCGATCGTGCAACCCGACACCATGCTCATCGGCCGCCCCATCGAGTACGAGACCAGGACGCCGGTCACCATCGATCCGGCCGGGGACGAGATCGAGCAGTTGTCGATCATCACCCCCGCATCGAGCGCGCGGATGCCGTCGAGCGAGACGCCGACGACGCGCACGCGGTCGAGCATCACGTGCTCGACGTGCTCGATGTTCACGCCGTAGTCGCCGCCGACGACGGTGACGTGCCGCAGAGTGACGTGGTTCGCCCGCACGATGATCCCTCCGCGGACGACGCCGCCCACGAGTGTCTCGGAGCGCGTGATCACGATCGGGCCCTGGACGACACCGTGGAGATGGACGGTCGGCTGACGGGTGGCGTAGGCAGCGCCGAGCCCGCCCACGACGACGGTGGCGACGGCGACCGCGGTGGCGCCGCCGAGCCGGCCGAGCTCGCCGCCGCCCTCGGCGTACTCGAGACGCAGCCGCGGGTAGAGAGCGTGCGCGAAGAGCTGTCCGCTCAGCCAGGCGACGCCGTAGAGCAGCAGGGCGAGGTCGAGCGGTGCGCGGATGTCGAGCGCGCGCATCGCGGCGTACGTGAGCCCCAGCTCGACCGCGCCGAGCGGAAGTGCGGACCACGCCGGCTGATAGGCGAACAAGCGGTGATAGACGCAGAGATCGAGCACCAGGCCGAGCGCGAGCATCAGGGCGACCAGCTCGATCGCCCACCAGCGCTGCAAGGCGATCGCGACGACCAGCGCCGGGACTGCGGCGCCCAGGCGCGACTCGACGCGTCCTCTCAGCGTGTACGACATATCCGGCGCAGAAACGCGTGAGCTGCGTACTTCGCGCCCGCGATTGTGTCGGCGGCGGGGAACGCCCATTGCGCCGCGGCGCCTGCGAGCGAGAGCGTGCGGCGCCCGTCGGTGAGTGCCGGAACGGTCGAGTCGGGAGCGAGCACGATCCAGCGGTCGTGCGTCTCGAGCCCGTGGTCGGCGGCGAGCCGGGCGAGCAGCGCGTCCTCGAGATAGCCGCGGCGGAAGCCGGTCGCGCAGATGACCTGCTCGGCGCCGTTGAGGGAGGCCTCCACGCGAAATCTGCCTTCTCGCTCGGCCGCCGCGACCGGCTCGTCCCACTCGGGTCCGGACGGGTACGACGGGGTGGAGAGCTCGCGGAGCAGCGACGCGCGCCGTTCGGGGCTCGCCGCGTGGAACGGCGCCAGGCCGCGCTTCGAGAGGAGCGGACGCGGGACGTTCAGCGGCCTGCGGACCGGCTCGCGGCGGCGGATCGACACGACCTCGGCGCCGGCCGCGAGCGCGTTCAGCCACTCGGTGGCGGCGGCCATGCCGGCGCCGACGATCGCGACCGTCGCTGCGTACCCGTGCGGCTCGTACGCGTGGACCGCGCGCGGATCACCGACGAGCCGCTCGGGGAACGCGAGCCCGGGGTGCCCGGTGGCGACGAGGACGTGGGCGAACGGCCCCTCGCCGTCGAGCTCGAAGCCGTCGTCGACCGCGGTGATCCGCTCCA
>Ga0070731_10003563_pt1 | contig 13948 bp, 20 predicted proteins | sample Coa_R1_2_FD_66448 | JGI IMG/M metagenome (GOLD analysis project Ga0070731, IMG submission 66448) | Surface soil microbial communities from Centralia Pennsylvania, which are recovering from an underground coalmine fire - Coalmine... | ecosystem: Environmental > Terrestrial > Soil > Unclassified ... | reverse complement strand
CCATATTTCCCATGTAGCTTCGGCACATCATTCCAATCATCTGATACAATCATGCAACCGCCGTGACTCTTAGGCATCCTACGTATTGTCCTCCCAAGTGGACGCATCATATACTCTCGGCGCTCTCTTTGCTCAGCGGTCAATTGTTTGGGATTACTAGGGTCTCTTGCAATCCTTGTGCCCACCAGCTTATAACGCTTCATTTGTCCTGTTCCTCTCTCATCCGTTCCTCAAGTGTCATCCAACCGATACAATAGGGCTCGATGCCTGCCCAGACGTAAACGGCTGTCAATGTATCGCGCGGGTCCGTAAGAAATGTTTCGGCCAAGCTAATAACCTCATCGCGCGATACAGAGTCCGCAAGCTTGCATGATTCGTACCCTTTTAATCCACGCCGTTTTCCCACAAGCTGAAATGGTCCTCGATGCCTTGCAATAAGTTCACTGCTTATCATAGACGCCTCTTTTACTCGTATAGGTTTCTAGAGCCCTGTCGGCATCTTGCTGCATTTCTTCATTCCAAATGAGGCTATGAGCTTTCGCCCATTTCCACGCTGCATTTTCCTCATCAATCATAAATTCTAACACACCGGCTTTCAGCGCTTCATGATAATTACGATAGCTGAAAGCCCCACGTTTGGCTTTCCTATCCTCATGGATACCACCAGGTGCAAGCAAGTGCCCCAATTCGTGCATCGCGGTGCCGTAGGCTTTCAGATTGTCGATACACGGCATCACAATCGTTTTACGCACAAAGTTTGTCATCGCATCCGTTGAGTCTACTAGTTCCGATTCAATCAAGACTACGCCATTTTCTTTGGCAATGGCTCTTGCGTGACTAGCTAGACGTTCCATCGATACAGTGGTCATTTAGTATTCCTCCGGTTCCACATACACAGCTTCTACCGTAGTGGTAGTATTTACAGGCAATGAATCATGCAACGCACGCCTTAGCACCCTAGCAGTTTCTTCCAAGCTGTAATCAGGATACTTACTCCATCCGTCCCCAGATACCGCAGGGACCGATACAGTTACGTTAAAATGCTGTTTAACCATTTTCATTTGTTACTCTTTTTCTTTAGACGCTGCTTTTCCGTCCTTGGATACAGCCTTTTCCAAACTACCCAAACGGTAGCCTGCAAAACACAAGGTGAAATATTCAATTCATGCGCTAGGCTTGTGTAGGCCTCCGCGATGATACGATACAGCGTAGGACGGACGGCGGTAATCGCAAGCGGAGAACCGAATGCAGCTTGCGCCGCGTGCGCGTCTACCGTGACAGCTTCTGTATCGCCCGCGAGATTACGAGCGAAAGCGTTTACCTTTGGCCCGCTTGGAAATGCTGTGAGCATTGCTAAGCTGATATCATTGCTATCCAAAATATTGCTACCCAAAGTATCGCGTAGACTCTGAGCCTTTTTGATGTTCAAATGCAGCGCGCCACCGACACTCGGATTACGTCCTGCTAGAATATCATCAGCAATAATCAGATTGCGTGTCCACTCACATTGCGGACTAAGCGCCGCTGTGACGCATGCTGCAGTCTGCAGGCTTACACCGTAAGTCTCTGACCACTCCCGCATGATAGCGTGAGCCTCCGCATACCATTGTGAGCCTTGCTGAGCCTCTGCAGCCGTAGCCTGTCGGTAAACTGACAGCAGGTTAGCTCTCAGGTTATCGGTCGTCTGGATTTTCATAAGCTCCTCTATAGCGCTAGCACTAACACAATAACCATTGCCACGAACAAAACCACTAGCGCGTATCGCATTCGTTTTGGTGTCATCTGAGCCTCATGTATCCTTAGACGCGGTCGGTTGCCCTAACGGTTCACAAGATTTGAACAAGCGTTCAAATTATTTTAGACGATAAAAATAGGCGCTAAGCAATATGCCTTAGCGCCCAGACAAGTCCGTTAGCTAAACATCTATGCGCGTAACAGGCTCAGCGGTAACGATAACGCTTTGTTGCCCCGTCACGTGCTTGATATCGCCCGCAAGGTTTACAACAGTCTGCAGGTCAGCATGCCGCGCTAGGATAGTGATAGTGGCGCTTATCTCAGTCTCACCTTTCCAAAGCCCATGACCATAGTTAATTGTTGCACCGTCAAAATAACGGTTAACCAATTCTTGCAATTGCAAATCGTTGTGCCGTTCAGTGTAAATGGTAAACTTTGTCGGTTCAAGGTTCAACATGTTAGCCTCCAAACAATTGACTCATGAATAGCCGTCTACGCCTAATTTGCTCGGGCTCAGTTTGCAGTTTTTTTAAATTATCGGTGTAAGAGCCAAACCCTTCCTGTTCTATCGCTGCCATCTCTTCATTCCAGTATAGGGCGTTAGCATGCGCCCATTTCCAGGCCGCAGCTTCTTCTCTGACTACGCGCTCAAAACAATTTACCTGCGGATAATGATAACAACGGCTATATTCGTCAATTGGCATCTTGTCGGCAGAATCGTTGATAGCGATATGCCCTAGCTCATGAAGAGCTAGTGCATAGATGATATCAGAAGTAACAAGTAATGTCTGCACTTCTGAATTATCAGGGTTTATATTCGCTTGAATAACGTAGAGTGCATCATGTTCTGTCGTCATCGGCGGCCTTTGGACGTAAGAGACTTTTGCACCAATTTGCTTCGCCAGCTTCTCAATGTGCGCTTGTTGTCTAGTCATTTGAGCCTCAAGTTTAGGGCAAGCCAATTGCCTGCCCTAAACAAAACTGTGTTAATTGTGAGCCTTGAGAATTGTGGCAGCTACCGCCAATAACTCTTTGCTAATATGTAGCAAAGACTCTGCAAAGGCTTCTCCGACTAGTTCTGCTAAGCTCAGCGACAAGCCATAGCGCACAACAGGGTGTAATCGCCTAAAATGTCTATGAGCCTTAAAAGCCTTGCTCTTTAGCCTGCGAGACACAGTGTTACGCTTTTGCATTGTCGGGACTCCAAGAACAAGAAAGTAATGCACGGCCATTGGTTCCGGTAAGCTCCACATTGATTTTTTCGGTGGTCCAATGTGGATATGCGCTCATCATTTCATGCACACATGTCAAAATATCGTCGCACATTTTCTCACAGCTTGTAGACCCTTGTGTGCGCTGTCGCACAAACACAGCCTGCACGTAATCGTCAATTTCTTCATTCGCCACAACGAAGTAATTCGGTGGTTGTAATTCGCCTTTGACGGTAAGCGTTACCCTGTAAGGATAGACGCCTTTGCCGAATCCGCAATGGTGATTGCCGTCTGTTCGCTTACGGATTTTCCCATTACGGACTATGGTGAAGTGTTTGACGCCAGCAGGCTGTGCTCTCATATTGGCTCTCCTTGCGCGCGTTAGTGGGTTAGACGCTATGCCTTGCTAGAACGGTTCACAGGACGTTCGTTGTCTCGGTCGTCATTGTCTACGGCAGAGTCAAGATAAGCTGTATCATAGTCGAGGTTAGCATCAAGCCGTGCGCGCTGTTCAAATGCCGCGATATCGGCCATATCACGCTTTTGCTGTTCTGTGAGACTCACACCCATGATATCGGCAATGTCGGCAATTTCTGCCGGTGTAAGCTCGCGGTAGTGGCTGTGCTTGCAGCGAAAGCAAAACCTTGGCCCATCTGGACCATTGGTCCATGCTTCCTGTGCGGCCTCTGCAGGCGTAAGTGGAACTCTACGGTCAAAGTCTATCCTACCATCGTCTAGTGGCTCGGGCCATGAATCCCCAATAGCGTCAGCGACGATGTAACCTTGCTTGCGCTCAATTGCGGCTACGGCCTTACGTTCGAATAGGGTGTCTGCCCTATTTTCTTGCTCGATTGCGTCGTTGTCGTCAAACATTGCTACCTCTTTTGTTTAAGGGACTGAAGTGTCCCGCCATAGGCTAGATTCTGCACTAGCCCACAGCGCGATGTTCAATCGCCCTAGCTGATAACTTCTCCGTCAACGATATCATCTGCGGTCATTCCGAAACGCTTGCCGAGCGCAACACTGACGCTGAACTCTCTTGTTGGATTCAAGTCACGGATTGCGCGCGTGAACGCATTGTGTAGGCCGAACAGCGTTCGTGGCGTCACATCGGTCCAGTCATCCTTTGGTTGGAAATAGTTGCGTGCTACGTCATCAAAGAGCCTGATAGGAACGATGCCTGAAGCAAAAACATCGTAAGCAACAATCTTTGCACGCGCGTCAGAAAGTTTCGTACCAGAAAGTCGTTCGATTTGCACTTCAAGCGTTTGAATATGGATAGCGAATTTGTCGAATCCGGTCGCTACCGCATCTGACAAGTCAAGCCGAGTGCTATTCTTTCGCTTCATGGCAAACATGCTGCCGGAGAGCGCCAGATTGTCACACACGAACACGCGCGAGCCTGCTACGGCTTGGATTGACATTGACTGGTCGGTTGCATTCCTGAAGCCGAATGATTGCCCACGGTCGTCACGAACAGCAAGCGCTGTGCTAGGCTGTAGGTCAATAACGCCAAACAGCGCGGCTCCGTCTTTGCCAAGCGCCAATTGCTCTCTCTTTACCTCGTATCCACGCAAGGCAATTTCGTTGTGGATAGCATCGACAAGCGCCGCATGAGGCACTGGCTTATGACGCGCGCCCAGTGCTTGAGGCTCCGGCAGTGCTCTGAGTGCATCGATGTTAACAAGCTTGCTGTTGAATTTCGGGCTGTGCGCAACGAGCGTTGATGTGGACATGTGAGCCTCCCGTTAAACTGTGTTAACGAACTAAACCATGTGGACTATAGCGTAATCGACTCTCCAATTGCAAGCGCCGAGACATGAGCGTATGACTTTGGTCCAAGCTTGACGCGCAAGGGTGTCGACACATGAATATATCCACGTCTGACATGTGAAACAAGTTCATGTCCTATAGACGTAACACGAAGGACCATTGCCGTGTCACGATTGCCGTTAGGCGCCGCTACATCGAACGTCGTATCGTCGATTCGTTTAATAACCATGCGAGCAAGTATAGGCAAATTACTTTCGCCTTGCAAGCGAATAGAACATTACATTTTATATGTTATTTGCCTTAAACTGTCCAGGTTCAACGAACGGCGCTCAATCCATATGAGAGTGGCCCAAAGCGCCGAGCGCCGCTCATATTCAATCCTCGCACGTTCTAGAGCCTGTTGAAAAGCTGTGGAAAACCTAGCTAAATGAGGCAAACTATTTTCACGCTTAGCTCACTTTTCCCTTGACATATGACCGTAACTTATTCTTGGCATGAGCCTTGCATTGTCTAAGCTGTGAATGCCGTTCATATCTAAACTAACGGTCATTCATTTATCTCATCTACCCAGCTAAAGGACACGTTTTCAGCACGTTAGCCTGAAACCCTTATGCCAATCAATCCTCAAGCAAAGCTCGACGCTATTGCGCGCCGCAAAGCCTACCTCAATAAACGCGCGGTCAAGCGTAAACATAAACGTGGAACTCTCAGCAAAGCCGAGACTTCCGCCGTTGCTCTCGTTGCAAAAGAACATCCTACACCGAAACAAATCGAAGGGTTAGCTACGGCTCTTAATCGTAGTGAAGAAACGATTAAGTCTGTAATGGCGCGTGCGCGTGAGACATTTCAACGGAACGCTAAGGAATATGTAGATATTCACATGAAATCAGCACGCAGCGATGACCCAGATGTTGCTCGAAAAGCTGCACAGTGGGCAATAGAACATATGTCATCGCGTGATAAAGATGGCAATGTAGAACGAATTATTGAGCCTAGCGCAACAAATGAATCAGCGCCGAATATTCATATTGGCATCGCGCTCGGTGGTTTACCTGCGCGCCTTCCATCGACTGTCGATGGAGAGATAGAGGAAGTGTAAGATAGATTACAGTGTATGTTGGCTGACAAATGAATGGCCGTTCATTTACATACGGGCCCCACATACGCGCGTGTATATATTGCATAATGATATAAATGAACGCTCATTAGTTTAGCTATAGACTATTGTAGTCAATATGACCACATGTGTAGTCAAATAGCCACAGTCCGCCGTGTTCGGCGGGCTCTTGCTTGCCAGGGGGGTTGACGGCGGGTGGACCGTAGGTCCCAGGTCGGCTATCGAAACCTAGTATAAAAAGAGGATAAAATGTTCAATTTACGGCGTCAATTTGCCAGTGTGGCACTCGGTAGCTTATTAGTGAGTATAGGGGGGTGTAGTAATTCTGTGCCAATTCCGCTTCCAGCGCCAACTCCTCAGCCTTGGGTGTTACAAGTGAGTGTTAGGGGCACCGATAATGGGCTGTTAACGGGTGTCACAGGTAGCGTGCAGATGGATTTGCCAGCCGGTAATCCAGCTATCCAGTGCGTTAATGGAGGCACCGGGACACTGGGCCGCTTGGCATGCTATATGCCTGCTAGCGAGCTTGACACCTGGGGAGGAGCGTTGAGCGTTGGGGCTCCTGGTTACCAGTCAGCTATTGTTCGATTAGTGCAGCCTGATGAGAATCAGCCTGATATCTACCTCCCAGCTATCCCCGTGCTCCCCCCTCCCCCCTCTAGACAGGCTGCTATAGCCCTAAAATTGACCTTCCAGGGGCTTACCGTTACCACAGCCCAATATGGCACCCTCCCGTGGTTCGAGCCCTGGATAGGGGCTCTGAGCGCCCTCAGCGACCGCCAAGCGGTCTATGCCGCTAAACACGCTGCTGGTGACACCCATCTCATCGTAGAATGCTTCACAAACACTCAGCCCGTCTATAACGAAGCACCCTACACAGCAATTATCGCGCCAAGCTGCGAGCAGAATCAAGCCCAGTTTTTGGCTCTCGTAGAAGAAATCATTCAAAATGGCTTTATTCCCGTAATTGCCTATGATGGTGATGATGGGGATAATCCAGTAGATGGGTATCCTAATGCGGCTCGGCAAGCCCCTATTTTAGCTAATTTACTAGCTAGTTCTCAGCTTGGTGACCTAAACCCCTACGCGGTCTACGCACGCCTGTGGGACTCGGTATTCTACGGCTCTAGCCCAGCCAATATTCAAGCTTTTGGTAAGCTTTTTAGGTCCATCCTGCCTAACGGTTATCTAGCTATTGAGTTCAATATCGGCCATATTCCCGTAGGGAACGGCCCAGCCGACTATGCCCCAGGCGGCATGATGACCGATTATGATGTTATTTTGGCTGAGTATCCTGATTGGCCTACTACTGGTGATGCCGTATGGCAAGTTAACGCCCGATTGCTTGGCCCAGACTACCATCGGCCCTCAGACCAGCCCTCTACCGATGACCCTAACCCTCCCTATTACCTAGCTTCACCCAGCCCTCGTGGCCCCTATGCGGCAATCTGTTTCGAGCGCGGCGAATACGGGTGGACCCACGGACAGCTAAGCCTCTCGCAAATCGAGGCCCAAAACACCTATTATCGCGCGATGGGTTGCTCTTGGTAAGCCTTCATAGCTATACGCGAGCAATCTAACAAGAATGCTCGCTATTCTTGTGGTAGCTATATAGTGGTCCCGTCCCACTTAGACCCCTATAAACATTGAGGTAAAATGGTCTTTTTAGAGCTAGTGGGACGTTTAGTGGGACGGATTATCTCTTAAATTGTTAGGAAATATGCAAAGCGTAGATAAAGCGAACGTAGCAAAAAGGCCAGCATATCCTTCTAAAGAATGGGAAGCTGCGTATGCCTTTATCTTCAAAAAAGCAGGTAAGATTACCCATAAATACGTGCCTACCCCAAAGCAGTTAGACTTCCATGAATCCGTAGCTCTCAACTGCATCTTAGAAGGCTCTAGAGGCACCGGCAAATCTAAGGCTATCAGGAATGACGCCCATATGAGGGCGCTCAGTGTAGCTGGCTATGATTACCTAATTGTGCGTCGCACAATGCCCCAGCTACGTAAAAGCCATCTAAAGTTCATTGGTGCCGAGATGAAGGCACTAGGGGGTTATTTCAATAAGACAGAAAGCATAGCCTACTATCCAAATGGCTCATTAGGTTTCTACGGCCACTGCCAAACCGAAGATGACACAATGAACTTGCTATCATCGGAGTTTTGCGCCATTTACTTTGATGAGATAAGCACCTTTACCTGGGATATGATTACCAGGATTGCCGCTTGTCTGCGTGTCCCAGAAGGCTCAGGACTGATGCCCATCGTGAGGGGTGGCACGAACCCTATCGGAGTAGGTGCTAGTGAGGTTAGACGCTATTATATTACCAAAGATATTACCGCCGAAGAAGATGAGGACTATATCCCAGAGGACTTCCAAGCTATCCACACAACTCTTGATGATAACCCATTCGTAGACCGTGTTCAATACGTTAAGCGGCTTAAGAACCTCCCTGACCATGTGAGGCGCGCATGGCTTGACGGTGAATGGATTGTTGAGGGAATGTATTTTCACGACTACAAGCCCTCAAAGGAGGGTAAACCGTGGCATGTGGCTACTGAGTATCCAGTTATCCAGAGCCGTAAAGGTCCCGGCACTCTTACAGACCCCTTCCAATGGATTCAGTTTTATCGAGCCATAGACTTTGGATTCAGCCCTGACCCAGCCGTCTGTTTATGGATAGCGCAGTGCCCTGTCTATTATAGAGGGGATAATGGTGAGATTAAACAGTCTAAACAGAACCGCGCTTTTGTGCTTAAAGAGATGACTTGGCGGCAGACCACAGCCAAAGAGATTGCTAGAGATATTGTGAAAGAATCTGAAGGTATGCACATTGTGGAGTCTTATTGTGACCCTACGATGTTCTTTGGCTCTGAAGCCACCGACCATATGAGTGTAGGGGATATCTTTGAAGATAATGGAGTGCCGCTTACACCCAGCAAAAATGACCGCACTCATGCGGGATTTGCGATTCACGAATACCTCAATACCATCTTAGAAGACGGCCTACCTAAGCTCCAATTATTTGAGTATACATGCCCCCAATTGATGCGAACAATGGGCGAAGTAAGGGTTGATGACCGTCATCCAGAGCGCATTGCTGATAGCAGCCAGGACCATTGGGTGATTAGCTTAGCTTATTTCTGTATTGGTCGCGTAGGAACCTCAAAGGAGCGTTGGACAGATACCCGCCCACGATGGATGAGACCTAATCCTAATAATCGTGATAAACGCCGTCATTTAGGGGATGAATCGGTAAGGAGACATTGATGGTAAAGGAAGATGGGACTGGGTTAGAAGTTAACCCAATAGAATGGGCACTTGAGCATGCTACACCTGAGATAGCTGATGCTATTGAAAAGGCTGCAAAGGAGCGTAGGCAGCGATTTGACGCCTGGATTAGAGAGAAGGATATTCATAGAGTTATTGAATAGGAAAGAGATTGTCCTAGCCATGCCTGCCCATTGTGTGGAGGATATTTACCTTCATCTAAAGTAAATGATCATAAGTGGTATGAGATTCGATTGAGGAGGAATAATGGCTGATGATTTGGAAGCAGTGATTGCGGCAGAAGTAGCTAAGGCAGAGGCGGGCGAAATTGACTACGAGGGTAGTGAAGTTTCTATTGAGCCTGATGATGCGGTTGTAGAAGAGACACCCGTAGAAGAAAAGCCTGCTGAGAAGGTTGTCGAAAAGCCTATTGAAGAGCCTAAGCCTGACGAAGACTTAGATTTTGATAAGGTGCCTGCGCTTGACCAGCGTAAGCGTGAGAATCGCATTCCACACAAGGATGTTACCCGTATCGTTAAGACTGCCGAGAAGCGTCTTGCTGCTCTAGTTCTAGGCAAAGACCCTGATGCCACAAAGCCATTTGCTGACCAAGTTAAGCAGCATATCGCGCGCATTCCTGAGCTTGAGACCAAAGTTAAGGCATATGAGGAGGAAGTGGTCCCTATGCGAACCCTGGGCCAGGTCATGGCTACAGACGGGGAAAAGTTTCTCAAGATTCTAGAGTCCGCATATCCGCAAATTTATGGTGCGCTACTTAAGAAACCTGTGGTCCCTAAAGAGGAGCCTAAGCCCGATTTTTCTACGATGCCAGAGCCCGACTATAAGCTCCCTGACGGCTCGATGACCTATAGCCTTGAGGGCAATAAAAAGCTGATGGAGTGGAATAATCAGCAGCTTATTGCAAAGCTTAGAGCCGAAGCCAAAGCAGAAGTAGAAGCTACCAACAAGCCTCTTACTGACCGCATCAATGCTCTAAAGGAGCTTGAAGCATCAAATCAGCGTGTAGCCACAAAGGTTGCTCAAGCTCGTGAGTGGCCTGGATTCACAGCTAATGAGGCTGATATTGTGGCTGTGGTCAATAAGGCGACCGCTGAGCGCCGTCAAATCACCCTTGAGGCTGCATACGCTCAAGTGATGGACACAAAGCTTAAGGCTGCTGAGAGCGCCAAGGAAGTTAACCGTGAGGCTCTTAGGCAAGAGATTATTAAGGAAATCAAAGCTGCCCCAGTTTCAACAGCCGTCACTCCCTCTACTACCGACACCAAACTAGTAGAACCGATTACTGAAGCAGATGGTGGAGATGACCCTATTAGCGCCGCTATCCGCAAGGCTGTTCGTGAAGCAGAGGCACGCGGAGTAGGTAAGCGTCTTAGGTAACTTGGCATACTACTTGCATAGGTCTATTGTAGCAATTTCCCGCCAGGCTCTCGGTTATAGAGCCCTATTCTACCCACGCCTCCCTGTCGCGTTAGTCAGGACATCGCTACTTAAAGTCGCCAATCCCCGGCGTTAATGGGATGTCTACCAACGACTAAACTACGCACTTACAGTGCGTATGACAGGGAGTTTTTATATGGCTCTTACAATCGGCCAAGAGGCTGCGGTTTCATACCCTGCCGTCCTTGCCACAATGCGTAAGGCTGAGAATCAGTGGGTTAGTAATGGCTTTCTGCGCGAGCTTGAGCGCCAGGGTGGAGTGAAGCGTAAGAGCTTTGGTCCTACCATCGAAGCCCCTCTGGACTATCAGCAAAATCCCGGCACAGAGTTTCTTATTACAGAATTGACGCAGACTTCCTTGGTTAAGACTGAGGTTGTTACAAGTGCGTCTTATACCCCTGCTGAGCTTTCGGTCCCGGTGACCTGGTCGAAGCGTGACGAGGTTATTAACCCGACCGAGAATCAGAAGGTGGCTCTCGTTAAGCAGCTTCTGGAGAACGGCATCAATTCTCATGATGACAAGATTGAGAATGTGCTCTTTGCCACAACTGCTAATAACGGGATGAATACCCTTTATGTCTATTTCACCATTGATGGTCTGACCAGCACTGGTGGTATTGACCCTTCGACGGCTACCTGGTGGAAGAACCAGCACAACATCTATACTGATGATACCGATATCGAATCGGCCATGACAACGACATGGAATCAGTGTGCAAAGTCTAGCGGCGACTCTCATGCGCCCACACTCATCGTTAGTGACTCTGCTCAGCAGGCTTTGTTTGAAGGCACTCAGCAGGCTCTACAGCGATATGTGGACACAGAGGAGTTGAAGGCTGGATTTAAGATTCTTGGCTTTAAAACTGCTCGTTATGTGTATAGCCAGTATGGCAATTCTACGCGAGCCTGGATGTTCAATCCGAAGAGTGTCTATCTGTCGGTGTCGAAGGAATATTTCCGCGACAAGGGCGAGACTCAGGAACTCCAGAACGCCAATGGATTCAACTTCAAAATCTATTCCTCGCTCCAACTGGTCACGACCAATCGTAGCCGTGCGGGCGTGTTCTACACTTCGTAATCTTTTAGGAGTATAGGAGACAAATCATGGCTGCACCCGCATTGACAAATTTCGGACCTGTTGCTTCGATGGGACTCACGGCTGACGTTGACACAACTCAACGTAATCCTGTGGGGCTCGTGAGGGGCGATGAAAACGGTAACGTATTCGTGTATATGCCTGGCGTTGCATCGAACGTTGCTGGAGCTTTCGTTAGCTACTATCTTGGAACATATGTGCCCACATTGCTTGTGACAACTGCTACCCTTGCGGCCTCTGTGGCTGTTTCAATGGGTGCAATTCTTGCGGCAAATTGGGGCTGGTTTCAAATCTATGGTGCTTGTGCTGTGGCGAATATTGCTACGGTCACAATTACCACACCGCTCGCTCTTTACACAACTTCTACAGCGGGGCGTTGCACTACATCTGCAACAGCCGCAACAGTTGTGTATAATGCTTCTGCTAACGTGACCTCTGTGTCTAACGTTGGTGGCGCATGGCTTGCGTATCCCTTTACACTGGGAACTTCTACCCTCTAATTCACTGGATAGTGAGCTTGGCCTTGTAAACCAGGCTCACTTCCCTAACAAGGAATATCAATATGTCCGGTGGACCCATCATCAAGGGACCGGCCTGGTGGTTTAAGGGTGGAGTGCGAGGCAGGTATATTCCTGTTGCGAGCGCTGCTGCTACTGTAACCATTAAGCCTGGTCAGTCGGGATTTACATTCCTACATGATAGAGCGAGTGGCGTGGCCTACACGCTGCCAACTCCTGTTGTGGGATTGCAATATAGTTTTCTCACCACTGTGCTGCAGACAAGTGGCACAGCATCGGTTCACGTTGACGCCAGTTCCACAGCGATTCTTATCGGTGGCGTCGAAATGCTTAGCGGTAACGATGTAACACCTTCGTCTACACTCGGTCCCTTTGCATTCACATCACCGGCTGCATCAAGCTTTGTGCAGATTAGACATAATGGCACCACAACTGGCGGCGGGATTGGCTCGCTGTTTACTTGTTTGTGTGTGACCGCAGGGGCCAGCCCTCTGTGGATGGTTACTGGGACTTTGCTTTCGCCCAGTGGCTCGCTCGCTACTCCGTTTAGCACGTAATTAGTCTGAGGGGGAGATAATATTCTCCCTCTCTTTCCATTGAGGCCTTAATGTCCCTAAATGGTGGTTTGCATGTAAGTGGACAGAATATTATCTTTCTGCCTACTACTACAATTACAACGGCACTAACAGCACTTACTTCTACTCCTGTAACGCGACTTGCAGGTATGAATAGTCTTACTGTTGAGTTTATTTTTACATATGGCTCCGGTGGAACTACAACAGATGTTTATGTGCAAACTACATTGAATGGTGGACTCACCTGGTTTGATGTAATGAATTTTCACGCTACTACTGCATCATCTAAGGTGTTGATGTCAGTTAATGCGTATCTACAAACGGCCACTGTTGCTACATCTGTGGTTACAACTGCTGTACAAATTACACCTACAGATGGTTCATTAACAGCTAATACTTCTGTTCAAGGTATTTTGGGTAGTCAAGTTCGTATTAAATATACAACTACTGGCACATACGCGACTTCTACAACTCTCGCTGTTTATGGTAATGTTAGCGAATAAAGGAGAATATTCATGGGTGGAGAAGTAACAGCAGACGAAGTTAAACAAAACGTATCACTTGATTCTGATGCCTTTGCTAAGGCGCTCGCCGCTGCTTTTGCGGCGACTCAAGGACCTAAGAAAGTCACCATTGGTGAGTATCAACGTAAGCATGCTCGTAAGGTGAAGTTGCTTAGAGATTACACACAGAATGGTCATCAGCTTCAACTCCAGCAGTTGAGCGATGAGCAGGTCAAGTTGCTGAATCGTATTACGCGCTCCGGTCAGTATATCAAGAATAGGGTTCGAGTTGTTGTTCAGAATGAGGCTCAAGCATTTGAATCTCAGTCTGTGCATATTGTCTATTCGGATGCTACTGCTGACCAACGTTCTGAGAATGCTAAGCTGTTTCGAGATTTCACAGACCTTGTTAAGCAGATTGTTGATGAACAAGATGTGATTGAAGAGAATGCCAAGTTAGACCGTGAGTTTCTTGCTGAGAGGCGCGCTCAGGTTAAAGCAGGTAAGTAAGTCGCTCTATTCGATTATCGTCGCATCGCTGCGTTAAAGGCGCTATCTATTACAGGTAGCGCCTATTTTTATTAGTCTCCAGGGGTTTCCTCCTTTTCCCCTGTCGAGGGTGGATTGCCGGTTAGCACCTTAAACACAACCGGACCTTTACTAAAGGAGCAAAGGATATATGTCAACATTTT
>Ga0070731_10003560_pt1 | contig 13957 bp, 11 predicted proteins | sample Coa_R1_2_FD_66448 | JGI IMG/M metagenome (GOLD analysis project Ga0070731, IMG submission 66448) | Surface soil microbial communities from Centralia Pennsylvania, which are recovering from an underground coalmine fire - Coalmine... | ecosystem: Environmental > Terrestrial > Soil > Unclassified ... | reverse complement strand
AAGAAACGAAGCGTGAGGGAGCCGGCGATTCCCGGCCGTACAGCCGCTTCCGCGTGACCTTTCAGAAGAGAGATTTGGGAGAGTTCACCCTGCACGTTCCGGGCGTGCACAATGTGCTGAATGCGACGGCGGCCATTGCTGTAGGAGTCGGTCTCGACATCCATGTCGAGGCGATTCATTCTGCGCTGGACCAGTTTCGCGGCGTGGACCGCCGCTTCCAGCTACGCGGCCGCGCCGCCGGCGTCAGCGTCATCGACGACTACGGACACCATCCCACCGAAATCAAAGCCACCCTTGCCGCCGCGCGACAGTGCGGCTTTCGAAAAGTTCACGTCATCTTCCAACCGCATCGCTATACCCGTACCCGCGACTTGATGGAGGACTTCACTGCTGCCTTCGCCGATGCCGACTCGCTCATCGTGCTCGGTATCTACGCTGCGAGTGAGCAACCAATCGAGGGAATCACGGGCGAGGCGCTGGCCCATCTGATCCGCGAGAGAAGCGCTAAGAAAGTCGAATACGCGAACTCGTTTTCCGCCGCTGTCGATGCGGTCTCGTCATCGGCCGAGGAGGGTGACATGATCCTGACGCTCGGCGCCGGCAGCGTCTCTCAACTTGGCCCAATGATTCTGGACAAGCTGAAGCAGCGCGAGGCTGCACCCGTGGCCAGCTAACGCAGTCCGTTCTCCTGCCGGAGGTACGATCATGGTCCGTTGCGCGCGTTTGATTCCCATTATCATCGCCGTCTGCTTCTGCCTGGTGTCGGCATGTGTTAGCCAGCAATCCTCCCCGCAGCCCGCCACGAAGTTGTCGCCTGTGGAAGGCGATTATGTGAGCCGCGACTTTCATTTCAAATCGGGCGAGACTCTCACCGAACTTCGCCTGCACTACATGACGCTGGGCAAGCCGGAGCGTGACGCTAAAGGGAAAGTCACGAATGCCGTGCTCATCCTCCACGGCACTGGCGGCTCAGGACGGCAATTCCTTTCTCCGCAATTTGCGGATGTACTTTTTGGTCCCGGTCAGTTGCTCGATACCAGCCGCTACTTCGTGATTCTTCCCGACAATATCGGTCACGGAAAATCGAGCAAGCCGAGCGACGGCATGCACGCCCACTTTCCCCAGTACGACTACGACGACATGGTAGCGGCGCAACATGAACTGCTGGAGAAAGGCCTGGGCGTGAACCATCTTCGCCTGCTGATGGGCACTTCGATGGGCTGCATGCATTCCTGGGTCTGGGGCGAGACCTACCCAGATTTCATGGACGCCCTCATGCCTTTGGCTTGCTTGCCCGTGCAAATCGCGGGACGCAATCGACTGTGGCGCGAGATGGTAATGGAAGGCATCCGCCAGGATCCCGATTGGAAGAACGGCGACTACACCAGTGAGCCTCGCGCGGCCTTGCAGATCTCCGCCGACTTTCTGCTGATAGCGGGCAGCGCCCCTCTTCTTATGCAGAAAAACCTTCCTACTCGCGATGCCGCCGACAAGTATCTTGACGATTCCGTGAAACGCATCACCGCGACGCTCGATGCGAACGACTTGCTCTACGCCGTGAACGCTTCGCGCAATTACGATCCCTCCGCACAGCTGGAAAAAATCAAAGTTCCAGTGATGTTCGTGAACTCCGCCGATGATTTCATCAACCCGCCAGAACTCGGCATTGCGGAACGAGAAATCAAGCGTGTGCGGAAGGGGAAATTCGTGTTGATTCCGACATCGGACCAAACTCACGGTCACGGTACGCACACCTGGGCGGCCGTGTGGCAGCAGTACTTGAAGGAGTTGCTGGCGGAGAAGACCAACTAGCTCGCGATAGGTCGTTCTTAAACAACATTCATGGAATGGGATCAGAATTGGTTTAGCATTCAACCATGGTTCATCGATGCAGGATTGCAGCGACCGTTCTGTTGGCGATTGCCTTAACTGCCCTAGGGCGAGGCTCGACCCCCACGACAACTTCTTCCATCTGCATTGAGCACGGTGGCGAGTCCGACAAGCCGGTTCACGGAATCTCGATCAGCGAGTCTGACATTGGGATTGAATCATGTCGCGAGGATAGCGTGGAGAGAGTGGGGCTGCTGAACCTTTGGGAGCGCGTCATAGACTCAAAGCTAATGCTGCGATTGGTGGCGATTGTGGAGGAAACTGGAAGTGATGAACGTGGTCATCCTCACGAATTTGGAACCCTTTTTGTGGTGATCGTCAAAGGAAGTAGTAAGCGCGTGCTTGTACTGAACAACGGTCATGCGGTGATGTTTCTGGCAGAACTGGAGAGATCGTGCACTGATCGAACGCTGCGCTCATACCTCGTGCATCTCCGGGATCGAATCACCGGCGGTCTTCCGTAGCTGTTCAATTGCTGAAACATCCCCATTCACTCAGAACCCCGTTCGCTTGTGGCTGGGCAAGGCCAATGAATGAAATCGCCTTTCACCAAAAGGCTGGTACCGCTTGTCGCTTCTGAGAGCCGAAAATACTACTTCTTGTCCATACCAAAGCAGAAGTGTTCGTTGCCCGATGGTAGTGTGAAACAGTACTCGCCAGACAGGGGCTGGATTGTGGGTTCGAGGAGCCATTTGCCATCAAGGTTCTGCCAAGCTCTGAAGGGGAGGGTATTCCAATGTCCTTCGCTGCTTCGAGCACCAAAGGCCGATATATACGTGACGCGTTGTTGGCCGCGGGTTTCGAATTTCAGTAGCTCTATTCGGCGGGGATCGATCTTCTTGGGTAACTCCGCCCACACTTCAAACGCATCGCCCTCTTTGAGGCGTATGGTGGATTTAGCTCCCGGCAACCTGAGCATTACTGCTGTGTTCCAACGGTTGGCGCTACGGCTCATACCTTCGTGTTCCGTATCCTGAACGGAATACTCGTGAGGTACTAGCAGAAGTTCGCCGTTGGGCTGCTTGATGTAAACTTTTAACTCTCGCGACGGCTTGCTGGGAAGCGATTGCGCCTGTACCCCTGCAGGGGTCAGACTAAGTCCAAGAAGGCACATGAGCAGACAGTTGGCGCGCATGAAAATGCCCTCGTCCGGCAACAGAAGTTCGATCTGGCGCAAGCAGAGTAGCATGCGCAATCGCACGCTTCAAATCGGATCACACCCCACGGTCCGCAGAAGCGACAACTCGTTTTAAGAGCGATCTGGGCGAACCGGTTGGCGTAAAATCGATAGCACTCAAAGCCCCGGATAGGGGGCTAAGCCCTTCGCGAATAGTCGGTGGGTGTGAGGGTGATACCGTTCTCGGTCATAGTCGGGTTCACCCTGCTTTCGTCGCTCCCCGGGAACTTCACCACCAATCTTTGCGTATTTCCTTTGCTAACGGATTCTGGCGCCCATCGTCTATTTGTCATAAGAGGTTAAGGTCATGAAAACACAAGCATGGGGATGGCTGGCCGCGGGGGTGCTGGCAGCCGGATTGAACGCCAGCTACCACGATGGCGGCCTGCGGTGGGCTCACCAGGTCGCAGATCACGTTGCGTACAACGTAGGCACCGTGATCGCTCTGGCGACAGGTCATGTGGATCAGTTGGTTTCAGAAACGCGGATCGTAACGGCCCGCAACGAAGCATCATCCTGCCCTCTGACGGCGGCTCTGGCGAGAGTGCAAAGCAGGGCTGGTCGGTCTGATATGGACTGGGCAAGTTTCGACGTGATGTCGGCCAAGGAACAAGCCGAACTGGCGCGAATTGCGGCGAATGGTGCGCGTATCGAAGCCAGGGTCGCCCGCATCCGCATTCCGGCCGTTGCGCTGAACGCCATGGACATGCCTTCGCCGCATATTTCGATCTGTCCCCGGGTGCGCGTGAACGTTCCGCGGATTCATGTTCCGGCAGTGCCAAGAGTGCGCGTCGAAATGCCCGGGACCGGCCCGGTTTAGCCCGAAGCCAAAATTTCTACCTCCTGGAACAAGCGAGCGCGGAAAACCTGCCGCGCTCGCTTTTTTTTGGCACGTCTTGTGCCCGCTTTCCTTCTGGCAATAACAACACCGTGGCACGTTCGTGCTCGTACCCAACCCGGTTCCCATCTGTGCAAAACCTTTCATTTTTGGTCTATCTCATTTCGAGAAATGCAGCTATAGTGAAAAAGCTCAGCGATTCCTCACGACAACCCCTGATCTGATGGCGCGAAAAAGCGGTTCGACCATCATGCAGGAGGAGTTGTACCCGCCCAGCGCCGAAGCCGCGCGCGAGGAACTCGATGACGCGCGTCTGATGGACCTGGATGTGGATGAGGAATCCCCGTTTCTGCGCGCGCAAAAGCGCGTCTCTGCCCGGCGCGGATCGCTCCCCAAAAAAGCCGCACACCGCCTAATCTGGGCTTCGATTGCCGCCATCATTTTGTGCGTGGGCGCGGTCGCCGCCGGAGCCTTGTATCACTACGGCGAGCGCTCGTGGCGCTTTCGGATTGAATCCAGCGACAACATCGAAGTCACGGGCATGCAAAACGCGACCAAGGCGCAAATCATGGAAGTCATGGGCGCCGACATCGGCCGCAACATTTTCTTCGTACCGCTCAGCCAACAGAAGGCTCAGCTGGAGCAGATCCCCTGGGTCGAATCGGCCAGCGTGATGCGCTTCGTTCCCAACCGCCTGAAAGTTGAAATTCACGAGCGCACTCCGGTCGCTTTCGCTCGCGTGGGCCCACGCATTTTCCTCATTGATGCCGGCGGCACGCTCATGGAGTTGCCGCAGAAGCACAAGTATTCCTTCCTGGTCATTCTCGGGATGTATCCCGGCGAGCCGCTCTCCACGCGCATTCCACGCATGAAGGCCTACAACCAACTGGTGCAGGAACTCGACTCCAGCGGCGCTCGCTATTCGCAGGACTTGAGCGAAGTCGATCTCTCAGATCTGGAAAATCTGAAGGTGCGGGTGAACGATCCCGCCGGAGACGTTCTGGTTGAACTCGGCAGCTCGGATTATCTGCGGCGTTACAAGACTTACGTCAGCCACGTGCAGGAGTGGCGCCAGCAATTCCAGAAGCTGGAATCGGTGAACCTGCGCTACGACAATCAGGTGATCGTCAACCCTGACATGGAGGGCAAGCCGAAGCAGGCCGCGCTCACCGCCGCTGCCGCCAAGGCTGCCGCGGCGGCAGGGGTGAAGCCCGCGGCGCTGGTGACGCGCATTAACCCGCACGATCGCACGCTACCCAAACCAGCCTTCGAGTTAACTGAAAAGAAGCTCGATCCGAAAGCGGCGATAGCAAAGAAGCCCGTGCCAAAAGCGAGGGTCAGGAAAGTATGGACGAAGCCGGCGAAGGCTACGGTTCCAAAGAAGGCGGCGGCAAAACGTGCGGCCGTCGCGCCGAAGGCGAAGCCTGCGTCCGCACATGCAACGCCGTCCAAGACAGACGCGAAAAAGCCGCCGCACTCCGCGATTGTGGCGCATAGCGCGATTCCGAAGCCGAGTGCGGCCATTACGAAACCAGCAGGAGCGGGGTCCAATTGATTACGAATTCAAACCGTCCGGGGAATTCATAGGAATGGGGAACCAGCAAGGAAATTTTCTTACCGCGATTGATGTGGGCAGTGCCAAGACCTGCGCGCTGGTGGCGGAGTTGACCGATGCCGGCCTGCGCTATCGCGGGCACGGTGTCGCCGACTCGCGCGGCTCTCGCAAGGGCATCATCGTCGAGCTCGACAAGGCAGTGGCAGCAATTCAAAAAGCGGTGGAAGCCGCCGAGGACATCGCCGGTGCGGCGGTGGAGAATGCCATTGTCGGCGTCGGGGGAGCCCACATACGCGGCGTCAACACGCACGGCGGAATCAGCCTGGGGACGCGCCCGCGCGAAATTGGGCGCGACGAAATCAAGCAGGCGGTCGAGCGCGCCCGCGCCATCCCGCTGCCCGCCGATCGGGAAATTCTTCACCTTCTCCCCCAGGAATTCATCCTGGACGATCAGTCGGGCGTTCACGATCCCCTCGGGATGATGGCAGCGCGCCTCGAAGTGCGCGTTCACATGGTGACCGCCGCCACCAGCGCCACCCAGAACGTCATCACGGCTGTGAACAAGGCTGGAGTCCACGTTGATGACACGGTGTTCGAGCCTCTCGCGGCTGCCGATTCCGTCCTGCGCTCCGACGAGCGGGAGCTCGGCGTCTGCCTCGCCGACATTGGCGCGGGCTCGACCGAACTCATCGTGTTTCAGCAGGGTGCCGTCGCTTACACGGGCGTGATACCGGTGGGCGGCGATCACTTCACCAGCGACTTGTCGGTGGGCCTGTGCACGGCCCTCGCCGAGGCCGAAAAAATTAAACGCGTCTATGGCAACGCGATCGTTACTTTGATTCCTGAAGGCAACGAAGTGGAAGTTCCGTCTGTGGGGGACCGCCCGTCGCGGCTTTTGCCGCAGCGGTTGGTCGCAGAAATTCTCGAGCCGCGCGCCCGCGAGCTTTTCGAAATGATGCGTGAAGCGCTGCGCCAGAGCGGCATGTTCGACATCTGCCTCGCCGGCCTGGTGCTGACCGGCGGGGGCTCACGTCTGCCGGGAATTTTCGATGTCGCCGAATCCGTGCTGCGCCGCTCTGTCCGGCTCTCGTGGCCCGCACCCCTGGCCAGGATGCCTTCGACGCTGTCGGAGCCGGAATTCGCCACGGTCCTCGGCATGGTGAACTACGGTCACCGCGCGCGCATCGCCCGCGGCTTCCAGGAAGATCGTTGGGGAACGAAATTGAAAGCGTTGTTGGTAGGTAAGGGAGCATAACAGGAAGAAAAGCATGAACCACGAAGGACGCGAAGTTACAAGAAGGAATTCAAAGATATTTTTTAACTTCGTGAACCTTCGTGTCCTTCGTGGTTGACCGGTTTTGCATTTCAATTTAGGTGGACAAAAATGACCAAGGATTCCAAAATTCGCATCAGCTTCAACGAAGAGGCCCGCAACGACGCCAAGATTAAAGTCATCGGCATCGGTGGAGGCGGCGGCAACGCGGTCAACCGAATGATCGATGCCGGCATGGAAGGCATCGAATTCGTCGTTGCCAACACGGACCTGCAGGCGCTGCGCATGTCGCACGCCCCGGTTAAGCTGCAACTCGGAGTGAAGCTGACCAACGGCCTTGGTGCCGGCGCGAATCCGGAAGTCGGGCGCAAAGCCGCGCTGGAAGATTCCGACAAGATCATCGAAGCCCTCGAGGGCGCTGACATGGTCTTCGTCACCACCGGGCTGGGCGGAGGCACCGGCACCGGCGCCGCTCCTATCATCGCCTCGCTGGCCAGCGAAATGGGCGCGCTCACGGTTGCGGTGGTTACGAAACCGTTCTCGTTCGAAGGCAAACGCCGCATGCAGCAGGCCGAGCGCGGTATCTCTGAACTGATGGAGTCGGTCGACACCACGATTGTCATCCCCAACGAGAAGTTGCTCGCCGTCGCCGAAGATGCCGGCTTCTTCGAGTCGTTCCGCATCGCCGACGATATTCTCCGCCAAGGCGTGCAGGGAATCTCCGACATCATCACCATCCCCGGCATCATCAACCGCGACTTCGCCGACGTGAAGACGATCATGGCCCGCATGGGATACGCGGTGATGGGCACGGCCTCCGCCTGCGGAGCCAAGCGCACCATCGAAGCCGCGCAACGCGCCATCGCCTCGCCGCTGCTCGAGGCTGGAGCCATCGACGGAGCCCGCGGCATCCTCATCAACATCACCGGATCTTCGTCGCTCAAGCTCGCCGAAGTGCAGCAGGCGTGCTCGATCATCCAGGAGGCCGCCCATGAAGATGCGAACATTATTTTCGGCGCCGTCCTCGATGAGAAGATGAAGGACGCGGTCAAGATCACAGTGATTGCGACCGGCTTCCGGGAAATTCCGACCGCCCGCCACCGTGTCCAGGAAACCCGCACCTCATTCGCGGCAGCGCATGACGATGCCATGGAATTCCCCGACACTTTCGGTGACCGTGAGCCGTCGCCGGAGTCGGTTCCGATGCAGATGGCTGCAAGCTCGGACGACCGGCCGTTCGATGAAGAAGCCCCGATGCCCACGGCGCCAGCTGTCGATCACGTCGCTGCGGACGTTATTTCCCTGGACACAATGCGCAGCGCCATGGTGTCGAACTTCGAGCAGAACGATCTCGATGTTCCGGCGTTTCTGCGCAAACGCAATGAACTGATGTAGTTCAACCATCCCTGCGGGATTTGCACCACCACGCATCCCGGCGGTGGGCTCGCTGCCGTACGCAAAGTTTTTCACATGATTAGAACCTTCTCAGTAACCGGGTAATCCGTTACCGAAAGGGTCTGGACCGCGGTAATCTCCGTGTATCTGGCTGTTTGGGAGTAACTTAGATCAGAAATAGAATTTGAGTCGACTGCCAGTTTTAGCAGTTGCCAGAACGTGACAAGTCTCGTACTATCAGCGCAGTTAGGCGAAAGGGTGAGATTACCCACCCACTGGCACCCTGCGTGCATTGAAATCCTTCAGATTCCTGGGAGTGAGACTACAAAGATGTCTAGGGGAAAGAGCCTTCTTCGTCTGTTTTTGACCTTCGTAGCATGTCTGGCTCTGGCGTCGGCGAGCTGGGCTGCCCACATCAACACCCACACTCCCACCAAATCGAAATCGCAGAAGCTGAACGAGAGCGCGCGCACTCGTCGCCGCATTCATCATCTGGCAAAAAGCCGCGGCAGAAACGTGACCCGCGTCTCCGCGACGACCCATCGCCGTCGCCATTATTACGAACGCTTCCACATGAGCTCCTTCGCCGATGACATCACCTCTGGCGACATCACCGCGGGTGAAGATCCCGTGGTGCGCCAGGCAGCCATCGACGCTCTCGGCAACATGAATGGCACGGTGGTCGCCATCGAGCCGACCAGCGGTCGCGTCCTGGCCATGGTCAATCAGAAGCTCGCGCTCTCCAGCGGAGCGCAACCCTGCTCCACCATCAAGCTCTCGGTCGCTCTGGCGGCTCTCAGTGAAGGCCTGGTTTCGAAAGAAACTTCCGTTGCTCTTGGAGGCCGCTACCGGATGAATCTCACCACCGCTCTGGCCCATTCCAACAACGCCTACTTCGAAGCTCTGGGACGCAAGCTCGGCTTTGAAAAAGTCGCTTACTACGCTCACGAATACGGACTGGGCGAGCTCGCTGGTTATGACATTCCCGGCGAACAAGTCGGTGCCTATCCCGACGAAGCCATTCCAGAGAAACTGGGCGGTGTCGGCAAGATGTGCTCATTTGGCGAAGGCGTTTCGATGACCCCGTTGCAGCTCGGCGCCATGGTGTCGGCCATCGCGAACGGGGGTACGCTGTATTACTTGCAGCATCCCACGACTCCGGAAGAAGTCGCCGGCTTTCAGCCGCGGGTGAAGCGGCAGCTCGACATCGCTCCCATCATCCCCGAACTTTCAGACGGCATGGCGGGCGCGGTGCAATATGGAACGGCTCGCAAACTTCGGCTCAACTTCAACGAAGAAGACATTCTGGGCAAGACCGGAACCTGCTCGCACGACGGCACTCGCTATGGCTGGTTCGCCTCCTATGCCAATACCAGCGTAGGGCGCGTGGTCGTCGTGATCTTTTTGCAGGGAGGCCGCCCGACGTTCGGCCCCAAAGCCGCTGAAATCGCCGGCCGCATGTACCGCAACATGTACGATCATAATTTCTTCGTTGCCGGACATGGGACGCCGTCCGACACGGCTGCCGTCAAGACCGTTACCTCCACTCCGGAATAAACATCGATTTCCAACTTTCGTCTAAGAGACGTAGCTTTGCTACGTCTCTTCTTTTTTTATCCCGCTTATCCAGGCAGACTCACTCTTAGCTACTTCTAATACGAAAAAGCACTCCCCTGCCGATATTTAGTCACAGGCGACGACCGCGTCGGCACGACCGCCGGTAATCTGCGCGCCGTTCTCGGGAGGACCGCTACGTCCGCACCCATTCTGCTCCACGGAATTTATGACTACACGTTGACAACGCTATTGATCGGGCTTGCCGCGCTCGCTCTCAGCATCTCAGCGGTTCTGGCTGGAAGGAAGCACTCCTCGTTGCTGAGCCTTTTGCGCCGAGCTGTTAAAACTACGCCCGCGAATGCCGAAGAACTTGATCTTTCTTTCCGAACCGTAGCGGAGGCCGTTCCTGCGATCATCTGGACAGCCCGTCCCGACGGTTCGGTCGACTTTATGGGAGAACAACTCTACAGATATAGCGGTTACACCAAGGACCAGGGCCTCGGCTGGGGCTGGGAGAAAGCACTCCACCCCGATGATTTGCCGGCCTGCTTAAAGCGCTGGGAACATTGTGTCCGCACAGGAGACGTCTACGAGATGGAGTATCGCATCCGCCGCTATGATGGCGTCTACCGCTGGTTTATCGCGCGAGCGAATCCCCTGCGGGATGAACAGGGGCGCATCATCCAATGGGTGGGCACTTGTACCGACATCGATGAGCAAAAGCACAATCAGCAATTACTCGAGGAGCAAATCAAAGAGCGCACGGAGGAACTGGCCGACGCGAATGTCCGCTTGCAGCAGGAGATGCAGCAACGCGACAGCGCCCGCCAGGAACTCGATCGCCAGAACGAGAAAATGATGCAGGATCTGACGGCTCGCTCACAGCGCGCCACGCTCCTGACCAAGATGGGCGAAACCTTGCAGAGCTGCATCAGCAAAGACGAGGTATTCGCCGCGGCCCTGGGTTTCGCCCCCCGGATTTTCCCCAGCCGCGGAGCCGTGGCCTTGCTCAATGCCGATGGCAATCTGCTCGAGATTGCAGGATCATGGCACGACTGCCAGATTCCAGCGCCGGTTTTCGAGCCGAGTTCCTGCTGGGCGCTGCGCACCGGCCATCCACACCTTGTAGTTGCAGGAGACACGACCGCGCGCTGCGCTCACGCCGTTGGCCTGAAAAACACTTATCTCTGCATTCCCATCCTGGCGCAAGGCGAGGCGCTGGGCATCATGCACTTTCAGGCCACCGACGAGCTTCCGACCTTGGGCGACTCCGAACTCTCGTTTAAAACAACTTTCGCGGGACAAGTCGGATTGTCGGTGGCAAATATCAGATTACGCGAAGCGCTCCGCGCTCAGTCCATCAAAGATCCACTGACCGGGTTGTACAATCGCCGCTATCTGGCCGAAATGATGGAGCGCGAAATCCGTCGCGCTGTCCGCGCCGAGCAGTCTTTAGGCGTCCTGATGCTCGATCTCGATCACTTCAAGAAATTCAACGATACTTACGGTCACGACGCCGGCGACACCGTGCTGCGCGAAGCCGCATCTTTTCTCACTCGCAGCATTCGCGTCGAAGATATTGTCTGCCGCTACGGAGGCGAGGAATTCGTTGTCATCCTTCCCACCGCCGACTTGAACGCGGCCCATACCCGCGCGGAGCGGATTCGTTCCAAGATGCGGGAACTGGCCGTGCTGCATCAAGGGCAATCGCTGGGGATGGTCACAGTCTCGATCGGGGTGGCCGCGCTTCCCCAGCATGGCACCTCCCCCAAGGCGTTGATCGAGGCCGCCGACGCCGCGCTCTACCGCGCCAAGCGCGAGGGTAGAGATCGGGTGGCGGTTGCCGAGATTCCGACGCTATCCGATACAGAAGCAGCAGCCCTCGAGGTCGGGAAGTCCTGACTCCCCCGGTAAGCCAGATGCTAGGCAAAGCAAAACGCCCGGCCGAAGCCGGGCGTTAGAAATAACCCACAAAACTCAGCTGCGCTGCCCCGGGCCCTTGCTCTCATCGCTCGCAATCACTCCGTCTTTGATATGAATGACGCGATGTGCATATTCCGCGATGTCCCCTTCGTGCGTCACCAGGATGATAGTGTTGCCCTCTGCCTGCAGCCGGTCGAACAGCGCCATGATTTCGATGCCGGTCTGCGAATCCAGGTTCCCGGTCGGTTCGTCCGCCAGGATGATTGACGGTTTGTTGACCAGCGCTCGAGCTATTGCGACGCGCTGTCTCTGGCCGCCGGAAAGTTCATTGGGCCGGTGCATCATGCGCGCTTCCATGCCCACTGCCGACAACGCGCCTCGAGCACGTTCGATGCGCTCTTCCGTCGGCACGCCGGCATAGATCAGCGGCAATTCCACGTTGTGCAGCGCTGTGGCCCGCGCCAGCAGATTGAAGGTCTGAAAGACGAATCCAATTTCTTTGTTTCGAATCCGCGCCAGTTCGTCATCGTCGAGTTCACTGACCAGTTGGCTATTCAGCCAATACTTGCCTTGCGATGGCGTATCCAGGCAGCCGATCAGGTTCATCAGCGTGGACTTGCCCGAACCCGATGGTCCCATAATCGCGACGTACTCGTTGCGCTGAATGCGCAGATTCACCCCGCGCAGCGCATGCACCTGCTGTTCCGAGCCCATGTCATAGGTTTTCCAAAGATCTTCCGCCGCGATCATGCACGATTCCGGTGGGGCTAGACTCGTCGTGTTCGGCATACTGATTACTTCTGCGGTTGCCATATTTTTCTCCTGGTCCGATGCCACTGACCTCTCCGATCTCTGGGTTCAGTACTCGATTTCGGGCTCCGATTTCTGAGACCTCTTCCGGCTTCCGGTTGGACGCGCCAAGCCGGCTAAGGTTATGACGATTCCTCTTCCTTCTTTGGGGCCGTGTTATCAACCTTGACGCTGCTTCCCGGACGCAGCGTGCGCAACACCTTGTAACTTCCCGTAATGACCTCGTCCCCCTCTTTCAATCCGTCCACTACTTCAATGTCAGTCGTGCCGGTGATGCCGGTTGTTACAGGCACGAAGAGTGCTTTCTTGTTGCGGATCACGAATACCCCCTGGAGTTCGTCATCCTTTTTCGATTTGGATGCGACCTCCTTTACCGCGGGTGGCGCAGCATGCACGGATCCGGGCGAATTATTTTGTTGCTCCGCTTGCTCCTTCGTGCGCAAGGTCAATGCCTGAATCGGAATCGCCAATACATTGCTGCGGGTTGCCGTCGTAATCTTCGCCGTAGTGGAGAGCCCCGGGCGCAAATCCGCAGGAGCATCCGACAGATTCACTACAACTTTGAAATCTTTCGCCTCTTCGCTGGCTGTGGTCTGCTGCGAGGTCGAAACGCCACTAGAGCGGACGATGGCGTTATCGCCAATCTCGGCCACCGTGCCGTGAAAAGCTTTTTTGGGAATGGCGTCGATTGTGACCTCCGCCGGTTGTCCAAGCCGCACGTTCACGATATCGGTCTCATCCACTTTCACTTCCGCCGTAATGACAGACATGTCAGCAATCGTCATCAGCGTGCTGCCCGGCGCATTCTGGATACCCATCACGACCGTCTCGCCTTCGCGCACGGGCAGATTGGTCACCACCCCGTCGTAGGGCGCGTTGTAGCTGGTCTTGTGCAACACATCCGTCACACGCGTTAAATTCGCATGTGCTTGGGTCACGTGCTTTTGAGCTGAATCCATCTGCGCTTTGGCCTGCGCGACCTTCGCCTGTGCTTGAGTCAAGCCAGCATCGGCCGTCGCCCAGGCATTCTTGCGGCTGTCGAAATCCGACTTCGAAATCAGCCCGTCTTTGAACAGGCTCTGAGCGCGCTCCCAATCCAGTTTGTTGCGATCGTAATCCGCCTGAGCCCGCAGCAAGTCGGCCTGCGCCGTCTTGAAGCCTGCGTCGGCAGCGACCGCATCCGTTTGTGCGGCCTGCAGCGAGGCCTCGTTGGCATTGACGTCCGCTGACGATTGCACGTTCTCCAGTTGCGCCACCAGTTGACCCCTCTTTACGTGATCCCCCTCCTTCACATAGAGGTGGGTGATCTTTCCAAAAGCGTTGGCGCCCACATTCACGTAGTTCTTCGGCTTGATTTCTCCCGAAGCGCTTACGACTGTTGCCAGATCCTGCCGCTGCGCCTTACCAGTTTGCACGGTTACAACGTTCTTGCTGCTCTGGTGAACCGTAAAAGCGACGATGATTGTCAGTAGAACTACAATGCCGGCGCCAATTGCAATTTTTTTCCAAGCTTTCATAATTTCCGTCACATCCGGGGTG
>Ga0070731_10003559_pt1 | contig 13957 bp, 15 predicted proteins | sample Coa_R1_2_FD_66448 | JGI IMG/M metagenome (GOLD analysis project Ga0070731, IMG submission 66448) | Surface soil microbial communities from Centralia Pennsylvania, which are recovering from an underground coalmine fire - Coalmine... | ecosystem: Environmental > Terrestrial > Soil > Unclassified ... | reverse complement strand
GTCCGGGACAGCGCAGAATCGGAAAAACCGGAACTGGAAGCTTCCGTCGCGCCAAATCCGATGCAATCCGCCTTTATCTTGTATTTGAGAAGCAAGAATGAAGAAATCGTAGAAATTGTCGTCATGGATTTCGTCGGCCGTCCCGTTTACCATACGCGCGGATCATCGAACGCAGACTACCAATTTGGCGGAACGTTTACAACTGGCATATACATCGTGCAGGTTCGTCACCAATTCGGAGTAAAAGTGCCCAAGGTCATTAAAGAATAAAAAAAAGAGATTAGACCCATTTTTCAGGTGACAGCCGGCCAGTTCCCTGGTCGACTTTTTTTATTCAGGCAGGCCGCTGATCACCGATTCGAGGTGCTGCAGGATTTCGCTGGCCGCAGCCACACCGGTTTTTCGCCAGATGATGTTACCGTTCTTAAATATCATGAGCGTAGGGATCGATTGAATGCCGTAGCGGGAGGCATATGCAGGATTCCGATCCACATCCATTTTGAGAATGGTGGCCTTTTCGCCGACCGTGTCTTTTACTTTTTTCAAGATGGGCGGCATGTGTTTGCATGGGCCGCACCATTCGGCAAAAAAATCGACAATTACCGGTTTGTTTCCTTGAATGTGTTCTTCAAATTTGTTCATACGCGCGACTTTATCCGGAGTGGCCTCCGGCACCAACATGATCACAAATTAGGTTCCAAATCGTTTGGTATCAAAATAATAACGGAGAACGAATCGGTCCAGCCCCTCTTTTTGGAAAACAGTATTGTAAATCAACGAAGTCATCTGCAGCATATCGATGGCAGCATCCATTTTGTGCTGACTTTGTGTCGCGACACCTTTCGTAACCGGGATCTGCGTGGCCGTTGAGCGCCGTTAAATCTTATTCGCAAATGCCGGCCAAACATGAAATGATAATTCCAAAATTTTTACATTTGGATAAAGGACCTTATTATGACCGAAATCTCCGAATGCGTCAAAAAATATGCATCCATTTTCGAATCTGCACTTCTCGCCGAGCTGGAAGAGAAAGGCATGGTGATGGACGTCCCCGCAGGCGAAACCATGCTGAATCCCGGGCAAACTATTCGCGCTGTTCCGCTTGTCGTCAGCGGAACATTTAAAGTAAGCCGCATCAATGATGAAGGACAGGAACTACTGCTTTACTATGTGAAAGAAGGCGAAAGCTGTGCCATGACTTTTACGTGCTGCATGATGGCGCATGCCAGCGTCATCAGGGGCTTTTCGGAAGAAGACAGCACGCTGCTTTGCGTTCCGGTAACGGTGATGGATATGTGGATGTCGAAGTTTCCGACCTGGAAACGATTTGTCATGACGACGATCCTCAATCGTTTTACAGAAATTTTAAAAAGTATCGATGACGTCGCCTTTAAAAAGATGGACGAACGCCTCTCCAATTATCTGCGGCAAAAGTCTGACGTCACGGGTTCCTCATTGATTAATCTCAGCCACCAGCAGATCGCCGATGAACTGGGTACGAACCGCGTAGTCGTCTCGAGGCTGCTAAAAAAGCTGGAAAATGACAAGAAGCTCCTGCTCTACCGCAACCAGATCAAACTTCTGAAGGATATGTAACATTTGTTACAGACAAGTGTAACACCTGTTACCAAAATCGGCCTGGTCGCGATGGTATGTTTGTATCACAAAAACAAACTACCATGAAATTGAAAGTAGGATCACCCGCCCCCCAGTTTCACGCCGAATCGCTAAAAGGTAACGTGATCAGCCTGGATGATTACCGCAATCGGATTGTACTTGTAAAGTTCTATCGATTTGCCACCTGCCCCGTCTGTAATCTTCATCTTCGGAATTTTACCCGGCGCTACGAACTACTCCAACAGGCAGGACTTCCCACGATCGCCATCTTCCACTCACCGAACTGGCGCCTGGAAAAAGCTATCGGTCATGACCTGCCTTTTGAAATGATTGCGGATCCCGAAAAAAGGATTTTCCGCAGTTATGGCGTGCAGTTTTCACTCGCAGGTATGTTTTCATGGCCGGTAATGCGCGATTACATGTTCGCGCTTAAAGCAGGTTATCCGGCGGGAATGCTCACGCATGATGGCGGCATCAAAGGTCATCCTGCTGATTTTATCGTGGGCAGGGGTGGGAAAATCCTCTACGCGCATTACGGTAAGGACTATTCAGACTCACTTTCGGTCGACCAGGTACTCCCTATCGTCCGCCAGCTTAAACTTGAACCAGTCGTCAATGTTCAGCAGTTCGCTACAAAAACAGCCTTGAGTTAAAAAAAATTCAAATTCATCACTCCACCAATAAAACCAGTCAAAATGAACAAGAATCAAACAACCAGCCCTCAGCGGCCAGATGCCTGGCAAAAGCAAGGGGGCATATTGCGCTACAAACGCAAAAACAGGACACCTGAAAAAAATGTTTCGAATGCTGAAATGAACGCAATTGAAGAGCCGGAAAACCACGAGCAGTCTTTCCGGGAATTTCTCCGGTTGCTCGCAGACCATTTCACCAACGGCAAATTGACAGCATATACTTTTTATTATTAATCGCATAAAAACTTTCAACCATGTTTATTCGAATGATTGCTTTTGAGGCCGACCGCCCCAGGCAGGAAGAAGCCACTCAGCTTATGGACCAGATGCTGCCGAAGATCAGGCAGCTGCCAGGCTGCAAAGAGTCCCAGTTCATCATGCACGAAACGGACGGTCACTACGCACTGCTCGTATTCTGGGAAACCAAAGAAGCAGCCGATGCCGCGGCTGGGGTCATAGGTCCCATGATGATCCCATCTCTGAACCGGATCGCCAACAAACCTGTCGAGCCCCGCCTGTATAAAGTCTATTAAGGCAGTAGGCTATTTGGCGAAAAAAAACGATCTTGCGCTTCCTTTACTAAGCCATAAACATTCTTCACCATTTAAAAAACAGTATTATGTCCTTAAGATTGAATGACGTCGCACCTGATTTTACTGCCGAAACAACCCAAGGCACGATCAATTTCCACGAATGGATCGGCAACGGGTGGGCAGTTCTATTTTCTCACCCCAAAGATTTTACGCCCGTGTGCACGACGGAATTGGGCTATATGGCAAAACTTGAACCTGAATTTGCAAAAAAGAATACAAAGATCATCGGACTCAGTGTTGACCCGGTTGACAGCCACGCTCGTTGGGCCGAAGACATCAAGGAAACCCAGGGCTATGGTGTGAACTATCCTATGATCGGCGACCGCGATCTGGCCGTCGCAAAATTATACGACATGCTTCCTGCCAGCGAAAGCGGAACTTCCGAAGGGAGGACGCCCGCCACAAACCAGACGGTGCGTACAGTTTTTGTCATCGGGCCGGATAAAAAAATCAAACTGATGCTGACTTACCCAATGTCTACCGGTCGCAACTTCGATGAAATACTTCGTGTCATCGACAGCCTGCAATTAACTGCTGCCTACAGCGTCTCCACGCCGGTGAATTGGAAACACGGCGAAGACGTGATCATCGCCGGAACAGTCAAGGATGAAGACATTCCGGCAAAATTCCCGAAGGGGCATAAGAGAATCAAGCCTTACTTGAGAACGACTCCTCAACCAAACATTTAGTTAGAAAAATACGTCTTGTTTCTTCAACAGGGTTCCCGGAAAGGAACCCTTTTTTATCAAAAAGTCCTACAAGTAACCGTCGGTCCGCGGCATTCATCCGGAGGAATAGCTGTGGTAAATCAATGGTTGAAATTAATTGGCCTGGCCCTGGCCGATCTGGTCATTGTTAGGGCGATAAACAAGCTCGATTTGATTACCGTCGCCGTCGGTCCGCCACCACTTCTTGTCGATGTAAAGGATGCCCGCACGGTCACCCTGGTGCTCATTGACGTCGATGCCGATGACCTTGCCACCATAATACATGGCCGGATTCCTTGTTAAGATGGTATGTCCGACAATGATTCGACGGCAATGAAATCCAATCAGCGTGCTATCGACTCCGCGCATCGTTTCTCTTTGCCCGGTAAAATACCCGCGAAACCAGAACAGGCCGTTTTCGCCAAAATAAGGGTAGACGCCGGCGGCCACGATCACTTCGTCCTCCTGTGCCCGGTCGTAATAAGGGCGACAAAGGCTGTTGATCATTTCCGGCGCCTGGTTGAGGCTGCTGACAAGGCTGTTGATGATGGGCGACACCCCGGCGTGGAGGCAAAGATTGTCGCCAATCCTTTCCACGATATTCTTGGTGCGCAACCAGCGCCCGAGCTCCGTTTTTTTGCTGTACAGATCGCCGTACTTTTTGCCCATCACTGCAGCGTCGGCAAAATAAAAAGGCTCAACATATCGCGTATCTCCACTCAGGTTCATAATATCATGATTGCCCAATATGGTGTGCACATAACCGTGAGCGGCCCTTGCCTCGTCTTCCAGTTTGTACAGAAGCCAGAGTTCCTGGACGACCTCCTTTCCACGGTCAAATAAATCACCGCAGATCACGAGGCTCCCCTCACCAAATATCCAGTGGTATTGATCATCTACAATCTTATTGTTTATGAGCAGCGAGCGAAACGCTTCGAATTCACCCTCAATGTCGGAAATCGCAAAAAGCTTTGACGGCTGCGAGTAATTTGACGGTTCGTTGGCCAGCTTGTGGCGAAGGGTTACTGAAAAATTCCAATCAGTGTGACCGGGGAAGGCAATATTGATGGCGCGGTCTCCCCGCGGATCAATTTTCTTTGTCTGTGCTACACCGTTCTCGATGGTGACGGCCTCGATGCCTTCGTCCGTGTAGAAAACATAAGGGCCGTCGCCGTTCTTGGTTGAATCCTGCGCGTTTCCCAGGGACGCGACCGCACAGGCGATGGCAAGGAAGAACTGTTTCATGCGACAAATTACGTAACTGAATATAAGAAGAAAAATGTAAAACAGGTTTCGGCCGGCCCCGATTGGCAGAAACCTTAACCGCCGTGGTGCGCCAGCATGAGCATCGTTACGCCCTGGTAAGCCAGGAAAGCGGCAAAAAGATAGAGTGCCCAGCCGAGTGAACGTATGATCAGATTGATAAATTTTGTTTTGACCCGGTGCCTGTGGCGCGCGAGCAGGCCAGCAAGGCAAAAAAACCAGATAACGCCGCCCAGTGAAAGAAAAAACGAGTAGAGCAGGTTAGCCAGAAAGGTGAAATATTTATTTGCCTGGAGCTTCTCGTCCTGTTCATTTTTTTTCCTGGTCGAATCGAGGTGGAAATAGGCGAGCCTGCGTCGCAACACAGAGTCCTTGCCGCGGCTATTCATCGTGCTGAAGCTCGCGTTGACCCGCTGATCCAGGCCTCCCGTACTGAAGCCGAGCGAAGTCACGAGCGTGATGACGATAAACGAGGAAGTCAGCCAGCTGATAAAAAGCGTCGGGTTCAAAAAATTCAAAAGAAACCCGGTGAGGAAGGCACTTCTTTTATTTTCGGCCGGTTTCTCTTTCTGCTCCTTTACCTGTTCGATTTTAGTTTTTGTAATTCGAAAGCCTAAGATCACCAGGAAAATCATACCACCGAAAAGGACATAAGGCATTGCCGGCCTGAAGAATGAATAAAACTTGGTTAGACCCAGGACTGCGCAAAAGACATAAATGAAATCAGCGACTGATGCGCCAATGGCGGCAAGGTTGCAAAAACGAACGCGCCCCTTGAGTGCATTGGTGGTAATCAGGATGCTGATGGGTCCGGCGATCGGCATGGAAAATATGAAGCCCACGAGCAGGCCGACAATCGATAAGGTGATGATACTCGCCATGCAGATCAGGTGAAAGCCGGCAACACTGCCGGGTTTTCCAAATTAGGAAAAAAAGCATCTTTCCCAAGAATAATTTTTCGTGTATAGCTCCCTGTTATTGAGTCGCAATCGGTTGCGCCGCCTTGGCCAATAACTCCTTCGATCGAAAAACCGGGGGAAAATGTGGTGAACGGCGACTCTTTCAAAATCATTTACATTATATTTAAGGGATGAAATCAATTGCCGCTATCCTGATAATTGCCTTTATGGCCTTCTCAGGCGAGCAATTGATACTCCCCGTCACCTGTATGGAGCTGAAGCCCGTGACAGTTTCAGGCTGTTGCGCCAAATCCAGCCATGCGCCATGCAAAAAATCGATTGCCGCCTGTCATAAAAAACAGCAAAATGAGCGACTGCCCGGCGGATGCGAAAATTTTCCTGCCAATTGCCTTTTTTGTCCCAATTGCGTCACTTTGATGCACGAAGCGTCATTCGAAATGGACCTATTCGCCGGGTCCATCAAGCCGGTCTACGCAGATCGTCACCCGGGACCACTTCCACAATTCTCCAATGCACACTGGAAACCGCCCAATGGGTTGCTCTCTTGAGCTAACATCATTTTTTAATATTTTAAAAATTTTTATGAAATCAATCATGCTTATTGCATGCATGGGGCTCTTGTCCTTGGGGAACCTATGCTTTGCCGGCAACGGGAAGCATCTCAGGACGACAAAGGCGATCCACCATAGTTCCCAGACATGCAAAAAAACAGGCTGCACCAAAGACTGCCCGGCTTGTCCCCCGGGTTGTCCGCCGTGCAAACATTAAGGTTAGTCAATAACCGATAGCCCCTTCACCGGGGCTATTTTTTTGACTTGGCGGGATCTCAAACTTCGTCCAGGTTGAAGGGCAGCTTTCGAATTCGCTTGCCCGTGAGATTGTAGATGGCATTGGTGAGCGCAGGCGCTACGCCAGGGAGACCAGCTTCGCCAGCGCCCGCGGGAGCATAATTATTTTTCATCGCATAGACCTCGATGTCGGGGCATTCGTTGATACGCAGCATGGGATAGGCATTGAAATTCTGTTCGACTACCTGGCCCTTTTCGATGGTGAGACCATGGTAGGATGCGGTAAGGCCCATGACCACACAGCCTTCCGTCTGCGCTTTCAGTATATCGGGATTCACGGCAATGCCACTGTCGATGGCCACCGTGACTTTGACAGGCCTGACACTTTTCCCTTTTTTTGCAACTTCCACGACCGTGGCGACAAGGGAGCCGGAACGTTCCACGATGGCGACGCCCTTGCCTGTATCCGCATTTCTTGGCTGGTGCCAGCCCGATTTTTCGGCGACCATTTTCAAAACGCCCGTATACCTTTCATGGCCTGTCAGCATCGAAAGTCTGAATTCGAGCGGGTCTTTTTTTGCAGCGGCAGCAAGCTCGTCGATAAAAGATTCATGCGCAAAACAATTGGTCGAATGATAAACCGATCGCCAGTATGAAATCGGAATATATAATTTACGAAGCACTCCTTTAATGGCATAATTTGAAATGGCATATTCCGTGTTGATGCCGCCGGCAATCTGTTCGCCGGCCTTGTCACTATCGCCCGCCTGGTTTTGAATTTCCTGGGCGATCACCTTGTGCTCAAGAGCGACAATCTTTCCGTCGCGATCGAGGCCGCCGCGGCAAACATTCAGCGAACAGGCCCGGAATGGCCCCTGCGTGAGGTCGTCTTCCCTGGTCCACACGACCTGGACAGGTGAACCCGTCTTCATCGACAGATCCGCAGCTTCTTCCGGAACATCCGTGAGACTTCTGCGCCCGAATGCGCCACCCATGAAGGTGTAATGGATGACCACATTTTCCTCGGACATATTGCATTGTCGGGCGAGATGCGAGCGAAAGCCATTCGGATTTTGGGTTGACCCGTAGTAATCGCAGCGGTCCGGTTTTACATCGACGATCGCATTCATGGGCTCCATTGCGGCATGCGTCTGGTAAGGCGTTTCGTAGGAAGCTTCCACGCGGTGGGTGGCAGCGGCATAGGCGTCCCCGAAATTTCCTTTTTGTTCAAACGTTTCACCGGGCTGCGTCGCGGCCTGGTGATAGTCCTCCCGGATCATCTCCGTGCTCCAGGTCTCAAGTGAACCGTTGTCCCAGTTAACTTTCAGTAATTTTCTTCCCTGCAGCGCCGCCCAATAATTGTCAGCCAGAACCGCGACACCTTCGCGCACATGACCCCAGACAGTGCGCTGCGTTTTCAGCACCTGCCTGACACCCTTTACTGTCCTTGTCTTTGAATCGTCAAAGCTGATCAGTTTGCCGAGAAAAACAGGTGAACGCTCAATCGAAGCATAAAGCATGCCCGGCACAACGCAATCAAGTCCGAATTCGGCCCGACCGCTGATCTTCGGCGGAATATCCCTTCGCGGCGGAGAAGTGCCGATAATGGAAAACGAAGCCGGGTTTTTCAGCTTCGGGTCTTGCGGTGGAGAAAGTTTTGTCGCAGCTTCAGAGAGATCGCCATAGCTCAGTTTTTTTCCTGTCGGACGATGGATAACGGTAGCGCGTTCTGCAAAACAATCCCCTGGCTCGGCTTTCCATTTGATCGCAGCCGCCATAATCAGCGTTTCCTTTGCGGATGCGCCCATGCGGCGGACAAGATCAAAGCTGTCTGGTATACTCTGGCTTCCCACCACCATCTGGCTGCCGTAGAGCTGGCGACTTGCGGGGGACTGCACGATGTTGATCTTATCGATGTCGGCTTCCAGTTCTTCGGCAATGATCATTGGAATGGATTCGAATGTTCCCTGGCCCATTTCCGGGCGGTGATTCAGAATGGTGATATTGCCGGAGGAGTCGATAAAAATGTAGGCGTTAAGCCGGGCGCCCAGGCTGTCGTCGCCGGAGAGATTGGCAATGATGGGTTCCTGGCCGTTTGACGGCGTATAACCCACCACGAACACTGCGCCGCCTGCAATGGTGGCATACCTGATGAAATCGCGTCTGGCTATCTTCCGTGCTGTATTTTGAGAGGTCTTCATAAAAGCACTTAGGAAGTAGGTGAATCCCGGAGATCCGGTGCAAAGCTAGGATTAATTCACTGGGACAGGTCAAAAAAAACCCGACGGCGCCCATAGAGTTCGCCTGTCAAATTCATTGCTGCGTTGAATTATTAGTTAAATTTACGACCGTTAAAGCCCCCGCCGACCGAGTATACCTGCTTTCGCCAACCAAAATATCATCGACAATGGCTACCATCCACCTTACGGTAAATAACAAGCCCTATACGCTGGACGTTGACCCGCAGATGCCTCTTTTATGGGCAATTCGCGACGTGATCGGGCTTAAAGGAACAAAATTCGGATGCGGAATGTCGCTTTGCGGCGCATGCACGGTTCATTTTGACGGAGTCGCGATGCGTTCCTGCACGCTGCCTGTGGCTGCCGCGGCCAATGCGAAAAATATTACAACCATCGAGGGCATTTCTGAAAATATTGATCATGCAGTGCAGAAAGCCTGGATCGAATTGCAGGTACCGCAATGCGGTTACTGCCAGTCCGGACAAATTATGTCCGCGGTCTCACTGCTCAAAACAAATCCCAAACCAACCGACGCCGATATCGACGGGGCGATGATGGGCAACCTTTGCCGGTGCGGCACTTACACGAGAATACGCAAAGCGATCCATCGCGCTGCCGAATTGATGGGATAAGCATTTTTCGTTCACAGCCAAAATTCAACACATGTCAGAACTCATGATATCAAGGATGATCAGGCAAAGCAGGACATCGGGTCTTGGGCGCAGGGATTTCCTAAAGATGTCCAGCCTTGGCGGGGCGGCGCTTGTCCTGGGGCTTTCGGCTGACCGTCGCAACATCCGCGCGGGATCGGTTGAAGATATGGAAGGCTCTTATCATCTCAATCCCTATGTTATTATCGAGAGCAATGGCAAGATTACGCTCATGAACCCCAAGCCCGATATGGGGCAGGGGACCTTCCAGTCGGTGCCTTCGCTAATCGCCGAAGAGCTGGAAGTTCGACTCGAAGATGTGACTATCCTGCAAACAGGAGGCGAAAAGCAATACGGCATGCAGACTTCCGGGGGCAGTTTTTCTGTTCGCGGGAACTACCATCAATTGCGAAAAGTGGGTGCAGCAGCCAAGGAAATGCTGATCGGCGCCGCGGCAGTGAGCTGGGGCGTGCTTGCACCGCAGTGTCACGCCGAGAACGCCAGGGTGTTTCATAAAACATCCGGCAAATCCCTCTCCTATGGCGAACTGGCGGAAGCGGCTTCAAAGCTCAGTCCGCCGCAAAATCCCACCCTGAAACACCCGAAAGATTTTAAAATTCTCGGGCGCAATTATCCGCGGCCCGACGTCCCGCTCAAGAGCTCCGGGCGTGCAGTTTATGGAATTGATGTCGAAGTTCCTGGCATGGTCTACGCTTCGATCGAACATAATCCGGTATTTGGCAGCAAACTCGTCAGTTACGATGACAGTGATGCGCTCAAAATAGCGGGAGTTCAGAAAACAATACGCTTCCAGCGGCTGTTAGGAAAAAACAAGTACGATGCAGTGGCCGTGATCGCTGACAACTTTTGGGCTGCACGCCAGGGCAGGCTCGCGCTCAAGATAAAATGGGACAACGGTGACCTGGAAAAATTCAATTCGGTTGATTACGCGGCAAGCCTTCGCAAGGCAGCCCATAAGGCGGGGGTGGTCGTGCACCATCAGGGCGATTTTGATAAATCTTTTGCTGAAGCCCCGGTAAAGATTGAATCCTTTTACGAAACGCCCATCGTTTCGCATTCGCCGATGGAACCCATGAACTGCGTTGCTCAATGGACCAGTGATAAGGAAGTTGAAGTATGGGCTTCGGCCCAGGGGCCGGACCTGGTCCAGGATGAGTTATCCAAGCGTCTTTCGATTCCGAAAGAAAATATTAAGGTTCATATCATGTTCAGCGGCGGCGGATTCGGAAGGCGTCTTTATCCCGATTTCGCTACGCAGGCTGCCCAGCTAGCCAAAGAAGTAGGCAAACCCGTAAAGGTTGTCTGGACAAGGGAAGACGACACCCAGCTCGGTCCCTTCCGGCCGATGACGTTTTCAGCGATGAAAGCCGGACTGTCCGCCGAAGGCAAACCTGTGGCCTTCCAGCATAAAGTGATTTCACCTTCCATCGGCGCCACAATGGATGAGCAACGCGACAGCACCGGCGAAAGTTCTGACATGACCGAAGGAATCAGCACGCAGAAATATGAGCTGCCTAATATGAAGAATGCGTATGTATTTGCCGAGATTCCCGTACCGCTGGCAGCATGGCGGTCGGTGACCAGCTCAACGGTAGCCTTCGCGCACGAATGCTTTATTGATGAAATGGCCGTCAAAGCCAAAAAGGACCCGATGGATTACCGGCTGAATACGCTCCTGACAAAAGATTCCGATTCGCGCCGGGTTCTCGACAAGCTCAGGCAGGTTTCGGGGTGGGAAAAACCACTTCCCAAGGGATGGGGACGTGGTGTTGCACAATACGAATTTTTTGCCGGCCTGGCAGGGTACGTGGTACTCGTCTCGAGTCACAGCAACAGCGTAAAAATTGAAAAAGTCTATTCGGTTATCGACCTGGGTACGGTTGTCAACCCCGACATGACGGCGCTCCAGATCGAAGGCGCGACGACGATGGCGCTTTCCGCCGCAACCAAGAACGGCATCACGTTCAAATACGGCCAGACCGAGCAGACCAATTTCCACAATAACCCGATCGTCCGCATCAACGAAATGCCACCCGTCGAAGTGCACATCCTGGCTAACGGAGGGCCGACAATTAAGGGCGTCGGTGAACCAGGGATACCACCGTTTGCACCTGCGTTGGCGAACGCGGTCTTTGCAGCAACGGGCAAGCGTATACGAAAACTACCCTTTGACCTTAATAAAATATAGGCAACAATTTTCGGTATGGTGAGCGTCGAAGAAGCAGAAAGAATCATCCAGCGGAGAACGCGGGACTACGGAACCGAATCACTGCCAACTGAACAGGCCCTGGGCCGGTTTCTTGCTGCACCCGTCGTTGCGGACCGCGATATGCCTCCATTTGACAGGGTTACCCTGGACGGCATCGCTCTTCGGTTTCAATCTGTCACGGATGGCATCCGGGAGTTTCATGTGGCCCGGTCGCAGGCTGCCGGAGAAGATCCCGGAAAGATCACGCGGCCGGACGAATGTGTCGAGATCATGACAGGGGCAGCGCTGCCATCTGCTACAGACACGATCATCCCGTTCGAAGACATCGAGAAGGTTAACGGGCAGGGCATCTACCTGCTGCGCGAAGGAAGCTATCAGTTCGGGCAAAATATTCATGTACGCGGAAGAGACAGGAAGGCGGGGGAAATTCTTGTAAACACAAACCAGTGGATCGGTCCGCCTGTAATTGCAGCCGCGCTCTCGGCGGGAAGGACCGAACTCGAGGTTCGAAAATTTCCCAAGACCATGGTCATTTCTACGGGCGATGAACTCCTGGGTCAACATAAACCGCTTTCAGCGTTTCAAATCCGGAGGTCAAACGATTATATGCTGGCCTCCGATTTGCAATTGCACGGCTTACGGGCGAACACAAACCATTTGCCGGATGACCCGGTAATTATCTCAGCAGAAATTGGACATTGTTTGAGAGAGTATGATGTCATCATTTTGTGCGGTGGCGTCAGCATGGGCAAACATGATTATGTACCCGGGGCGTTGGAACAAAATGGCGTTAAGCCTCTTTTTTACAAGGTGGCTCAGCGCCCGGGTAAACCTTTCTGGTTTGGAGAGCATGCTTCGGGTGTCCTGGTATTTGCTTTTCCCGGGAATCCCGTTTCGTGTTTTCTTTGCCTTCACCGTTATTTCCTGCCATGGCTTTATGCTTCTGCGGGACAGCCCATTCGACCCGTGTACGCCCAGCTTGGATATGATTTTGAATTCAAGCCTGATCTCCAGTATTTTCTGCAGGTGAGGCTCGAAGTCAATGAAAAGGGCATGCTCATTGGGACCCCTGCTGAAGGGAATGGTTCAGGCGATTTTGCTAACTTGTTGGCTTCGGACGCATTTTTGGAACTCCCCCTGGGGCGTGAAAAATTCAGCCGCAGTGAGTCGTTCCGCGTCTGGCCATTCAAGAACTGGACCTGACAAAAATTAAATAAGATGAAGACAATCTCGCACGTTGACGATAAAGGCAGGCCCACCATGGTGGACATTAGTGAAAAATCCGTGACTGAACGCACTGCCGTCGCCCGGAGCATTGTCAGCCTGCCACCCCAAATGATGGCGGATATTTCATCAGGTGAATTGCATACGGCGAAGGGCCCCGTCGTCCAAACCGCAATTCTCGCAGGCATCATGGCAGCCAAAAAAACAGGCGAACTGATCCCGCTTTGCCATCCGTTAGGCCTCGATAATTGCCAGGTCAGTGTGACCGTCGAAAATAATGATTTCATCGTGGAGTGCCGCGTGTCCACTTCGGCGAAAACAGGCGTGGAAATGGAAGCGCTCGTCGGAGCATCGATCGCATCCCTGACCATCTATGACATGTGTAAGGCCCTGAGCCACGATATTATCATACGTGATACCCGCCTGATGCTGAAGACGGGCGGTAAAAATGATTTTGAAAGAAAATGACACAGAACATTCCACTTTTTGGCCTCGTGCTGGCGGGTGGCCGCAGCAAACGTCTCGGGCAGGATAAAACCATTATTCCCTGGCACGGCACAGCGCAATCCGCTTTTCTCTACCAGTTGCTTCAGAATTGGTGCGAGGACGTTTTTTTATCCAAGAGACGCGAGCAGCAGGAATTCAACAGCGGTGAGAAAATAATATTCGATTCCGCGGCCAGCCCCGGCCCTTACGGGGCCATCCTTTCAGCTTTTGAACACCGTCATGACGTGGCATGGCTGGTCGTCGCCACTGACCTCCCCTTGCTGGATGCTGTCACGCTTGCCTTCCTCGTAGATCACCGGGATCGCGAACGCATGGCCACCACTTTCCGCAGCCCTCATGATGGTTTACCTGAGCCACTGGTCACGATATGGGAGCCCAGAAGTTACGCGGCCCTGCTCGAGCATGCGAAACTGGGATTCACCTGTCCAAGAAAAGTGCTCATCAAAACAGCGGATGCCAGCGTTCTGGATCCTCCCGACCCGGACGCTCTCGCCAATGTCAACACGCCTGATGATCTCAACAATGT
>Ga0070731_10003558_pt1 | contig 13957 bp, 10 predicted proteins | sample Coa_R1_2_FD_66448 | JGI IMG/M metagenome (GOLD analysis project Ga0070731, IMG submission 66448) | Surface soil microbial communities from Centralia Pennsylvania, which are recovering from an underground coalmine fire - Coalmine... | ecosystem: Environmental > Terrestrial > Soil > Unclassified ... | reverse complement strand
ATGAGCGATGACTTCGCGAGCCTCGTCGGGAGTCAAACCGCCCAAGTGAAGACGACCGATCAAGCTGAGTGAAGCATCTCCGGAGTCACTGACCCTTATTGTTTGCGTCATTTCGGGAGTATCAAACACTCGTACTTCGAGCAAGTCGCCGGCTCCAACCCGAACTTGGGGGTCGCTTGCAGTCTCGGTCGCAGCGTGACTGAATGCTGCGGTCTCACCTTGTGGTCGTTCCTCAATTGATTTGGCACTCTGTTTCAAAATGCCTTGCGCAAAAAGCCTGCCGGGTGAGGCAATCATGAAACAGAGTATCGAGAGTTCAAAAAACCGTATTCGTATAATGTTTTTCATAACAAGCACTCAATTCTCCTTTAATTATTTTCCGGAATGTAATAGCCATTCCCGCTCGCGGCAGTAGGCTTATATCCAAAGTAGTGATGATAATCCGCGGAATCCACGTCGAACGCATTGAGCACTGTGCCCACAATTCTCGTTTGTGTTCTGCGGAAAATTTCCATTGCCCGCTTAAGCGATTTCCTGGTGGTGATTCCGGAGCGCACAATCATAATCACTCCATCGCAGAGGGGAGCAAGTACGGCGGCGTCGGTGACGGACAGAACCGGTGGCGAATCAATGAAGATATAGTCGTACTCCGAACGCCACTGCGTGATGAGCGCTTTTGCTTTCAGAGATCCAAGTATCTCGGCGGGATAGCCGGATCGAGGCCCTGCTGGAATGATGGACAGAGACGGAAGACCCGGCAGCTTCAATGGCATCCCCACGGACGTCCCGGCCGAGATCAGGGAACTCAAACCACTCGTACTGGTCAGGTTCAGCTGTCTGCTCAGCTTCGGGCGACGCAAATCCGCTTCCACGAGCAGTACCCGCAATCCTTGTTGGGCAAATGCCGCAGCACAGTTGATGCTGGTCGTCGTCTTACCCTCATCGGGAAAGGCGCTGGTCATTAACAGGACATTGCACTCGGCGCTGCGCATCGACTGCATGATCGATGTGCGCAGCCCGCGATATGCCTCGGCAGCATGAGAATGCGGTTGCGCGAGAATCCGTGAGCCCATACGAGGGGCGAGTAGTTGATTGGATTTGGGGGTCTTCCGGACTGCCAGTAGACTCTTCCACCTGGGCACAAACCCGAGGGATGACACATGGGCGACTTCTTCCGCCTGCTCCGGTGATGAAATTGTCTCATCCAGGTTTTCGGCGAACACTGCACCCGCGACGCCGAATAACAATCCGCCCAATAAACCCAATCCAAGATTTAGGAGCACGATTGGACGTGCAGGTCGATCCGACGGCCGGGCCGGGTCCACAACGATGATGTTGGACGATCGCAGGCTGGCAAGTACGCCTGCTTCCTTGAGCTTTTGTGACAATCCATCGTATAGATTGCGGCGGGATTCCGCTTCGTGTTTTAGCAAGGTATATTGAACGGCGTTGTCATTCTGCTGATTTGCCTCTTCTTTCGCCTTTTCGAAAGCGGCCCGCAACCCATCCTGGGTTTGTTGGGTAGCTAGAAAGTCATTGTGAGCCCGGGCCGCCAGGTTGCTGACTTCGGTTTGTATATTGACATTGATTTCGTCCAGCTTGCTTTGCAGTTCGATCAGCTTGGGGTAAGCGGATCCATATTTGGAGGCCGCTTCGGAATATTGCATTTTGAGTTGGTTCTGTTCCGACCGGAGAGATTGAATAAGAGCCATCGATGAGGGTACGGTGCTGTTCCCCGAGGAGAGAGAAGCGTTGACCAGGCCCGGCAACAATTCCGGATTGCCGGTTTGTGCCAGTTGCCATACGGCTTGGGCGAGGATTCGATTGGCCTGCGCGGTTGTTAGCTGCCCATCGATCTGTTGAAGTCGGGTCATTACGATATTGTGTGTTTCGTCTGTTCCGAGAATTCCGGCTTGCCTCTGGAAGTCGGCAACCTTTTGCTGTGACGACTCTACTTGCGTCTTAAGGTCATTCAATTGTTCCGAGAGCCAATCCGATGCCTGAACAGTCGCCGCATAACGAATCCGGAAATACTGTTCGGTGTAGTCGCTGACCAAATTGTTGACGATCTTCGCCGAGATGTCGGGATCGGGATTCAAGAACTGGATAGAGATCATCCGAGTGCCTGGAATCGGCTCTACCTTCAAATTTTTGTGATAGGCCTTTAGCACGGTCGCCAGACGGTGCGGTGCCTTCTCCAGAGGCAAATTCGATTCGTTTGGTACTCGGCGAAAGTAGTCCAATGGAGAATAGCTGCGGGAGAATTCCTTCCGGCTTTCCAGGTTCAAGTCATGCACGATCTGAAGGGCGAGAGTGTCGCTCGTAAGGGCGGCCACCTGGGTCCGTTGCGTGACGATGTAGTCCCCCGCGTTTGCGCCACCGGGCATTCCCGCCTTTTCATCAAGATCCAGCGAGTCCGCGTTTCCTTTGTTGAATTCGATGATTGCTGTGGATCTATACCTCGGCGTCACGGCTAGCGTATAGACCAACGCCGCCGCAAAAATCATGATTGCGGAAATCCAGATGATTCGTTTGCGCTTGCCTAGAATCCGCCGCAATTCACCAAACGACATAGCCGGCTCGGCGGCTACCTCGATGACTCGCCCTCTTCCCCTGCGTTCAACGAGGGGCTTGGCACCCGCTTGTATTTCCGGTTTATCCGTTCTCATAATCTTGTTTTCCATTTTCGTTTCCTCTCTCTTCGTATCCGAAAAGCGTTTAGTGCCGCGAGGCCTCGGCTAAGACCAAGTCGTAGATTGCCAGATACTCATCCGCTGCTCGCCGCCATGTGCACTGTGCCGAGAGTTCCCTCGCTTGCTGTCCCATGTTCGCCAGGGCACTGGGTTCCAGGTTTAGAGCTACGCGCAATCCATCTATGAGGGACACCGTATCGCAATCGACTATGAATCCGGTTTTGCCGTTGTGGATGACCTCTGGGTGAATACCTACCCGCGTCACGACCGGCACAGTGCCACTACTCATCGCTTCGATCATCGAAAGCCCATATCCCTCATAAGAAGCACCAGAGACAAAAAGATTCGCGCGGGAAAGCAAACGCTCCAACTCGGTGATTTCGACCCGACCCGTGAATTTTACCGAATTGCTCACTCCCGCTCTCTCCGCTAGGTTCCTGAGTTGGGCGATTCGGTCTTCTTCATCGGGCCCCGCCCAGATGAGCTGAACGTTGGAGTGAGTCTTGCGCAACTCCGCCACCGCGTGAATTAGCCTTTCAATACCTTTGTTTTGAGATACGCGACCGATGCCAACTAACAATCCCGGCGTGATTGTTTTCTTGACGTTCACATAGGTCTCCATTTGCACGCCGTTCCGCACTAGGTGAAGCTTCTCTTTTGAAACGATGGATGAAAATATTTCGTAGTCGTGGTCACTGATGCAGACTACAGCGGCAACGTGCTTTAGCGTCTGACGAGTAATCGTCCGGAAGTATGCGGTCTTAACCCAAGCTAAGCGGAGGGTATGAAAGAACCCACCATGTGTACTGAGCACGATTGGGCGTCGGTGAAATGCCCTGGTGGCGTTTAGAAAGTCGACAAAAAAATCCACCGCATGGATGTGCAATAGATCTGAACCATTCACATGGCTCAGCACCGACGGAGCAACCGGATAACGGCGCGAACCCCAATGGCCGATGCGAGTTACATTCAACCCATTGACCACTGACTTCGTCGGTGCCACTTCTCCTGTCCCAAATATTTTCTTCAGCGTGACGATACTGACTATATGGCCAGCGTCCTGCAAGGCATGGCTCAGCCCATCCACTGAGGATTCAACGCCTCCCGTAGAAGGCAGGTACTGACGCGCAATTTGCAATATTTTCATGCCGGTTGTCTTCTTGGAATTGAATGCCGCAAACCGCGCAGCTTCCCCCGTAAGGATGGCCGAATCAACCATTTGCCCACAAATAGCAATAGGTCCATATGCCCTGGCTTTCCGTGACGGAACATCTCGCTGAGCAGTTCGGGGACTGCTCTCCATTGTCTTTGCCTGGATGCCTCAGAAGCGATGATTGTGCAAATAAATCCGGCGTAAGCTCGCCGAGTGATTCGTCCGCGACTAGCTCTCAGCCAGTTCAGAGAAAACTGCCAGTCCGGACGGCTGCAAATAGATTCGCGATTTTCCTCGACGTACACTTTCACTAATGGTTCGGGCACGAAGTAAAAGCGCGCACCCGGCACCTGAGAGACTCCTAGGTACCAGTCGAAATCCTGATGCCTGGGAATCCCGCTGGTGAACGGATGCAACGCCATCAACGATCGCCGCGTCAGTATCGCGGATGTTGACAGCTGCCCTTCCCCCGTGAAGAAAGTTTTTCGGTTGAACAGATATTCGCATACCGGTTCTGATTCGGCAGGAAATCTTCGCGGCCAAATAAAGTTTCCGTAGGGGCTCTTGGCGTACATCTGCGTGGATATCACTGGAAACGGCTCGCTGGTCTGAGCGGCCAGGGCCATCTGCTTTTCTAACTTGCTGGGTAACCACTCGTCATCATCGTCCAGAAAAGCGATCCATTCGTTTCTTGCATTCTTCACACCGATATTGCGCGCGTCTGATCCTCCGACATTTTGATCCAACGCAACGATTCTCAACCGTTCATCTACAATAGTGTTTAACGCCTCGTTTGTAGCCAGATCCGGACCGTCAATCACAACAATTATCTCAAGAAGTGGATACGTTTGATTGAGTGCACTTCGAACCGCACGCAACACGAGCTGTGGCCTGTTTCGGGTCGGTACAATGACGGACACCTGCGGATTTAGACTTAGCGCCATGGAGCTTCCAAAAATGCGTTCCGAAGTGCATCCCAGGAGGGAGCAGGCTTTAACTCGGCGTCATAAGGCAATGGACGAACTGGCATTCCATCTGGACGGGGATTATGGGTTGCGAGCCAGGTGTAACGGTCGCTCAAACCCCAGGTGATTACGGTCTTTAGTGCAGGAAACTGCAACATGAAAGAAAGATATTTGTAGTACTGACTTGCAATCATGCGATCCCGAATCCCGATATCGGCGGGAGCGTTCCTTTCTCGAACGTCCATCTCCGTAATCATGAAGCTCAGGCCCAAATCGGCAATTTGCTGCAGGAACCGATTGAACCCCGGGCCTGTTATATTCATCTCAGCATACACATGAGACTGAATCCCCAGCGCATGCACTGGAACGTTGCTCTTTTTCAGGCGGGTCAGTAATGTGAGGACCGCATTTCTCTTTTTCTCCGTACCTGCATCGTCCGGTTCGAGCCAATTTTCGTTGTAAACCAGAGTCGCTCCCGGATCTGCTTCGTGAGCCGCGTGGAATGCGGTCTCGATGTACTCCGGGCCGATCAATCGCAGCCAAGGAGTAATCTTGAGCCCATCAGGCCGTCCATCTTCGATCTGAAATGCCTCGTTCACTACATCCCATGAGTGCACCTTGCCAGCATAGTGGCGAACCACTTTGGAGATATGATCAACCATCATTTTGTTTGCGTTCTCTGAATTGACGATGTATCCGAACCACGTGGGTAAGGCTTGCTCCCAAACCAAGGTGTGCCCGCGCATCAAGATGTCGTTCGATTTGCACAACCCGTAGAGCCAGTCGCCCCCGCTAAAGTCGTAACGATCAGGCGTTGGGCAGAGCGTGTCCCACTTCAGCGAGCTTTCCGGGACGGTGATCGCGCATTGGGATTTAAACAATTCCGCAAAAGAGGGGTCTTTGAGCGCATGACCGCTGATTGAGCTTCCGAAAAGGATTCCCTTGTCCGCCGCATAGGCTCTTAACGGTTTTGCTGATGCAAGTGCCCGCGTTGTCCCCAAAACTCCAAGGCCCGCCGCCGTTGCGGCTGCTCCCACCAATAATGCGCGGCGCGTCAACCCATCGCGATTTACGTTCATCGGTGTTCACCTCGAGCGTGGCTCTTCATTCCAGATATCCAGTAGTGTCTTGCGATTTGCTCCAACACGAAATAAGGTTCCACCAGATAACGACGCCACAGGCGGGCTGGTTCCGAGGCGAGTCTGATCAGCCACTCGAATCCCAGCATTCCAATCCAGCGTGGAGGTGTGGGTATTTCGCCGGCAACATAGTCCATCAACGCTCCGGAACAAAACACCGCATTAGTAGAGAGTTGATTTCTGTTTTCGAAAATCCAGGTTTCTTGCCTCGGCATCCCCATCCCCACCAAGAGAATATGGGGCGCGTACGAGGCGATGTCAGCCAGGACTTCTTGATTGTCTTTACTTGTGTTGTTGAGATCAAAGTGTCCGTGACGCGTACAAAGTTGAAGTCCCACATATTTCTTTCGAAGTTTCACGGCCGCTCGCTGGGCTACACCAGGTTTCGAGCCTAGATAAAATACCTTCCACCTGCGCTTCGTTGCTTCCTGTGCGAGTACTGGTAGCAGGTCCACATAGGTGGTGCGATGTTCGCGCTTCAGTGGCAATCCCAATACCCGACCCAAAAGGATAAGCGCCATTCCATCGATGTGCGTGAAGTCGGCGAATTGGTGGAATTCGCGTACCTTCGGCTCGTGGAACCAGCAGTACAAGCCGTGCAAGTTCTGGTTCGCGATGATGTACTTCGTTCCGTTCTCGATGGCGTCGGCCACAATGTCCACGAGCTCAAACTTGGTTATCGCTTGTAGGCGCATCCCCGCCACCTGGTAGGTGGGGAAGTTTGGGATTGCACGCGATACGCTGTGTGCGACTTGGGTCAAGAGATCGGGTCGATCACGGGTCGGAATGATGGGTGACTCCAACGTAGCCTTATGCATGAACTGCCCCATTAGACTGTTCTCTGGCGCTCTCTTCAGGGAGAGGTGCGAGTTTGTACTCGTTGTATCGCAGGCCGACGGCAGCCATGCACGCCCCAATGCCGCGGAAGATACGTTGGAGGTTGTGTATGAAGACATGCCTGGGAAACAATGGAGCGGCCAGTGTTGCAACCGAGCCCTTCACTATTCGAGCGCAGCCAAAGGCCAGGAGGCCGATTCGAGTGACTGCTGATGAGGATTGTTTCAGCCGAATGTAAGCTTCGCAATTTGCAGTGCGAAGCGACCTTAGTAAAATCCATCGGGCATTTGCTCTGGATGTGGGTACAGTCTCATGCACTATGGCGGCGTCGCTGGCGACGATTTTAAAACCCAAGACATGTAGGCGCCGGAAAAAATCCGCGTCTTCCCCTCCTGATAAAGCAAACTGATGATCGAATCGTACGCTGGTCTTCCTCAACATGTCGGCGCGCATACATACGTTGCCGGTATTTGCTTCCTTCAAGTCGGTCCCGGTAGTTGGCCGATGTCTATCGAAAAAGCCTCCAGCAACAATCCAGTGGTCGGGAGGAATTGAGAAATTCGAAAGTATAGGGCCTCTCACAATGTCTGCGGAATAGGCCTTCATGGTTTTCACCATTTCATTTAGCCATTCAGGATCGGCCTCCTCATCGTCATCAAGGAAGGCGATAGCGTCTTCATCAAGGCCATGTTCCAGCGCGGCGTTGCGAGCATAGGTAATGCCTTGATTACGTTCCAATACGTAAATGATCGGGTAGTTCATTTCCGGGGAGATCTCGTACACGACCGACAGAGCCGATTCCGCGGAGTCGTTGTCCACGACTATTACCTTGAAACTTACGCCAGGCGCGCAGGAAAGCTGGTTTAGACTAGTGAGAAGGTTTCGTAAACCGACGGCGCGCCGGAACGTCGTGATACAGATCGTTATGCGCATGAGGTCTGCTCCGGGAATCCAGATTCGTCTCTTTGACTGGAGCTTGAATTCAAGAACGACCGTTCGCTTGCGGAATTCGCGGGCAAATCTGAATAAGAACTGACAGCAGTGGACGTGTACAGAACCCAGAAGATGCTGTTTGTAACTATGATAGCGTTTTCAGTGAAGTTATAAATCAGCATGAATAAAAGATACGTGCAAAGCCAGAGAGGAATATGCCCGCCGACTCGCGTAACCAATAAAAGTGCCCGATGCCAGAGCAGGAAGTAACCCACAGCAAACACAGCCAGCCCCAGAATCCCCGTTTCCAACAACAACTCGAGGAAACCGTTATGCGCATGCGCAGGTACCCAACCAACCGCCTGGACCACAGATGCCGATTCGCCTTGCATGCCCTGCCAAAAGGCGTCAAACCCGTAACCCAGCCAGGGCCTTCTCGAAATTGACAGCCAAACCGCATCCCACAGGTCGATACGCCCGGAGAGTCCTTCGTTCCGGTTCATCATTTCCAATAACGTGGGCATTGCTTCGTAGGCAAAAGCCGCGCTAGCCGCCAGGATCGTGAAAATCGCGGCCGCGATGGGAATGGCAAAGGTGAACCGAGTTCGAAACAGTCTGTAGACGGGCCACGAAGCGAGGATCACGGCTAATACGATGATTCCGGTAGCCGACTGCGAAAGAATAAGAAGCGTTACCGAGCCGGCAATCCCTATCCATCGGACAGGGCTGCCCACGCGAAATCTCGCGAAAAGGAACACAAACGTGGCCAGCACCATAGCCCTTCCCAGTATGTTCTTCTGAGAAAACACCCCCTGCCAGTCACCGTAGTGATACAGGTAATCGATTCCGTGCTGCGGCCGAAGCAACACATAGAGGAAGCTGGCGCAAATAACGATCACGAATGTCCAGGTCAATAGCCGCAATTGTTCCGGAATATCGAACCGCGAGCCTAAATAAATGCCAAAAGCGGTGGTGCCGGAAAGAACGATGGCCCGCCGAAGAGTAAAGTACGGATCCTGGGACCAACTGGCGGAGATGAATGCCACTGCGAGTAGCGCAAGAAGCCATTTCACATTCCAAGCACTACGTAGAAAACTTCGCCACTGGATGGCAATCAGACAAAAAAGACCCATATAAAATCCGGTCTGGATCGCCAGAAGAAATCTGCTGCCGAACATTTCAGTGAACGGATAATGCGTCGCTAATAAAATCGGCACTATGGTGCCCGTCGTGTACAGAAGCATCGCAACAGTGAACGCCTTTTCAAGAGTCTTAAACATCTGAGATCCGTTCCATTCTTGGGATCTGAATGGATGGGCTATTCAATCGAGCGCCTTCATCTTGTTCCGTCCGGCAAAGCCAAAGAGCTACGGTCCAAAGCGTGAGCGCGAGCAGGCCGTCGCTTGCAAGGCTCGACCAGGCGGCCCCGCGCCAGCCGTACGCAGGAATCAGCCACATGTTGATGAGGGTGTTAAACACAGCGACACCGACTTGCGAGAATGTGCGCAAGCCCTGATACCCCGCGCCGGTGAGCGCGTCGGAAACGAAGTAGTGCAATGTCTTCAGCAACGGCAGGAGAGCCAGCCAGCGTAGCGCTTCCGTCGCGCCGCTGAATCCGCGCCCCAGGACGTGCGGGACGATGGGAGCGGCTATCAAAAGAGCCCCACATACAAACACCGGATAAGCTATGCAATGTAGTAATAACCGGCGGCCATAACGCATGCTCTGCTGTATGCCTGCGGTACCGTGGCGGAAGAACCCGACATATGTGGCGTTCAGCAGGGCTCGTACCGGCAGGAAGACGACTTCGATCAAACGATACGCTGCAGCGTAGATGCCGGCAGCCTCGAGGGATGCCAGTCTCGCAACCATGATCTTGTCGATGTCGTTGTAGATGGTCTGCGCAGCGAGGCCGAGCGAGAAATACATACCCTCGAGAATCTCGCCTCGAATACGATGCAAGGCCAGTCGCGGGCCCCCGAATTTCAAGGTGATCCAGCAAATGGCGATCAGAGCAGAGAGAATGGAACCAGCAAGATAAACGCAGGACCACGCGGCGACGGTGGAATGTCGCGCTGCAAGAGCAAGTCCCGCGATGCCAATCAGACGGGTCAAACTAATCAGCACATTCAGGTGTGCGTTGTGCGAAAGCAGTTCGCGTGACTGGAATGCGAATGCCGCCAAATCAAGCAACTTCACGAATATCAAGTCAGAGACAGCAACGAGTATTACAACGATCAGCGGGATGCTATGCGGCAGCGCGACCCTTCCAAGAGCCATTACAAACGCCAGTAATAGGAGCCCGGTGGACGCCGTCATTAAAAGACCGTTTCCCCAATAGACTTGGAAGAGGTTCTTGTCGCGAGCCACGTTCTTTACGATCAAGCTCCCGTACCCTAGACCTACGAAGGGGGAGATCGCGCTGATGAGAGCCGTAACCGCGATGAAGGCCCCATAATTTCCTGCACCCAGGCATCGCGCGATAATGATGAAATAAGCCGCCTGAATAATTAGCCGCAACCCATACCCTCCCAGGGCCCACATCATGTTTTGTCCCAGTGATGTGGAAAGCGCCCCGGCTAAATAGGATTTCCCTCGCATCAAAAGACCAGGATGTCGTTCACCGTTGTTCCTCATTGGCCCGTTCCCGCCAATACAACACCGATGGTCTTCAGGAGAATTCTGCAATCGAGTCCGAGGCTCCAGTTCACGATGTACTCTAGGTCCAAGGCGACGTTTGTCTCGAATGAAGGATCGCGCCGGGCGGTCACTTGCCATAAACCTGTCAGGCCAGGAGTCACATCAAGCCGACGCAAATGTTCGAGAGTGTAGAGCGCGCAATCGTCAACGGGGTGTGGCCGGGGCCCGACGAGACTCATGTCGCCACGTAGCACGTTCCACAGTTGCGGCAGTTCATCCAAACTAACTTTGCGCAACCAGTGTCCGAGCATCGTGACGCGGGGGTCGTTTTCAATTTTGAAAGTGGGTCCCTTTCGTTCGTTGGCAGTTCGTAACTTCGCTTTCTGTTGGTCCGCATCTGAGACCATTGTGCGCAACTTGTAGCACCGAAATTTCTGGCCTTTGCGTCCAATTCGATCTGCGATATAGAGCGCGGGTCCCTTAGAGTCGAGTTTAATGATGACCGCAATGAGCAAAATAAATGGCGCCAGCAGGATCAACAGTGTGGCGGAAATGGCGATGTCGAATAGTCGCTTGGCAAAAAGTTGCAAGGTTGGGATGGAGTGCTGATTCAGCGTCATTGTGGCGAAATTTCCGACGTATTCGATTGATTGATCTTTGGCGAGTCCGTCGTACATGTCGGGCACAACCCGCACACCGAGCCCGGCTGCTATCGCGTGCCGAGCAATTTGTTTGACCAAGTGCCGGTCGCTGGGAACACTGATGAAGACCTCGTCGATGAAATGTTTTCGTACGATGGCAGGTAACTGTTCAGCAGGTCCTAGAATGTCCGCTTCTTCCTTGTTTCGGGACGGGTCGGGTGGTCGCCCTTTTTCGCGCCGGTCGATATATCCCTTAAAAACGTAACCAATGTGGGGATTTTGTTCCAAATGCCTTCGCAACAGTTCCCCGTTTGGGCCACAACCGACTATAAGAATGTTTCTAACTCCGGTTAGACCGGAAATCGATTGAGAACGAATGAACGTTCGCCAGGCCGAAAGCGCGATCCAACTCGAAACTATGGTTAAGGCGATTGACCGTGTCGGAGCTACGCGCACATGAAGGAGGTAATTACAGACGGCTGTAATCAGCGCAGAAAACACAACAGATTTAGCAATCAAGCCAAGATCGGACTGTAGACTTTTCTTCCACGGTATTTCATAGAGTGAATAAGTGCGCGCAAGCAAGACAATCAATACAGAGAAGAAAAGCAGGAATGCTGCAGACCCCTTGGGGACTGCGGGCTCTAGGTCGCCCGAAGTTACGGATTTCAAGTGCGCGGGCAACAACATCGCCACTGCGGCGCTGCCCCATACTAGGGAAAGGTCGAAAATAAGAAGAAATCTGCGCATAGCTTCACGGCCATGCCGCGATTTCATGTTCTGAATGCAGCCGCTGTCGAGGGGCAATTGTTTGGAAAAACCTTCCCCCTGCTCCGGCGTTACGACGCGAGGTCGAGTCTCCACGATTGGGAATGGTTCGGGCTGCCAGTTCGGGCCGCCAGTTAGATTCGTCGACGTGGACATTCACTCTCCGGAAATCAATGAACTCGCAGTTCCGATATGGCACGTCCCCTGCCATCTGATTTCTTGGCACTGAAGACCGCCTTAAGTATCCTTGTGTGAAGGGGTTATCTGATTATTGTGGATGACAATGAGATTGGAACTGGCCTTCCAATGTGTAGCGCCAGGGAACGCTGTACTTCTGTGATAAAGAAAGGAGGCCGCTAAGAATTACCGCAAATTTGTCATCCCATTGCTGTTAACAATTACTATACTTTAGGGGCCCCAATCATCTGAAGCGGGTGTAGCATAATGGGACACTATGCGTGTGACAACTCAAGCGGCGCGATTTGAGCTCCAGGAGCCGTGCCAGCCATAATTGGGGAGCGGACTGAAACCTACGCCGATGAAGGGTATGTCCTTTATATGTGCGTTTCCCAAGTGATGATCTACCGTTGAATTTGAAGTTGGGGAAGCGAGAAAACGATTCCGTGCCCACTGCGAATGATAAGATCCTGCGGCTGTTAAGCATTGATGATGATCTCGCTACTTTGTCTTTTATAGCAGACGTTTTTGAAAATGAGCCCGTCGAAGTGTTTGTAACCAGTGATACATCGGAAGGATTAGATTTGGTCAGAAAGAAACACCCGCACATTGTTCTGCTCGATCTCCAGATGCCACAAATGGGGGGACTGGAGATGCTGGAGAGGATTTTGGAGATTGATCCAGGCGTGGACGTTATCTTGTTGACGGGAAATTACTCTACCGACGCCGCCGTGGAGGCTATCAAGAAAGGTGCTTGCGACTACCTGACCAAACCTATTCCCACCGAACGACTTCGCGAAACCGTGCTGCAACTGCGGACGAACATTCAGCTTCGCCAACATAGTCAGGAGCTCGAAGGCGAGCTGATCGACGCGTTTCAGTTTGAGGGAATGATCGGCCGCAGTCCGCTGATGTTGGACCTCTTTCGCAAGATCAACCGGGTGGCGCGTCACTTTAGAACGATTTTACTGACTGGAGAAACCGGTACGGGCAAGGAATTAGCGGCGAAGGCGCTGCATCGACTGGGCCCGCGTGCTTCCGGTCCGTTCATCGCCGCCAACTGTTCGGCTTGGGCTGAAAGCTTGCTGGAGACGGAGCTTTTCGGTTGCGTGAAAGGCGCGTTCACAGGCGCCACGCAAGACCGAAAGGGGGTATTCGAATACGCGAATGGGGGAACACTTTTGCTCGACGAGATAGGCGAAATGCCTCTCCCCAGCCAGTCGAAGCTATTACGAGTGTTGCAAAACCAGGAAATCCAGCGCGTAGGGTCCCCCATCGTCCACAAAGTCGATGTGCACGTGGTTGCAGCGACCAGCCGCGAACTGCACCGCATGGTGGCCGAAAATAAGTTCCGTCAAGACTTGTACTACAGGCTTGCGATGATGGAAATTCACATCCCGCGATTGGCGGATCGCCGCGAAGATCTTCCACTGCTCGAACGATATATGGTGCGTTCCTTCAGCGCACAATCAAACAAGCAAATCCGTGGACTTACCAGCCGCGCACAGGCCGTGCTCGCCCGCTATGCGTGGCCGGGGAACATTCGAGAATTGGAAAATGTGATTGGCCACGGGTGCATCATGACCGAGGGGGACTTCATCGACATACACAATCTTCCCGAATATCTTAGCACTCGTCAAGAAACAAGCGTTGAGTACGAAAGAGGAAAAGAAATCTTTTCCCTTCTCGAAATGGAACAACGCTACACGCGAGAGGTTGTAGATCAGCTCAATAATAAGGCGCAGGCAGCGCACCTTCTCGGCATCAGCCGAACCAAGTTGTATCGCTTGCTGGCCAAAGAACCGATCGAGGAGTCCGACGAGGATAATTAAATCTGGCCTCACCTGAGTGTGTCCGCAACATTTGGGAAATCCTAGCCTCGTAGAAGCCCCCTTGAGTTGGTACGACGAGTACATATTAACCATCCTGAGACTGCTGCCACTGTCCTACAAACATCGAGACCCGGTAGTTGTTCGAATTGCCGTCAATGATTTCGGCGCGATTACTACAG
>Ga0070731_10003557_pt1 | contig 13960 bp, 13 predicted proteins | sample Coa_R1_2_FD_66448 | JGI IMG/M metagenome (GOLD analysis project Ga0070731, IMG submission 66448) | Surface soil microbial communities from Centralia Pennsylvania, which are recovering from an underground coalmine fire - Coalmine... | ecosystem: Environmental > Terrestrial > Soil > Unclassified ... | reverse complement strand
GATTTCGACTACGCCACGCTGCATGCGCGCCTCGCATCGATTGCATTCGATTCCGGAACTTGCGCGCACTGGGTTCTCGTGGAGAATCCCTCCTGGCATCCGCGCGGCGACGACATGGGCGTGGTGGACGGAAGGATCGTGCGCAACGGCCCGCGACTCACCTACGGCAACATCGCGGCCTTCCATCCGTCGATCTTCGCGGAGGTCGCGCCCGATACGCCGCGCAAGCTCTTTCCCTGGGCGTACCGTTTCGCCGACGAGGGGCGCGTTTCCGGCGAGCTTTATCGCGGCCCGTGGGACAACGTGGGAACGGCCGAACAGCTGCAGGCACTGGACGAGAGGATATCGAGATGACGCTTTACGTACCCGCGCACTTCCGCGTCGAGGATCGCGCGATGCTCGTGGAATTCATGCGCCGGAACGCGTTCGCAGCCGTGGTTTCCGCGGACGGCGCGGACCTGCACGCGAGCCACCTTCCGCTGCTCGTGGATATCGTGGGCGACAAGGTGATGCTGCGCGGCCACTTCGCGCGCGCGAACCCGCACTGGGAATCGATCGACGGGAAGGACGCGCTCGCGATCTTCACGGGCCCGCACGCGTACGTCTCGCCCACCTGGTACGTGACGCATCCTTCGGTGCCGACCTGGAACTACACGGCGGTGCATGCGACCGGCAAGGTGCGCCTCACGGATGAAGCCGAGCTGCACGAGATCGTTTCCGAGCTCTCCGCGTTCTACGAGGCGGGGAACGATCCTCCGTGGAAACTTTCCGGGCAGCCCGCCGCTTACGTGACGTCCATGCTGGGCGCGATCGTCGGTTTCGAGATTGAAGTCGCGCGCCTCGAGGGCAAGTTCAAGCTTTCCCAGAACCGCCCCGTCGAAATTCCCGGCGTCGCGGAGCGCCTGGAGGCTTCCGGCGAGAAGGCCCTTGCGCGCCTGATGCGCGAGCATGCACCCGCGGCCAAGGGGTAAAATCACGGCATGAAGATCGAAAACCCCCTGCAGACGAAGATTTACAAGAAACGCCGTGCGCGCCTCGCGCAGGGCCTGGCCTCCGGCGTGGTCGTCCTGCCGACCGCACCCGAGCGCACCCGCAACGCCGACACCCACTACGATTACCGGTGGGACAGCGGCTTCTACTACCTCACGGGCTTCCGCGAGCCGGAGGCGGTGCTGGTGATGGTGCTGGGCGACAAGGCGAAATCCATCCTCTTCTGCCGCGAGAAGAACCTCGAGCGCGAGATCTGGGACGGCTTCCGCTTCGGCCCGCAGCTCGCGAAGGAGCACTTCGGATTCGACGAGGCGTATCCGATCGCCGAGCTCGACACGCGGTTGCCGGACCTCATCGTCGACCAGGACGCGCTGCATACGCCCGTCGGCGCGGACGCCGTATGGGATCAGCGCGTCGCAGGATGGCTGAATGCCGTCCGCGCGCGCGTTCGCACCGGAGTTACCGCGCCCGATCGCATCGTCGACGTGCGCGCGGCCGTGAACGACATGCGGCTCTTCAAGGACGAGCAGGAGCTCGCCGTGATGCGCAAGGCCGCGTCGATCTCGAGCGCGGCGCACGCGCGCGCCATGCGCTTCGCGCAGCCCGGCATGCGCGAGTACCAGGTTGAAGCCGAGCTGATCCACGAGTTCTGCCGGAACGGCGCGCGCGCTCCCGCGTACGGCTCCATCGTCGCCGCCGGCGCGAACGCCTGCGTGCTGCACTACCGCGACAACACCGCGGAGCTGCGCAAGGGCGAGCTCATGCTGATCGACGCCGGATGCGAGCTGGACAGCTACGCGTCCGACATCACGCGCACGTTCCCGATCGCCGGCCGATTCTCCGCCGCGCAGCGCGACGTGTACGAACTGGTGCTCGCTTCCCAGGAAGCGGCGATCAAGGCGGTCAAGCCCAACGCCGACTTCATCGACTATCACGACGCCGCCACGCGCGTGCTCGTGCAGGGGCTCATCGACTTCAAGCTCTGCAGGGGCAGCGTCGACTCGGTGCTCGAGGACAATTCGTACAAGCAGTTCTACATGCACCGCACCGGCCACTGGCTGGGCCTCGACGTGCACGACGCGGGCGACTACATGCAGAAGGGCAAGTGGCGCAAGTTGAAGCCCGGCATGGTGCTCACGGTCGAGCCGGGCCTCTACATCCGTCCCGCGCAGAACGTGCCGAAGCCGTTCTGGAACATCGGCGTGCGCATCGAGGACGACGTGCTCGTGACGGCGAAGGGCCGCGAGATCCTCACTGCCGAGTGCCCGAAGACCGTGAAGGACGTCGAGGCGACAGTCCTCGGCCGCTAGTCTTGCTCGACATCGCGATCGTCGGCGCGGGCCCTGTCGGCGCCACCGTCGCGGCGCTTTGCCGGCGCGAAGGCCTTTCGATCGAAGTCTTCGAGGCGCGAACGAAGCCGGCGGAAGACGCGCGCACGCTGGCCCTTTCGCACGCGTCGCGGGAGCTCCTCGAGTCCATCGACGCGTGGCCCTCTTCGGGCACGACGCCGATCGATTCCATCCACATCTCGCAGAAGGGCGGGCCGGGGCGCACGTTGCTCGAAGCTTCCGAGCAGGGCATCCCCGCGCTCGGCTACACGGTGAGCTTCGCCGCGCTGACCGCGTCGCTCGCGGCCCGATTGGGCGCGATGCGGATTCCATTGCATTACGGCGCCGCCTGCGAGGACATCGCGCTCGATGCCGGGGAAGCGCGCCTGCGCCTTGCGAACGGCCGGGAGATCGGCGCGCGCCTGCTGGTGCTCGCCGACGGCGGCGCCAACGCCTCGCGCATTCCGGGCATCGTGTTTCGCGAGAAAGACTACGAGCAGCGAGCCGTCGTCGCGAAGGTGGCGACCGATCGCGCCCACGGCCGGCGTGCGTACGAACGATTCACGCCCCAGGGGCCGGTGGCGCTGCTGCCGGTGGGCGAGCAATTCGCCCTTGTCTACACCGCCTCGCCTGACGAGGCTCTTCGATTGCTCGCGTTGGGCGATGCCGCGTTCCTTGCGCAACTTCAAACGCACTTTGGGGATCGCGCGGGCCGCTTCACCTCGGTTTGCGCGCGCGCGTCGTTTCCGCTCAAGCTTCGCGCCATCAATTCGCCCGTGGCGATGCGCACGGCCATCGTCGGCAACGCGGCGCAGGCGTTGCATCCCATCGCGGGGCAGGGCCTCAATCTCGGGTTGCGCGATGCCGCGTCGCTCGCCGCCGTGGTCGAAGCCACCGCGCATTCCGCCATCGGCGGCGCGACGATGCTGGAGAACTATCGCGCTTCGCGCGAGAGGGACACCTCGCGTGGCGTCGCATTCACGGATTTCCTCGCCTCCGCGTTCACCGACGAGCGGCGCCTGCCCACGTGGGGACGGGGTCTCGCCCTCACAGTCCTCGACCTGTTGCCGCCGGCGCGGCGCGCGTTCGCCCAGCGCATGATCCACGGCGCTCGTCGATGAGCCGCCCTCGCATCATCGTTGCGGGAGGCGGTCCCGTGGGGCTGTCGCTCGCGTGCGCGCTGCCGGAGTGCGACGTGCAGGTGATCGAATCCACGCCGCGGCCCGCGGCGCTTGCCGATGCATTCGACCTGCGGATCTTCGCGTTGAGCCCCGGCGCGCGCGCCTTCCTGCGGGAAATCGGCGCCTGGGATCACCTCGAGCAGCAGCGCATCCAGCCCGTGCGCCGCATGGAAATCCTCGGCGACGAGGGCGCGCGGCTTTCATTCGCGGCGCGGCCGACCACGTCGCTCGCTTGGATCGTGGAAGCGGGGCGCCTCGCGCATGCGCTCGAGACCCAGGCCTCGTCGCTGCCGAACGTCGAGATCCTTCGCGGCGACGCGGCCTCGGCGTTCGGGGCCGAGGCGGAACTCGCGTGGGCGCAGCTCGAAAGCGGGCGCCGCATCGAGGGCGATCTGCTCGTGGGCGCCGACGGTCCCGGATCGCGCGTTCGCTCGCAACTGGGTCTCGCCGCGGACGAAGAGCCCTACGGTGAAGTGGCCGTCGTCGCGAATTTCGAGACGGAGCGGGAGCACGGCGCCGTCGCGCGCCAATGGTTTCGCGCCGATGGCGTGCTCGCCTGGCTTCCGTTGCCGGGCAACCGGATCTCCATCGTTTGGTCGGCACCGGCATCGATGGCCGACGCGCTGGCCGCGCTCGATGCCGCCACGCTCGGGCAGCGCGTGCGCGAGGCGGGCGAGTCGGCCCTCGGCGAGATGCGATTGATCCCGGGTGTCGCGCGCTTCGACCTGCGTTCGATTCGCGTGCGCGATCCGGTCGCGCCCGGCGTGGCGCTGATCGGCGACGCGGCCCACGCGGTGCATCCGCTCGCGGGACAGGGCGTGAACCTCGGCTTCCAGGATGCGAGGGTGCTGGCGGACGTCCTCGCGCACCGCTCGGCGCTCGAGCGGCCCGGCGACGCGCGCGTGCTGCGACGCTATTCCCGCGAAAGACGCGAGGACGTGACCGCGATGCACTTCGTCACCGATGGCCTGGACAAGCTCTTCGCGACTGGAAATCCGGGCGTGCGCATGCTTCGTAACCTCGGGTTACGACTTGTCGAGTCGCAACCATGGGTCCGTGACGCTCTTGCGGACCGGGCGATGCGATAATTCGCTACAGGCGTAGCGGAGGGGGAACTTTCCCCTGTCCCGCGCGGCCCTAGAATCTCAACTTTCGATTGGAACCTTGATGAAGCTCAGCACCCTGGTCGCGGCAGCCGGCGTCTCCATCCTCGTGGCGTTCTCCGCCGGGGCGCAGGACACGGACAAGATGAAAGTGGAGCTGCAGCACAAGGTCCCGGAAGCGGTCGTCGAATCGGTCCGGAAGATTCCCTACGGCGGCCTCTACGAAGCCGTCATCAGCGGCGACATCTACTACACGAACGCGACGATGGATTTCATCATCACCGGCGCCATCATCGACCTGAAGACGAGCGAGAACATCACCGACAAGCGCATGCAGCAGCTCACCGCGATCAAGTGGGACACGCTGCCGCTCGACCAGGCGATCAAGATCACGCGCGGCAACGGCTCGCGCAAGATCGCGATCTTCGAGGATCCGAACTGCGGCTACTGCAAGCGTTTCGAGCGCGACCTCCAGGGCTTCACCGACATCACGATCTACGTGATGCTCTATCCGATCCTGTCGCCCGATTCCATGGAGAAGTCGAAGGCGATCTGGTGCTCGGCGGACCCGGGCAAGGTGTGGCTCGACCACATGGTGCGCGACGCGGCGATCAACGGCGACACGAAATGCGCGACGCCCATCGACAAGAACCTCGCGCTCGGCCAGTCGAAGCGCGTTCGCGGCACGCCCACGCTCATCTTCGAGAACGGCGACCGCATTCCCGGCGCGATTCCCGCCGCGGACCTGGAGAAGAAGTTCGCGCAGGTCAAGGTCGCGCTGAGCGGCGGCGCCACGGCGCCCGTGCAGATTTCGGCGCCCCAGGCGAACGCGCCGAAGTGATTCGCGTCAGGGCGTGACCGCCGTGGCGGCCGGCGGCGTATAGCCTTTCGGCAGCAGGACCCACATCCTTCCCGACTGGCGCATCTTTCCGGCCTGCGCGCCCGCCGCATCGCCGAATCCCCAGAAGAAGTCCGCGCGCACGGCGCCCGCGATGGCGCCGCCCGTGTCTTGCGCGACCATCAGCCGATTGAGCGGCTCGGCCGTGTTGGGATACGACGTCGAGAGGTACACGGGAACGCCCAGCGGCACGACGCGCGAATCCACCGCGATCGATCGCTCCGGAGTGAGCGGCACGCCGAGGGCGCCCAGCGGCCCCGAAAGGTCGTCCGGCAGCACGCGGAAGAAGACGTAGCTCGGATTCTTGTCGAGGAACTTCTGCACCTTCTTCGGGTTTCGCCGCGCCCAATCCTTGATGCCCTGCATCGACGCGCGCTCCGCGGGAATCTCGCCGCGCTCGATGAGCGCGCGCCCCAGCGAGCGGAAGGGGTGCCCGTTCTGGTCCGCATAGCCCACGCGGATCCGCTCGCCGTCGTCGAGCTCGACCTGCCCCGATCCCTGGATGTGGAGGAAGAAGAGGTCGATCGCATCGTCGACCCAGACGATCTCGTTGCCCGCGAGCCTCGCCGCGCTGTCGTCGATGTCGCCGCGGGAGAAATAGGGGACGACCTTGTTGCCTTCGAGCCGGCCGCGCAGCCTCTTGTACTTGAGGTCGGGATACACGGACGAGAGGTCGATCGTGAGCAGGTCCGGCGGCACGCCGTAGATCGCGTATTTGTAGCGCGCGGATTTCGCGCGGCTCCCGTGCAGCAGCGGCTCGTAGTAACCCGTCACCATGCCCGATGTGGATGCGTCCGGGTTCACCACGGTCCACGGATCGAAGTTGAGCTGGAAGAAATCCGCGATGTCGCGTTCGGGAGACGCCGGACCGAAGGTCGCGGCGCCCGCGCAGACGCCCTTCCACGGATCCTGTTTCTCGAGCACCGCGCAGCTCTTCACGAATGCGTCGAGCGACGGGTACAGGCTCTCCTTGCCCCACTCGGGAATGTCGCCCCACGCGGCGGCCTCGAGCTTGCCGCGATACTCGACGGGCGGCGCGGGCGGCGCGGCTTCCTTCGGTCCCGGCGCGGCGGGGCACACGGGCTTCTCGAGCGGCGGGCAGGCGAGAGGTTCGATCTTCGCCTGCGGCGGCTCGGTGACGCAGCCGGTGACGAGCGCGGAGAAAATGCATGCCGCCGCAACGGCGCGCGCGATGACCGATAATGACGTCACGCGCGACTGCATGGAGAAAGACGTGGGCTGGGTGTTCCTGGAAATAGTGCTGGCGCTCGCGATCGCGATCGGGATCGTGTGGTGGACGTTTCCGAAGAAGCCGAAGGACGGCGGGGATCGCTGAGTGGCGTCAATGCAGGACGCGCGGGACGCTCAGCGTGAATTCCGGGATCGGCGCCTCGAAGCGCGTGCCGTCTTCGGCGACCAGCTGGTAGGTGCCGCGCATGGTCCCGACCGCGGTGGGAATCGACGAGCCGCTCGAGTATTCGAACGTGTCGCCGGGCTTGAGCACCGGCTGCTCGCCGACGACGCCCATGCCGCGCACTTCCTGCACCTGGTTGTCCGCGTCGGTGATGATCCAGTGTCGGCTCATCACCTGCGCGGTGACGCTTCCGTTGTTGGTGATGCGGATCGTGTAGGCGAAGACGTAGCGATCTTCTTCCTCGTCGGATTGATCGGGGAGATAGGTCGAGTGAGCGGTCACCGCGACACTGTATTTTTTGGACACTGCGGGCATTTCCCGATGGTAGCGTAGAATCGCGCGTCTCGCGCTAGGCACTCCGACACCATGGCCGCCAACGAATTCCGCATCGCTCCGAGCATCCTTTCCGCCGACTTCGCGCGCCTGGGCGAGGAAGTTCGCGAGGTGATCGCGGCCGGGGCGGACCTCATCCACTTCGACGTGATGGACAACCATTACGTTCCCAACCTCACGGTGGGCCCGGTGGTCTGCGAGGCGATCCGTCCGTTCGCGACGGTGCCCATCGACGTCCACCTGATGGTGAAGCCCGTGGACCGCATCGTTCCCGATTTCGCGAAGGCGGGCGCCGCGATCATCAGCTTCCATCCCGAAGCGACCGAGCACATCGATCGCACCCTCGGCCTCATCCGCGACGTCGGATGCAAGGCGGGGCTCGTGTTCAATCCGGCCACGCCACTCGACTACCTCGACCACGTAATGGACAAGGTGGACCTGGTCCTCATCATGTCGGTGAACCCCGGGTTCGGCGGCCAGTCCTTCATCGAGTCGGCGATCGCGAAAGTCGCCGAAGCGCGCGAGCGCATCGACGCGACCGGCCGCGACATCTGGCTGGAAGTCGACGGCGGGATCAAGGCCGACAACATCGCGCGGGTCGCGGCGGCCGGCGCCGACACGTTCGTCGCGGGATCGGCGGTCTTCGGCGAGAAGGATCGCAAGGCCGCGGTGAAGCGGCTGCGCGACGAATTGAAGCGCGCTACAATCGCATGATGGTTTCCATGGCACTGCGCGGACGTTTCGGTTGGCGATGGCAAAGCTGGCGCTAGCGCGCTCGTACTGCATCGTCCCTTCGAAACGAACCGTGTGGTGACCCATGACTGAAACCGAATTCCAGGCGCTCGCCCGCGCCGGCTACAACCGAATCCCGCTGCGCCTCGAGACACTCGCGGATCTCGACACGCCGCTGTCCATCTACCTCAAGCTCGCAAACCGTCCCGGCTCATACCTGCTGGAATCCGTGATCGGCGGCGAGCGCTTCGGCCGCTACTCGATCGTCGGGCTCCCCGCGCGCGAGCGCATCGAGGCTTCCGGCAAACGGGTGACGATCACGCGCGAAAGCAAGCTCGTCGAGCAGGCGGATGTCGACGATCCGCTCGAACGCATCGATGCGTACCTGCGCTCGTTCCGCGCCGCGCCGCTCGGGCCCGCGCTTCGCTTCACCGGCGGGCTCGCGGGCTATTTCGGCTACGACACCGTGCGCTACATCGAGAAGCGATTGCAGCGGCCCGCCAAGCCCGATCCCATCGGCTTGCCGGAGATTCGCCTGCTGCTGTCGGACGAGCTCGCGGTCGTCGACAACCTGTCGGGCAAGCTCCACCTCATCGTGTACGCGGATCCGTCGGTGCCCGGCGCATACCGGCGCGCGTCGCTGCGCCTCGAGGAGCTTCGCGCGCAGCTGCGCAGCCACGCGGATCTCCTTCCGCCCCACGAGCCGCGCTCGTCGATGCAGGCGCCCCGTTCCAACATCGGCGAGAGCGCCTTCTACGAGGCTGTGGCGAAGTGCAAGCGATACATCACCGACGGCGACATGATGCAGGTGCAGATCTCGCAGCGCCTGTCGCAGCCGTTTCCGCATTCGCCGGTGAACCTCTACCGGTCGCTGCGCTCGATCAATCCGTCGCCGTACATGTTCTATTTCGATTTCGGCGACGCGCAGCTCGTGGGCGCCTCGCCCGAGATCCTGGTGCGCCGCGAGGGCGACAAGGTGACGCTTCGTCCCATCGCGGGCACGCGCAAGCGCGGCTCCACGCCGGAGAAGGACCTCGCGATGGAGAAGGAGCTCGTGAACGATCCGAAGGAGCGTGCCGAGCACCTGATGCTGATCGACCTGGGACGCAACGACGTGGGACGCATCGCGAAGGTGGGCTCGGTGAAGGTGACCGAGACGATGGTTGTGGAGCGCTATTCCCACGTGATGCACATGGTGTCCAACGTCGAAGGCGAGGTGGAATCGTCGCTCACGCCGATGCAGCTCCTGCGCGCGACGTTCCCCGCGGGCACGGTGACGGGCGCGCCGAAGGTGCGGTCGATGGAAGTGATCGACGAGCTGGAGACCGAGGCGCGCAGCGTCTACGCGGGCGCCGCGGGATACCTCGGGTTCAACGGGAACCTCGACCTCGCGATCGCGATCCGCACCGGCGTCGTGAAGGACGGGACGCTATACGTGCAGGCCGCCGCGGGGATCGTCGCCGACTCGATTCCCGAGAACGAGTGGCGCGAGACGCAAAACAAGGCCCGCGCGCTGCTCGCTGCCGCCGAGCAAGTGCACGCGGGCCTGGATGCGCCGCTCGCGTGAGCGGGCGATCAGAAGCGGTACTTCATCCCCACCGAAACGCCCTGCAGCTTGCCGCCCGTGTAGCAGTGCGGCGCTCCGCCGTTCGGGTCGAATCCGGATTGGTCCGGGTTCGACGCGTCGTGGCAGTCGGTCGTCACCGCGCGTCCGCCGGCGCCCAGGTCGTAGTGCGCGAAACGTTCGTTGATCGTGGTCGCGTAGTCGAGGTACCAGCTGAAGTTCTTGTCGACCAGGTGCTTCCACGCCACCGTGTACATGTTCGCGGAGTTGTTCACGTTGGGGAAGAAGCCGTTCGCGTCGGCCTGCGAGTTGTCGGGGTTGTGTTGCCCCGGATCGCCCGGCGTCTTGTTCGCGTGGGCCCAGCCGAAGTGAACGCTGTCCGAGTCGCTGAGGACCTGGCTCACGGCGAACCAGTAGCCGCTGCGCTGCCGCTCGTTCTGGTCGGAGAGCGACGCATCGACGTGGCGCTTCATGTCTTCCCAGATCGCGCTCACCGTGGTGTGGGTCGGGAACTTCCACTGGATGCCGACCTTGAACGCATCTTCGTCGGCGATATCGAGCGACGTGTAGAACGGCAGGTCGCTCGTGCGGTTCACCTTCTTGTGCATCTCGTAGGCGCCGGTGAGGTAGATCGGGCCGGATTCCCACGATGCGCTCACGCTGTACGCGTTTCCGAACGAGCCGTCGTTGCAGGCCACCGGGAGCGCGCCGCTGCCGGGCAGGTTGCCGCCCGCGCACTCCGGCTCGCCCGCAGGGATGTTGCTGTCGTCGTCCGCGCGGTTCTGCCCGGGCGAGAAGAGCGCGTTCACCGTGAAGCCTCCCATGTTGGGCGACTCGTACCAGATGGCGTGCGCGAGGCGCGTGCCGAACTCGGTGCGGTTGTCTCCGCCGGTGTTGCCCATGATCACCGAGTAGTCGCCCCACATGCCCGAGAACTCGTTCATGCGCGACGTCGAGTTCTTGTAGGGCGCATCGGACTTGCCGATCTTGATCGCGCCCCACTCGTCCGCGAGGCCGATATAGCTGTTGCGCGACACGAGGCCCGACTTCACCTGGCCGCTCGTGTTGCTGTTGGTGTCGGCCGCGCCCGGCGTGACCGAGACGTCGAGCTGCGTCTCCAGCTGGTAGACGAAGCGCGCGGACGTGCTGGGCAGCGCCTGGAATCCACGCACGCCGATGTAGGACAAGTTGGTCGAGATATCGGCCATCCAGCCGCCGTTGCCCGGGGGATGGTTGCCGTTGCCGTCGGTGAGGCCGCTGATGCCCTTCGTCGAAGAGTCGACCGATACGTCGAGGTTTCCGTAGACGCTCACCTCGCCGCCGCGCGTGAAGAACGTGATGCCGTCGCCGGGCTTGCGCTCGAGGAATTCGTGGCCGGCGATCTGCTGCGGCGAAATCGCGACGGGCGCGGGAGCCGGCGCGGGAGCGGCGGCCTTCTGCTTCTCCTGCCTTTCCATCTGTTCGACGCGATCGCGCAGCATCTGGATCTGCCGCTGCATCTCGTCGATCTGCTTCTTCATCTCGTCCGCCGATTGGGCGCCTGCGATGCCCGAATATCCCAATGCGGCAGAGCCCACGGCAATCGCGCACAAGAGCGTGAGTCGCTTGTATCTCATCGTCGTTCTCCCCCGGGGTATTTGTTCGATGAAAAACTGGCTGCGGCGCTCATTGAGCGCCGCGTGTCCGGCTCGATAAATGATCGTGATCAACGCGGGATGCGCCGCGATCGCGTGGCTTGCGCAAACATGCGCGCGCCGTACGGATATCTTTCGCGAGCCATGCGAAATCCATTCGCGGAGCCTTCGCGGTTGCCGCGGGCACGCGTTGTCGTGGATAATCGGTTCATGCATCGATCCACCGCCCCCGTCCCCTTCGCCGCCTGGCATTGGCGCTGGCGCTAGCCACGCGTCGCGCGCGCGAAATTCACGGACGTGACGGGGCGCAGCGCCCCGGGGAAAGCAGGTAGGAAATTCCGGCGGAGAGATTCCATGCTTCTGATGATCGACAACTACGACTCGTTCACCTACAACCTGGTGCAATACCTGGGCGAGCTGGGCGAGGACGTGAAGGTCGCGCGCAACGACGAGCTCACCGTGGACGAGATCGAGCGAATGTCTCCCGCGCGCGTCGTCCTGTCGCCGGGTCCGTGCACGCCGAACGAGGCGGGCGTGTGCCTCGATCTCATCGGACGCTTCGCGGGCCGCGTCCCGATCCTCGGTGTCTGCCTCGGGCACCAGGCGATCGGCCAGGCTTTCGGCGGCAAGGTCGTGCATGCGAAGGAGCTGATGCACGGCAAGGTCTCGCGCATCCATCACCGCGGCGAGGGCGTATTCCGCGGATTGCCGACGCCCTATGAGGCGACCCGCTACCATTCGCTCGCGATCGAGCGCGCGAGCTGCCCGGCCGACCTCGAGGTGACCGCGTGGACCGAGGACGGCGAGATCATGGGCGTGCGCCACCGCAAGCTCGCGATCGAGGGCGTCCAGTTCCATCCGGAATCGATCTTGACCGAGCACGGCCACGCGTTGCTGAAGAATTTCCTAAGCGAGCAGAGGTAAACGACGATGTTCACGGCACAGGAAGCGATCAACCGCCTCTGCGACAAGCGCGAGATCTTCTACGACGAGATGGTCGACCTGATGCGCCAGGTCATGGAGGGCAAGGTCTCGCCGGTGCAGCTCTCGGCGATCCTCATGGGCCTGCACGTGAAGACCGAGTCGGTCTCGGAGATTGCCGCGGCCGCCTCCGTGATGCGGGAGTTCTCGACGAAGGTGGACGCCTCGGGCGTTGAGCATCTCGTGGATACGTGCGGCACCGGCGGCGACAAGGCCCACACGTTCAACATCTCGACCACTTCGGCATTCGTCGCCGCCGCGGGGGGCGCGCACGTCGCCAAGCATGGCGGCCGCTCGGTGTCGTCGCAATCGGGCAGCGCCGACGTGCTCGAGGGACTCGGCGTGAACCTCGCGCTCACGCCGGAGCAGGTCGCGCTATCGATTCGCGAAGTGGGGCTGGGATTCATGTTCGCGCCGAGCCACCATCCCGCGATGAAGCATGCGGCGCCGGTGCGCAAGGAGCTCGGCATGCGCACGATCCTCAACATCCTCGGGCCGCTCACCAATCCCGCGGGCGCGCCGAACCAGGTGATGGGCGTCTTCCACGCGGACCTCGTCGGCATCCAGGCGCGCGTGCTGAAGATGCTGGGCAGCAAGCACGTGATCACGGTGCACGGGCACGACGGGCTCGACGAGATCACCCTCACGGGCCCCACGTTCGTCGCGGAGCTCAAGCACGACTTCATCACCGAGTACACGATCGAGCCCAAGCAGTTCGGGTTCGACGTGGCGCCCATCGAGGCGATCCAGGTGAAGGACTCGGCCGAATCGAAGGCCCGCGTCGAATCCGTGCTCGCCAACGAGCCCGGCCCCTCGCGCGACATCGTGATCCTCAATGCCGCGGCCGCCCTTTACGTATCCGGTGTCGCGCCGAGCCTCTGGGATGGCGTCGCCGTCGCGCGCGACTGCATCGCGAGCGGCGCGGCGCGCGCGAAGCTCGACCAGCTCGTGAAGTTCACGCGTGGCTTCGCAGCCTGACAAGTCGAACGTCCTCACGCGCATCCTCGAAGCCAAGCGCGTCGAGGTCGCCGCGGCGAAAGCCCGCATCGATCCGGCGGAGATCCGGCGGCGCGCGCGCGAAGCGACGCCTCCGCGCGGATTCGAAAGCGCGATCCGCGCGAAGGTCGCGCGCGGCTTGCCGGCGGTCATCGCGGAAATCAAGCGCGCGAGCCCCAGCCGCGGGTTGATCCGCGCCGATTTCGATCCGGCTCGCATCGCCGCTTCCTACGAAGCGAACGGCGCCGCGTGCCTTTCGGTCCTCACCGACCGGGAATTCTTCGGCGGCTCGGCCGACGACCTCGTCGCCGCGCGCGCGGCGTGCGCGCTTCCCGTGCTGCGCAAGGACTTCATCGTCGATCCGTACCAGGTCCATGAAGCGCGTGCCTGGGGCGCCGATTGCATCCTGCTCATCGTCGATGCGGTTCCCGATCGCGAGCTCGCGTCGTTGGAGGACGAAGCGCGCGGAATCGGGCTGGACGTGCTGGTGGAATGCCACGACGGGAAGCAACTGGAGCAGGCGCTGCGTCTTCGCACGCCCCTCATCGGAGTGAACAACCGCGACCTGCGGACTTTCGACACTCGCCTCGAGACGACGCTCTCACTGCGCGATCGCGTGCCATCCGCGCGATTGATGGTAACGGAGAGTGGTATATCAACCCCTGCGGACGTGGGCAGGCTGCAAAGCGCGGGGGTGAGCGCCTACTTAGTAGGCAGCGCTTTCATGGCCGCGGACGATCCTGGCGCGGAGCTTTCACGTTTATTTTCAATGGGATAGATAGCGATGTTGCGAGGCTGCAACAACG
>Ga0070731_10003556_pt1 | contig 13961 bp, 12 predicted proteins | sample Coa_R1_2_FD_66448 | JGI IMG/M metagenome (GOLD analysis project Ga0070731, IMG submission 66448) | Surface soil microbial communities from Centralia Pennsylvania, which are recovering from an underground coalmine fire - Coalmine... | ecosystem: Environmental > Terrestrial > Soil > Unclassified ... | reverse complement strand
CTCGCCAGCTCGCCTTTGCCTGCGTTGCCGTCGCGACGCTGGCTGCCAGGGCTTTGGCGCAGAGTTCGGCTGCTCCTCTGACCCTGCACGATGCGGCAACCATCGCCCTGGAAAAGAATCCGCTCCGGAAAGCGGCCTTGGCGGATACCCGCGCCGCGTCGGCGGACACTCAGATGGCACTGTCTTTTCTCCTTCCGCATGTGACCTTCTCCGAAAATGCGACGCGAGGAGATGACCCGGTTTATGTTTTTGGCAGCCGTCTGCGCCAGCAACGTTTTACCCAGGCAGACTTCGCGCTGAACAGCCTGAACACTCCTCTACCCTTCGGCAACTTCGCAACACGCTTTAGTGGTACGTGGAACTTGTTTGATTCGTTCGCTTCGTGGAAAGCGGTTCAACGCGCCAAAGAAATGAACAACGCAGCTACTCAGCAACTTGAACGCACCGACCAGGAAATCCTGTTCCGAGTCGTGCAGTCCTACTACGGAGTTCTATTAACCGCGAAACAGTTAGAGGTCGCCGAGCAAGCCGGGAAGACGGCAAACTCGATCATGAACCGCAGCCAGGTCCGCTATGACGCTGGGCTGGTAGTCGAGTCCGATCTGCTCAGTGCCAAGGTCCGTCTGGCCAGCCGCGAGCAAGAACTCATTCGCGCACGCAATAACCTGGAACTTGCCCGAGCCCAGCTCAACACCGCGATGGGTGTATCAGCCGACGCGGAGTACCAACTGACGGCGCCACTCGCCGAGAAGATTCAACAAACGGACCCCCTGCCCGGCTTGGAGCAAAAGGCTCTCACGACCCGCGCCGATCTCAAGCGGATCAAGGCACAGCAATCGGCGGAGGAACTGAGTGTCGCGATTGCCAAGTCATCGTTCGGTCCGCGGCTGAACGCTTTTGCCGGTTGGGAAATGGACAACCCTGCTTTTCTCGCCGGAGGCGGCGGCAATAACTGGCTGGGAGGGATTGAGCTCCAGATCGATCTCTTCCAGGGTGGAGCAAAACGGGCTGCGCTGTCGCGGGAACACGCCAATGCCGCAAAGATCGCTGCCTTAACGCAGGCGGCGACCGATGCGGTCCGGCTGGAAGTCCACCAGGCTTATTACGATCAGGACACCAGCCGGCAGCAGGTGCAGGTCGCGCGGACCGCCATTGCTCAAGCGCAGGAGAGCCTGCGCATTAACCAGGATCGCTACGAAGGCGGCTTGCTCACGATCACCGATCTCTTGGGCACGGAGGAAGCTGCGCGACGAACGCAGGCCGATTACTGGCAGGCCATCTACCAGTTTCACATCAGCTACGCCAGCCTCGAGTTGGCCTGCGGAACCTTGAATCTGCAGTCTCTGGTGGTTACGCCATGAATCTCACTCGCCCTGAAAAACGAAATAGATCAACGTTTGTCGTAAGAAGCGCAACCCTCGCTTCCGCAGTTCTGAGTCTCATGTTCGTCGGCTGTGTGAGCGAACGGCAACGCGTCAGCTCCGCGCCTGAGACTGTGAGCAACATCTCAGTCGTGTCAGTCCAGACGGCGAAGATTCCTGACGTGGTTGACGCGGTGGGAACGCTCCGGGCAGCCGAGACGAGCCAAGTCGCAGCGCAAATGATGGGGAATATCGTTGAAATGCGCGTGCGCGAAGGCGACCACGTACAGCGCGGGCAGGTGCTGGCAATCATCGACGACGCACAACCGCGTGCTACGCTCGACCGCGCCACGGCTGGTGATCTAGCTGCTCAACAGGAGATTTCGGCTTCTGAATCTGATCTCGCACTCGCCGACGCGACCTTCAGGCGCTATCAAACCCTCTATGACAGAAAGTCCGTTAGCCCTCAGGAGTTCGATGAAGTCAAGGCACGATATCAAGCCGCGCAGGCGCGCCGTGAAATGGCTCGCGCCGGCCAAGCGCAAACCAAAGCCGCACTGCAGCAAGCTCGCACGGCGCTCGGTTATAGCCATATCGTCGCTCCTTTTGATGGTCTGGTGACTGAAAAGAAAGCTGAGGTAGGCACGCTCGCCAGCCCGGGAATGCCAATTTTTACCGTAGAGGATCTACGCCGTTACCGGTTGGAGGCCACGGTGAACGAATCCGACCTGGGGTACGTGCGCCAGGGGCAAGCCGTGGCCGTCTCGATCGACGCTCTGGGGGATCGAGAGCTCAAAGGGAAAGTCATCGAAATCGTTCCGGCAGCAGACCCGGCGAGTCGCAGTTTCCTCGTGAAAATCGAATTGCCTCTTGACCCGGCGCTGCGATCCGGTCTTTTTGGACGCGCCCAGTTCGTACGTGGAGAACGGGTGGCGCTGCTTATCCCGCGCACCGCGATCGTCGAGCGCGGACAATTGCAAGGCATTTACGTGCTCGATCAAAACCGGATCGCCGGGTTGCGCTACATCACTCTCGGCAAACCCGCGGCACAAGAAGTGGAGGTACTGGCCGGACTGCAGGCCAGGGAGATTCTGATCGCGGACCCGGGCAGCCGCGAACTTAGCGGCAAGAAGATCGAATCGCGTTAGGAGCCAGGAATGAGCGCTGACAATCATCAGTCGAAACCGGCCAACGGCGCAGAGTCCGCTCCTGATTCGAGCGGAGGAGGTCTCGCAGGACAGGTCGCGCGCGGTTTCATCGATTCGAAACTCACACCTCTGGTGATTGTGGCTGCTCTGCTGCTCGGGGCTTTTGCCATCCTCCGCACGCCGCGTGAAGAGGAGCCGCAAATCGTCGTTCCCATGCTCGACGTCTTTGTGCAAATGCCGGGAGCATCTTCGCGAGAAGTTGCTCAACGCGTTAGCCTGCCGATGGAGAAGTTGCTGCGCGAAGTTCCCGGAGTCGAATACATCTACTCGATCAGTCATCCCGGCTTGAGCATGGTCATCGTGCGCTTCTACGTCGGGACCAAAGAAGAAGACGCGCTCATTCAGACGTACAACAAGCTGTACTCCAATTTTGATCGTATTCCTCCCGGTGTTTCGCAACCGCTCATAAAGGCTCGCTCCATCGACAACGTCCCCATCATGGCGCTCACGCTGTGGGGCCAGAACTATGACTCCTATCAGCTGCGCCGTGTTGCGGGCGAACTGGAAGACTCTCTGAAGAAGTTGGACGATGTTTCCGAGACTACCGTTATCGGCGGCCAACCGCGACAGCTGCGGGTTGTGCTCGACACCGAGCGTCTTGCAGCCTACGGACTCACACCGGGAGCGCTCGTCGGTCAACTGCAGGGAGCGAATATTCGGGGGCAGGCCGGCAGTTACGTGCGCGACAACCGTGAGTTCCAGGTAGAGGCGGGACTTTTCTTTACTCGCGCCGACGATTTGAAGCAAGTCGTCGTAGGAGTTCATTCAGGACGGCCTGTGTATTTGCGGGACGTCGTCGAGAAAATCGAAGACGGTCCTGCCGAGCCCGAAAACTATGTTCTTTTTGCAAATGCCAAGGGAAGCAGCGGTCAATCCGAGAATCCCGAGTATCCAGCAGTAACCATCACTCTGGCCAAGCGCAAGGGCACAAACGCCAGCATCATTGCCGACAATGTTTTGCAGAAAATGATCGACCTGCGCGGCTATATGCTGCCGCAGGATCTGAATGTCACCGTCACACGCAATTACGGCGCGACGGCAAAAGACAAGTCCGATGAGCTCCTCCAGCATCTCTTCATCGCGACGCTCTCGGTCACGCTACTCATTGCCTTAGCGCTCGGTTTACGAGAGTCAGGGGTAGTTTTGCTGGCTGTGCCGGTAACCCTGGCACTGACATTGGCAATCTTCTACCTCTTTGGGTACACCCTCAACCGTGTGACTCTGTTTGCCCTGATTTTCTCCATCGGCATCCTGGTTGACGACGCCATCGTGGTTGTCGAGAACATCGTTCGACATTTCCGTCTGCCGGGCAGCCGTGGGCGATCACTCGTCGACGTAGCTGTGGAAGCGGTAGATGAGGTGGGCAACCCTACGATTCTCGCAACTTTTGCAGTGATTGCGGCGATTCTTCCCATGGCCTTTGTGCGCGGGCTCATGGGTCCTTATATGCGCCCGATTCCCGTGGGCGCCTCGGCCGCGATGGTGTTCTCCCTGATTGTCGCGTTTGTGGTGTCGCCGTGGGCTGCGCTCCGGCTGTTGCGCCATTACGCTGGCGAAAGTGGGCACGAACATCACGAAGCAGAAGGCTGGACCACGCGTTTCTACCGCAAAGTTATGAATCCGCTGATCCTCGATGCGAAGCGGCGCTGGCTGTTTCTGGGTGGCGTGGTCATCCTCTTATTGGCAGCCGTTGCCTTCGTCCCTCTGAAATGGGTTCGGGTGAAGATGCTGCCCTTCGACAACAAGAGCGAGTTCCAGGTCATCATCGACATGCCGGATGGCACGCCGCTCGAGCAAACAACGCGCGTCGCACAAACCCTTGGTGAATACCTTGCGCAACAACCCGAGGTGACGAATTACCAGATTTACTCCGGCACATCCGGCCCATACAACTTCAACGGTTTGGTGAGACATTACTTCCTGCGCCGTCAACCCAATCAAGCCGACATACAAGTCAATCTCCTCTCGCGCCACGATCGCAAAGCGCAGAGCCATGAAATCGCCCGACGTCTACGTCCGGAATTGGTGAAGCTCGCGCAGCCGTTTGGAGCCCGTATCAAGGTGGCGGAAGTTCCACCAGGGCCTCCGGTGCTGGAAACGTTAGTCGCCGAAGTCTATGGTCCCGACTACAAAGGTCAGATCCAGCTCGCCTCACAAATCAAGCAGGTCTTCCAGCAGACACCTGGCGTCGTCGACGTGGACTGGTATGTAGAAGACCCACAAACGAAGTACGACCTCAAGGTGGATCTCGACAAGGCAGCGCTACATGGTATCTCAGCGGCAGATGTCACCCGCACCTTGCAGATCGGACTTGGCGGCGCCGATGCAGGTCTACTACACGACCCGCAGTCACGCGAAGAGGTCCCCATCGAAGTGCGGCTGTCGCGTGCTGGTCGCTCCGGAATCCAGGATCTCGCGAATCTAAAACTGCCCACTGGCAATGGGGAGCAGATCGCATTGCAGGAAGTAACCAGCCTGAATCAGACGACAATCGATACCAGTGTGTACCGCAAGAACCTGCAGCAAGTTGTGTATGTCACAGGAGACGTCGCAGGGGAAGAAGAAGGCCCCGTTTACGCCATCGGCAAGATGAGCGATGCGATCGAAAAGATCAAGCTGCCCGATGGCTACTCGGTCAAACAGTACAAGGGCACAACCATGCCCGAGCGCACAGACCGTTACGCGATGAAGTGGGATGGCGAGTGGCACATTACGGTAGAGGTTTTCCGCGATCTTGGACTGGCCTTCGCGGCCGTGCTCGTTCTGATTTATGTGCTGGTCGTCGGCTGGTTCAAGTCGTTCCTTACCCCATTGGTCATCATGGCTCCAATTCCGCTGACACTGGTCGGTATTCTTCCAGCTCACGTCATGATGGGAGCGTTCTTTACGGCGACTTCGATGATCGGCTTCATTGCCGGCGCCGGCATCATCGTGCGCAACTCGATCATTCTCGTTGACTTCATCGAATTGCGCCGCTCTCAAGGTATGTCATTGGAAGAGGCTGTCGTGGATGCAGGTGCTGTGCGGTTCCGGCCGATGCTATTGACGGCAGCCGCAGTCGTCGTGGGAGCCAGTGTCATTCTCTTTGATCCCATCTTTCAGGGGCTGGCACTCTCGCTGATGGCGGGTGAGGTTGCATCCACCGTTCTTTCTCGCATGGCTGTCCCCGTGCTCTATTACCTCTCCCAAAAGAAACCAGCACTGCCGCTGCATCCTCATTCGCGGGAGAACATTGCCGAACGGGAGATGCCGCAGTTCGAAGTAGCGCAATGAATTTCAAGGAGCGCCCTAATGACGATTGAACGCACGCTTCGCTTGATCGCCGGACTTTTAGTCCTGATTTCGTTGGCCCTCGGCCATTGGGTTAACCAGCACTGGTATCTGTTCACCGCTTTCGTGGGACTGAATTTGTTGCAGTCAGGTTTCACAAACTGGTGCCCCATGATGACCTTCCTGCGTAAGCTAGGAGTAGGCAGTCAGGAGAAGCTGAAACATGCCTGAATGGATTTGGCCGATTGCCGCGGTGGCCGGATACGTGATCTTGACACAGTGGCTTCTGCCGAAGCTGGGAGTTCCAACTTGAAGGAGCGCCGGCTGCGCCGGGTCTCGGCGCAAACAGCCAGACGCACACGAAGCCTCGACCATGGACCACCCAAAGCCTTCTTTGTAACTCCGATCGGTGATGCGTATCACGTTGTGGGAAATATTGTTGAATGGTTCGAACGCTGTTGTTCGGAGTGGGACAGACTATAAGTCATGCGCAAAAAGCCGCGTTATCAATCGCAATTTGGCTCGGCGGATGAAATCGCATCTGACGAACTGCACAGATGGCGTCGCAAGTACTGCTTATGTGAGAGCACCCAGATTCCGTCGCTATTAGCTAGATATACCAAGCCGCGTGCGTTGTCCGTCACAATGCTGGTCACTCCGTTGAAAGTTTGAGCTATTCGCGGGTGTGCTGGATCGCTAACATCGAAAACCTTAACCGACTGGGGAGTACTGCCGCCCCCGCGCGAACCTTCGCCAGTCAGGGCGTAACTGCGATCGGAATGGGTTTGAGCTTCTTCAGTTATCGCCAATCCTGAGCCTAAGGCAGCAATCTCCTGCTGGGGCACATTCGTGACCAGTTTGGGCTTCTTCGGTTTACTCACGTTGATCACAGTAAAACCCTGTTTACCACTCTGCTGAACGTATAGGTACTGCTTCCTTCCGTGGTGCTCTAAAAACATCTGCGTGGCCGCTGAGCCGGTAAGTGGCAAATGTGCAATGACCTTGGCCTGCTGGTAGGACGTGTAGAAGTCACCGGGGGCGGCAAACGCAGTGGTGACAAGAAGAATTGTGACCGCCGCGGCGAACGCCAAGCTCGGTATCTGGCTGCGGTTACCTATCACTATCCGCTCCCAATTTTATTAGATGCGCTGCAGACCGCTATCTGCACGGGAAATTTATTGTCATGGCTGCTTACAAATGATTTGGATTGCTGACTTCCGGCATCATTCCCGAGTGTTCGCATCATCCAATAGGTAGAGATCAAGGGATGAGGAGCTGACATATGCGACTGCCAGGTTTGAAAGCTGTTACAGGCATGTTCCTGGTCACGATGCTGAGTATGTCCGCGTTGGCTGCGGAGACAAGCGCCAAGTCGGCGGTACCAGGAACGCTTAATTATGTAGAAGGGCAGGCCTCGATCGGTGATCAAACGCTCGATTCCAAGTCGATCGGCTCGGCGGAATTGCAAACCGACCAAAGCCTTACAACCGAGAAAGGCAAAGCTGAAATTTTATTGACGCCCGGTGTTTTCCTTCGGGTAGGAAACGATAGTTCCGTCAAAATGATTTCCTCCAGCTTGACGAACACCGAGGTTGGACTAAGTCAGGGGCACGCGATTGTCGAAGTTGACGAGATCCATCCCGAGAATGACATTCGAATAACTGCCGATGGAGCCACAACGCAGCTTTTGAAAACCGGTCTCTATGACTTCAACCTGCGCCAAGGCGATTTGCACGTTTTCGACGGCAAAGCATCGGTGCAGGAGGGTGACCGGCACACGATTGTAAAGGGCGGACATGAGCTTGCACTGCAAGATACTAATCCGAAGCTGAAAGACCAGAAATTCGACAAGAAGACATACGAAGAAGGAGACCTTTACCGCTGGAGCAGTTTGCGCTCATCTTACCTGGCGGAAGCCAATGTGAATGCCGCTGGCATTTATGTCAACGACGGATGGGGGCCGTGGGGCCCGGGCTGGTGGGGCGCTGGGTGGTATTGGGATCCATGGTTTAGCGCGTTCACTTTCATTCCCGGAGACGGAATTTTCTACAGCCCATTTGGTTGGGGATTCTATTCGCCCTGGTGGGTCTATCAAGCTCCTCTGTACGGATACGGTTATGGTTATGGAGCTTACGGGTATGGCCGGCCCGGTGTTGGCCTGTACCACCATTTCGGACCTGATCCGCACAATTGGGGGCCCGGCCCACATTATGCCGAAGGCGGCAATTATGCACACGGTATCTACCACGGTCCCGGGTCAACCGGAGGCGGATTCCACTCAGGACCAAGGATGATCAGCGGTGGACGGCCGGGGGCAGGCGGTGTCCGCGGTGGTGGTTTCCACGGAGGTGGATTCCAGGGAGGGGGCTTCCATGGAGGAGGTTTTCACGGGGGCGTCGGTTTCCACGGCGGCGGCGGATTTCACGGGCGATGAGCAGGGTCTTATCCCCTAAGGAGACGGTGGGATGAAAATTTGGTTTGCAACACTACTGCTTTTGCCGTCAGTGGCGATGGCGCAAAGTCCATTTGATGGTACCTGGGTCGCTAAACTCGATTCCGTTCAGCTGCCGAAGAGACCCGAGATCTATTCGTTGCTAAACGGGACCTACGAATGCGAGACCTGTGTACCGAAACTCAAGGTGAAAGCTGACGGTGAAGATCACCACGTGGCCGGTTCCCCTTACTTCAGCACGGTGGCGGTTCAAGTCCCGGACAGCAATAATCTCCAGATTACCGAAAAGAAAAATGACAAGGTGGTCTATGCAGAAACGGACACCGTTTCTTCCGATGGAAATACTTTGACGCAGAAGATTGTGGATACGTCTGGGCCCAATGGAGAAGCTGTGACCGGAGAAGAAATTTTCAAGCGGGTCAGCCAGAGTCCGACGGGCGGCAGCCCGATTTCGGGCTCCTGGCAAGCGGCAAGTTTAAAAAGTGTTTCTGATAACGGAATTACGGTGAGTTATCAAAGTACTTCGAATGGGTTAAAAGCATCGAGTCCTGGAGGCGAAGGCTATGTTGCCAAGTTCGATGGAAAAGACTATGCCGTGACCAATGCCCCAGCCCACAACACGGTGTCACTTAAGCGAGTTAAGGGAAATACATTCATCGAAACGGACAGGCTGGATGGAAGAGCCCACTACATTCTTCGCATGACCGTTCTTCCGGACGGAAAAACGATGCGGGTAACGGAAACCGATTTAGAGCGCGGCACGAAGACCGTATACACGATGATGAAGAAATCCCAATAAGCAAGCGGTTCCGGCTGAAATCCCTGTTTCCTCACCACTGCACACCTGGGTAGAGGCTTGGCAAACGTTGGGCACGAAACTGATCCGCGCCGGGCGTGGTTGCCTGCCAGACAAGTTCCCCGCCGTCTCTTAACTCCTTCACCACCGCACCGCTTGTGGGAGCGCAAAAATCTGCTTCGGTATCACCGTTCGAGAGCCGACTCACGTTTCCACCAAAGAAGCTGTAGAGATCTGCTGGCGCTGTGTAGCGCGAAATAAGAGTCGCCGTCCGGGCAGTTTCATCGATCCGTAACACTGGAGCAGTTGAATAATGGCAAGGTGGCGAGCCCGCAGAGCCACAGATCACTCCGGGAGGAAACTGCCGATCATCACCGTTATCCATAACACCAAGCTGAAACACTCCGGTTGTATTTGAACTGAAGAAGCTGGGGCCATGTTGAGCATAGAACCAATCCGTAGGATCGATTCCTCCGAGCAACTTGAAATCACCACCCGGTCCAAGCCGCCACATAATGTTTCCCGATCCGTGGCCGTCGGCATAATCGATCTTGATGATCCAGTTCTGATGTCGCATGGAAAACAGGAGATTGTGATCGTCAGCGGAATAAAGGACTGCGTTGCCGTGGGTCCAATCCGGAAAGTTCATGGGATGGCGGTTTACATCCAGATGATCGAAAGTGCTCCAAACCCAGGTTGGGGTGAGATTTTGATCAACATCGACGAGAACATCACCGAGTACCGACGTGGTCGCCGTATATCCCCGCAGATTCTGATACGCAACCCTGTAGTCCGCCAGAACAATGAGGTGACCGTTAGGCAAAGCCACTACATCGTGGTGAAAGCCTTGCAGATTGAAATTATGACCCTGAGCATTGAGTAACTGATTCAGCTGATCTCGTGTCAGTTCGCGAATCGTATTGCCAGCCAGGTCTATTTCTCGTATCACGTCAATTGTGTTTCCGGGAAGTCCGGCGATAATTGGCGGAGGCAGTGAGGAAAGAAATGAAATAAGAACCAGAAGATCTCCGTTCGGGAGCAGGGTCGCTCCCTGAACTGCATCCGAGGAAGATCCCGAATACTGATAGGTCCAGATAACATTCCCTTGCAAGTCTGTCGCAAATAACTGTGCAGACGTGTGCGGCAAAACTGTATCAAACAATTCGACTCCGGGCTCCGGCAACTCGCTTGCAGTTTGCGAAATCTGGACTGCCGAGGTCCGAGGTGCGCTGCCTGTCATGAACACGTGATCGTTATCTTCGAATGTACTGCCATTAGCCAGCTTAACGATTGCATGCATGTGATAAACGGTCTGAGCGAGCATTCCGGCCACGTAAACGTGAACCATGCCGCCGTATGGGGAAGGCGTAGGCTGCGCAGAGGTGTGCAGAGCGTTCGACCCAAATTCAACGCTTACAGTTCCCGGAGCTGGTAGATAAATCGAATACGCTACTACCTGATTATTCGCTGTGGATGTGAGTTGCCCGCCATTGACGACTGCGACAACTGCGGTTGCGAAATTCGTGTGCGGTGATCCTTCCAGTGCAGCACCAATCACGACGTTGGTGCTCAGCGCGACCTGAGGTGCAGTGTAGGTTCCTTTGCTGTCGATTACTCCGAAAGTTGAATTCCCGCCAGCAACACTATTGACGAGCCATGCGACGGCGCCTCCGCCGTTTACGTTCGCCGTGAACTTGACTGTTTGCCCAGGCGAAAGTGCTGCGTATTGCGGCGTCATCGTAACCGAGCCCTGTTGTTGTGCTGCAGGCGGAGGCGTCTGAGGAGGCGGCGCCTGCGGCAACTGAAAACGACTTGAGCTGCCGCAACCCGCAAATATCAGAGCCAACCCAAAGATGCAGAATGAGCCCGCCGCATATGGCTTAGCGTTCACCATCGGAATCACAGCGTTTCGACTTTCTTGCCATCGTTACTGCCTACCAAACGAATAACCGATGGAAGCCCCGTAGCGAACAGCGATGCCGGAGCTGAATTCAGCATTGTTGTTGATCAGATATAAGCGCGCTTCCGGACGCACAAACAGGTTGTGCCAAACGTATGCACGAATTCCGCCGCCGAAATCCCCCATAAAATGGTGACTGCCTACAAAATCATTGCAGTAACCGTAAACGTCGCATCCACCACCGTTGCCGTATCCGGTGTAGAACCGGATATCCTCGACACCAATGCCAGCTTGTAGTTCCCCGGTCAAATGTTTGGTCAATTGTGGTACCCACAAACCATTGACGGCAAAGAAGAGTGGCCGGTAAGGCGCAACGTTACCGTAGGCGTTCTGGCTGGCCCTCCAAGCGATTTCGGCGCCGACCCCAAGTCGTTTGTGGACGAGAACGTCACCTGCAAAACTGATATATGCTCCTCCGGTTTCGCTGGGATAGATCAGCCCGTTTCTAGTGGTCGCGCTGGGCGCAGTAAGGGTACCTGCACCAAACGCGACATCTACAGACTGCGCGAAGGCAGTTGTTGCTGCGGCCAGGGCAAACAGCACAAACACAACTGTGAGGATCTTAACTTTCATCGGGTATTCTCCTGTCATCTACGCATGTCAGACTCGCTCAATGCTCATCTCCGCCTTTGCAGCTGTGCGCACAGGTGTTCTAGTTGTGAGTAGCCGGCCAACATTCAAAAACCAAAGTAAAAGAGCACACAAGGAGCCTGTGATGAGCGCAAGGTAAACCGTTCTGCGTTCAATCGCGAACGCTGCAGTCGAGACGATAAGCACTGTGAGTAGGAAAATCCTTTTCATGAATGGATACCTTTAGTTTGCAGCGACACGTTGCCTAACCAGTTGCACTACAGGAAGTAGAAAGAAGTCAGACAGTCGGAGGGGGACGGTTGTAGAGGCATGCGGCAAATATGGAGGCCGGACAAGCTGGGGTTGAATCGTGCGTCACCGCAGATTCTCTTAAACTAGGCAGAGGAGTTGTTTGGCTGGAAGGTGCGGCCCAACCGATTGCATCCCGGTCTAGGTGCTGCCGTGTCGCGTGGGATGGGCCCGACTTGATGGTTGTAGTTTGTTGAACGTGCAGACGAAACGTGCGCGTTGCCAAACTAAACGTCAGACTTGAAATTAGTATTAAGAGAACGAGCCGCTGGAATGCAGCCCGCAGAGGAAGTCCCGATTTTCCAGTTTCTGTGACTTTCACATCACGCCTCGACTGCGAAGTCACTCTCAAAATCTTAGACTCAGCTAATTAGCGCACCCTGAGATGCTGAAGTTAGCATTTTCGTTATCTTTTCCTTTTTTTCATACAACAGAATAGCCGAATCTCATCATCGAGTGAGTTAAAGGAGAAAACCGAATGACCATAAGGAAATTTTGTGCCTTGTTTTATGCTCTGTTGTTACTCAGCGCTTCGGCCGCGATTGGACAGGACGTAGCAAAAGGCGGAGATGTGGTGCATGCTGCCGCTGGCGTCATCACCAAAGTCGATACGGCCGCGAAAACCATTACTTTGAAGACTTTAGATGGGACCGAACACGTTTTCAGGTACACGGAAAAGACCAGTGTTCACGCCGCCCATGAGGCTGGCAAAGAAGCAAAAGCAGGCGCTGTGGATACCTACATGGCGGGTAAGGAAGGCAGTCACGCCGTGGTTCACTACACCGGTGAAGGAGCCGATCAGACCGCCGTCCACGTCGAGGATTTCGGGAAAAATTCGATGGCAGTAGGCGAAGGAACAGTTACCCGCATCGACAAGGGAACCCGTACCGTTACGATCAAGGCTGAAGATGGCACTGAGAACACGTACCACGTCGCCAAAGACGCCACGATTGACACGGAACACGGAATTACCAAGAACTCCGAATTAGTCGCCAAGAAGGGTGAGAAAGCCACCGTTCATTACACGGATGAGGCTGGCAAGAAAGTCGTTCACTTATTTAAGGCAATTTGAGGTTTTCCGTTCAGCAAAGGAATTGTTTGTGGAGCGCAAAACTCAACCAAGGCAACCAGGACCAAGAGTACAATCATCTTCGACAAAAGGGTCATAATGGCGCTTGCCGCGCAATCCGATAACTGTTGCGCAAGAGTTTGTGCAAGAGCCTTAGTTATATGTCTGATATTGTCAGCGGTTCTCGTTGCAAGAAACGTTCCGCCACACTTTCCGGCTACCGTCTCAGCTCACTCCAGCCTTAGCGCGATTTCGCACCACGACCAAAGGCCGCGCTTCGATCACATTGGATCTCAATGGAGCTCTCCAGCGGAAGCGTTCCTTTTCGTTCCTCCCGTGGAACACTCCTCCGTATTGAGATTAACTTCGGTTGTCGTCCCGAGCTTTCTTGTTAAGGGATTTCATTACAACCGCCCGCCTCCGCTCAGCTAGCCTCTCGAGCAGTTCGCGACTTTGCCCGTGGGCACAAGTTGGCTACACGCGTCTTCAGCCCCGTTCACGCTGAGCAAGACCTCACCGAGCTGCGTCGAGAGTTGCTTGATTCCTCCAAGAATGCGCAGATGAACACTCAACAATCCGAATTAGGAGGGCCGCGACATGAATGGAATGAAGATCCTGTGCGTCGAGGATCGCCCCGACGAGATGGCCATGCTGACTTACATGCTGGAAGGCATCGGCTACGAGGTAACCCCAGCAAAGAACGGAAATCAAGCTGTCGATTTATTCACCAAGGAAGCGATTGATGGCGTGCTCCTAGAATACAACCTCCCGGATGCAAGCGGCGCGACGGTGCGAGCGCAACTAAAGGCCATTCGACCTGACACACCTGTTCTCCTTTTCACGGGGGTGGGCAAGCAAACGCCTTTTATGCTGCGCTTTTTCGACGCGTATCTACGTAATCGGGAAAAATTTGGAGATTTACCAGAAGACTCATAATTCGGAGGATTCCATGAACAACGTCGATGT
>Ga0070731_10003555_pt1 | contig 13963 bp, 9 predicted proteins | sample Coa_R1_2_FD_66448 | JGI IMG/M metagenome (GOLD analysis project Ga0070731, IMG submission 66448) | Surface soil microbial communities from Centralia Pennsylvania, which are recovering from an underground coalmine fire - Coalmine... | ecosystem: Environmental > Terrestrial > Soil > Unclassified ... | reverse complement strand
CGTCGCTTCAACACCACGTAGGCGGTTGGCTTCGCTTTTGAGCCCTTCGAGATGTGCGCGTCGATCCTCTGCATCGGTAAGCCCTTGCCGTTCCAGTTTGCTAACAGCGAGCTGCAGGCTGTCGGCTGCCGCTCGCCGCACGGCGGAATTCGCCTGCGCCCGTTCGGAGTCCGCTTTCGCCAGCACGCCACTCGTGTACATCTGGCTAAGTCGCTGCGCTTCCGATTCGGCGAGGCGCGCCGCGGCATCCGCTTCGCGAAAATGGGCCCGAGCTTCATCGAGCGCCACCGAGGCGGTCTGTTGCTCCTGAATCGAGGCGCGCTGTTCGGCAGCAATCTGATCTTCAAGTGAACGGATTTGCGGTCCCAGCGCGCCCAATTTCGTGCGTTCTTCCGTCAGCTCCAGTTTCTGCATGTCGGCATCGAGTCCGACCAGCACCTCTCCTGTCTTCACTTCTCGATCCAACGCGAGTGTACTCGTGACCACGCGGCCGGCGTACTGCGATTCGACCGGATGCGCTGCACGATCGACTTCGAGATCGGCGGTCTCGCTGACGGCATAAACCGACACTCTGGCACGAAAGAACCATACCGCCCACATACTGAGCAGAACAGCCGCGATGAGCAGCCCCCAGGTTTCGCGCTTAAATGTTTCGGTCTCCAAAAAACGCTCGGATCGAAAAAATGGACTCGGCATAAACTTGATCTCCGGTCATCGCTGATCGCCTGCAACGACATCGAGATATTTCTGGCCTCGCCACGGCCGAGATTTTGGAGCGCTACATCTTACCGCTGAAATGGCTTTTTCAGATTGGATTTTGCATAGAGATTCCTGCGTACCTCTGATTTTGGCTGAGACCAGCAGTCGCAACGTTGAGGTTCATCCACGCTAGAGCGAGATGCGGATGATCCTGCGGCAAGCGCTTCTGCAGAATCGTTACCGCCTGTTGGAGAAACGGTAGTGCTTCGGCGTACCGGCCGTCGGAATTCAGCAGATGGCCGAGATTGTTACAGGTCAGAGCGACGTCCGGGTGATCGTGTTCGAATACTTTCTCTTTGATGGCCAGAGACAAGCGATAGAAGCGTTCAGCCTCCTGCCGTTCACCGCGCGTACAAAGCGACGCAGCTAGGTTATGCATGGTGGAAGCTACTTCGTAGTGATCGGACCCGAAGTGTTTTTCAAAAATCTGCAGGGCCTCACGATACAAAGTCTCGCTCTCTTCGTATCTCCCGAGTCCGTCAAGAATGGCAGCATAGGCCACCGCATCCATTTGAGCGTGAGGATGGGCTTCACCCAGCAACCGGCGCGAGATTTCCCATGCCTTCCTGCCGGGGTGCTCAGCAGCACGGAAATCGTCTTTGGCGTGCAGGATGCCTCCGATGTTGTGATACAGCGTAGCGGCCTCGAGGCTGTCCTCACCGTGGCAGGCGATTATCTTCGGCAAAGCCCGCTCATAAAGACGCAGTCCGTCATCGAAGCGGCCCCAGTATTTGTAAAGGACACCGAGATCATTTCTGGCATTGGCCGCCTCGATAGAGTCATCCCCAAATTCTGCAATCACGATTGCCAGCGCCCCTTTCAGGCTGGTTTCGGCATCCTGGTATTCTCCTTGCGCGCGCCGGGCCTCGCCAATCAGCTTCAACGTGCGAGCACGAATCCGCGCCGCCAACTCTCCGCAAAACTGATTTCCCAGACGGTCTTCAATGTCTTGTGCGCGCCGGGCCCATGAGAAGGCGGCTCTCGCGTTCTGGCGTTCGCTTTCTACGTCCGCCAAGTCATTGAGCAGATTTGCGGCGTCAGCAGAGACGGATTCTCCAACGCGGTCGAGAAGCCGCATTGCTTTCAGGCACGCCGCCGCTGCCTGATCAAGTTTTCCTTCGGCCTGCAGTTCCCACGCTCTTTCCTGCAAAATGGCTGCGCGTTCGCTCGCCAGGGAAACGCAATCTTCGGCAGGGAGAGGTTTGGGCGAGCTATATGGTGGCATGACTTTCCTCGACGAATGAGGTTGTGTGTGTGCATTGTCAATGTGGCGAAAGGCACCTCTCGCTACGAGGGGTGCCTTTCAATTGTTAACGAACGATCGTGTTGTGGTTGGCCGCCAGCCGTCCGGACTTCACCCGCGTCTTGGTTTTCATGGCTTCCTCCTTCCGCTTTGGAGTAATGCAAAGGACACGCCAAACCACTTGTGTTTCGAAGCGGATTGGCCGAGGCTTCGGAAGTGCTTGAAACGAAACGATGTCGATTTTGGCGGGCCTTGGCCATAGCGAGCCGCCCCAGAGTTCCGCTAACCTAACGGTTAACGAGCGTTCGCCAGACGGTTAACAGGTCGGTGACGAAAAGACAAAGGGAGCGTGCCGAATTGACTCAGTTCTCTGCGCAACTTAACATCTAGCGCCAATGATCTCTCGAGCCAGATTTCAGTCAACCTGATTGGCGAAACAATGATCGGTCAAACCATCTCGCACTATAGGATCGTCGAGAAAATCGGCGGTGGCGGGATGGGTGTGGTCTACAAAGCTGAGGATACTGAGCTTGGCCGGTTTGTAGCTTTGAAATTCCTGCCTGCAGACGTTGCCCATAACCCGCAGGCACTCGAGAGGTTCCGCAGAGAAGCCCGCACTGCCTCTACGCTGAATCACCCCAACATCTGTACCGTCTACGAGATTGGCAAGCACAACGAGCAGTCCTTTATCGTCATGGAGTTTCTAGACGGGATGACGCTGAAGCATCGCATCGGCGGCAAGCCATTGGAGATCGACGAGGTACTTTCGCTAGGTATCGAGATCGCAGACGCACTCGATGCGGCCCACTCGGCCGGCGTCATTCATCGCGACATCAAGCCCGCCAATATTTTCGTCACGCAGCGCGGCCACACGAAGATTCTGGATTTCGGCCTGGCGAAGGTGACGCAGCCGATTCGCGAGTCGAACAGCGGAGCCGGCCAGACGACGGTGACGCTGGAGGAACACCTGACCAGCCCCGGCATGGCTGTGGGAACCATCGCCTACATGTCGCCCGAACAAGTCAGAGCGAAGGAACTAGATGCGCGAACCGACCTGTTCTCATTCGGTGCCGTGCTGTACGAGATGGCGACCGGCCAACTCCCGTTCCGGGGCGAAAGTTCAGGCGTAATTTTCAAAGCCATCCTCGACGGAACACCCACTCCGGCAGTGCGCTTAAATCCCGACCTTTCTCCGAAGCTGGAAGAGATTATCAGCAAGTCCATGGAGAAAGATCGCACCCTCCGTTATCAGCATGCCGCCGAAATTTGTACGGACCTGAAGCGACTGAAGCGTGACACCGAATCCGGAACCAAGCCGAAAATCGCTGATACCGGACCACAAAGAAGGTCCCAGCTAGCCGTTTGGCCTGCCGCCTCGCTGCTGATCGCAGCTCTGGTCGTTTCTGCGATTGTGATTTGGCGAAAGTCGGGCAGTGTTGCCCCTTTCGACTCTTCACAGTGGGTACAGCTCACAAACCTGACGGGCGATATCTTTGAGCCGGCGCTATCGCCGGACGGACGAATGCTGGCATTTCTCCGTGGGACCGGCGGTTCGGCACAACTCTATGTCAAGCTTCTTCCTGACGGAGAGCCTGTCCAGCTGACGCACGATGAAGTTAAGAACAAAGTGACACCCATATTTTCTCCGGATGGCTCGCGCATTGCCTATGGAACAAGCGGGCTCAACTGGCAGACATGGGTCATACCGGTGCTCGGAGGCGAACCCCAACTACTGCTCTCCAATGCTACGGGACTGACCTGGATCGACACGAACCATGTGATGTTTAGCGAGATCAAAACTGGAGTTCGTCTTGCAGTCGTAACCGCAACGGAAAGTCGTTCGGATCAGCGGGACGTGTATATTCCACCCGATGAGAAGCACATGGCCCACTTCTCCTATCTTTCCCCGGATCACAAGTGGGTACTGGTGGCCGAGATGGGTGGGGATGGCGTGATGTTGCAATGTCAAGTCGTACCTTTCTCCGGCGGGACATCGCGATTCGTCGGCCCAATGGGGCCTTGTGAGTACGCAGCCTGGTCACCAGACGGTAAATGGATGTACTTCAATTCCGATGCAGGCTCGAAGGGTGATCACATTTGGCGCCAGGCCTTTCCTGACGGAGTGCCTCAGCAACTGACAGCCAGCCTGGGCGAGGAAGAGGGCATCGCTATGGCACCGGACGGTAGATCTTTGGTTACCTCTGTTGGCACTTCGGAGAGAAGCGTCTGGGTGCACGACGGGGAAGGAGACCGGCAGGTTTCCTTTCAGGGTTATTCTCACACTCCAAGATTTTCCAATGACGGCCGCAGGGTCTTCTATCTGGTGTCTGAGAATGCCTCCCAAATCGATCGCGGAGGCGAACTCTGGATGTTCGATCTTGCCACAGGTCAGTCTGCCAAGGTATTGCCAGGAATTGCAGTTATTAGTTTCAGTCTTTCGCCGGACGACAAGCAAGTCGTATTCGAGACGATTGACGCTAACCGAGAGCATCATCTCTCGCTGGCTTCCGCTGAACGTCGCTTCTCTCCGCGCGAGCTTCGAGCGCCAGCCAACTTGCCGCAATACTCGAGTTCCGGGCGCGTTTATTTTCTGGTCTCGCATGCGGGACATGACTACTCGTTACACCGCATGAAGGATGATGGGACTCAGGAAGAGGAGGTCGCTCCCGAACCCATTGTCTACGCTTGGGGGATTTCGCCCGACGAACGGTTTGCAGCCGTTCGTCGACCGGTTAAAAAGGGAGATAACTGGTGGGAGATCGAAGCGGCTCCATTAGCTGGAGGCGCTTCGGTTCCTCTTTGCTCGGGTTGGTGCGATGTCGACTGGTCTCGCGACGGCAAAGTGATGTATTTCTACTGGCGGTCATTTACGGGCAATTCGCGAACGTATGTGGTTCCGATCATCCGTGGCAGTGATCTGCCAAAACTTCCCAAGTCAGGATTTCAATCCGAGAAAGAGCTCCGCGCAGTCGCCACGCAAGTTCTTGAGGGAGCCATTTCGCCCGGTCTCGACAGCTCCCGCTACACTTTCAGTAAAGAAACCTCCCACTGGAACCTTTATCGCATCCCGCTCCAGTGAACTCGACGTTTCAATCCCGACATCTGTCCATGTCAAGACTTTCTCCCGCTGGACCCCGATCCCGACCACCCTGAAGCAGCCCGTAAACGACGCCCGGGCCTGAGAGTTAACAAAGGAATCGCGAATCCAAAGAGCCGCCGAATTGAGTCCGCACCTGTGCGCGTCATGTCGGCAATATGCTGCCATTATCCGGGGCAGGCAGGTTTCTAAAGGCCGATTCCAAGACCCATGCTGTGCTCCTGTTGCGGTGCCTTAGAGATTTCCTGCTGCGACGCAATTGTCTGCTCAGTGCTGATCTGAGGCGAGTTGGCGGCCTGCTTTGGAAATGTCGTGACAAAGAGCCGTGGGCAGTTTCTCGCGGTCATTGGTGAAGAGTTGCGCATCGTAAGCCCCGCGCGCGATAGAGACGTAAGCCATCCGGCTGTTTAGTAAATCCTTGGCCAGCAATTGGGTGTCAACGTGAATCAGCACGCGATGCGCGGTTTGTCCCTGGCTGGAGTGGCTGGTCATTGCATAGCCGTAGTCCAAATGCGGGTGCTTATTGGGATTTTTAGGCTCACTCGTCCGGCACCGTCAATACCGGCGATCATTCCCAATTCGCGATTTGCGATCCTTAGGTCGTTAGCTGGGGCCGTGAATTGAATGCGGTCGCCAACTGAGAATCTTCGTACCTCCTGGCGGAAGACACAGACGCCTCGCTGTCGGCGAGGATCGTATGTGCGCTCGGTTCCGTTCCGTAGCCCCACAGCGAGCCGCTTGCCGGGTGCATCCGCCCAGCAATTCGGCTAGTCGGGGAGGTTGCTCAAGCTGCGCTGCTTGGGCAAGGCGATCCACCCCTCGGTTTTGGCGGAATCGAAGTGTTCGGGAGGAATTGCTTCGCAGAATCCCGTTGCGCATGCTCGCGCAGTCAGCGATGCGATCAGGGCATCAAATGCGTCCCGACAGGTCATTAGCGTAGCCGTGAAGGGGGCTGACACCGTAAGCCAGCCAGAAACAGTGTCCAAGAACAGAGGGGCTAGGGTCGAGTATTCTTTCTTGCCCGTCTTCGCAAAGCCCCACCTAACCGAAGATGCCGCAGGGTAGACTTCGACCAGTCTCCCTTCACCCGCTCGGTCGACTGGTACGCCCTTACGTGATAGCTCAGACAAGATTGCGGCAGCACGCAAGGCTGGAACCCCGATGAGGTCGGTCGAGACGCTAAGAGGCACTTGCCTGTCACGGCGAACATGGTGATCGGTAGCTCGAAAGCGAAGCTGAGGAATAGAAGACTTCGGTCACTCCGCGTGGGCTGCTACCGCTGCTACAAACGGCGTAGGCCAACCAAACGGTACGTCGATGCCGACCTTCTCCGGTATTGAACAAAACTCCAGAATTTCTTGGTCTGTTACCCCGACCTGAAGCCTATCGACTTCTGCACAGCCCTTTTTCCAGAGAAACGAAACATGCAGCAGTGTTCATTGATTGCGCGGCAAAATCGACTCCGAGCGTGACCATGATCTGTGCTCGATCTGAGATTCTAGTGGAATTCTTGAGAGAGCAACGGGCAGTTTCGACGCGAAGCGGCGATTGCAGGGACGTTGCGTAAAACTTTGCGTAAACAAAGTCGGAAATTTCTGCTGGGAATCAGGGTGGAGAGTTACCGAGCCCATTGTTGGATTCGGATCAACCCGTTGAAACCAAAAGAGAGTTTTGGTTGCGGGGGGTGGATTTGAACCACCGACCTTTGGGTTATGAGCCCAACGAGCTACCAGACTGCTCCACCCCGCAATTGGATGATAGCAACCGCGCTGAACGCCGTCAAACTTCCGAAACGCCGTTTCGGCAGCGCCAATTCTGGCTTTTTTCTGAACTTCGAAACCGGATCACACGATACTCGAACCTGGCTCGCACGATGGAGGCTTGCGGCGCCGGGGGATGGCCAACTCCTCACTGCAAGAAAAGGTGGAACCTAATCTCCCAGCGCCCGCATCCAACCGACATCGCTTGGATTGTGCGAGCACCCTTCGTGCGGTGCCCCGTCAGCAAGCGAACTACCGAAAGCAAAAGAGGACTCCTATGGCAAAGAAGGAAGTCTCCGCTCCTCGTCACACTACGATCAACGCACAACCAAGGATTCACCAGAAAGCTGCCGAGATTCAGGCCTACGGCACGGTCTCGCATGCACTCCCGCTTGAGCTGGAAGAACCCTTGCGTCTGGAAATGACCGAGCAGTTGAATCTTTTGCTCGCCGACAGCATGACCCTGCGCGACCTTTACAAGAAATCGCACTGGCAAGTTGCCGGGCCAACTTTTTATCAGCTGCATCTTTTGTTCGACAAACACTTCGGAGAGCAGGTAGAAATCGTTGACTTGATCGCGGAGCGAATTCAGCTGTTGGGCGGAGTTTCTATCGCCATGGCCGCAGACGTTGCTGAGACGACGCGGATTGAACGCCCGCCGCGCGGACGAGAGGAAGTTCCGGTGCAGATTTCGCGGCTGCTGGATGCCCACCAGATCATCATTGGCCACTGCCGCGAGTTGGCCCGCCGCGCTTCAGATTTGGGCGACGACGGCACCAATGACCTGGTCGTCAGTGACGTGCTACGTGCAAACGAATTGCAAGTGTGGTTCTTGAGTGAGCATTTGGTCGACGTTCCCCTAGTGCAGGCCATTGATCCTGGAGAGCGAAAAGCCAGCTAGTCTTTGTCATTGCTTCCGCGAAAATGCGGATCCGATTCGCGGGTCCGCATAAATTTCCTGTTCCATTCGCAGCCGTGGCAATGCAAACCCGAAGCGTGGGATGGGCGCCCACGCCTGGGTAGACATCTCAGACATCGACGCGGGCGAGGGCGCCCGCACCACGCAACGCAAAAACGCGTTGATATGCGGGACGCCGCACAGTAAGCTGTCCTGTCTTCGCATAACTATGCAATCATCCATCGAGCAGATTCTCGCCAGCTACAACGACCGCACGCCGCTTTCGCAAGCATCCACCATACCCGCACCCTGGTATACCGACCCACGAATCGCGGAAATGGAGCGGCTTCAGGTCTTCAGCAAAACCTGGCAGTTGGCCGCGCGCACCGACCAGCTGCAGCGCGAGGGTTCATTCGTGACCATGCGGCTCGCCGGAGAGCCAATAGTAATCGTGCGCGGAAGCGACGGCGCGCTGCGCGGTTTTTACAACGTCTGCCGGCATCACGCCGCCGCCGTGGTCACCCAGCTTTGCGGTCAGGCAGCCATGTTGCAATGTCCGTATCACGGCTGGAAGTATGGCTTGGATGGCTCGCTCAAAGGCATGCCCGAATTCGACGGAGTCGAAAACTTTGATCGCGCTCAGAACGGTCTGCTTCCCATCCGCGTCGAAACCTGGGAATGTTTTGTGTTCGTAAATCTCGATCCGCAAGCTCCGCCGTTGCAGGAATTTCTTGGCGGATTGGTGAAGCGCGTCGCTCCGCTCGGCATCAGCAAGCTTCATTATTTTGATCGCAGGACTTACGACATCCACTGCAACTGGAAGGTCTACGTCGACAATTATCTCGACGGCGGATATCACGTGCCGCATCTGCACAAGGGCCTGAGTTCAGTGCTCGACTATAGGCAGTACACGATTGAGAACGAGGATCGCTACTGCCTGCAATCCAGCCCCATGGTTGCTTCCGACGAGGATGCCGCCACCGGCGCAACGCGCAAGGGCGACCGTGCGTGGTATTTCTGGCAGTATCCCAACCTGATGATTAATTGCTACGAAGGATACATGGATACGAATTATGTGATCCCCGTCGACGCCGACCATTGCAGGGTAATTTTCGATTTCTATTTCAGCGATGTGAGCGAGGCGTGCCGCCAGTACAACACTGAATCGGTCAACGTTGGCAACCGGGTGCAGGACGAAGATCTCGGCATTTGCGAAGACGTGCAGCGCGGGCTGAAGTCGCGCGCCTACGGCGCCGGCCGCCTCTCCGTTCGCCGCGAGGCCGGCGAACAGTTATTTCATCAGTTGCTCGCTGCCGATCTCAAAGCCGGTCTCAAGGCCGAGTCTAAAGGATGTTCTACAGTATCCATTTCCGTGGCCGATTGAGTCGTTCCGGCCGGCCCGCATGATAATTGGCTAATACCAATAAAGACACCGAGTCGTGAAACTACTTCTCACTACGTGCTTTTCGCGATTCGCCGACTTTGCGGGACGCGGCGCGCCTCGGCAGTGGCTTGCTAATCGAAGGCTTCGCGCATACTCTCAAAGAAGGACGTTTATTTTCGGCTGCGATGGGGGAGTGTATTTGACCAACGAAGAGATTAAGGCGTCTTACGTCGTTATACGCCACAATGTCCGAACTTATGAGTCGGGCGGAGTGGTCGAAGTGGTCAAGGGACGCACGAGTGCGGAGTCTGCCTTGAAGAGGTTTGAGGCCGAACAAAGCCCGGCGGACCGGCATGCGGGCTGGCGCTATTTTCTTGAGAAAACCACATTGAAAGCGGGAACGGATCCAGCGGAGGCGACGGAACTCCGACAGGCGGAACTGGAAAATCGAGAATCCAAAGCGACCCGAGAGAGTGAAGAACTCAATGGCAGAGGCGGGATCTCAAGATGAGCAGACGCTGCGCTTGCTCCAACCGCCGGTGGACACCCTGCCTCCTGCGTTAGCGAACTTACAAATGCAGCCTAGTTGTTACCGTTACTGCAAGGGATCGGTTGCACTGAAGTCCGCGGTTCCAACTTTCACAATCGTTCCTCTAGGTTTCGGCTTCGCAGGTTTTATTTCCTCGCTCTTTGTTTTTTCTTCCGGCTTCTCCTCTGCTTCCGGTTCGGGAACAGGTTTCTCCGTCCAGACGCCGTAGACGCGGCCGCCATAAGCCGCGATTCCGCTATAGTCCCCAAAGAAAACGCCGTTGGCTTCGAACGGGTTGCCGGTCCAGGCATAATTTCTGAACGCGCGTCCGCCGTCGGTAGAGCGCGCCAGAACCACGATCTGCTTGCGGTTTTGCGGATCGTTGCGGCGATCGTAAAAGAGGACATTGATGGAGCCGTCGGCGGGATCGACGGCGAGCCACTGGAAAAATTGTTCGGCGCCGTTGTGGACGGGATCGTTGTTTACGCGGATCGGTTCTGACCAGCGCTTGCCGCCATTTTCCGAGGTGGCAATGAAAACATCGAGGTCCCCGTTGCGGTAATCGCTCCAAGTCACATACATGCGCTTGCTTTTGGGGTCAATGGCAATTTGCGGAAATCCATTGGCCCGCTCCAGCGTTTGAATGGCAAACATGATCGGCGCAGTGTGAATGATGGAGCGCGCGTGGGAAAAAGTCTTGCCGCCGTCGCGCGAGGTTGTCAGCATGATGGCGTTATCCTGGCTCCATACGGCATACAGCTTTCCGTCGGGAGCGACCGCGCCGGCGAAGCCCTCAGCCGCGCCGTTATCGTCGCGCGGCAGGCCTGGATGGGCATCGATCTCGATGGGCCGAGACCATGTTTTTCCGTCGTCGGTGGAACGGGATAGAACGATTTGGGAGTCGGCGATTCGCCAGCGGGTCCAGCCGATATAGAGATTGCCGGCATATTTGCTCTTGGAATTGTCGGCGACGATGTACGGCTTGTCCTCAAACGGAATCCCAGGAGAACTGGTCTGTTCGGCGACAGGAATGTGGTCGGCCTCCCAGGTCTTTCCGCCATCGAGCGAGCGGCGCACGAAGATTCCGTTGCGAGTTGCGCCGTGGGCCCAATAGTTGAATGTCCCCAGCTTGTCGAAGGCGATGTAGCAGACGAAGGCGTGGCCCTGGTTGTCAAAAGCAGCCGACACGTCGCCAGAGACACGGTAGTTTTTGGGTGCAACGTCTTCGGCCGCTTGCCAGGTGCGGCCGGCATCGGCTGAATAGGCAGCATGGGCATTGTCTTGAAAAACTGCGACTACTTGTTTCGGATTTGTGGGATTGACGGCGATGCCCGGCTCCGTGAAAGGACCTGGCGTGGGAGTGAGGGTGAAAACCTCGGCGTGCGGCGCTTTGGGAAGGTCCTGACTTTGCGAGAGCATGGAAAGACTACAAGCAAGAACAAAAAGGGAGACGCAACCGAATCGACGAGAATAATGCGCGAAAAACATTTTTAGTCCTTAATATCTGCGATTGAGTTGTCTGGTTAAGGAAGGTTATCGGAGCAGAGCGCGGCACCACCGGCTATTCCCGCGTCTGCGCCGTAGTGGGCCATCAAGAATGGAATGTTAGCGGCGTGGGGATTGACGCAGCAACTTGGCAGGCGGCTTTTGATCTCGCCGAAGAAAGGCTTGAGCATTGCCGCTACGCCGCCTCCAACCACTAGAACATCCGGATCGAGCAGGTCCACGATGTTGCCAAGCCAGGTAGTCAAGAGATGGATGGTTTCCAGAAGGACTTCGCGCGCCAAGGGATCACCCGCTGCAAAAGCCTGGCCCACCAGTTCGCTGGTAACGGCGGAGACGTTTCCTTTCGCAAGATCGAGGATTGCAGAGTGCGCGGACGGGTCGCCGGAAAGTTTGGCACGGGCGCGGGCCCCAATCGCCGGACCAGCGGCCAGCACTTCGATGCATCCTGGCTTTCCGCAGCCGCACTTGGGACCGCGATAATCGATGCTCATATGGCCGCCTTCGCCGGCGGAGCCGGTATTGCCGTGATAAATGCGGCCATCGAGAACGATGCCCGTGCCAATCCCTGTACCGATTGTGGCGTAGAAGACGTAGTGGAAGCCACGGGCCGCTCCCCAGCGGGTTTCTGCGAGAGCGGCGGCGTTGGCGTCATTGTCGATCTTTACGGGGACCCGATACTGCGAGGCGATTTTTTCCGCCAGCGGATAGTTTCGCCAGCAGGGAAGATTGGGCGGATTGAGAACGATTCCAGCCTGGGGATCCAAGGGCCCGGGAGCGCAGATGCCGATGCTGTGAACGCCGTCGCTGCCCGAAGACATTAGGGAATCGATGGCGGCGGTGACGGCGTGGAGCGCGGCTTCCGCCGTCCCGGTTGCGATCATAGGCTGGCGGCCTTGATTGAGGATCTTGCCGTCACGGTTGACCAATCCAACGGCAACTTTCGTGCCGCCAATATCGACGCCGAGACACGTTCCGCTAGTTTTTAAAGTTGCGGTCATGGCTGGGGCGCGGATGCTACTTTCGACAAACTGGAAAATTGCACTTTGATCGTCTTGATCTCGTAGGGCTTGGTATGCAGCGTCACCCGTCCACTTTGCAGGGAGGCGCTACCGATTGGCTTCTCCATGAGATCGGTCTCTTCGGCTGATTGCGCGCCGGGAGGAAGTTGCAAGGTAACGTCGCCATCTTTTCCTGCCCACTCGTAAAAACGGACGACCACCGCGTTTTCGTCTTCGGCTTTCTTCATCGCAGTCACGATGATGTTTTCCGGTTGGGTTTGCAGGAAAGAATATTCCGCCGGCAGAGATCCCAGATGTTTATCGGAGGGGAAGGAAATTAACTTGTAATTCAACTCATACCCTTCGCGGACGGTGAGCGCCTCCTTCCAGCCTCCAGCGTGCGGATACAGTGAATACGTGAACTCGTGATGGCCCTCGTCGGCATGAGGATCGGGGTACTCGGGGGAACGAAGCAGCGAAAGGCGTAAGACATTGCCTTTCGAGTCGTATCCGTACTTGCAGTCGTTGAGCAGGCTGAACCCATGCTTGGAATCGGAGATGTCGGCCCAGCGTTGCGCGGGGACTTCGAACTGTGCCTGTTCGGCGGGAGTGTTGCGCGTGGTGGGGCGTTCCACCGAGCCGAAAGGAATTTCAAAGGTCGCCTTGTCACTGTGAGCGCTGAGCGGAAAGGCGACTTTCAGCAGGATATGTTTCTCGTGCCATTCGGCCTGCATCTTCACATCGACGCGAGTGGCACCAGCATAGAGGATGACGTCGCGAACAAAGGTTGAGTTCTGGAAATGATTCTTGATTTCAATGATGGCGCGGAGCGGGCCACTCTCCAGAAGCTTCACTTCGTCGGCCTTATCCAGATCCCAGTGCTGCTTTTCGAAATCGGCGTCAATGTTCCACGCGTCCCATTGCTTGGGTTTATCAACGAAAGTCTGCAGCAGGTTTCCGCAAGTTGAATTCTTGGGACCGCCTGTGTCGGTTTCGGCGGGGGCGAGCGCCTCGGTGCCACTTCGCTTATCGAAAAGGCTCGTCATGCAGCCAGTCTGGGGATCGATTTTTACGCGCAGGAATTCGTTTTCCAGAGTGTCGGGGGACGCCTTTAGCATGGAATGAACAGCGGGAGCGGCATTGGCGGCGCGAACAAAATATGTGCTGTATCCGAACTGGGGCGTTGTCGACAAGAGAAGGAAGCGAGCGCGATGAGTCTCCGAGTCGAGTGAAAGAAGTTGCGATTCCGCCGGCTTTCCTTTGGAATCGAGAACTTCGATCTGACGAGCGGGGGTGGGCAGTTGCGCCTCCAATTCAGTAACTCCAGTTCGCGCCCATGAAAGGGAATTGAAGAGAATGACCGGCACTCCATCGCCCTGCGTGTTGATGTGCGCGGCGATTTCTCGAAGAGATCTTCGGGTAACGTCATTGGCGGCGCGATCCACGTTTTCCAGATTGCGTTTGGCATCGAGATAGTTCACGGCTATGCCTGAGCCCGGCATGATGTCGTGAAAGTGATCGAACAGCAAATTCTTCCACGTGAGCTCCATTCCGTCTTGTGGATAGGTGCGCCCATAGAGCGAAGCGAGCGATGCGAATTTTTCGGCGTTGAGTACGATTTCTTCCGAACGCCGGATTCTGCGCTTGGTTTCGGCCTGGGTCGTGAAGACGCCGCGGTGATAGGCGAAGTAGAGTTCTCCGTCCCAGGTGGGAACGTGCATACCGGGAAGCTTCTTCTCCATATCGCTGAAAAAGTCGCGAGCGAAACTGTATTCGAGTTTGGGATAGA
>Ga0070731_10003554_pt1 | contig 13967 bp, 11 predicted proteins | sample Coa_R1_2_FD_66448 | JGI IMG/M metagenome (GOLD analysis project Ga0070731, IMG submission 66448) | Surface soil microbial communities from Centralia Pennsylvania, which are recovering from an underground coalmine fire - Coalmine... | ecosystem: Environmental > Terrestrial > Soil > Unclassified ... | reverse complement strand
TGGGTTTTTGGAAGAATGAACGCACTAAGGAATCAATGCTTCAGTCTATAAGTTGTAAAACTGAATGGCATTCAATCCAAAAATTTTTCCCTTAGCTTCTGAATCAAAATCCTGCATGTAATTTTCCAGCAAGCTCTTCCATTGTACATACATTCCTGAAACCAAAATTACCGGCCAATCGCTGCCGAACATTAACCTGTTTACGCCAAAATATTCAAATACTACATCGAGATACGGATAAAATTCATTAACGCTCCAGCCTTTCCACGCGGCTTCGGTAAATAAACCGGAAAGTTTACAGCAAACATTTTGTTGCAGGGATATTTCCTGCATATATTTTTTCCATTCACCCATTTCTCTGTTTTTAATATCCGGTTTTGCGCAATGATCGATGACTAATTTCTGATCGGGGAATTTTGATATAAATTTTACTGCATCAGGCAGTTGATAGTAATGGATCAGCACATCATAGGTGTAATTATATTTTTGGAGTGCAGAAATTCCCCGAAGAAAATTTTCATTCATTAAAAACCCCGCTGGTTCTGCCTGTACAATATGCCGGTAACCCTTAATATAATCATTGGCAGAAAAATGTTGCAACCGTTCTTCAATATTAGCTGCAGAAAGATCGATCCAACCAACGACCCCTTTAATGATCTCATGGGTTTTGGCCAGCTCAATCAAAAATCTTGTTTCCAATTCTGATTGATCTGCCTGGACAGCGACACATCCATCAAATCCATTACGCTTCAAATTCAATAATAAATGCTCCGGCAAATAATCCTGCTGCAACACCTTCATGTCGTTCATCCACGTGTCACGATTTTTGCTGTATTTCCAAAAATGAACATGAGAATCTATATTCATAAAATTGGTTGCTGGTTGATCGGTTACAGATGATGGTGAAGAAGTGCTTCCTGCCAACCACCCTCTCTTTTATTATTTCAAACTAAAAATTTCTTTCATCAAAATCCATTTCTCGCCCTGCTTTGCCCAGGGAAGTGGTTGTTGAAACTTCCACATCAATGTCTCCCATTCCTGCACTTTTTCATTGGCAAGATCAGCCCCGGATTTTTTGCCAAATGAAAAATCATCATCGACTTCCATAATCATAAACAACCGATTTCCCGTCTTATAAATATTCATCGCGCTGATTCCGGAATCTTTGATGCTTGCAATAATCTCTTCCCAAACATGTTTGTGGTATTCTTCGTATTCAGCGATCAACGCGACATCATCTTTTAAATCAAGAGCAAGGCAATAACGTTTCATAAAAATTGTATTCGTGAAGTTATTGAATTCACACCAATCTTTTTTACCCCGGGTTTAAGTAATTATTAATCCCTTCTGCAATGGATGACAAATAATAATCATCATTCTCCGGGGTGATTGGAAGCGTTTTCGAAATTTTTAGGATTTCTTATTGACCCATTCACTATACTAACACTCATTAGCTTTTTAAATTACCTTTGCCAATGAATTCCATTATGAGTAATCCATTACAAAATAAAATCAGGATCGTTACCGCTGCATCTCTATTTGACGGTCATGATGCTGCCATTAACATTATGCGCCGCATCATGCAGGCAAAAGGAGCGGAAGTCATTCATCTCGGGCACAATCGCAGTGTTCATGAGATCGTTGAAACCGCAATTGAAGAAGATGTTCAGGGCATTGCCATAACATCTTATCAGGGTGGGCACGTTGAATTTTTTAAATACATCAAAGATCTTCTCGACGAAAACGAATGCGGGCATATCAAAATTTTTGGCGGCGGGGGGGGAACCATTTTACCGCAGGAAATTAATGAGCTGCACAATTACGGTATCACAAAAATCTATTCACCCGACGATGGAAGAAAAATGGGATTGGAAGGAATGATTGAAGATCTGCTGAATCAATGTGATTTTACATTGAATGGAAATGGAGAATACAAGACTAAAATGACGCTCGGTGAATGGAAAGATATACGAAGGATTGCGAGAGAAATTACAAATGCAGAGAATAACTTTAACCCACAGGCGTACTCCAGTCCCACGAAACGCATGATTCCTGTACTCGGCATCACCGGAACCGGTGGTGCCGGAAAATCTTCGATAACTGATGAAATCGTAAGACGCTTCTTAAATAATTTTTCTGATAAAACCATTGCCGTAATTTCTGTTGATCCATCAAAGAAAAAAACCGGCGGTGCGCTTCTTGGCGACAGGATAAGAATGAACGCCATTTCATCGCCGCGTGTTTATATGCGAAGTCTCGCAACACGTGAAAGTGATCGATCGTTGAGCGAGCATGTTGAAGAAGCAATTAATATTTGCAAGAAAGAAAATTTCGATTTCATTGTGCTTGAATCTGTCGGCGCCGGACAAAGTGATGTTTCTATTCTTGATTATTGCAGCGTGAGCTTGTACGTCATGACACCTGAATATGGCGCTGCGTCCCAGTTGGAAAAAATAAATATGCTTGATTTTGCAGATCTTATCGCTATAAATAAATTTGATAAAGCCGGATCTTTGGATGCCTTGAGTGAGGTAAGAAAACAATTCAGGCGCAATCACAATTTATTTTCAGCAAAAGAAACTGAGTTGCCGGTTATCGGAACTGTAGCTGCGCAATTCAATGACAAAGGCGTAAACGAATTGTTCGAAATGCTCATCAAAAAAATTGAGGAAAAATGTTCAGTTCGTTTCGGAGAAGCGAAAACCGGCATTGTCCTGGAAAAAGGTTTCGGAAATGCCCCAGTGATTCCCGCTTCACGCGTTAGATACCTGTCTGAGATATCCGAAACCGTTAGAGCTTATAATGAAAAAGTGAAAGAACAAGCTAAAATCGCTTCCAGACTTTACCAGGTAAGAGGCACGTTGAAAATATTACAAGATTCAAACGATAACTATACCGGAAAACAACTGCTTGAAATAATATCAGGCCTTGAGAAACAACTTTTACCAGTTTGTAAAAAACTCATTGATGAGTGGGAGGAAATAAAGGCGCTTTATCAAAGAGATTTTTTCGAATACGACGTCCGCGGTAAAATGATTCAGCAGCCGTTATATACCGAATCATTATCCCACACCAGAATACCAAAGATCGCTGTTCCTCGTTTTAAGGATTGGGGCGATATTTTACATTGGCGACTGCAGGAAAATTTTCCCGGGAAATATCCTTTCACAGCAGGTGTCTTTCCCCTAAAGCGCGCCGAAGAAGACCCGACAAGAATGTTTGCAGGTGAGGGTGGACCTGAACGTACCAATAAACGTTTCCATTACGTATCTCTCGATCAGCCGGCAAAGCGCCTCAGTACTGCATTTGACAGTGTTACCTTATATGGAGAAGATCCCGCAATACGACCGGATATATTAGGGAAAGTGGGCAATAGCGGCGTAAGTGTTGCTACGGTTGATGATGCAAAAAAATTATATAGCGGTTTTGATCTGTGCAATGCAAAAACTTCTGTGAGTATGACCATAAATGGGCCTGCACCGATCATTCTCGCATTTTTTATGAACGCCGCAATTGATCAGCAATGTGAAAAATGGATCGAAAAAAATGGTCAATGGTCAATAGCCAATCAAAAAATTGATGAAAAATTCAACCGTGTCCAAAAACCATCCTACTATAATCCCTCTTCTCCGGAGAGATTCCCAGAAGGGAATAACGGTCTTGGATTAAAATTACTAGGTGTCAGCGGAGATGAAGTTTTACCGAAAGCCATTTACGAAAAAATAAAAGCAGAAACATTATCGCAAGTTCGCGGTACCGTCCAGGCGGATATCTTAAAAGAAGATCAGGCGCAAAACACCTGTATTTTTTCCACCGAGTTTGCCCTAAAGCTTATGGGCGATGTGCAACAATATTTTATTGACAACCGCATCCGTAATTTTTACAGCGTCAGCATTAGTGGTTATCATATTGCTGAAGCTGGCGCCAATCCCATAACACAGCTTGCTTTCACCCTTGCTAACGGTTACACATATGTGGAATATTATTTAAGCCGTGGAATGAATATTGATGACTTCGCTCCAAATCTTTCTTTCTTTTTCAGCAACGGGATGGATGCAGAATACAGCGTTATTGGACGGGTGGCGCGCCGGATTTGGGCAAAAGCGATCAAACTGAAATATAAAGGTAATATCCGTTCTCAAAAACTGAAATATCATATTCAAACTTCCGGCAGAAGTTTACACGCGCAGGAAATAGATTTTAACGACATCCGCACTACGTTGCAAGCGCTGTATGCTATCTATGATAATTGCAATTCTCTTCATACCAACGCATACGATGAGGCAATTACCACCCCCACGGAAGAAAGTGTGCGACGGGCAATGGCCATTCAGTTAATTATCAACCGAGAGCTCGGTTCTGCGAAAACGGAAAACTTCATTCAGGGGTCATTTATCATAGAAGAATTGACTGACCTTGTTGAAGAAGCGGTCATGAAAGAATTTGACCGCATCAATGAACGTGGCGGAGTTCTCGGTGCTATGGAAAGAATGTACCAGCGAAATAAAATCCAGGAAGAAAGTTTATTTTATGAGATGCAAAAAAATGGCGGCGAGCTCCCGCTGGTCGGAGTAAATACTTTTTTGGATAAAAAAGGATCGCCAACCATTCTTCCCATTGAAGTGATCCGCAGTACGTCCGAAGAAAAAGAACAGCAAATCGCAAACTTGACATCTTTTCAAAAGCGAAATAAAGCTTTTGCGGCCGAAAAATTGGATGAACTGAAATGTGCAGCGATCAACAATGCAAATTTATTTGAACAATTGATGGAAACGGTAAAGTATTGCTCGCTCGGACAAATTACCCACGCACTTTATGAAGTAGGCGGACAATACAGAAGAAACATGTAATCACGCTTCTCTGGTTGACGTATCCATTGTTCGGTTTTAATCCGGTGTGAATTTTCATTTCTTGACCTGCCACCCAAAGTAATTACTCAAATCGAGCAAATTATTCTACAATTTTTCTTAGGAAGTAACTTCTTCTATAGGTTATTTCATCCTTTTGCTAAGCCAATTGCCTCATTGCCAATCAAACGCTAATCAGGAACGCATTTTGAATTCCTATTGATAAAATATTCACCAGTTAAAACAATTAATTATGAAACTCAAGTCTTTTCTAATCGCGGTAGGTGTTCTGTTTGCATTAAGTACTTCAAATGCTTTTGCTTCTTCAAAAAATGACGGGATCGGTAATGGCAACAAAGCAATAAAAGAGAGGATTGCTAAAATGACTCCTGAACAAAAACAAATTCGCGCGTTGGAAATCAAAGAAAGAATTAAAGAAATCAAAGAAATGGACAAGACTCAATTAACATCAGATCAAAAAAAGGAGCTTCGCAAGGAATTAAAAGAAATGAAAAAAGAAGCAAGGGCAATGAATCCCACATATATTTATATCTCCGGGGCTGGGTTAATTATTATCATCCTATTAATTCTTTTGATCGCTTAATTCATTTGCCGAAAGTTTATTTTTGCGTCTTTATCATTGTTTCATAAAAAATAAAAATGCAAAAACAAACGATCATTTTATCCGTTGATCAGGCAAACGACATGAATGCTTATGTCGCTTCGCCTGCAAACATCAATGGGTGTCCTGCGATTCTCGTTTTCCAGGAAGCATTTGGTGTAAATAATCATATTAAAAAACTGGCAGAAAAAATTGCAGAAGAAGGTTATGTCGCAATCGCGCCAGAATTATTTCACCGCACGGCGCTGCCGGGTACAACAATCAGTTATGCAGATTTTGATGCTGTAAAACCACACCTGAGTGTATTGACAATTGACGGGTTGATTGCAGACATAGAGTCGACTTACAACTGGCTGCTACAAAATCAACAGGTAATAAAAAGTAAGATCGGTGCTGTGGGTTTTTGCCTGGGCGGCAGGGTTTCATTTCTTGCAAATGCAGTGCTGCCGCTTGCCGCATCTGTTTCATACTATGGTGGTTCGATACAAACGATGACGGATAAAGCTATTGATCTGCACGCACCGCAGCTGTTTTTCTGGGGAGGGCTGGATAAACATATCTTGCCGAAACATAGGGAGACAATTGCCAACGCTCTTGATGATGCAGGAAAGGAATATATCAGCACCGTAATATCTTATGCGGATCACGGGTTTAATTGTGATGAGAGAACAGCATATAATCCAAAAGCTGCAAAGGAAGCCTGGGCAATGACTTCGGCATTTTTAAAAAATAATCTCGGCTGATTGGTTTCAAATCGTATTCTCAAGAACTAAAAAGTCCTGCCTCCCTGCGCAGGACTTTTTCTACTGTATCCGGACGTGCAGATTAAATCACATCAGATAAAACCCGTCAAGGCATCTCAAAAATCAACTCGTTGTTTCTTAAAAAATTCTTTATCTTAATGGAAATATGGCGAAAACGATATACTGTCGGATGAATTAAGTTGATTTTTTGAGATTTGTTTTGCAAATTTATTTTGTGATCACTGTTCCAGCCTTTTGTAGAATCTGACTGGTGCTGATTTCCTGGCAGCAGATGTACTCGTAAAATCCTTAACGTATATCGAAACAATTGATTATAAATGTATTGCCGCGTTCTAAAGGTGTTATCTATGATAAGAATAATGGTACCGATTTTTCTGCTGACGCTCGGGGGCTTTACTGAAGCACAGGATTCAACCCAGCTTCCTTCAAAGTGGAGTTTGCAGCAGTGCATTGAATATGCAAAAAAATATAACATCCAGGTAAACAGTTTGCGTCTCAGTGAGCAAACTGCTGAGCAGGAGGTATTGCTGGCGAAAGCTCAACGATTACCGGGCGTAAATGGAACAGCCTCTGCATCCCTAACCAATAGTAAAAATGCGAACCCGGTTGTTGGTGGTTTTCAAACCCAGGCGAGTTTTGCGAATAATTTTGGATTGAGTTCTTCCTGGATAATTTATAATGGTGGCTATTTGAACGACGTTGTTAAGCAAAATCAATTGAGCGTTCAATCGGCAAACCTTAATATTCTGCAACAGGAAAACAGCATCATCTTACAGATTACGCAAGCATATTTAAACATCTTATTGGCAAAGGAAAATGTTTTGTATTTGCAGGATCTGCTCACTACGTCACAAGCACAGATAAACCAGGCGCAGCAGCAATATAAGGCAGGAAGCATTGCCAAAGTCAGTCTAATTGAATTGCAGGCTCAACTCGCAAATGATAAATACAATTTAGTTACTGCAAAAAATACAGAAAGGCAAAATGCACTTACCCTTAAGCAAATATTATTGTTACCAACCGGTACTCAGTTTGACATAGTGGTTCCTGACACCCTAATGGCTTCTGCTCTTACCGCATCGCTCGAAGAAGCGCAAAAAGCGGCGATACGAACCAGACCGGAAGTGAAGATAAGTGAGCTCGGTGTTGAAATTGCACAACTTGATCTTGCCAAAGCAAAATCCGGTTATTACCCTATCGCATCGGTTGGCGCGGCGCTGGCAACCGGCTATTCCGATAACCAGAGTTTTTCGTACTTGAAACAATTGGATGATAATTTTTATCAGCAAATTGGGCTGACACTTAGTATTCCCATTTTTACAAAACGAACAAATAAAACAAATGTAGAAAACGCAAAAATTGAAATTGCGCAATCACAACTAACCCTTACAAATACTAAAACCGTTTTATCGCAGGCAGTCGAACAAGCTTACATCAATGTCTTGAACGCGCAAGCTCAATATGATGCCGCTGTTGAACAATTGAATTCTTCAAAAGAGAGCTTCCGTATAGTAAACGAAGAATTGAAAGTCGGAGCTGTGAATACGGTGGATTATTTGACTCAAAAAAGTCTTTACATACAATCTTTGGAAAATTATATACAGGCAAAATACAGCACAGCGCTCAACATCAGGATTTACGAATTTTATATGGGAGAGCCGGTTCAACTTTAAAGCCTGACAAATAAAAATAAAATTGACAGATGAAAAGTTTAAAAATAACCATCCTAATTATTTTGGTAGCGTTTGCCGGCACCGCTTTCTGGTATTTTAAATTTCGTGAAGAAGACAAGCCTTTGGTGCTTGATACAGAAAATCCGGCATATGGATATATTTCCAGGAGTGTTACGGCAACAGGTACAGTTCAGCCGGTGGATACGGTAACGGTGGGTACGCAGGTTTCAGGAACGATAAAAAGTATCTTTGCCGATTTCAATTCTAAAGTAAAAAAAGGAGAATTGATCGCTCAGCTCGATAAATCATTACTTATCGCATCCGTGGATCAATATAAAGCAAATCTGCTGGTAGCAAAAAGTCAGCTGGTTTATCAAAAAAGCACGTACGACAGGCAAAATCTTTTATACCAAACCGGCGCAATAAGTAAAGCTGATTATGAAACGGCACAATATAATTATAGTAGCGCGGAGGCAAACGTGCAAAGTGTTCAGGCGCAATTGGATGCGGCAAATAAGAATCTTCAGTACTCGGATATTTATTCGCCAGTGGATGGGGTAGTCATGACGCGAAACGTCAGTATGGGGCAGACTGTGGCCGCAAGTTTCAGTACCCCTACTCTATTCGTTATTGCAAAAGACATCACTAAAATGCAGGTGCAGGGGGCAGTTGATGAAGCGGATATCGGCAATGTTAAAGTCAATCAACGCGTAACTTTTACGGTCGATGCCTATCCAGATGACATATTTCCGGGTACAGTTTCTCAAATAAGGCTTGAGCCCACAGTATCTGCTAACGTTGTCACATATTCTACAATCATCAGTGCGCAAAATGACAACATGAAATTAAAGCCAGGCATGACCGCTAACATTACGGTTTTTACAAAAGAAGACAGCAATGTATTGCTTATTCCGGCTAAAGCATTAAAATTTCAGCCTACCGAAGCATTGGCAAAACAATTTAAAATTGGAGAGAAAGCGGTTGATTCGTCTTCGATGCATCGCAAAAAAAATATCAATGACACGGCAAGAAGAAGAATGAGTGACACAACAGGTGCGGTAAAAAAAATACGGGCTTTCGTTTGGGTCAAGAAAAATGATAGTCTTGTTGAAAAGAAAATTATCACCGGGCTAAATGATGATGCGAATGTAGAAGTTTTTGCAGGGCTTACAACAGAAGATGAAGTAGTGACCGGAGTTGAAAATCCGGGAACAAAAAATAGTGCAAAGCCCACTACACAGAAAAGTCCGTTTATGCCTGCACGACCAGGTGCAAATAGGCCGCAAACCGGCGGTGGCACTCGCCCGCAAGGGGGAGCAAAGTAATTTTCAAAAAAATCCTCTATGCTGAAAGGGGATGAACTGGGATTTAACAAAAAAATTATGGGCAACAAGATTTTAGAGTTACAAAATATCAAGCGCGAATTCCGGATGGGAAGTGAAATTGTCCGTGCGTTGAAAGGGGTTTCATTTGATGTGCAGTCGGGAGAATTTGTAACCATTATGGGTAGCAGCGGATCGGGAAAAACAACTTTGCTCAATACACTCGGGTGCTTGGATAAGCCTACTGAAGGAAATTATTTATTGGATGGCGTTAATGTCGGGACGCTTTCGCGAAATGAATTGGCCCGTTTGCGAAATCATAAAATTGGTTTTGTTTTCCAGGCATATAATTTATTGCCAAGAACTTCCGCATTGGAAAATGTAGAATTGCCTCTTTTGTATAACGCCGAGATCAATTCAAAGGAAAGAAGAGAAAGAGCAATAAAAGCGCTTGAGTCAGTGAAACTGGCAGACAGGTTGGATCACACGCCAAACCAATTGTCTGGCGGACAACAACAGCGTGTTGCCATTGCGCGCGCATTGGTCAATGAACCGGTTATGATTTTGGCGGATGAAGCGACAGGCAATCTCGATTCGCGGACTTCATTTGAAATCATGGCTTTGATGCAGGAGTTAAATCAGCAGCAGGGAAAAACCATTGTTTTCGTAACTCACGAACCTGACATTGCATCTTTCAGCAACAGAACGGTTACGCTGAAAGACGGAAAAGTGATCAAAGATACCATGAACGAAAACAGGCGATCGGCAAGAGAAGTTCTTGCATCATTGCCGGTAAGCGATGATTATTAATTTGTCGTTTTTGGTTTTAAGATTTCTTTTGGTTCTTGATGTCTGTTGGAAAAAAAAGTAAAAAACTCGGATTTAATCCTTTCCAAGGATTTAACTTGTTGAAAAAGATCGAATTATTCTGTAGGTACAGCAAAGCAAAATAGAATTAGTGAACCCGGAACAAATAAATAAAAAGATAAGAACATCAAGGTATTCATCAATAAGCGTATACCGGGCACTCTGAACCATTATCTACTCACCATCAACTCATTATATGAATTTTTTCAACCTCGTTCGCATTGCATTTAAAGCTTTACAACGGAATAAGTTGCGCGCTTTTTTAACCATGCTTGGAATTATTATTGGTGTCGGCGCAGTCATCGCCATGGTGGCCATTGGACAAGGTTCTAAAAAAAGCATACAGGATCAATTGGCTAGCATGGGTTCCAATATGATAACCATTCGTCCGAACAGCAACGTTACGGCGGGTGTACGCCTTGATGCGACAAGTGTGCAAACATTAACCATTGCTGATGTAAAAGCAATTGAAAAACAGGGGCAATATATCAGTGGTGTTTCACCTGCGGCATCAACGCGCGGACAGGTCATCAATGGATCATTGAACTGGTCAACAACGATGCAGGGTGTGAGTCCCGCTTATCTTGATATTAGAAATTGGCCATTGAAAGATGGAATTGTTTTTTCAACTTCAGATGTCACTAGCGCCGCAAAAGTGTGTTTGCTTGGCCAAACCGTTGTGAATAATATTTTCGTGCCTGGTGAAAATCCCATCGGCACAACAATTCGTTTTAATAAAATTCCATTTAAAGTCATTGGCATACTGGCAACTAAAGGAGAAAATGCTTTTGGACAGGATCAGGATGATATTGTTATAGCTCCGTATACAACTGTCCAGGAAAGAATGACTGCGACAATTTATTTTCAAAATATATATGTATCTGCAAAAAATGAAAATGTAACAGATTCTGCCACGAATGAAGTTTCACAGATACTGCGCGTCTCACATAAATTAAAATCAACTGACATTGATGATTTCGCTGTCAGGACTCAGGCTGAATTAATCAGTACCTTCAGTTCAACAAGCCAGTTATTAACTGTGTTACTTACGGCCATCGCCGGTATTTCTCTGATCGTTGGAGGAATCGGAATAATGAATATCATGTACGTTTCAGTGACGGAACGCACACGCGAAATCGGGTTACGCATGTCAATCGGCGCGCGCGGCATTGACATACTGATGCAATTTTTGATTGAAGCAATTTTAATTAGCCTGACAGGTGGAATACTCGGCGTGGTCTTAGGAATTACGGCATCTAAACTAGTCTCCGTATTTTTATCATGGCCAACCTTGGTTTCGGAATATTCAATAGGCCTGTCATTTTTTGTGTGCGCATTAACCGGTGTTTTTTTTGGTTATTACCCGGCTCAAAAAGCATCCCGGCTCGACCCAATAGAAGCGCTTCGCTACGAATAACGAATGGGCGATGCTTTTCAACTCGTTAAATTCCTACCAATCAGCCGTGTGCTGCTGACAGCCAATGGTTATTCTGCAATTAATTAGCTTATGTAGCGTTGTTAATGATGAAAAATTTCTTGACTCTTGCTCGGAATAATCGTAAATTGGTTTTTGAAAGGATTTGATCTATAGCAAAAAAAACCAAACGCTGCCCCGGCACTTTTTCACTAATCCTTTCCCATTGACAGCTTGCTAATGGTTTACCATTAACATTATCGAAACTTAAAAAAAATGTTCTTATGAAACTACAAGCATCCCCATGCATTCACAAAAAAAGAAAGACAATCGAATTTAATATTCGACTCAGCGCGGCATCCCACATCACTTTATCCGGAAGTTTTAATCATTGGGCGAAAGATGAATTTGAAATGAAGCCGAACAAAAATGGCGTGTGGAAAATTGAGATTCCGATGCCTCCGCACGGTAAGTATTATTACAAATTTTGTATTGACGAAAAAATGTGGATGGAAGATATCGAAAATCCACTGCGCGAACCTGATGGTGTAACTGGATGGAATAGTGTCCTGACTGTATGATAAGTTTGGTTCGGTGATGAAGCGCTCAACAGTCACGTTTCAACCTACCCATAATCGTCTTAAAAGATCTCCGTGTAATTTTTAAGAAATTTGAATTAACTCTTTGTTTTTTCAGTTCATCTTGCTTGTCACATACTTCCTATTTGGATACCAAAACATCAACCATTTTTTCGGCTACATATTCATTTCCTTTTGGATTTAGATGTACACGATCTACCGTCAGGATTCCGGATTCCTTATTTTCAGGATTATTTTTTAAGTTGTAGGTAAGAAAAGCTTCACGAAGGTCAACCAATTCACAGTGATAATTTTTTGCAAGGCCTCGGATTATTTGAGCGTACCTGTTCAGGTCACCGTCTTGTTGATTGGTAAAATCGGTTCTTTCGCCGATGCACGCGGGCGTAACTAAAATTGTCCGGATTCCTTTGTCTTGTAATTTTTTAATGATCGCAGTATAAAATTTTTCAAATTTATCGGCGTCAGTTCCAGTTCCCGAACTTACTTTATGCCAGACATCATTTACGCCAATCCAAATAAAAACAATATCAGGATTTTTTGAAAGCACATCATCGTCAAGCCGCAAATACAAATCGTAAACTTTATTTCCGCCTATTCCAGAACCGATCAATTCATAATTTTTCGACATTCCTTTTTGCTCAAGCATTTCGCCCAACTTTATAATATAACCACCGGGATTAACGCCCATTTGGGTTATGGAATCTCCAAAAAAAATAACACGCTTAGGTTTTTGCGATATCATGGAAGAAACAACAATGAACAATAATGCGGCGACTGCGAAACGTAAAAATAATCTCATATAGCTGATTTTATTTCAAATCTACAATTTGAACCGGATAAGCACGTACTTTAATTCGATTAATAATTTCAATACATGCCCTGGAATTGTGATAAGGACATTTCCAAAATCCGACCTTATCCCGGTTCGTCATGACTGTATTGTCTTCATTTACTCCCCAAAACCATTCACCATTTTTTTTATCCCTGATGTATTTTTTTACAAATTCCCAACTCTTTAATGATTGTTCAAAATATCTTTTTTGCTGTGAGATCTGGAATGCGTTAAAATATCCAACCATTGCTTCCGCCTGAACCCACCAGTGCTTTTCATTGTTCAAAAATTCGTGATCTTTTTCATAACGCAGACCTCCGTCGTATTCCCAGCCATCCGATGCTGCTTCAGTTATTTTTAAAGCTTGCGATTTCATGGTGATCATCCATCCGTTATGACTGATAATTTCCGCAGCATATTGTAAGAGCCATGCAGCTTCTATTTCATGTCCATATGATATCAAATCAGATTTGGCAACCCAATTTTCATCAAAAAATAAAATCAAATGGTGCGTTTTATTGTCAATAAAATGATGCGCAAAAACTTCAAGAAGATTCTCTATCTGCATTCCTAAAAAACTATCCTGCCAGATCGTATAAAGATTTGTATATGCCTCAAGCACATGCAAATTCGTGTTCATTGTTTTTGCAAAGTTTCCGTCTTTTGCGCTCAGTCTTCGGTCTTCGATTGGTTTCCAGTTGTGCGTGAATGCTTCAAAATATCCTTTTTGCTTTTCATCGTACCCATGCTTTTCAATTTTCTTAAAAAGTTCTATTGCGTTATCTGCTATGCCATCTTCGTGTACGGCTTTATAATATTCACTGATTCCATAAAGGCAAAATGCCAGTCCGTAAATTTGTTTGCGGTTGTTTGAAACCTCTCCTTTATGGTCAACGCTCCAAAATACACCACCATATCTTTTATCGATAAAATGATCAAGAACATAATGATAAGCGCGTTTTGCATAAACCAGATACTCTTCCTTTTTTGTGTGATTATAGGCAGCCGAAAAAGCCCATAAGATTCT
>Ga0070731_10003553_pt1 | contig 13969 bp, 11 predicted proteins | sample Coa_R1_2_FD_66448 | JGI IMG/M metagenome (GOLD analysis project Ga0070731, IMG submission 66448) | Surface soil microbial communities from Centralia Pennsylvania, which are recovering from an underground coalmine fire - Coalmine... | ecosystem: Environmental > Terrestrial > Soil > Unclassified ... | reverse complement strand
GACGCGGATTGTTATTCGCCTCACGCCAAAATCAGGAGACTCCCCCTCCTATTTGCGCGAAGCCAGCTATCGTGTTTACCATTCTCCAATCTGGTCCGCGGGCCATTACCACAATCATTTAGATCCGGTTCATTCCTCTCCGACGAACGAATACACCTGGCCGCTGTTGCCGGGCGAGAAACCAAATGCGTCGCGCCTCGGGATAGTTTGCTTTCTTACCGGGCGGAGCCGGGAAAACGGCTACCCCGAAGCCCCCCTTCCACTGCCTACCGGCACAACCCGCCTGGAGAGCCTTGCGGCCTACAGTGTGCAGCAAAACAACGTAGGTGCTGTCGTTGTTGAAGGGCCGGGACTGGTTCAATTTGATGCCATTTATGGCCCGGGGCCGACGATAGACGGGCAGCCGGAAACCAATCCGGTCATCCTGTTGGACGAAACAAATGCCGAACCGTCTCCGCGGCGCGATTTCGAGACGAACGGTGCAGTCGATTTGCTCGTGCCGACCAATGAAACTCCCGCGCTCGACCAGGTCGTAGCGGAATTGGGGCTTAAAAATCAAACTCGGCCGCAGGCATTGCGAACCATCAGTCAGTTTTTCGCTACTAGATTCACCTATCGCATGTGGCAGGAGGCCGATTTGAACCCCGAGGGAACCACGACTCCGCTGGGTCGATTCCTGCTCAAGACACACGCCGGGCACTGTGAGTACTTTGCGACCGCCACGGTGTTGCTGCTGCGGGAGATTGGTATTCCGGCGCGTTATGCCGTTGGATACTCAGTCCATGAAGCCACGTGGAATGGCTACATCGTGCGGCAAAGGGATGCTCATGCGTGGGCCCTGGTGTGGAATGAAAGGAGGAAAATCTGGGAGAACTTTGACACCACGCCCGGATCATGGCTGGAAGTGGAATCCAAGAACGGCGCATCCGTATGGCTGGCTGACGTCTCGTGGTGGCTGCGGCTCCAATTCTCCAAATTCAGGTGGGGTCAAACTCACTTGCGCCAATATATACTGATTGGTCTCGTCCCTGTGCTGATCCTTTTGCTGCTGCAAATCTTCCGACAACGGCGCAGCGGCAGAGGCAAAGATTCGGGAGCAGCCCGTTCCATCAAATGGCCGGGGCTTGACTCAGAGTTCTATGAAATTGAAAGGCAACTCGCGGAACGAAGTATTACCCGCAGGCCGAATGAGACCCTGACCCGCTGGCTTGAACGCGCTGCGGCCGAGCCGTCGCTCGCAGGGTTGAGAGAGCCGCTGCAGGCGATTCTACAGTTGCACTACCGCTACCGTTTTGATCCACAGGGACTGAACGATTCCGACCGGCTGGAATTGCGCCACCAAACAGAAGCCTGCCTGGCTAAGTTATCGCAGTTGGAGCCGGTAGAATCTCTCGCGCATTGAGAACCGGCTGGCCAAGGCGTGCCGGGAAAAATACACTGCCGGCATGGCACTGACTCGACATTGTTGGAAGTGCGGCGCGGAATACACTCTGTCCGGCTCACCGGGACGCTCGGAGACGTGCATTTGCGGCTCGGATTTGAAGGTGTGTTTGAATTGCATCAGTTACGACACCAAAGTTGCCCACCAATGCCGCGATCGCCGCGCTGAACCTGTGGACGAGAAACACACGGCGAATTATTGCGAGTATTTTGAAATGGTCCGGCGGGAATTTGTCCCAAAAGCCGAAAACAAAACCCGCGAGGACAAGGCGCGAGACACGTTGAAAAAGCTTTTTGGAGATTGATTCGTGCTTAGCGTTTGTTTCATCGCTCGAAACGAAGAGGCCAATCTCCCGCGAGCCATCAGTTCGGTACGGTCTGTGGCCGACGAAGTGGTGGTGGCGGATACAGGGTCTACTGACAGAACGGTGGAGCTGGCAAAAGAAATGGGCGCCGTCGTTTGCCATTTTCCGTGGTGCGATGACTTCTCGGCCGCGCGCAACTTTGCCATCCGTCACGCCACGGGTGATTGGATACTTTGGCTGGATGCGGACGAGGAATTGCTGGCGGAATCGGTGGAGGAGTTACGCGCCAGCATGGCTCGCGAAGATGCCTTGGCTTTTTTTATTCGCCGCCAGGACCTCAAGCGCGCGGACCAGCTGGATTACTATACCATGATGTGGCAGTTACGGTTGTTCCGCCGACGCGATGACCTGCGTTTTCAAGGCCGTTGCCATCCGGATTTTCGTCCTGGCCTGGAAGAAATTGAAGAAAAAACCGGCCTGAATGTTTCTCACTCAACCATCACCATCCGGCATTACGGCTATATTGGAGAACTGGTCCCGGCCAAGCTGAGGCGGGCAGCGAGATTGCTGGAATTGGAACTTCGGGATCGTCCCGGCCAGCTTTACTATCTGATTGAATATGGAAGAACGCTTCTGATGCTTCAGGACCCGCGCGGCCAGGAGATTCTGCGCCAGGCAGCGGGCATGCTTCTTCCCCACATGGCTGAAGAGGAGGCGCCACTCGCGCTGGCAAGCCTGTTGATCGAGCACATGCTGCAATTGCCCGTGGAACAATTGCCCGAAGGTTTCACCCCTCAACTCCTGGAAGGGCTGGTATGGAAGTGGTTTCCGACCAACCCGCCGTTATTATGGCTGCTGGCCCGCAAGTCAGCGATGGCCGGACAGTTTGACGCCGCAGAGAACCTTCTGCGCGGGCTGGTGCGCATGGGAACGAATCACGACTACGATCAATGGGTGAGCTTTGATCCACGAATCATCGGTGATGATGCCAGGTCAAATCTGGGTGCATGCCTTGTTCGCCAGGGGAAGATGAATGAAGCTGCTTCTTTGTTTCGAGGTCTGGTCGCGAGTCCGACCCATGGCGCACAGGCGCGGTCGAACCTGGAAGCGATCGAACAATTCCTGCGACAGGCACAAGCTGGCGGAAAATAAACTGCCGGCATGTCCCGATAAATTTCCCAGCTGGCAATTCAATTCAGGCAATAAAAAAACCCTCCCGGTTTTCCCGGGAGGGTTTGAGTAGTTCTAAGTCAAATTAGAACTTGTAGATGATCTGCGCCGCAAGCATGGCCGCGTTCCTGCGACTCGGACCTCCGGTCCCGGGGCCAGCGGAAGTGTTCGCGTTGGCTCCAAAGAACCGGCCGTTGTCACCGTGATCCCAGCGGAATTCAACGCGGCTGACCACGTTCTTCCACAGGTCATACTGCGCCGTGGCTGTCAACGCCCAGATCTTGGCGCGGCCCAATCCCAAAGCCGCCTCGTTTTCGATGAGATCGGCACTGTCATCAAGGAACTCACCGCGCAGGTTCAGGCTAAGTTTTTCGGTAGCCTGGTATGACGCATAGAGCGCGCCAGCCCACGCAGTGCCGTCCTGGCCCACGAGACCCGATTCACTCCAGTCACGCACGGTCAGATAATCCAGCGACGCGCCGAGCTTCAAGGCAGAGAGCGGTGTGTTCACCGTTGTGCCGACGTACAAGCTGGTCTGGCCGAGACCGGTGAAATCACCAGCCCCGCTGTTGAATCCGTTGATCACGCCCGCAGACAACGTCGAACCGCCAATCCAGCCCCAGCTTGAGGGAGCCGTCAGTCCGATCGCAGCCATGTAGGTCTTGTAGGATTCAGCCATGTTGCCGAAGCCGGAGTTGCTGAAGTTCGGACCCTGAGCCTTTTCATTGATGGTCGGTCCAAAAGTATTCGCAATACCAGCAGTGATGTTCAGGCAATCACTGACTTTGTAGGTGCCCAGAATGCCGGTATGGCTGGTGGGCTCAATCGTGAAGCCATACGAATGTGTATAGTTCGGATTGTTGTAGGACGTCAGCGATTCATAGCCGATGATGGTGTCCCACACACCGATTTTCCAGTCGATGCCATTGCCGATCGGGGTGCGCAATGTGACGTAAGCCTGGCGGATGGCAAAATCAGCCGCTCCTTCAGCCTCGATCGACTGAGTGCCGAGCTTATTCGCATCCGGTCCAAGCCACAGTTCAACATGGTAACCCGCCGCCCATTCGCTTTCGTCCAGAGGCTTGTCCAAAGCGACGTCAACCACGTTCAGGTTGAAACCGTCCGCTTTGTCAGCTCCGCCACCAAAGTAATTGGGGCTATTCGCGTTTCCTGTCCCAAGGTTCCACTGAGCCGAAGTGTCCACATAACCACTCAGCGTGGTTGAGGACAGTGCCGTCAAAACCGTTGACGGCGCAGGCGCTGCCGCCTGGTCATCCGCATTAGCTGCGGAATTCAAACTGACTATACCGACTGCTGCCAAACCCAATGTCCATTTATTAAACTTCATTTGGTTCCTCCAGTATTAGTTTATTGTTTTTGGTACACGTTTCTTGTACACTACAAACTGGGGTAAAAACGGTTTACCCCCGGCACCAACCCGGTGCATTTGCGGGAATTGATAAGGAAAATCGCAGCCTTTGACAACAAGTTTTTTCAATTTCGTTACATCCGAGGGGCCTATCCAGAAACAAGGCACGTGCCAATCCGGGTGCCACTGTCCCATTTTTGTATTTGATTCAGTTAATAAACGACTCGCCCCCGGGAGTGCTTAGCCTAATACCCGTACTTTTAGGGATACCGCCGAATAATGGAACGAGTGCTGCTGACAACGTAGCGCGAGTATTTAAGTCAACTTCAGCCTGTAAGTCTATGGGCGGGCTGAATAACCAATTAAGCACTCAGAAAACTTATGCCGTCATTTTTATATGTCGCACGGGAAACGGCCTCCGGCCGCGAAATCCGCAGCTCGGTGGAAGCCACCACGGAGCAGGCCGCTATTGCCGCCCTCCTGAACCGCAACCTCCTTGTCGTTTCCATCCAGGAAAAGGTGGGCAAAAAAGGCCGCACCGCCGGCGGCAAGGTTGGCCTCGCCGACCTCGTCATTTTTACACGGCAGCTCGCCACCATGATCGACGCCGGTCTGGCCATGGTTCAATCCTTGCAGGCCCTCGCCGACCAGACCACCAATAAGGTCATGCGCGATGTCATCAAAGACGTCTGTGCCCGGGTCGAAACCGGTGACAACTTTTCCGAGGCGCTCCAAAAACACCCCAAAGCTTTCAGCCGCCTTTACGTCGCCATGGTGTCCGCCGGTGAAAAAGGCGGTTTGCTCGCAGAAATTCTCGCCCGATTGGCCACTTACCTGGAAAATACCGCCCGCCTCCGCAAGAAGGTCAAAGGCGCACTCATGTATCCCACGGTGGTCACCGTCGTCGCCATCGTCATCACCACCTTCCTCCTGGTGAAAGTCGTGCCGGTCTTCGGTGACATTTATAGTGGCTTCGGCGCCAAGCTTCCGACTCCTACGCTCGTTCTGATCAATATCAGTAATTTCGTTAAGGGTTACCTGATCTATTTCATCGTGGCTGCGGGCGGAGCGGTTTACGGCTGGCTCTATTTTATCAAAACTCCGGCCGGACGCGCCTTCTGGGATTCCAAGCGCATCAAACTTCCCGTTTTCGGCGCCATCGCCCACAAAATCTGCCTGGCTCGCTTCACGCGCACCCTGGCTTCTCTTATCCGTAGCGGCGTGCCTATCCTGGAAGTGCTGCAAATCGTCTCCCAGACCGTCGGCAACGTCGTCATGGAAAAGGCCATCAAAGAAGCTTCTTCTGATATCGAGCGCGGCGAAACCATCTCTCAAGCTCTGGGCAAACACTCCGTTTTCCCCAACATGGTCATTCGTATGATCACGGCCGGTGAACAAACCGGCAAAATCGATAACATGCTCGAACGCATCTCCGACTTCCTCGATGAGGAAATCGAAACCGTTCTGGGCGGCCTTACTGCCATGATCGAACCCATCCTGATCGTCTTCCTGGGTGTCGTCATCGGCGGCATGGTCATTTGTATGTTCCTGCCGATTTTCAAACTCAGCGAAATCGTCAGCGGCTCCAAATAATCCGCTTTCCCTGCCAAATTGCAGGATGAGGTTCGCCTCATCCTGCAATTTTTGCTTTCGCAAGGTAGGGACGCTATGCTGCGGCATCCCCGTCCGCGCAGCAGCAAGCGGAATCGGGCACTTCCGAGACGACAATTTTTGCTTCCTTTCGGCCCTTTGATTCCTATTATCCCCCGCTGACCGCTCCGCCCTACGCGGCCCGGTCACTGAACTCGAACCTAAGACGTTATGCCATTGACACATACCCGCGAGCTTTTCGCCAAGGCCTTGAAGGGCAAATATGCCCTCGGCGCTTTCAACGTGAACAACATGGAACTCCTCCAGGCCATCATCGAAGCCTGCGAAGAGGAAAAAGCTCCAGTCATGCTCCAGATTTCCAAAGGCGCACGCCAATACGCCAACCCCATTTACCTCAGGAAACTCATCGAGGCCGCCGTCAGCCTCTCCAACATTCCCATCGCCGTTCATCTCGACCACGGCGATTCCTTCGAGCTCTGCAAGGAATGCATTGATGAAGGCTTCACCAGCGTCATGATCGACGCGAGCCACGAACCCTTCGAGAAAAACGTCGAGATCTGCAAAAAAGTCGTCGACTACGCCCACAAACACGACTGCGTCGTCGAAGGCGAACTCGGCATGCTCGTCGGCGCTCAGCACGATGACGGCGAAGAAGGCGGCGGCTACTCCAAAGGCGGCTGCTACACCCATCCCGACGAAGCTGTCCAATTCGTCAAAGCCTCCGGCGTCGATTCCCTCGCCGTCGCCATCGGCAATTCCCATGGTGCCTACAAATTCAAAGGCGAACAACACCTCGACCTCGACCGCCTCAAAGCCATCAAGAAAGCCCTCATGGACGCTGGCCTCGGCGATTATCCGTTGGTCCTCCACGGCGCATCGAGCGTTCCCAAAGACCTTGCCGAAGAAATTAATCAGCACGGCGGCAAACTCGGCACCGACACCGCCGGCGTTCCCGAAGCCGACATCGAAGTTGCCCGCCGCACCGGCTGCACCAAGGTCAACATCGACACCGACCTGCGCATGGCCATGACCGCCGCCATCCGCAAAGTCCTTTTTGAGAACCCCAAGGAATTCGATCCGCGCAAATACCTCGGCCCCGCCCGCGCCAAAGTCAAAGACCTCGTCCGCCACAAAATCAAAAACGTCCTCTGCTGCGCCGGCCACGCCTTCGACTGATAACACCGTAGGACAGGCATCCTGCCTGTCTCCATCTTTCGAGTTCCAGACCGCATCTTCACGGTTTGATCCGGTTTGATTCACTTTGACCCGGTCGGATTCCGATCCAGGCTCAAATTCCGCGTATGTTCTTGCAAACAGACAATTTCCGTTTGCATCCATGGCTGGATTTGTGTTGAGAACTGGTCGGAAGAACTCGGATCTACTCGTATTAGGTCGGATCAGGTCGGATTTACCCGGACCTCTCTGTCTCATCATTCCGGAAAATTTCTTAGTGAGATTACGGGAACTATCGTAACTTTCGTAAACTGCGGCAACCCGTGACCCACCTTTGGTCCCTTCCGTCCTTTTCGTCCCTTTGCTCCCCAATAAGGAATACGCCGGCATCGACAGCTGACCGCCAACCATCCCGCCGCCTTTCTTCACACTGCATTCTACATTCTGCATCTTCACGGCCCCATTCTCCCAAATCCACATGGACATCCGCTGTCCATGTGAAAATATTTCGAAAATATTTTATTAACGCAACTAGCTGGATTTTAGAAGCTTACACTACAAACCGGTCCAAATTCCGCAATTCCGTACCGAATTTTTCCCAAGACCCTGGAAACCGCACCACCCTTTCGTCCCTTGCGTCTCTTCCGTCCCTTTCTTCTCAAATGCAATGGAGCGCGCCATCCCACTGGCGCGCTCCACGCGTTTCCCCATGCATTTTAGCGTTCCTTGGCGCCATGGCCGTTCGATCGATTGCGCGGCATGATAACGCGCAATCTATCCACCAGGCCCGGATTGTTTCCGGGCTCTGGTGGCGGGTCGGGCCAGGTAAACTCGTAAAACACCGCTATTCATGCTCTTGCCCATAGCTCGTAAGCCCGAAGGGATTTCTTTCAAAAAAACTTTATTTTTTTCCTCGAAGAGCCATAACTCTCCGCTTCCTCATTCCCTTCGAAAAGAATTGGCGCCTGCATCAGCGGTGAGTTTGTCTTTGACGCTTGGGATTTGGAGCTTTAAGTCGGGTTTACTCCCCGTGTGTCAACAGCCAAACCAGATGCCGGATCGAAAGCGTAATCACCACAGCCGCCAGGAGCAGCCCACCGGCAGACACCAACTGGAGCACGCGTCGGCGGGCCTTCTCCTGACGTGGGTCGTACGGGGAATATTGAAAGGACAACAGGGCAGCCAACAATTCATCGGCTGATTCGTAGCGTCGTTCGGCGATGGCTCGGGAGGCCTTGATGACGATTTTGTTGAAGCGCACCAGGTCGCGGTCTTCCGTGGTGTCCGTCAGATTCTCCGGCAGCTCAGGATAATCGTTCCGGTCCCGGCCGGTGCTGATTTCGTAGAGGACCTTGCCCAGAGAATAGACGTCGGCTCGAATCGTGCCGGCCCCTTCCGGCGGGATAAAACCAAGCGTGCCGATTTGGCGGCCGGATTCCGAGATCTTGGACACCAGGCCGATATCAGCCAGCTTGGGAAAGCCGTTCACAAAAATAATGTTCGAAGGTTTGATGTCCCGGTGCAGGAGGTCGTGCCGATGCAGAAAACCGAGCGCCGAAGCGATCGCAGCCCCGAGGCGGACGCATTCTCCAATGGGCAACCGGCCACGCTGTTTCAGGTCATGGGCAAGGGTGCGTGGGACATAACGCTCCGGATCAATCATCTGCCCGGACTTAACATCATCCGCCAGCTCCATGATATAATAGAAATATCCGGTCGCATCACTCCCGCCGACCTGGAGAATATCCACCAGCCCATCGTGCAAACGCGAGACAGGCTCGAACTTATGCACACCGTCAAGCTCGCTCTGGAAGGACTGACGGCGCCGGGAAGATTCCGCCCGGATGATTTTGACGCCGCGAAACGTCCCCAGCGCATTTCTCGCCAGCCAGACAGTGCCGCCACTGCCGCTGCCAATAGGACGAATCAACTCGTGCTCCGGAATTGCAGGCGGAGGCGCGGAGGAAATCGGATCCAGTGTCAAATCTCTTCCCATTGCTTCTTAAGGTTGCGCACTTCCTTTTTGATCATGGCGGCGACGCGATGTTTGGCCAGGTAAACCCGGGCGGCGCTCACTCCCAGAGTGCTCGTGATTCGGCTGACAGGCCATTGGCGGAGAACCTGGAGATCGAAAATCTGATACTGTTCCTCCCGGACCCGCAGTTTGACCCGATCTATCGCAGCCTTCAGGAGATTGTCATGCCATTCCTCCTCCCACCGGTCCGAACTCTGTTCCGGCAACTCGGGGAGAGACTCGACGAATGCCGGATCGCTGGGGTCCGACAGATCAGGCGCAGGATCCACGTGCGTGCGCTTTCTCAACTGATCGGCAATGCGCCAGCGCGTGATGTTGCGCAGCCACCCTTTGAACGAGCCGAGTTTTTGGTCGCGCCGGAATTTGTGGATATGCTTGGCAACCGAGATGACCGTTTCCTGGACCACCTCCTGGGCTTCCACTTCCGTCAGGCCGGATTTTCGCGCCACGGAATAAATTAAACGCCAATAGGTGTCGAAGAAATCCTTCCAGCTTTCATTGTCCTCCCAGTTCTGCAGCCGGCTCAACAGCGTATATCTGGTCGGGATGAATTCCTCGGTCGAAATGGTCGTTTCAGAGCTCATATACAGACCCAACTGAGCGGGCTCCCATGCAAATCGAGCCTATGGTTCCGGGTATGAAAGTCAAGGCGAATGCCGCTTCACGCAACACGCGCCGTAAAAATTTCTGCATCCAAACTCCTTCCCCTGGCGGATATATTCCCGACGCACCCGAAACAATTTGCGCGTGGAGTCGGCAGAAAATCAGATGTTGCGAAGCTCAGGAGACGGCACACCTGAAGATTCGCTGAAAGCAGAAGTGCGCGAAGACGCGCGCCTGCTGGCGGCTATTGCCGACGGCAATCAACACGCGCTCGCGGCTCTCTACCGTCGCCGGGGCGACATGCTTTATTCGCTCCTTATGCGAATGCTCACCAACGAAATGGAAGCGCAGGAAGCAACGCAGGATGCCTTTGTCGCCATCTGGCAACGGGCGCACAAATACGACCCCTGCCGTTCTTCGCCGCTGGCATGGATGGTGATGATCGCCCGCGGCCTGGCACTCGACAGGTTGCGCGCCCGGTCCCGGCGCAGTGCCAATCATACCGCCTACGAACACGAAGTGATGTCTCTTGAATTGGAAATCAATCGCCCCATCCAGGCGGAACGCGATGACCTCGCCGCCGCTTGCGCTTCCGCCTTGAATCGTTTGCCAGAAGACCAGGCGCACGCCGTTCAACTCGCCTTTCTCCGTGGATGGACGCACAAGGAAATTGCCAGCGCAGCCGGCGAACCGCTGGGTACCGTGAAGGCCCGCATCCGCCGTGGCCTGCTCGCGTTGCGCAAAGCATTAAAGGACTACCATGCCTGACCCTCGCTTGCCGGAAGATGACGCCGCGTCGTACGTGCTTGGCGGATTAAGCGCCGAGGACCGCCGCGAATTTGAAACGCGCCTCGCGGAATCCGAGGAGTTGCGCGCCCTCGTTCGAGAACTCGAAGACGCCACTGTAGCCCTCACACTGGCGTCCCCGCCAAAGCGCGCGCCGCAACGGATTTGGACGGGCATTGAGAAAGCCGTAGCTCAGGAATCGAAATCAAGGTCCGCGGCTTTTTGGTTTGGCTGGCTGCGCAACGGATGGGCCGCTGCGTCAATCTGTTTGCTCGGCTGGGTGCTCTATGCCTTTCTCGCACATCGGCCCGCCTCGGATATTACTACATCGAAAACATCGGATGACAGATTGACAGCAGCAATTTCACCGACACCAACGCAGGCCCTTCCAAACCCTTTGTCGTCGCCTTCAAATGCCGCGATGAAGCTGTTGCAGGCCCGGGCACAGGAACTCGCGGAACTGCGCAGGAAGATTGCGCAAATGGAAACGGAAAGGACGCAGCTCTCGCGTTGGCTCGCCCGCCAAAGCGCAGCCCTCAGCGAATCCAATCGCATCAAGTTCTGTCAACTGGTCCCCGCCTCCGTGAACACCGACGGAAGTGCTCCACCGCTTTCGCCCGGCTTGCAGCGCGCCATGTTGATGGCCATCGCGCGCGAACTGGGTTGGTTCGAGTCCAAGCCGGGTGCGCCGGACGACAGCAGGTTTGGCCAAACACCCTTCAGCATTGACGGAATTGATTTCGTGAATTTGCACCCGAACACAAACGGCGTCGCTTACCAAGCGCCGCCTCAACCATCCGCACAATCGACAGCCACTCCCCAGACAACCATTCCCGGTTTCGTGGCCGGCAACAAGCTCGTCCTGGCCGTGGATTCGACTGTCGCGCCGCCGCAGAGCTCCGTGACGTTCACCGTCACCGATGCGAATCAAAATCAAACCGGCGGAACCGTCGTGCTGGGAGACAACCCTACGGTGGTGACAATTCCTCTTACCGCCGAGTTTGCACAAGGCGGCGTTGCACCCGGACCGTTTATACCCACAGGACTCATACCCACGCCAGACGGCTATCTGGCGGTGACCGTCAGTTCTCTAAGCTCATCCGGCATATTCTCCACAAACTGGTTTATTATGCCGGCCAACCCATGACCCATCGATTTCCCACTCGCGTATTCAACAACAATCAAAAAAGGAAAGTATAATGAAACAACCAACCCAATTACTCAGACTCGCGCTGGCCGCAGTCTTGTTCACGCTGGTCACCCCAACTTTGCTCGCGGCGCCACCTCGTACTGGAATTCAGGGACGGGCCGCGCTGTATATCTCTTACGGCCCGCCGACGGTCATCGAAGAGGAACCCGGCGTTTCGTACGCCGTCAGCCCCGGCGACCTGATGATGTCAGTTCCCGCTTCGTTCACCGTTTTGTTCGCTCACTCTGGCCGCAAAGTCGGCCACTTCTCAACCGATGCAGACGGCAACATCAACGTATTGCTGCCACCCGGCCAATATGTGATCGTTCCGGACACATTGACTCTGGGAAATCCGCCCTTCGGGTTTTCCCTTTCGACCGGCTCATTTGAAGTAACCGTCCGCCCGAAGGAATTCACCTACGCCCTGATCCTCTATTATCAGAACGCCCCTTTAACCGTTTTCGCCGCACCAACCCATTGATTTCAATGTGGGAATCGCCGGGGATAACCTCCCCGGTCATCTCCCCCGCGGAATAAATCCCGGCACACCCGTCGTGTCCACTGTGTTGAGTTTTTGACGGGTCTCAATATGGTTGATTGCCTCGACCGCATCTTCCGGAAGGGCGGAGATGTTGAAGTTTTCCTTCGCTCGCGCCGCAGTTCTCGGAGTCGTGATCACAGCAGTACCGCGTTGAACCGCCCACGCCAGCAGCACTTGCGCAGGGGTTTGATTCACTCGCCGGGCAATCTCCGAAACGATAGGGTCTTCAAGCAAGCCCGGTTTCATCCCGTGCCCCAATGGTGCAAAAGCCAGCAACACAATGCCCTTGTCATTGCAAAATTCCAACAATTCAGTCTGTGGATGGTACGGATGTGATTCAACCTGCAGGATGGACGGCTTGATCCTCGCCGATTCAAAAACGCGCACCAGGTCTTCCATGACGCAATCAGACAATCCTATCGCTCGGCACTTGCCTTGATCCACCAGTTGTTCCATGCCCCCCCACGTCTCCACGAGAGTCACGCCTTTGTCGTATATCACATTGCCTTTTTCATCCCGCGGATCCTGGTCATCCCCCGGCTTGAATGCAAACGGGGTATGAATGAGATAAAGATCAATATAATCGAGCCCCAATCTTTTCATGCTCGCCTCACAAGCCGGTTGAACACGCTCCGGCCGATGATTCGAATTCCAAAGTTTCGTCGTGATGAACAACTCCTGGCGTGAGAGATTCTTGGCCGCCATGCCCGCTCGCAATCCCTCCCCCACCTCTCGCTCATTCTGATATCTCTCGGCGCAATCGAAGTGTCGAAATCCAGCCTCCACTGCCACCTGTGTCCCGCTCCTGGTCTCGTTCCGGTCGGGGATCAACGTCCCGCAACCGAGCGCGGGAATCTGCCCGTCCCCATGGTTGAGCGGTATTCTGGCGTGTTGAAGATCGACGGCGTCATTCAATTTCATAATTCACCTTGTTTTAAATTTAAGCTTCGGGCGACTCGCGGGATGCTCCGCACACAGATCACACGAAAAAATTTTACTGCGTCGCACAGTATGGCGCAGGTGAGGTAATTTAAAAATATCAGGTGAACACCTACCTGTGCCAGCTTGTTCGAGCACGCAATACGCTCCGACTATCAATACAACAACCGAAAATATCTCACCGAATTCGTGATCGGTATCAGCACACTGTTCGTACCCGCCGTTGAAGTAATCTGGTTGACCACCGGCGACCAGTTATTGCTCCCATTCAGGCTGAAAGCAGACTGCAGCGTCGCTGTGTTGCTCGGCCAGGACACCACCGCATTGCTTTGATTCAACGCAATGCCCAGCCGCGCCGGTTCTACCGAAATCGCTTCGGATACCGCATATCCCAGGTAACTCGCCGTGATTGTGCACGTCCCGATGCCCGTGATGATCAGTTGATTGTTCGGCCCCACAGTCAGCACGTTCGTATTGCTGGACGATACCGACAGCCACGGACTCACCATCACCGAATGATTCGTGAGGTTTTGAAAATAATCGCTGACGTTGAACGCCTGCACCGAAGAACCATAAGCCTGGTTCGGCGAGAGATTCATCTGGACTCCCAAAAACGCGCCCGGATTCGCCGACGTCATCGTTTGCAGTCCAAATACTCCGCCCGCGATGTTTCCCGCATGCGCGTTGAACATCACCGTCACATTCGTCGCACTCCCAACCAGGTTCGTCGGAATCGGGTAATACATCGTAAAGAACAGCCCCGAGTCATCATTCGTGAGCGCCTGCGTGCCGACAATCGTTCCATTGA
>Ga0070731_10003552_pt1 | contig 13970 bp, 16 predicted proteins | sample Coa_R1_2_FD_66448 | JGI IMG/M metagenome (GOLD analysis project Ga0070731, IMG submission 66448) | Surface soil microbial communities from Centralia Pennsylvania, which are recovering from an underground coalmine fire - Coalmine... | ecosystem: Environmental > Terrestrial > Soil > Unclassified ... | reverse complement strand
ACGCAAGGCGGCGCCGCTTACGGCGTCATCGTTCCCGCGGCAATCGCCAAGGGGCGCGTCGTTGCCGTCGATGTCCGGGAAGCACAGCGCGCTCCCGGCGTGCTGCTGGTACTGACCAAAGACAATGCGCCACCGCAAACCCCATGGGGCCCGGTCGATCTGCCCGACCGCTTTGCCCGTGCCGAGCCCGCGCTCGATTCTGATGCGGTGCGCTATTTCGGCTTCCCCGTCGCATTCGTGGTTGCCGAAACGTTCGAGCAAGCCACGGCCGCCGCCGCGATGGTTCATGTCCGTTACAAAACCTTGCCCGGCCAGTACGACCTGCATGCAGCCGGGCCGACGGCCGAAGACCCAGGCCAAATCAGCGACAGCACGCCGGCCGATAGTTCCGTCGGCGATTTCGAAGCTGCGTTCGCTGCTGCGCCGGTGAAGATCGAGGCGATCTACATCACACCCTATCAGCACCAGGCCCCAATGGAGCCGCACGCAACGATGGCCGCGTGGGACGGCCAAATGCTGACGGTCCATACGTCGGCGCAGCTGACGACAAGCCCGCAGGAAGGCCTCGCCCGGACATTCAACATTCCCAAGGAGAACGTCCGCATCGTCACCCGTTACGTCGGCGGCGGCTTCGGCAGCAAGTTGCCGTTCTATGTCGACGCGACACTCGCGGCCATCGGTTCCCGCGCCCTTCGTCGGCCTGTGAAAGTGGCGCTCACCCGCCCGCAGCTCTTTCATATGACCACCCATCGCACCGCATCCGAGCAGCGCCTGCGGCTCGGCGCTGACCGCGACGGCCGGCTGACCGCCTATGGCCAGGATGCGCTGGTGCAATGCGCGCGCTTCGACAAGTACGTCGAGCCGGTGTGCGGAGCCGCCCGCATGCTCTATGCCGCGCCCAACCGGCTTACCCGGCATCGCCTGGCAAAGCTTGATTTGCCGCGGTCGGATTCCATGCGCGCTCCCGGCGACGCGATCGGCATCTTGGCACTCGAATGCGCGATGGATGAACTGGCCGAAACCCTCGGGCTCGATCCCGTGGAGCTTCGGCTGCGAAACGACACAGTGGTCGATCCCGAGCGGCACATCCCGTTCGCCTCGCGTCATCTTGCCGAAGCGTTGCGCCAAGGCGCCGCTCGCTTTGGTTGGAACAAACGCGTTGCAAAGCCGGCCAGTGTCCGCGACGGGCGCTGGCTCATTGGTGTCGGTGTCGCCTCCGCGATCCGCGGTGATGTGCTTCGGAGCGCGACCGCGCGTGCGCGGCTCGAGCGCGACGGCCGCCTAACCGTGGAACTGGCGATGACCGATATCGGCACCGGCACTTACACGATCCTCACGCAGATTGCCGCCGAAGCGACGGAGCTGCCGGTCGACCGTGTCACGGTCCGCCTTGGCGACACCCGCTTTCCACCCACCGCCGGTTCGGGCGGCTCTTTTGGCGCGGCGACCTCCGGCGCCGCGGTTCTTGCCGCCTGTCGGAAACTCAAGGACGGCCTTACCTCGGGGGTCACGGAAGCCGAAGGATCGGTCACCTCTGCCGAACTCGACAACGCCTACGCGCACGCCGGCTTCGGTGCGCATTTCGCCGAAGCGGCGGTGCATCAGGACACCGGCGAGGTGCGTGTTCGACGCATGCTCGGTGTGTTCGCGGCCGGTCGTATTCTCAATGCGAAGACGGCGCGCTCGCAGATGATCGGCGGCATGACGTGGGGTATCGGATCAGCGCTGATCGAGGAAAACCATGTTGACCCGCGCTACGGGTCGTTCGTCGCCCAGGATCTGGCGAGCTATCACGTCGCGGTGAACGCCGACGTCGGCGCGTTGGACGTCATGTTTCTGGACGAGGCCGATCCGCATGGCAGCCCACTGGGCAGCAAGGGCCTCGGCGAGCTTGGCATCTGCGGCGCGGGCGCAGCCGTCGTCAATGCCATCCACAACGCCACCGGCGCCCGTATCCGCGACATCCCCGCCACGCCGGACAAGCTGCTGGCTACGCTCGAAACGCTGGACGCTTAGCAAGCGAAGGCTTCGTTATGAGCAAATACTTTCCCATTCGCATCGTCCGGCCCGACCAATTCGACCGCGGAACGGCCCAGACGCCGGGCTCCGAGCGTCGTGCCGCCATCGCGGCCGACAATGGTATCGATACCGCGCTTTGGGGCGGAATATTCGTCGTCGAGCCAGGCGCCAAGACCGGCATCCATCATCACGGCGAGCAGGAGACGATTGCCTACGTGCTCGATGGCGATTGCGTGGTCCGTTGGGGAGAGCACGGCGATTTTTCCGCGGCCGCGCACGCCGGCGATTTTATCCATGTTCCGGCATGGTTGCCGCACATGGAAATCAATCCTTCGGAAGATCACCGCTTTGTCTGGGTCGTTGTGCGAAGCACCGCGACGCCGATCGTGATCAATCTCCCCGATGACTATTGGAAGTGAATCCTTGACGCGTCAAACCTCAACCCAACCCACCAGAAGGAGAATTCCGGTGAAAGTCTCTGACCTCAAGACCCGCCAAGCCGCCCCCTTGCTGACCCCGACGGACCTCGGTCCGAATGCGAGGCGCGACGTCGCGGCGGCATTGAATCTCCTGCTTGCGGACGCTTTCGCGCTCTACATCAAAACCAAGAACTTCCACTGGCACATGTCCGGCCCGCACTTTCGCGATTACCATCTGCTGTTGGATGAGCAGGGCGATCAGATCTTTGCGATGACCGATCCACTTGCCGAACGCGTCCGCAAGCTCGGCGGCACGACGTTGCGCTCGATCGGCCAAATCGCGCGGATGCAGCGTGTGTCGGACAACGACGCTGAATATGTCACGGCGCAAGACATGCTGGCAGAGTTGCGCGACGACAATAAACAGCTGGTAGCCGCCATGCGCGAGGCTCACACGGTCTGCGACGAGAACAACGATGTGGCGAGCGCAAGTCTGATCGAAGTGTGGATCGACGAAACCGAGCGGCGCACTTGGTTCCTTTTTGAGGCCACGCGACGCAACAACGAACCAGGTTGAAACCTGACAAGCTAACTGCCGTTTCGCAGAAATCCGTCAGCAAGGATGGGATAAAAATGTCGCCGAAAACTTTCGTGCGGTCAACGATCATGGCGGTGGGAATTCTCGGCGCCGCGCTCGCCGGTGGATGGCCCACGCCAGGGATGACGGAAGAGTCTTATCCCTGGTGCGCTCGGGGGAGCCTCCTACATTGCTATTACATGACGCGCGAGGAATGCGAGCAGACCGTGGATTACCACGGTTTCTGTGTGCATAATCCCGCTGTGTCGCCGCGGGAACAATAAAATCGCGCAACGATCCTGTTCGCGGCATAAGCGGACAAACAAAGGGCAATTTATGCGCCTGCCTCTCATCACACCGACTGAATTCACGTCTGAACAGCGAGAGCTCTACGAGGACATGCGCAAAGGCATTTCCGGCAACTTTAATGCGTTCAAGGCCGTGCGGGAGGACGGCGCCCTGATGGGCCCGTGGAATCCCTGGTTACACGAGCCCGGAATCGGCAAGGCCATTTGGGACCTCACCCTGGCAATGACTACCAACGCGACGTTGCCCGACAACATTCGTCAGATTGTCATCCTCGTTGTGGGCGCACGTTTCGACGCGGCTTATGAGATCTACGCCCACGTCGCGGTTGCGGAGCATGAAGCGATGCGTCCTGCGCGTTTAGCTACGCTGGTTGCCGATCTAAAGCCCAACGACCTGTTGGAGGATGAAAGTGTTGCCTTTGATGTCGCCTATAAGCTTGTTCGCGGGGGAACGTTGCCGGAGGCTCTTTACCGTCTTGCGGTCGGCACCTTTGGTCAGCACGGTACGAATGAGATGATCTATCTTGTAGGCCTCTATTGCTTGGTGTCGACGACACTTAACGGCTTCAACGTGCCAGTTCCGGAACGGGAATAAGATGCTTCGAGAAATTACAGAAATAATGGCGAATAGCCTTCCAGCAATGTGGTTGTGAACCGGCCGCGTTAGCCCGCTCGCGCCGCTATTACGTGGACTCGGATGGCCGACGACCATATGGCCGCCCGGATAAAATCGAATTTAGTTTTCTAAATGGCAATTTAATAGTGCCGGCGAGGCCGCTGTTTATCTTCAGCTCTGACACCTTCCCAATGCTGGAGGAGCACATGTCCGGCGAATCGACTCAGCTGTTACTTTTCTTGGCAATCGTTGGCCTCACGGTGGTGTCGACAATCGATCTTGCCATGCAGCCTGTCAAACAAGAGCAAGACATCGATAAGAAACATTGACGAGTTTGATCGCTGTAATAAGATTGAATGGATGCGGTGATCGATGACCGACACGAGGAACGTTGCGAAACTCGACGTCGATCGTGGCCTCGCGCTCAGCGACGCCGCGCTGGTGCCGGTTGCGTTCCGGGAGCCGTCGCCGCGCGGGACCGTATCGCACCACGTCACCAGGCGCTTAGTCCTGACAGTCGGCATTGCGGTGCTGCTGATCGCCGCCGCGGTCTCATATGGGAGCTATTACTGGGTGATCGGACGTTTCCTGGAGTCGACCGACGATGCCTATGTGCAGGCGGATTCTACGATTATCGCTCCCAAAGTGTCGGGCTACCTAAGCGAGGTGTTGGTCGAAGACAATCAGCCGGTGAAAGCCGGCCAGCCGCTCGCCAAGATCGATGATCGCGACTATGTCGCGTCGCTCGACCAGGCCAAGGCCGACGTGGCAACCGCGCAGGCCGATATTGAAAACGTCACGGCCGAGCTGCACCAGCAGCAGGCCGTCATCGCCCAGGCGCGCGCCACCGTTGCGGTCGACCAGGCTAATCTGACCTACGCGGAGCAGGAGAACGCACGTTTCGGCGGCCTCGCCAAAATCGGGGGCGCCAGCGTGGAGGCGGCGCAGCAGGCGGCATCGAAGCGCGACACCGCGCAAGCCACGCTGACGCGTGACACGGCTGCGGTCACGGCCGCCGAGGAAGAGATCGGCGTGCTGCAGGCGCTGCTCGCCAAGGACAAAGCGACCTTGCAGCATAACGAGGCCGTGCAGGAGCAGGCGCAGCTGAACCTTGGGTATACCAATATCGTTGCGCCGATCGACGGTGTCGTTGGTAACCGCAGCTTGCGGGTTGGCGAATATGTACAGGCTGGCACCCAGCTCATGGCCGTGGTGCCGCTCGCTGCGGTCTATGTGGTCGCGAATTTCGAGGAAACTCAGCTTGCCAACATCCGCAAGGGCGCGCCGGTCAGAATCGTGGTCGATACCTATTCGAAGGCAGCCGTCAAAGGCCGCGTTGACAGCATCGCTCCGGCCAGCGGCGGCGAATTTGCTCTGCTGCCGCCCGACAATGCCACCGGAAATTTCACCAAGATCGTGCAGCGCATCCCGGTAAAGATTGCGATCGATCCGAACGATCCGCTGCGCGGCGATCTCCGGCCCGGTATGTCCGTCACCGCGACCGTCGATACCAAGATGCCGGCACCAGCCGCCCGCCCGTCCGCGGCGCTCCACTGAGAGAGCAAGCATGCATCATGGCCATGTTGGACACAATTGCGAGCCCACGCGCCTCGGCTGATCGGGCCAGCTTCACGACCTGGGCAATGGTGCTCGGCGCGCTGCTCGGCGCGTTCATGGCGGTGCTGAACATCCAGATCACCAATGCTTCGCTGCTCTATATTGAAGGCGGCATCGGGACCGGGGTAGACAACGGCGCCTGGATCTCGACCGCATATCTGATCGGCGAGATCATTGTTATTCCGCTGTGCGACTATCTCAGCCGCGTTTTCTCGTTCCGGCGTTATCTCATCACCAACACTGTTCTGTTCCTGACATTCTCCGTGGCCTGCGCTTTTGCGCACAACCTTGGCCAGATGATCGTTCTGCGCGCGCTGCAAGGGTTCACCGGCGGCGTGCTGATTCCCATGGCTTTCACGCTGGTGCTGACCAAGTTGCCGAAGGCGCAGCAGCCGATCGGCCTGGCGCTGTACGCGCTCACCGCGACTTTCGCGCCCGCGATCGGACCGACCATCGGCGGCTATCTGACCGAGACCTATGGCTGGCAATACATCTTCTTCGTCAATTTGGTTCCCGGTGTAGGCATGGTCGCGATTCTATGGCTGACGCTCGAGCGCGAGCCGATGCGGCTTTCCCTTCTCGAGCATGGCGACTGGTTTGGCATCGGCGCCATGGCCATCGGACTCACGGCCCTGCAGACCGTGCTCGACGAGGGCAACAAGGACGATTGGTTCGACTCGGCATTGATCGTGCGGTTGGCGCTGATCGCTGGTGTCTTTTTGGCGCTGTTTGTTTGGATTGAGCTCAAGTCGGCCGCTCCGGCCGTCAATCTCAGGCTTTTGGGTCGCCGCAATTTCGGCTTCGGTACCCTCACAAACGTCATCGTCGGCTTCGCGCTCTACGGCACCGTCTATATCCTGCCGCAATATCTCGGCCAGGTGTTCGGCTACAACGCCGAGCAGATCGGCTTTGTGTTGGCTTGGACCGGCCTGCCGCAGCTTCTGATTATTCCTTTCGTGCCTTGGCTGATGGCGAGAATAGATGCGCGCCTCCTTGTGATGTGCGGACTTGGCATATTCGCGGTCAGTTGCTTCATGAACGCCTATATGTCGCCCGACTATGCCGGCGATCAATTATGGATTCCGAATATCGTGCGATCGATCGGTCAGGCGGTGGTGCTTACGCCGTTGACCAGCATCGCCATGGTCGGTATCGCCCGGGAGGAGTCCGGAGCCGCATCCGGTGTGTTCAACATGCTGCGCAATCTCGGCGGCGCCTTCGGGACCGCTTTGCTGGCGACCATCGCGACCAAGCGCGAGCAATTCCACTCGAACGTCATTGGTAGCGACGTGACGTTATTTCGGGACAGCGTCCGGGAGCGGCTGAACCAGCTCACGGACTATTTTATGAGCCACGGCGTCAGCGATGCCGCCACAGCGCAGCGCAAGGCCATCGTTGCGCTCGGCAACATCGTGCGCGAGCAAGCCATGATCATGGCCTATTCCGACACCTTCGCGGTGCTCGGCGGATTGCTGCTGCTGGCTGCCGGGTTGCTGCTGTTCACGCGGCGCGGGCAGGCGAGCGGCGCCGTGGCGCACTGAAATTTAGTATTCTGAACAACAATTTAATGGCGGCGACCGGTTGGCTGCTTATCTCCAAGCGTAGCCAAAAGGCTCAATGGAGATGACAAATGCGTAAGATAAAATTCGGGCGGATGACACTGGCGACGCTTTCCCTCGCGGCATGCGTGGGGTTGTTCGGCGCGCTGGCGGCGGGACAGGCCCACGCGCGGGGTGCCGGTGGCCATGCGCTGGGCGCAAGCCGGGGCCGCTTCGCGCAGCCACTGCTGGATGGCGGCCCCTCAATTCAACCGCACTTCAATCCGTCGATTCCATACACCGTGCCTGAAGCGCCCGAGACGCCCGTCTCGCCGGGAAGTCCAGGGTCCGTATTTGGGCCGCGCTGAGCACCGGGATTAATTGAGGTTTGCCCTTGGATCGCTTCGTCGGAATGGCCGTGTTCGCCAAGGTCGTCGAGTCTGCCAGCTTTGCCGCGGCGGCGCGGCATTTCGACATGTCGCCGTCCATGGTGAGCAAACATGTACGGATGCTTGAACAGCGGCTCGGTGTGCGTCTGCTCAATCGCACGACGCGCCGGGTCAGCGCCACCGAGGTTGGCCAGAGCTACTACGAGCGCTGCCTGAGAATCCTGAGCGAAGTAGAAGACGCCGAGCGCGCCGCCGGCGATTTGCAGGCCGCGCCACGCGGCCTGCTCAGGGTGACTGCGTCGGTGTCTTTCGGAACGCATCAACTCGCGCCGGCGATCGCCGATTATCTCGTCGCCTATCCCGACGTCTCGGTCGATCTGATCCTCAAACACAATTTCGTCGATCTGGTCGAAGAGCGCATCGATCTGGCAATCCGCCTCGGCCAGCTTTCGGATTCAAGCCTGATCGCCAAGAAATTATATGCGGTCGAAACGGTGCTGTGCGCATCGCCGGGCTATCTGGCGGCGAACGGCACGCCGCTACAGCCAGACGATCTCGTCGAGCATAATTGCCTCATCTACACCTATGCGGCGGGGCGAGCCTGGACCTTTACGGATCCGCACGGCAAGGCGCAAGTCATTCGCATTTCCGGACATCTATTGGCGAACAGCGGCGACGCCTTGCTGGCGTTTGCCCTCAAGGACACGGGCATCGTTCTCGCTCCGGACTATCTGGTCGCCGATGAACTTGCCGCCGGGCGGCTGATCCGCCTGTTGCCCACATATAAGACGCCGGCAACGCCGGTCTATGCCGTCTACCCGCACAACAACTTTCTGTCGGCAAAAACCCGGACATTCGTCGATTTTCTGACGGCACGTTTCGCGCAATTGCCGCAGATCAAAAGCGATGGTCGCAACGGCGGCCCGAAGGTGCGCACGGCGCCAGACCTTCGTGCGGTCGTCTGACAAAACCCGACATCCGCTTGTCCCAAGCGACCGATGGAAAACGGGGACGGCAAAAGCCCGCCCCCGTTTTCGCCGATGTTTCAGTCTTTAAGAAGCCTTCATTGCACCCGATGCCGTGTGCCGGCGCCGGCGAATCTGGCGTTGCCGTTGTGATGGCCGGCGACCTTGCCGGCATTGTTCGGTCGTGCCGCAGCTTGGCCGCCCTGAGGCGCGGCGGTGCCGCCAGGTTCAAAGGCGTACGGCGTTACGTTGCCGGTGCCATAGCCCTTGCTGAACGCCTGAGCAAACGCCGGCGAGGCAGCGCTCGTCGCCGCCACTAACGCGGCAATGAGGACAATCTTCGATTTATTGATCATGGAAATCTCCTGCTGACGTAGCCGATAACGGCGTGACGCCGCTATCGCTGTTGGCGAGGAGGTAGGCGCGCCGCGGGCAAATATTAATCAGCGAACCGGCGCACAAATTATGAATGAAAGGTGCATAATCGATCGGACAGAGCCGCCGGCTCGAGTCCAGCTCGCGGGCCATCTTCGGCGTGTTGCAATGCGGTGTCGTGTCAAACGAGCATGCGGGGTCTGGCTATTGGTGCGGCAGAAAAGGGCCCTCTAATCGAACTTCAATGATACGGGCCATTTCCGTTTCGCCTTGGCTTGTCGTCATATCCAAAACGGCTGTGACGCGCGCTAATGAGTCCACGCCCTAAATCGCGGGCGTTAGGGGCGCAGGTCAATGGAGAACCATTAGTAGCGCAGGGAGACCTCTAAGCGATCACCGATCGGAAACTCAAGTGATACATAGCCATTTTTCGCATCGCGGACATAGTCGAGGTAAGGCGCAAGATCCTTGGGTTCCACATCCAGGTCATCGGCAATGATCAAAGCGCCGGCAGAGAGCCGGGCCTCAAGGAATTTGAGCATTGGCAAATAAAGCTCTTTCCAGCCATCCAGCAGCACAATCTCTATCTGGCCGCCAAGATCGTCCTTGAGCGTTTCGAATGCATCGCCGACGCGGATCTCAACCAGGTCGTCAAGGCCGGCGGCCTGGAAATTCGCCTTCGCCCGAGCAGCCTTCGCGGCGTTGAATTCGGTCGTAATGAGGCGTCCGCCGCCGCCGTCGCGCAATGCCGCCGCAAGATGGATGCCTGAAATCCCGAATGACGTGCCGAATTCGACGATCGTCTTTGCCCTCCGATTGCGCGCGAGAACATAGAGGAGGCGCCCAACGTCGGGCGTAACCGGCATATAAATATCGCGCATCAGCTCGGCCCGCAGTTGGCCGCTTGCCGGATGGCTAAGCCTACTTTCCGCACCATCAAAACGATCGAACGCAGCCGGATCGTTGCGGGCCGCCTCGGCAAACAGATGATCGAGCAATTTTGAGACTTGAGGGGAACGCAGGGCGGACATCGACGGGTTGCTCCGAAAATTGTCCAGCAAAAGATGCCTTGAGCCTCCCGTGGTGCAGACAGAAGGACAGTTGCGATGGGGTCATCTCATCTTCGGGCGCACTGATTCAACTAAACTTTTGGTAATCAGGACTACTTTGCAATACTTCGCACGCACCGACGGGGTGGTCGACTTTCGCAATGCGGCATTGGGGTCACGATGTCATGGGAACCGATGTTGGCCGGATCAAAAAGCGGCGCGCAAGATTCTACCTAAAATGAACAGGGTCGCATAATACCCATTACGGAATATGGGCGATGGGGGGCGAACTACCTTCTTAACGCCGTCACCGGCAGAGCTCTTCCAGGTTGGAGGACGAATAGGGGCCTGGGCGCGGGCATCGGCGCCAGCGGCCGAAAGGGGACATGTGGCACAGACCTCAAGGAACTTTCGAGAGAAATCGTCGTCGCACCGCCGCTAAAGCGAAGTCACTAATCCACAAAAGCAAAGTTACTGGGCTGTTGCGAACAAACTCAACGCCAGCCGCGTCGCCCGCTATTGTGGGAGCGAGGTTAACGCTCCTTGTGGTGGCGGGATTTGACATCCGTCATGGCAACGACCGGCGTTGTTCCCGATATTAACCAAAATTCCCTCGTATGGGTCCCAGCGATGACGCGCTTTCTCATCGTGCTCGGCCTTGCAATCGTGGTGATCGGGTTGCTGTGGCCCTATCTGGCTCGGATTGGATTGGGGCGGCTGCCCGGCGACCTTGTGTTCCAGCGGGATAATGTCACGTTGTACGTTCCGCTGATGACATGCTTGCTGTTGAGTCTGCTGTTCAGTCTGATCCTTTGGGCCGTGAACCGCTAAAGGCGATTGGGTCAACAACAACTCAGGAGGCGTCAGACTCCGGCACGCAGCAACGCTCCCAGGGCTCCTCTTCATGTTACGAGCCTTTGAATGCCAGCCCTACGCGTTGCGTGACGGCACGTGCCCGTGGCCACGCTACTAAATATTGATACTGATCATGGCCGGGGCGCACGGCGCGATCCAATGTGTTTGATCCTTCGTCATGAATTCGGCTCAGAGAGGAGGGCCATGCAGATCGAGCTTGCCAAGACTGTCGCGGCGCGGCCGGCCACTACCTTCTCGATCCTGGCGAACGTCGTCGACTGGCCGGAAATCATCAGCTCGATCAGGAGCATCGAAGTTTTGACCCCCGGCCCGATCCAAACCGGCACCCGGCTGCGAGAAGATCGGATCATGTTTGGCGCCGAGGTGACCCTGGAGGTGGAAATCGCAACGATCGAGCGCCCGCACCGGCTGCGTCTGCTGGTGGACCATCCCGATCTGCACTACGAGCTCGATCACTTGGTCGACGCGGTATACGGCGGCAGCTGCCGTATGATGCTGATCTTTCGCAGCAGCCCGGCTACGGCGGCGGGACGGGGTCTGCAGCCGCTCATGTCGCCCTTCATGAGTGTGACCTTGCGTGATGAGCTGGAGCAGGACCTATCCGATCTCGCAACTGCCGTCAGCCGGCGCGGTCTGGGCTAAGCGTGCAGCCGGGCCACGGGTGAGCCGCGCCGCTGACCGCGTGCACTTCAGTGCAGTCTGGCGCGCTCCGTCCTCGATTGAATGATCAGCGACTTGTACAGCAGTGCAAACCCCTGCATGGCATGCAGGTAATTTTCCAACCCCGAAGCAAAATTGTGCGCCATCTGAAGCAGCTCCGGATTGTGCTGTTCGAGCTCCGCAATGGCGTCCAGCGTGAAGTTGCCGGGGCCCTTTTCATCTATTTCCCTCACCAACCGCGCGCGCGTCTCTCCGCTCACGCGCGGCAGGGGGGTCAGAACGCTGGTGCCGGGGGGCGCCGGATTGAGAAGACGATAGAACATGCCGAATCCCAGCATCGCCTTCGCCGGGTTCTCGAGATTGGCGCCCCATTTGGCGGCCATGTCCAAAAGCTCGGGATTATGCCGCTCTAGATGCTCGATGATCTCGGCCATGCAGGCGTCGGGCCCGCGCGCATCAAACTCGCGGGCAATCAGTTCGCGCGCCTTCTCGGTGACGCGAGGTAGTAAGCTCATTGGCCGATACTCCTTCCGAGCTTTCTTACAGCGAAGCGCCACGGATCAGCAATGCCACCTGACGCGGCGCAGCGAAACGCAGGTCTGGTAGCGCCACGACCCGTCGTTCTCACTGGAAGCGCAACCGAATCGACCAATATTGATAAACGTCAAGGTCCCCGCGCTTCGACCGTAGTACCAACACAGGGCTATCGACCCAACCGGCCGCCGGTCTTGCCCCAGGCGAGCGAGCTGGAGCAGCTGCGATGCGTTTAGACTCCGACATCAAACGAGACGTGGAGGACGAGTTGCGATTAGATTCGGACATCGATGCGACTGACATTGCAATCGCGGTGAAGCATGGCGTCGTGACCGTTGGCGGGTTCGTCCGCAGCTTTCGCCAGCGACGCAAAGCAGAACAAGACGTCAAGCGCGTGGCCGGTGTCGTCGGTGTGGCCAACAACATCGAAGTGCGCATACCAATTATACACCGCCGGCCGGACCCCGATATTGCCCGGGACGCGGTGGAGGCGATCAAACGTGAGCTGCCGTATTCATGGGACGAGATAAAAATCATCGTCGAGGATGGGTTGATTACCCTCGAAGGCGAAGTCGAGTGGCATTACCAGCGACAGCGGGCAGAAGATGCGGTGCAGTATCTGCGTGGCGTCAGGGGCGTCATCAACTTAATCGAAGTCCGGCCGCGTGTGGCGCCGGTCGAGATCAAGCGCAAGATCGAGGAGGCATTGCGGCGCGCCGCCGAGATCGACGCGAGCCGTATCTCGGTCGAGGCGAACGGTAGCGAGGTCATCCTGCGGGGCACCGTCCGATCATGGGCGGAGCGCGAGCAGGCCGAGCAGACGGCATGGAGCGCGCCAGGTGTGGCCAGGGTGGACAATCGTATCAAGGTCGGCGCCTAGCGGTTCCGTTTCATCGTGAAGTACGGGCCTCTCATCAAGCGCTTTCGGATCGAGAATCCCAAGCGCTTTAACCTCGCCGACCATGACCCGCGCGAGACCGCCGGCTTCGAGAAAGAGGAGGCGGAGAGCATCGCTGTCGCGCACACCCAGCGGATGACCGACCTGCAGCTGCGCCTCTATGCTCAGCACAACTGGGCCCTGCTTATTATTCTGCAGGGCGTCGACGCCGCCGGGAAGGACAGCGCCATCAAGCGCGTCATGGCCGGGCTAAATCCTCAAGGCTGCGTCGTTCATCCGTTCAAGGTTCCCACCGCCGAAGAGCTCGATCACGATTTTTTATGGCGGGCGGTCAAGCGTCTGCCCGCCCGCGGCAACATCGGCATTTTCAACCGTTCTTACTACGAGGAAGTGCTGGTGGTGCGCGTCCACCAGCAGCTGCTGAGGGCGCAGAAGCTGCCGCCCGAACTGATCACGCGGCACATCTGGGCGGAACGGTTTGCCGACATCAATGCCTTCGAGCGGCATCTGCTCCGCAACGGCGTCGTAGTGATCAAGTTTCATCTGCATATCTCGAAAAGCGAGCAGAGGCGGCGGCTGCTCAAACGCTTGAATGACCCGAGCAAGTTCTGGAAGGCTGACATGGCGGATGTCACCGAGCGCAAGCTTTGGTCGCGTCACATGGCCGCTTACGAAGACATGATTCGAAACACCAGCACGGCGCAGGCCCCGTGGTATCTGGTGCCGGCCGATCACAAGTGGTTTGCACGGGCGCTGATGGCGATCGTCATCGTCGACATCCTCGATCGCCTGCATTTAGACTTTCCGAAGCTTGATCGTGCGGGGATGAGACAGCTGCAGCGCATGCGCAAGGCGCTGCAGTCCGGCTGAGTGGATGACGGAAATTAGCCGGGTTCGATCAGGGTAGTATCGATCCTCCTGCGGCAAGCCGGCAGACGCGAACCGCCATGAGCCAGTCCTGCCAAAGCGCCGGATCGGCAGGCGAGCCATCCGCCCATTTCGAGCGCCCGAGGATCGACGCGATGTCCTCGGCAGCTTTGCCTTGACGTTGCCAGACCGTCGCCAGAAAGACCCGCATCGCGTCAAAGCCCTCGATCACCGTAATGGTGTCCGACGGCTTCGGCTCAAGG
>Ga0070731_10003551_pt1 | contig 13972 bp, 13 predicted proteins | sample Coa_R1_2_FD_66448 | JGI IMG/M metagenome (GOLD analysis project Ga0070731, IMG submission 66448) | Surface soil microbial communities from Centralia Pennsylvania, which are recovering from an underground coalmine fire - Coalmine... | ecosystem: Environmental > Terrestrial > Soil > Unclassified ... | reverse complement strand
GGGGGGGCGGAGCTCGACCACCTCGTCGAGGCGATGAACCGCATGCTGGCGGAGGTGCGCCGCGCGGAACGCCTGGGCGTGATGGGGCAGATGGCCGCCGGGGTGGCCCACGAGATCCGGAATCCGCTGTCGTCGATCAAGATGACGGTCCAGATGCTCCGTGAAGGCGCCCGGGACGCCGAAGCCCACGATCTGGTGCTGCGCGAGATCGAGCGACTCGAGCTGCTCGCCGCCGAGCTGATGGGGGCCTCGCAGCCGCTGCGCAAGGAGCCGGTGAACCTGGACAGCGTCGTCGGGGACGTGCTAGAACTCATGCGCCGCCGCCTCGAGCACCTGGGCGTCCGGGTGGAGCGGTCCTTCGCCCCCGTCCCGGAGGTGCCGGTGGACGTGGCCCGATTCAAACGCTGCGTGATGAACCTGGTCCTCAACGGCGCCCAAGCCATGCCCTCCGGCGGTCCGCTCCGCGTGGCGGTGGGACTCCGGGACGGAAAGGTCCGGTTTTCCGTGACCGATGCGGGCCCCGGCGTGCCTCCGGAGGTCGGAACGAAGATCTTCGAGCCCTTTGTCACCACGAAACAGGACGGGGTGGGCCTCGGCTTGGCCCTCACCAAGCAGATCGTCGAGGATCACGGGGGCGCGATCGGGTACGACGCGGGCTCCGGCGGGACCACCTTCTGGATCGAGCTGCCCCGTGGCTAAGGTGCTGGTCGTCGACGACGAGGACTCCATCGTCTGGGTCTTCCGCCGGCTCGTCGAGGGGATGGGACACCAGTTCCTGTCGGCCGCCAGCGGCGAGAAGGGAATCGAGGTGGCGCGGACGGAGCAGCCCGAGCTCGTCTTCATGGACGTGAAGCTGCCGGGCATGGACGGCCTCGCCGCCCTGGACGAAGTCCGTCGGGTCGCCTCCCGCGCGAAATTCATCGTGATGACCGCTCACGGATCTCTCGACACGGCGGTGCGCGCCATGAAGCTTGGGGCCGTCGAGCACTTGGCGAAGCCGGTGGACCTGGACCAGGCGCGGACGCTCATCCAGAACTCCCTGAAAGGCCCGGGCGTGAACCGCGAAGTGGAATCGTTGCGGAAAGCCGGGGGACTCGGCGGCATCGTCGGCCGCTCGCCCCAGGTGCAGGAGGTCTTCAAGCAGATCGCCGCGGTCGCCGGCAGCGAGGCGAGCGTCCTCCTCATCGGAGAGAGCGGCACGGGCAAGGAGCTCCTGGCCCGGGCGGTCCACTACAACAGCGGTCGCGCCGCGGGTCCGTTCGAGGCGATCAACTGCGCCTCGATTCCGGAGACGCTTCTCGAAAGCGAGCTCTTCGGGCATGAACGAGGCGCCTTCACCGGGGCCGTCCGCCAGAAGCCGGGCAAATTCGAGGTGGCCGGAGGCGGCACCGTTTTCCTCGATGAGGTGGGCGAACTCTCCCCTTCCGCCCAGGTGAAACTGCTCCGTTTCCTCGAGGAGCGCAAGTTCGAACGGGTCGGCGGAGTGGAATCCGTCGCCGTCGACGTCCGCATCGTTTCCGCCACGAATCAGAACCTCGAGGAGCGGGTCCGCGAGGGGCGGTTCCGGGAAGACCTCTATTTCCGGCTCAACGTGGTGAGGATCGCCGTGCCGCCCCTCCGCGAGCGAAGGGACGACATTCCCGTGCTGGTCGCGCACTTTCTGGACTTGGCGCGTGGCGCGGGAGTGACGTCGGAGGCGCTGGAGCTGCTCAAGAATCACGCCTGGCCGGGAAATGTCCGCGAGCTGCGCAATGCGATCGAGCGCGGAGTCGTCCTCGCTCGCGGGACGCCCATCCGCCCGGAGCATCTCCCGGAGTCCGTGACGTCGCCGCGTCCGATGGGGGAGACCGACGTCGACGCCCGCGTCCGCGAGCTGGTGGAGAGGCTGATCGCGCAGGGCGTTCCGGGCGATCTCTACCGCGCGGTCGAGGCCCGCTGGGAAAAAGCCCTGCTCCGCCGCGTTCTGGAACAGACCGGCTCCAACCAGGTGAAGGCGGCCGAGCTCCTGGGCATCAACCGCATGACGTTGCGGAAGAAGATGGAACTCTACGGCCTCTAAGGCGCCGCGATCCGGATCGCTCCGGGCACGATCTCCAGCTCCGCCGGCAACTGTCCTCCGGGATCGCCGTCCACCTGCAAGGGCACGGTCCGTCCGTCCGACGACGTCAGCGTGATCCGCTTCGCCGCATGGAAGGTGACGTCAGGGGCCTTGCAGCTGCCCCCGAACAGCCAGGCCAGCGCGGCCGACCAGAAGATCTTCGCGACGTCCCATCGGCTTCGCCCTCGCTGGATCATCACCTCGAAGGTCCCCCGGCCGGGCCGGGCGTGGGCGGTGAAGACCAGCGGCCCGCCGTAGCAGGCGACTTGGGAGACGAGGACCCAGGCCACGTCGTCGCCCATCTTCTGCCCGTCGAGCTCCACGGTGATCTTGGGAACGTCATACTTCAGGATGCTTTTCAGGCCCCAATAGAGGTACTGCCACATCCGGATGGGACCGGTTCGTACGGCGTGGAAGAGATGGACGACGTGGGCATCGTAACCGGCGCTGGCGAAAAGAAGGAACCGCCGGCCGCTGGCTCGGTCCACCCCCAGGTCCCAGACGGCCTCGTTCCCCTGCCGGAGCAGCTGGGCCAGCTGGTCGGCCTTCCGCGGAAGCCGCAGCTCCTTCGCCAGGACATTGGCCGTGCCGCTGGGAATCATCGCCAGGGAGGGCGAGCCCCCGGCGCCGTCGATGGGGAGCCCGTTCAGCACCTCGTTGACGGTGCCGTCCCCTCCCGTGGCTGCCACCGCCGAGAAGCCCCGCGACTCCCCGGCCAGGCGCCGGGCATCGCCTCCTTGGGTGGTCTGCTGGAGGTCGACCTCGCATCCCAGGGCCCGGAGGGCCGTCGCCACCTCCTCCGCTCGACGAAGCGCGCCTCCCTTTCCCGACACGGGATTGACGATGATCTTGACGCGATCGCGCACGGAGCCGATTCTACTGGAAGTTCATCGCATGTCGAAGGACTTGCGACGGCGCCCGCCCTCACGCAACGCTCGAAACGCCGGGGCGACGGGATATAATCGACCGCTCCATGGACATCCGGAAGCTGAGCAGGGCGGCCGAATACGTCGAGGCCGAGCGCCTCCAGCAGACCGTCTGGAACTTCCCCGACCGGGAAGTCATCCCCCTCAACGAGATGGTGGTGCTGCAGAAGAACGGGGGCCATGTCTTCGGAGCCTTCGACGGAGACGTCATGACGGCCTTCTGCTTCGGGATGCCCGCCTACCGCGACGGCAAGGCGTACCACTACTCCCGGATGCTGGGCGTTCTCCCGGGCCGGCAGGATTCCGGCATCGGATACGCGATGAAGCTCAAGCAGCGGGACTATGTGCTGGAGCAAGGTCTGGACAAGATCGTTTGGACCTTCGACCCGCTGCAGAGCCGGAACGCGTACCTGAACATCGAAAAGCTCGGATGCATCGTTCAGGAGTACTTGATCAACCTGTATCCGACGTCCGGGAGCCGCTTCAACGAGGGGCTTGAAAGCGACCGCTTCACGACGGAATGGTGGATCGCGTCCCGGCGGGTCAAGGACAGCCTGGCGGGCCGGAAGCGGAGCTATGACCTGGACACCTATTCCCCCGCGATCCAGAGCCGCCTGACGGATGAGGGGTGGCGGGAGCCGGCGCGGATCGCCCTCCCTGGCCGCAAGAAGCGGATTTCCATTGAGATCCCCGACGACATCGACGCTCTGAAGGAGGACGATCTCCGTCTGGCTCAGCGCTGGCGGGAGGCGACCCGCCGGTCGTTCGTCGCCGCCTTCAAGAAGGGATACGTGGTCCACGGATTTGCGGGTCTTCCGGAAGTCGGACGGCGGCGCAGTTTCTACCTGCTCGAGAAGGGATACCGCGTTCGATGAAGATCGAGAGGATCGAACTCTTTCACCTCCGGATCCCGCTGGTCCGCCCGTTCGTGACGAGCGTGGCGCGGTACACCGACCGCGAAATGCTGATCGTCCGGGCGGAATCCGGGGGCGTGAGCGGGTGGGGCGAGGTCCCGACCCCCGCTGCTCCGCTCTACAGCCCCGAAACCTCCCAGACGGCTTGGCACATCATCCGGGACTTTCTGGGACCCAAGCTGAAGGATCGGGAATTCTCCGGCCCCGGCCCCATCTCCGACCTGTTCTCGTTCGTCCGCGGCCACCCCATGGCCAAGGCAGGCATCGAAATGGCCATCCTGGATCTCTTCGCCCGGGTCCAGAAGAAGCCGGTGCATCAGATCCTCGGAGGGGAGCGGAAGGAAATTTCCACGGGCGTGAGTCTCGGCATCGAGGAGTCGGTCCCCGTCCTCCTGGCCCGCATCGAGGAGGCCGCCGCGAAGGGCTACCAGCGGATCAAGCTGAAGATCAAGCCGCGCTGGGACGTCGAGGTCGTCGCCGAGGTCCGGCGCCATTTCCCCACGATCCCCTTGATGGTCGACGCGAACTCGGCGTATACCCTCCATGACATCGAGCACCTCAAGCGCCTTGACGACTTCAACTTGATGATGATCGAACAGCCGCTGGACTACGACGACTACGTCGACCATGCGAAGCTTCAGGCGCAGATCCGGACCCCCGTGTGTCTCGACGAGTCGATCCGGTCCTATGAGGACGCCCGGCGGGCCCTTGAGCTGGGTTCCTGCCGCATCATCAACATCAAGCAGGCCCGGGTCGGCGGCCCCTACGCCGCGAAGATGATCCACAATCTCGCCCGGGCCCGGCACGCCCCGGTGTGGTGCGGGGGTCTCCTGGAAACGGGAGTGGGCCGCGCCCACAACATCGCCCTGGCGTCGCTCCCGAACTTCACGCTGCCCGGGGACATCTCGGCCAGCGAACGGTATTACGCGGAGGACATCGTCGAGCCGCCCGTGACGGTGACGCCGCACGGGACCATCGTGGTCCCGGATGGACCGGGCATCGGCTATAATGTCGTCGACCGTCGTTTGTCCCTCTACTGCATGCGGAAAGAATATGTCCTGTCCTAAGTGCAACTCCGCCCTGCCCGACGGGAGCGCCTTCTGCAACCGCTGCGGCGCCGCGGTCGCCCCCGGGATCGCCCCACCGTCACCGCTGCAGCCTTCTCCCGCATCGCAGGAGCCGGAACACGAGCTGTGGAAGGGCCGCTTCTCGGGAAAGTCCCAGGGCCACTGGTGGTTCCTCTGGTTCCTCGAGATGCCGGCGCTCGTCTACGGTTGGTTCCGCCTCCCGCCGGATCTCCGGCAGGGTCCCTACGCGCGCTGGGCCTTTGTCGCCGCCGCGGTCGCTCCGGTGGTGCTGATCTTCTGGAAGCTCCTCGTTGAAAAGCTCTCCACGCGGTACCGGCTGACGAACTACCGGCTCTTCAAGGAATCCGGCTTCCTTTCGCGGGAGATCATCGAGATCGAACTCTTCCGGGTGGACGACGTCTCCGTTCGGCAGAACCTCCTCCAGAGGATCTTCAACGTCGGCGTCATCACGGTGATCGCTCCCCACGATCAGATCGAGCCCCGCTTGGAACTCGTCGGCGTCGAGAATCCGATCGAGGTCAAGGAGATGATCCGAACGAACGTCCGCCACCGTCGCCAGGGCTCGCTCAACGTGGAGAACCTGTAGTGCCCGCTCCGAGGAACCGGACGCTCGTCCTCACCGAAGCCGACCGCCGCAGTCCCGTCCCCGAGCTCCCCCCGGAACCGACTCCGGATCACGTCTATTGCGGGGACGCGGTCACCGGGCTCCGGCTTTGTCCGGCGGCCGACCTGGTCTTCGCCGATCCCCCCTATGACGAGAAGCCCGAGTGGCATGCCGCCTGGATCACCGAATGCGCCCGGGTGCTGAAGCCGGGCGGATCGATTTACGTCTGCTGCGACTGGACGTTTTCAGGTGCGATCCAATCCCACCTGGAGCGGCACTTCAAGGTCCGGAACCGGATCACTTGGCGGCGGGAAAAGGGCCGCGGGGCGAAGCGGAACTGGAAGCAGAACATGGAGGACGTCTGGTTCGCGACCAAGGGCGACCAGTACACCTTCACCCTCGTGAAGTGGAGAAAGCCGGTGATCGCCCCCTATCGGGTGAACGGGAAACCCAAGGATTGGGTCGAGGAGAACGGCGAACGCTACCGGATGACCCACCCGTCCAACATCTGGACGGATCTCTGCGTGCCCTTCTGGTCGATGCCAGAAAACACCCCGCATCCCTTCCAGAAACCGGAGAAGCTCGTCCAGCGGGTGATCGAGGCGTCGAGCCGTCCGGGAGATCTCGTCGTGGATCCGTTCCTAGGCTCCGGGACCACGGCGGTGGTCGCCCGCCGGCTGAAGCGACACTTCATCGGCTTCGAGAAGGAGCCCGACCACGTCCGGCTGGCGCTGAAGCGGCTGGCCGAGCGGGCGTAGGGGGCCTTCTCGCCTTCACCCCGACCCGCGCGCAGTGCTTCGAGATCGGACAAACGTCACAGGTCGGGCCGATGGGCTTGCAGACCGCCTTGCCATGGGCGACCAGGGCCTCGTTGATGACCGGCCAAAGCCGCTTGGGGACGAGTTCCACCAATCGGCGCTCCGTCTCTTCCGGGGTGCGGGTCTTCATCCAGCCCATTCGATTGGAAACGCGGTGGACGTGCGTGTCGACCGGGATCGCCTGCTGTCCGAAGGCGTAGACCAGGACGCAGTTGGCGACTTTGCGTCCGACTCCCGGAAACTCCATGAGGCCGTCGATCGTCTGGGGGATCTTCCCGCCCCGTCCCTCGACCAGGCGCGCGGTTTCCATCACATAGGAGGCCTTGGTCCGGTAGAACCCGATCGGCTGGAGGATCTTCTCGACCGTGCGGCGGTTCGCCCGGGCGAGCGCTCGGGGCGTCGCGAACCGCTGGAACAGCCGTTCCGTGATGACGTCCGTCATCTCGTCGCGGGACCGGGCGGAAAGGATCGTCCCAATCAGCGTGCGGAAGGGAGACACCTTCCGCTCGTTCCAGCTTCCGAGCATCGTGAGGGGGTAGCGGCCCGACAGGTCGTGGAGGACTCGGGAGATTGGCGCGGCCACGTCACCCTTTCAGGTCATGTCCGGTAAGAATGCGGAACGCTTCGAGATATTTGTCGCTCGTTTTCCGGACGATCCCGTCGGGAAGCACGGGGCCGGGAGGCTTCTTGTCGAAGTGGATCGACTCCAGGTAGTCCCGGACGAACTGCTTGTCGAAGGACGGCGGCGAGATGCCGACCTGATAGCCGCTCCGCGGCCAGTACCGCGACGAGTCGGGGGTGAGCACCTCGTCGATCAGGGTGATGCGGTCGTCGACGATCCCGAACTCGAACTTGGTGTCGGCGAGAATGACGCCTTTCGTCTCGGCGTACGCGGACGCCTTTCCGTAGATCGCGAGCGTCAGATCGTGGAGCTGGACCGCCGTTTTCTTTCCGACGGTTCTCGCGACCTCGTCGAAGCCGATGTTCTCGTCGTGTCCCGACTGCGCCTTGGTTGCCGGCGTGAAGATGGGGCGTTCGAGTTTGGAGGCCTGCTGGAGTCCCGGCGGAAGCTTGATGCCGCAGACCGCGCCGCCGGACTGGTAGTCCTTCCAACCGCTGCCGATCAGATAGCCGCGCGCGACGCATTCGACGGGAAACGGCTTCGCTTTCTTCACCAGCATCGCTCGGTCGCGGAGAATCTTCGCGTGCTTCCGCACCGGGGCGGGCATCTTGTCGACGTCGCAGGTGATCATGTGATGCGGGACGCCGAGGAAGTCGAACCAGAACTCCGAGATGCGGTTGAGGACCTTCCCTTTGTAGGGAATTCCATTGGCCATGACGACGTCGAACGCGCTGAGGCGGTCCGTGGTGACGATGAGGAGCGCGTCGCCGAGGTCGAACATGTCCCGGACCTTCCCGCTGGAGACATGCTTCAGTCCGGGAAGCTCGGCTTTCAGGAGGACGGATTCGGCCATGGGGGGTGTTCCTCTATGTTGCCGCGATCAGCTTGGCGAGCTCGCGCGGATGTCCCGGCACGGCGCCGACGGCGACCTCGTAGCCGGGGCAGGGGAACGGCTCGACGGCCGCGGGCTGGACCGGCTCCTCGCCGCCCGCCTTCAGCGCGAAGGCCGCGGCGGCGGTCGTCACGCGCAGGATCCGTTTCTTCCCGAACAGCGTCCCCGCGGGGACCATGGCGCGGGCATCGGTGGCAGCGATCAGACGCAGCAGCTGGAGCCGGCTCCGCTCGGGAGGCAGTCCCCGCAGGGCTTGGCTGAGATCATTTCGGCGAGCTGCGGCGTCCAGCGCTTCCGCCTGGGCCGCCTTCGCCTCGAGCTGCCCCGGACCCAGATCGGGGACGTTCTCGAACTTTGAAAACAGGATCTTCGAGGCGTACTCCGGGTAGCTGGAAAGGACGGACGTCCGGACGTAGAGGCTCTTCTCCAGGGCGTGGAGCCGACCCGACGGTTCGAGGGCGACCCATCCGTCGGCCACGAACGACGAGCCCTGGACTTCCATGAGCCCCCAGGTCGGAGTCGGATGAATCACTTCCTTGGGATAAACCAGCGCCAAGCCGCGGCCGTTGATCTCGACGGCGGCGGCATGCAGGACGAAGCCCGCCTTGCCGATCAGGCGGCCCAGCGCTTCCATCGCCGTCGCGCGGAGGTCTCCATAGTAGGAGGTGTTGAAGAGGAACACCTCCTGCCGGGCCAGGGACACATAGGAGGCCTCGGGCTCGGCGGGCACGTGGATCATGGCGTGGACGACGAGCGAGGGGTCGCGGGGGACGGCCTGACCCGTCGCCGCCCGCCACTCGCCCTCGGTCCACCAGTTCTCGCGCCAGAAATCCGCAAGATGATGGGAGTTCGAGAAGAGCCGCACGCGCTTGCCAAGGATGACCGCGTCGTGGATGAAGGATTCTCGTCCTTCGATCCCGCGTGCGGCCTGGGTGCGGAGCCTCTCCAGGAGCGGCGCGCTGGCGTCGGGATCCGGGCCCGGCGTCACGCGGGCGCGCAGCCGCGTCATCACGTTCGACTGTCCGATCAGGGTGCCGGCGGTTTCGCTCATAGTCTGTTCACGTGGCAAAGTCCCAGGGCGATCGCGTCCGCCGCGTCCGTCGGCGGGGTCTCTTTTAATCGCAGGGTGGCCACCACCATGCGCTGGACCTGCTCCTTGGAGGCCTGGCCGTTGCCCGTCGCGGCCTTCTTGACCTGGGCGGGGGCATAGTCGAAGACGCGGGCCCGGGACGCGGCGGCGGCCAGCATGCAGACGGCGCGGCCGGCGTTCAGCGTCATCGCGTCCCGAACGTTCTTGCCGACGAAGGGCCGCTCGATCACGACATGCGTCGGGCGATGGCGGCGGAAGAGGCGCTCGATTCCCTTGTGGATGTGCAGCAGGCGCTCGGGCAGATCCTTGCCGCGGACGAAGACGCAGCCGCACTCGGAGAGCGTGGGGGTATGGCCGTTCACTTCAAGCACCGCATAGCCGGTGCGCTTGGTGCCGGGATCGATCGCGAGGATTTTCATCGTCAGGCCGCCTCCAGGGTCAAGCGATGCGCCAGCCGGTCGTGCTCCTGCCAGAGTTCCTCGGGAAGCCGGCGGCCGAATTTCTCGAAGAAGGCCTTCATGTCCGAAAGTTCCTGGGTCCATGCGTCGCGGTCGACCGACAGGAGCCGCTGAAGGGAGGCCTCGGGGAGGTTGAGTCCGGAAAGGTCGATCGAATCCCGCGTCGGCAGATACCCGATCGGGGTACGGACGGCGCCCGCCTTCCCGCGGACCCGTGCGAGGATCCATCGAAGGACGCGGAGATTCTCCCCAAAGCCGGGCCAAAGAAAGGAGCCGTCGGGGCCGGTCTGAAACCAGTTCACGTGGAAGATGCCCGGCGCCTCGTCGCTCTTGGCGCCGACGCGGAGCCAGTGGTTGAAATAGTCGGCCATGTTGTAGCCGCAGAAGGGCAGCATCGCCATCGGATCGCGCCGAACCACGCCGACCTGCCCGGTGGCGGCCGCCGTCGTCTCGGACGCCATCGTGGCGCCGAGGAAGACGCCGTGACGCCAGTCGAACGCCTCGAACACCAGGGGGGCGACCCGGGCCCGGCGGCCCCCGAAGAGAATCGCCGAGATCGGTACTCCCATCGGATCGTCGAAGCGGGAGGAGATCGCCGGGCACTGACGGGCCGACGTGGTGAAGCGGGAGTTCGGATGGGCCGCCTTCGTGGGCCCGCCCGGCTTCCACAGCTTCCCCTGCCAGTCGAGGGCCTCCGCGGGCACCGGCCCATCCATCCCTTCCCACCAGGGCGTGCGGTCAGGCTTCAGCGCGACGTTCGTATAGATGGTGTTCCGGTCGATGGTCGCCATCAGGTTCGGATTCGTTCTGGTGCTCGTGCCCGGGGCGACGGCGAAGAAGCCCGCCTCGGGATTCACCGCGTAGAGCTTCCCGTCCTCTCCGAAATGCATCCAGGCAATGTCGTCGCCGACGGTCCAGACCTTCCATCCCTTCTGGGAGGCGGGGGGGACCAGCATGGCCAGGTTCGTCTTGCCGCAGGCGCTGGGAAAGGCGGCGGCGATATACGTGACCTGCCCCTGGGGATCTTCGAGGCCGAGAATCAGCATGTGCTCGGCGAGCCAGCCCTGCTGCCGCGCGAGCCAGCTCCCGATCCGCAGCGCGAAGCACTTCTTGGGCAGCAGCGCATTCCCGCCGTAGCCGGACCCGATGCTCCAGATCAGGCGCCGTTCGGGGAAGTGGCAGACGAAGCGGCGATCCGGACTGAGGTCCCCCAGCGAATGAAGCCCTTTGACGAAATCATCGGATCCCCCCAGGTGCTCCAGGGCGACCTTTCCCATCCGGGTCATGATCTTCAGATTCGCCGCGACGTAAGCGCTGTCGGTGATTTCGATCCCCATCCGGCTGTACTTCGAGCCAACGGGACCCATCAGGTACGGCACCACGTAGAGCGTCCGCCCTTTCATCGATCCTCGGAACAGGGGCGTCAGCTTGTCGAGGGCCTGGGACGGTGACATCCAATTGTTCGTGGGGCCCGCATCCTCCTTGTCCTCCGTGCAGATGAACGTCAGCTGCTCGGAGCGAGCGACGTCGGACGGATGGCTGCGGTGCAGATAGGAATTCGGATTCCGGACGGGATCCAGCTCGAGAAGGGTTCCGTCATGGAGCATTTCGGCGACGAGGCGGCGATATTCGTCGTCGGATCCGTCGCACCACTGGATCCGATCCGGCTGGGTGAGCCGGGCGCACTCGTCGACCCATTCCGTCACGGAGTTGTGCACCGGAGGTGGGGACACGGAGGGGTTATATCATGCCTTCCCTCGGGGCGGCAACCATTAGCTGGCCATTGGCCGGCCTGGACCTCGGTGCGGCTATACTAGACTAGCGAAGATGCCCGCTGCGCTGGCCCTCTCGATCGACTGCGACGGATGCACCCTCGAGCGTCTCCGCCGGGTCTTCCGGTATTGGACCGGCTCCGGCGAGACGGAGTTCGGCCCCGGCCTGGGACTTCCGGTGGCGTCGTCGATGTTCGCCTACTCCCGGAATCCCTCGGCGCCTCCTCAGGCGGCCTATTTCGACGGCGACCGCGACGGACTGCTCGAGGCGTGGGGCCGGGGCTGGATCGACAGCCTTCATGGGCTGGGGGATTTCAGCGCCGGGCAGCCCTGCACGCGCGACATGGCCAAGCGGGCCTTCGACCTGCTGGCAGCCGACGGGGTGAAGATCCGGGTGTGGACCAATCATGGCGGCCCGGAAAACGTGCAGAACCTGATCCGGCCGGGAACCGTCGGCGACGTTCCGGGGTCGACCTGTTATCTGGCGGATCTGGCGGCCGACTATGGGATTCGCTACCTCTGGCCGAGCGAGCTGACGCCCGTCGTGGGCCAGGACCGCGAGGCGAGCGCGGCCGAATATTATGCGGCGCATGCGGATCGTCCGGGGGGGGCCCGACTCCTGGCGCGGCTTGCCCATGGATGGAGCGAGGGCCTGGTACGGAAGGCGGGGATCGAGCCCTATCCGGGGAACCGGCTGGTCGAGGCTCGCCGGCTCCGGGACGGCCGGGAGATCCTGACGTTTCGACGCTACGGCCGCTGGCGCTTCGACACCCTCTCGCTGCTGCCGGAAATCCTGACGGAGGACGTTCTCGACCGGCTCGTCGCCTCGGGCGGCTCGATGATCGTCTACCTGCACATCGGTCCTTCCGCGGATGAAACGCCGGACCGTCTTCGGGCGGGGATGAAAGCCATGGACCCCGTGGCCCGCCGGGTGCGGGAAGGCGTGCTCCAGGTCCTCAAGACGGTCGATCTGCTGGCGACGTCGTCCGGTCAGCAGTAATTGGGCGGGAGCTCGAGAAGCACGAAGCGGCGCACCAGCTCGGGATCCCGCGCCGTGATCTGTTCCCTGCTGATCGTCAGCAGCTCCGGCAGGACGTCTCCGAAACGGGCATAGGAATCCGAAAACTTATCGGAGACGAAGCGCCGCTTCAGGTGAAGCCGGTCGCCGTCTTCCTGGACGTCGTAGATGGGATTGAGCCGGTCGCCTCGGACGAAGAAGTCGGCGCCGGGATGGACGGCGGCGTCGACTCCGGCGACCAGCGTCAGCACGTCGTCCCGTCCGGCCATCGGATGAGACAGGTCGAGCGTCCGGGTCTTGAAGAAGGCCTCGAGGAGGTCCGCCTCGCGATAGAGGCGCGGCGCCCGCGCGGCGAAGAATCCGAGGTAGGTCGCGGGTTCCAGCGGCTCGGGAGCCCCAGGCTCCCGGAAGAAGGGGTCCGCGAGGTGGGACATCAGCAGCGGACCTCTCGTGATCCGGAGCAGCTCCCGGGCGGCGCGGGCTCGGTCCGCCAGGTACTTGAAGGCGTCGGCGCAGACCGCGGCCTCGAAGGCTCCGTCCCGGAACGGCAGCGTCGCCGATCCGTCGGCGCAGACATACAGGGCCGATGGCGCGACGAAGCGCTTCGCCAGATAGAGGAGGGTGAAGTTGAAGTCGAGTCCCACGACGACCGATCTGGGGATTCGGCGGTGGATCGCCTCCGTGAGGTGGCCCGCCCCACAGCCCAGTTCCAGGATGGGGCCGCGCGCGAGCGGCGTCAGCAGCGCCGCCGAGGAAACATAGGAGAGATCGCTGAAGCGGTAGCGAAAGTAATCGAGATCCGCCGTCCGTCCTAGGGCGGCGGCCAGATCCAAGAAGGTCGCCTCACGGTCGGCAATGGCGGTTCCCAGGGCGCCCGTCCCCCGGAAGAGTCGCCGGAGGAGCTTTCCCGCCAGCCCTTCCGGGGGCGGAAGGAAGCGAGCCAGGGCCTCCTCGACGGTGAAGCGGCGATTTCGGGCCCAGGGAGTGAGAAGGGGGATGTCGGCGACCACGGGCCACGCCGCGCAGCCGCAGCGGAGCTGCGCGCCTTCGTTCTTCAGCGGCCCGGCGCAGTCCGGACACGCCAGGAGCTCCGGCATTCGGGCTACTGTAGCAGCCCCCGAGGGGGCCCGGAAGGAGAATGAGCCCGGCTTCAGCGTCGGCTCGCGACGACCGCAAACGTCGGGCTGGCCCAGCGCAGGAGCGTGGGGCAGACCCGGAAGATCGCCGCGCCCAGAGCCTTAACGGCCCGGAATCGCCCACGAAACGGGCCAAAGTGCGGCGAGCGGAGACGGGGATCGAAGCCGGCCCTCTCGAGCATTTGCCGGACGAGGCCGGGATTCAGCGGATATTCCTCGAATTCCCCGGAAACGGGATGGCAGACCAGGCGCCGGCGCGGGTTTCGGATCGGGGTGCCCTTCCGGTACTCGCCGGCGGCATCAAGGATGGCCCGGCCGTAGAGCCCCCGCGTCTCCCGGGCGCAGTGGTCGAGGGCGTCGGGGGAGAAGTCGGGGAACGCCGCGCGGATCAGGTCGCGCCTCATGGCGAGATAGGACTCGGTATTCCGCTTCTCCGACGGCAAGCGGTCGTAGTTCCCCGACTCGGCCGCCTCCCACTGAACGGTCATCGCCTTTTCATAGCCGGGATAGGTGCTGTTATTGTCCTCGAAGACGTA
>Ga0070731_10003550_pt1 | contig 13978 bp, 13 predicted proteins | sample Coa_R1_2_FD_66448 | JGI IMG/M metagenome (GOLD analysis project Ga0070731, IMG submission 66448) | Surface soil microbial communities from Centralia Pennsylvania, which are recovering from an underground coalmine fire - Coalmine... | ecosystem: Environmental > Terrestrial > Soil > Unclassified ... | reverse complement strand
CCGAAAGAATGCCGGGGACACGTAGTTGAGGAGCGCATCGGTGTCGGCGGCGGGTGCATGCGGCCCTTCGACGTTCAGTCCGTTATCCCACTGCGCCGTGCCGAGCGGCGACAAGATGGACCGGCTGACCGACAGAATGCCGGGCAACGCCTGCAAGCGCGCCTGGATCGCGTCGAACGGCGGCGTCGCGTTCGGCTCGGTGGCGCCCTGCGCCGCCATGCTCGCGACAAGTACGTGCGTGCGATCGAAACCAAGATCGACCGACACCAGGTTCATGAAGCTTCGCAGAAGCAGTCCCGACGTCGCGAGTAGCGCCAGACACAGGGCGATTTGAACCGCGGCAATCCAGCGTCCGGGCCGATACCGGCCGGCGGCAAACGCGGTCGATTGTCCGCCGCCCTTCATCTCCACAGCAGGCGCCGCCCGCGTGGCGCGAATCGCCGGCCACAAGCCGAAGAGTAGACCCGTCGCGACTGCGACAGCCGCGGTGAATCCGAGGATGCGGAGGTCCGGCGAGACGTCCAAATACAACGGCGTCCGCGACGTCGAGATCGCCTTGACGAGGACGGCGCTGCCCCATCTTGCGACGGCCAGTCCGCCCAGGGCGCCGAGTGACGACAACAGCACGCTCTCGGTCAACAACTGGCGCACGAGGCGGCCGCGCGACGCGCCGATCGCCAGCCGCACTGCGAATTCCCTGCGGCGCGCCGACGCGCGCGCGAGCATCAACGCCGCGATGTTGGCGCAGGCGATCAACAGCACGAGACCGGCAATCGACAGCAGGATCCCGAGCGGTTCAGCGTAGCGTCGCCGCAGGCCCGACAGACCGGTTCCGGCCGGCATGCTGACGAGCAGCCGCGTCTTGAACCGCTTCTGCATCTCCGGCTTCCAGTTGAGCGGCACCGTCGCGTCCATGACGCTGCCCGATATCGCCGACAACCGCGCGTTCGCCTGGTCCGCCGCGACACCCGGCTCGAGACGGCCGACGATGTACAGCCACCACCACGAGCGCTGCACGAGCCGCGTCGGCTCTGAATCGAAGCGCGCCGCTGCGCAGATCGGAATCGCGACGTCGAACTTCGATCCCACAGTCATGCCCGTAAACCCCGGCTGCGTGACGCCGACGATCGCAAACTCGCGGCGATCGAGCGTCAGCGACCGGCCGACAACGCCGGGATCGGCGCCAAAGTGATCGCGCCAAAATCCATCACTCAACACGGCGGCTCCGTCGCAACCCGGCCGATCGTCCGCCTCGGTGAGCAGCCGGCCCGCGGCCGGACGCACGCCCAAGGTCGAGAACATCGATCCGCTGGCAAACAGCGCGTCCGCGTACCGCGCCTGCCCGCCCGTCGCCAGATCGAAGCGCTCCTGGCCCCAGGCGAAAACCGACGAAAAGACGTCCTGACGACGCCGGATGTCTTCCCAGAGGACGTTGGTGAACGTTGGATTCGGATCGGCGTCGGACGGCGTGCGCATGCCGACGAGTCGGAGCTGTTCGGGATGTTCGACGGGCAACTGGCGAAGGCGCACGGCGTCGATGATCGAAAAGATCGCCGTGTTGGCACCGATGCCCAGCGCCAGCGACACGAGCGCCGCCGCGGTAACGAGCGGCGTCCGCCGCATCACGCGCAGACCGTAGCGGATGTCCTGCGCGAGCGTGCCGGCCCGGCTCTCCCATCCGGCATCGCGGACGTGCTCTTTCACCGACTCGACGCCGCCCATCTCGACCCGCGCCTCGCGCCTGGCGCGATCAGCCGGCATGCCGGCGCGGATTTTCGCGTCGGCCGCCGCGTCGATGAAACCGCGCAGCTCCTCGTCGAGCTCGTCGTCGGAGCGCCGCCCCGTCAGCAGCGCGCGAATCCCGTGAGCGAATCGCCGCAGCGCGCGCATCGCCGGCTAGCCCGCGTGTTCGGCGTCGAGAATCCGCGCGATGGCGGCAATCTGCCGGCTCCACTCGCGCGTCTCGGCCTTGAGCGCCTTGCGTCCGGCCGCCGTCAGGACGTAGTACTTCGCGCGGCGACCATTGTCGGTGTCGCGCCAGTCGGCGCGGACCAAGCCCGATCGCTCCAATCTCCGGAAAGCCGGAAACAGCGATCCGGGATTGACGCGAAACACCCCCTTGCTGATCTGCTCGATCCGAATCGCGATGCCGTAGCCGTGCAGCGGCTCGAGATCGAGCGTCTTCAAGATCAGCATGTCGAGCGTGCCTTGCACGAGATCCGCCGGACGGTCGGGCATGGCGTCTCCTCTAGACAGTCAAGAGTTGTGACACAGCGATATCTAGATTGTCAAGAGGACGGCACAAGCCGGCGACAGGCGACAGGCGACAGGCGACAGGCGAGCATTAAGCACGCTGCCTGAACGCTCTGCCAGCACCGCCGGGCCGAAGTCTCTACTGATGCCTGTCGCCTGGAGCCTGCCCCCAAGTCTCTACTGATGCCTCTCGCCTGGAGCGCGACCCCAAGTCTCTACTGATGCCTGTCGCCTGGAGCGCGACCCCAAGTCTCTACTGACGCCTGTCGCCTGAAGCCTGATCCATTACTTGACAAAAAATGTCGCCATCCGCCTCGCCGACGTGCCATCAGGCAGCGTGGCTTTCAGATCCAGCAGGTGCGCGCCGGCTCCGAGGCGGGACGTCGGCAGATCGAGACGATAGTCGGCCGAGCCCGCGGTCGAAAACTGGCTCGCGGAAATCGCGCTGGTCCGCTCGACGCCGACCTGATCGTCGGCGCCGACAATCTGTCCGGTGATCGCCACCGGCTGCGGCGAGCCGCGCTGATAGACACGACAATAAATCGACGTCCGCTCGCCCGCGGCGAACTCGCGGACCGTCGTCGGCACGACGGGAATCAGCGACGACGCCATCCAGTCGACGACGGATCGGCCGCTTCCGCGCTCTTCGAACACGAGGCCGGAGAGCGCCAGCTCGGACGAGGACAGGTCCGGCACGTCGAGGTCGGTCGACACCGTTCCGCTCTTGTCCGCCAGCGCGCTGTAGACGTTCAGCCGGAGGGACTGACGCCCTGGCGGCAGATCCATTCGGAACGTCGCCTCATAGCGGCCGTCCGCGGCGATGCCGGGCGTGATCGGGAGCCGCAACGACTGCCGCAACTGATCGATCGGGCGGCCGTCCGGCGTTTCGCTCGTCGCGAAGACCTCGATGTGATCGGTCACGGCCAGTCTCGGCACCACCGTGCGAAGTCCAATCGTGACAGTCAGTGCGGTCAATGACGGACGATCGCCGGCGCCATCCAGCCGCGCGAACGGCGCCACCGTCGCGCGCAGCACCAACTCGCGTCCGGTCGAAATGCCCATGCGAGCGGCCTCGGCGGCGAGCATCGCTTCCGACGAATCCGCCGATGCGTGCGACGCCGCGCTCGGCGCGAAATACCCGCGGCGTGTGAGCGCGGTCGCGCCGGCTCGACGCACCGAGACGGCGATGCGGCGGTACTTGCCGTCGTCGGTGTGATGCGTCGTCCGATAACTGACGAGGTAGTACGACCGATTGGCCTCGAACAGGCGATCGAGCGCGTCGTCAAATGCGGTGGCGTGGGCGATCGCCGCGCCGCCGGTGCTGTCGGCGATGATCGACAGCGAATTGGCGCCGCTGACGCCAGGACCGCCGCGCCCACCCGCTCGCGGCGAACGATCCGCTGGCGGCGCGCCGCCGCCTGCAGGGACGACGCTCACCGATCCGCCACCGCGATCGCCGGTACCGGTGTCGACGCCTGCGGTGGCCGGACCACTCGTACCCGCCGGGCTTTGTGGATTGGCGGACGTCGAGGCATTCGCCGGATCGACGTCGAGAATTCGCGGCCGGGTCAGAGTGATCGGCTCGGGTGGCCGATCGCCGTTCGGATCAAACGTGTCGATGTTGATGTTGGCGCGCTGCGCTTGCCAGAACAAGTCGGTCGCCGCTTGCGACAGCAAACTCGCGCAGCCGGAAGCGGGCCGCACGAACGCGCCGGCGTCGCCGGTGCTGATCAGGATGATCGTCTTGCGCCGCTGCGGGATCTGCGCGAGCGATCGCGTGAGCGTCAGCAGCGCCGGGATCGTCGGATCGGCGCGCTCGCACGGACCCTGGGCGAGCGCCGGCGCCGCCGGCGTCAAACTCATCGCCGGCAGTCCCGCGGATCCCGCCGCCGCGCGGCCGGCCGCATGCGGGCGGTATGCCGCGATGGATGCGCGCAGCCGATCCGGATCGTTCGTGAATGACTCCGTCAAGCCGCGCTCGGTCGAAAACAACGCGGTCTGATCCAGGCCGCTCATCCGATCCACGACGCCGTACGCAATGCCGCGCACGCGACTGAGCAGCGGACCCATCCCTGATAAATGTGCGTCGTCGAACACGACGACGATGACCTGGCCGGCGCCGACGCGTTCGCGCAGCGCGTTGGTCTCGACGTCAGGAGGCACGAGATGCAACCACGCGGCCGAGGCGTGCGAACGATCCGGCAGTGTCACCTCGTCCACGCCGACGATCGACTGGTCGTCGCCGTCTTCCGAAATCCGAAAATCGGCGCGGCCGAGGCCCTGAATCGGTAACCGGTTCTTGTCGATCACCGAGACGTCGAGTTGCACGACGTCGATGCCCGAGCGAAACAGCGGCGGGCTGGACTGCGGCGCAGGCGAGGACGATTGCGACGTCTGAGCCGCCAGCGCGGCGCCCGCGCAACACGCGACGGCAAATGCCAACTGCGCGCGCATTTCCGTCAATGATACGGCACGACTCCGCGTTCAATTCCCGCTTTGGCAACGACAAGCTCGTCGCCGCTTTCGCGCCCTCAGTTTTGTTCGCCGACTAAGATCCTGCCATGCAAGCACTTGCCAGCAGCGCGTTTCCGCCTTCGGTGGGCATCGGGATTGCGTGGATCTCGTCCGGGCGGCCATGTCACAGGATTGCGATCGCGGATTTACCCTCATCGAGCTCTTGATCGTCGTCACGATCATCTCGGTCATTGCAGCCATTGCGTCGCCGGGCCTGCTGCGCGCGCGCATGACTTCCAACGAGTCGTCGGCGATCGCGTCGCTGAAGGTGACGACGTCGGCGGAGCTGGCATATGCGGCGTCGTGCGGCGCCGGCGCCTACGCGCCGAGTTACGGCATTCTGAGCACGCCGCCTGTCGCGGGCAGTGTCGGATTCATCTCGGCGGATCTCGGATCGGCCACGCCGAAGAAGTCGGGTTACAACTTCGCGCTGACCGGCAGCGCAGGCGCGGGCGCAGGTCCCAACGATTGCAACGGCGCGACGACGGTGTCCGCCTACTATGCGACTGCGTCCCCGCTGTCGCCCTCGACCGGCAGCCGATCGTTCGCCGTCAACACCGGCGCGACGATTTGGCAACTGTCTGGCGCCACGCCGCCCACCGAGCCTTTCGGAGCGCCGGCGGCGGCCATCCAATAAAGACGGACCGCGCGCGACCGCAGACCTTCCGGCGATGAAGCCGGACAGCGGCGCTTCGCGCCTGCCTTCGATCGCGGTCCCAGGGCTTCACTAGGCGCGAAGCTTCCCAAAGTACGTCGTGCGCGCGTCACCTACCTCGGCGCGTCCGTCGTCGAGCCGCTCGATAGCCGCAAACGGAATCTCCAGGCGTGCCACGATGAGAACTCGTGTGGTGCTGCTCTTGCAGAGCCCGGTGTCCAAACGGGAGGTACGGTGCGGCCCAAGCAGGGCGAGGGAGTATCAAAGGCCGGTTGGGGGTCGCCGCGCGTCAGCGTCTCGCAGATATACTGCGCGTCTGAGCCCCCGGTGACAGCATCGCAGCCGGCGAACCGGCGACCGAAGAGTCATGCCACGCGTCTGCGCACTGAATTGCGCGATCTGACGGCGCGGCAGGATGCGCAGCGCCAGGAGGCGCAGGCGATTAACGAAGAGCTCCGCGCGATGAACGAGGAACTTCGGACGTCGGCCGACACGCTCGAGCAGAACAAACGAGACCTGGAGTCGCTGAACGTCGAGCTGACGGCGGTCAACGAGCAGCTGCAGGTCAAAGTGGCGGAGCTCGGGCTGACCAACAACCACATCAGCAACCTGATCAACTCGACCGACATCGGCACGATCTTCGTCGATCGATCGCTGCGGGTGAAGTTCGCCACGCCGGAGGCGCGGCGGTTGTTCAACTTGAAGGGCGACCAGATCAGCCGGCCGATCGGCGAGTTGACGCATTCGCTGCGCGACGCGCATTTGCAAAGTCACGTCGCGCGGGTGCTCGACCGCGTCGAGCGCGTCGAGCAGGAAGTCGAGTCCGAAGACGGCCACTGGCATCTGATGCAGGTACTGCCGTACCGCACGACCGACGATCGCATTGAAGGCGCCGTGCTCACCTTCCAGGACATCAGCGCCAGGCGGCAGGCCCAGCAGCAGGTACGGCGCAGCGAAGAGCATCTGCGGCTGCTCATCGACAGCGCCACTGACTACGCGATCTTCACGGTCAACGATGCGGGCGTCATCGATTCATGGAATGCCGGCGCCGAGCGACTGTTCGGATATCGCGCGCACGAGATCGTCGGCTCGGGCATCGATATTCTGTATGCGCCCGACGATCGGGCCGCGCGCGTTCCCGAACGGGAGCTCGATGAGGCGCGCGCCGAGGGACGCGCAGCCGACGAGCGTTATCTAATCCGGCGCGACGGCTCGCCGGTCTACGTGAGCGGCGTGATGAACCGTCTGGGCGACGGCACGATTGGATTCGCGAAGATCGCCCGCGATCTCACGCACGTCCAGGAAACGAGGCTCGCCCTCGAACGAGCCAACGCCGACGCGAACCGCCGCGTGTTCGAGCTGCTGCGCAAGAGCGTCAGCGCGCAGGAGGACGAACGCCGGCGTCTGTCGCGCGATCTGCACGACGGCGTCGGCCAGCAGTTGACGGCGCTGCGCCTCGCCCTCGAGCGCCTCGATCCGTCATCGTCGGCCGTCGCCGCGACCGCGCTCGAGCTGACGGCCGCGATCGGCCGCGAGATCGATTTCATGGCGTGGCAGCTGCGCCCCGCCGTACTCGACGAGCTGGGATTGGCGGCCGCGCTCCCCCGCTTCGTCGGCGCGTGGACCGCCAGCACGGGCGTGCCCGCCGAGTGCCGCGTCGACGGCTACCAGCCCGGCGTGCTCACGAGCGAGGCCGAGGTCGCGCTGTTTCGCATCGTCCAGGAGGCGCTTCATAACGCCGCCAAGCACGCGAGCGCATCCCGCGTCGACGTGGTCCTGACATCGGGTCCCGACGATGTCTCGCTGCTCATCGAAGATGACGGCGTGGGCTTCGATTTGATGGAGGCATCGAACGCCCGGCGCGGCTTCGGACTGGAATCCATGCGGGAGCGCGCACAGCTCATCGGGGCGGCGTTCGACGTCGAGTCGACGCCGGGCCAGGGCACGTCGATTTTTCTCCGGTACCAGCAATCCCATCACACACGGGGAGGCGCACCATGATTCGCGTGCTCTTGGCGGATGACCATGAAATCGTGCGCGCCGGCCTTCGCGCGCTGCTCGCCGGACAAAGCGACATGGAGGTCGTCGGCGAGGCGCCCAACGGCACCGCCACGCTCGAGGCGATCCGAACCCTCGCACCGGATGTCGCCATTGTGGATCTCGCGATGCCGCAGCTGAGCGGACTCGACGTGGCGCGGCGGCTCGCCGGCGACAGTCAGAAGACGGCCGTCGTGATCCTGACGCGGCACGACGACCGCGCCTATGTCGATGCCGTGTTTGCGACCGGTGTACTCGGCTACGTGCTCAAACAGAGTCCGTCGACCGATTTGCTCGACGCCGTCCGCAGCGTGGCCGCGGGACGCCGCTACGCCGATCACTCGCTCGACGAGCGCGATCATTCTTCGCGCGCCGTCCCGCGGCGTCCGACGCCGACGCCGCGCGAGCGCGACGTGCTGCGGCTGACCGCCAAGGGACACAGCAACAAAGAGATTGCGGCGGCGCTCTCGATCAGCGTCAAGACCGTCGAGGTGCACAAAGCGAACGGCATGCGCAAGCTTCACCTGACCGGCCGCGCCGACGTCGTCCGCTACGCTGCCGCGAGCGGATGGCTGACCGAGCTCTGAGTACATCTCTCTTCACGCATTCACCTATTCACGCGCCCATCCATCCGTCCCTCCATTCGTCGCCGCCGGGCATGCGGTTTGCTGCCACCACCCGGCGGAGGCCTCGAATGCACAAGAACGACACGAAATCGAACCCGAACGACCGCGGTAAGGAAAGCCACAGTCAGCAGACGCCGGCGAATCAGCGAAATCAAAGTCAGTCATCCAGCCAGAAAGCCGGCGGCCAGACGAGCGGCAAGCACGCGCAGGGCGGAGGCGGATCCATGAGCGGACAGGGCGCATCCAAGCGCTCGAATCCGGACGAGGAAGAGAACGAGGACATGGAATCCGAGAACGGCTCGAGCACGAAGCGCAATTCGTCGGGCGATCAGGCGACCCATCGCGCGGAAGACCGGCGCGGCGAGAAACGACACACGATGTAGGAAGCGGGTTCCGGGTTCTGGGTTCTGGGTTCGTCGAACCCTGAACGAGGAACCCGGAACCGGGTCCGGCGGCGCTGCAGTATGACTCGGGCCGTACAGATTTTCTGAGACGGCCTCGCGCAAGACTGCGCCAGGGTCATGCGCGCAAGATCTCTGCGACGCCGTTCAGATCGTCGACGCGCTCGCACACCGCTTTGAGTGCGGCGGTGATCGGCACCGCCAGCAGCAGTCCCCACACGCCCCAAATCCAGCCCCAGAACATCAGACTCACGAAGACGGCGAGCGCATTCATCTCGCCGACGCGGCCCATGAGCACCGGCGTGAGGACGTTGCCTTCGATCGCCGCGACTCCAGCGGCGGCGCCGCCGGCCGCCCATGCCGTGCCCATCGTGCCGAATTGAAGGAATCCCGCGATGCCCGCGCTCGCGATGAGGATCAGCGGGCCGACATAGGGAATGGTGAACAGGACGGCCGCGAGCACGGCCCAGACCTCGGGATCCTGCAGGCCGATCCAGCGGAACGCGATCCAGATCATCGCGCCGACCGCGGCGCTGATCCCCAGGCGGGCCCACAAGAAGCGCGCGATCTGCCGGTCGATCTCGTCGAGGATTTGCACCGTCGTTTTTCGCGCGGACATCGACGGTCCGGCCAGGCGTACAAGCTTCCGTTTGTACGTGTCTCCGGCGACCAGCAGGTAGTACACGAGGAATGCGACGGCCGCGATTTGTCCCGCGAGGAAGACGGCCCCGGACGATCCCTGCCACACCCAGTCGCGCCAGCGAAATGCCGGCTCTTCAACTCGCACGGACGCGACGGCAGGACGCGGCGAATCGCCGGCCGGAGCGGCAGCCGCGGTTTCAATCTCGCTGGCGGCGCGCTGGATTTTCTGGACCGTGCCACCGCCGTCGATCGCATTGCGGCGGATGGCTTGCGCGACCTTGTGGGCGGCGACGGGCAGACGATCGGCAAAGGCCACGGCCTGTCCCCGCAACTGATAGGCGGACCCGCCGAGGCTCGCGGCGACCAGCAGCAACACGACGGGCACGGCGATCCCGCGCGGAATGTGCCACGTCTGCAACCGATGAATCGCCGGTTCGAGCGCGTAGCTGATTAGGATCGCCAGGACGATGGGAATGATGACGGTTTGGCCCAACCACAGGGCGGCGATCACCATCAGCAGCGGCACGATCTGAATCGCCGCCAGCGACCGGTCGATCGAGTGCAGCGCCGCGCGCAGCGGCGACGGCGCGCGAGACGGCGAAGACTCGACAGCCGGATTCTCGCTGGCCTGAGCGTCGGTGATCGGCGACGCGGCTGCGGCTGGTTCGTTGTGGACTGGCGGCATGGACGGGCGTCACTCGCGCAGTGCCATTCGATGCAAGAACCAAGCCCGAATCGCAAAAACAGCGGCAAATTCTCACGCGAGGCCGTCAAAGGCGCCGGCTGCGCCCCTTCGCGGGCCCGCGCGTTCAGGAAGATTTGACGCCGCCCAGGCAGACTTCCTGACGCACGACGCGACCGTTCCCCCTGAGCCTCAGCGGCACGCGCCTTGCGCCTTAGTCCGGTGCCCTCCAGCACCCACAGGACTGTTATGACGTTTTTACGTCGGCTCTTGCACGTGTGCGTCGGCTGTCGTCACGAAGATCTGTACCGGGAGCGCCGCACGCTGCACGGCGTGCCGGTACTGCACTGGGTATGCGCGGATTGCGATTACGCCGTGCCGGCAATTCCCCGCACGGCCGATGAGCATCGGCAGATGGTCGACCGCGGCGCGATCCGGCCGATGATCGCTCGTCAGATGCCGCAGTTGGTGGCCGTAGCCGAGCGCCGGTTCGCGTCGCAGCGCCGTCGGGCGCGCGCCTGAGCCGACCCCGCCGTCACGATCTCATCGCCGTCGTCGCGGCGCTTTCGGCGCCGAGGCCGACTCGAGCGCGGACAGCAGCGTCTCGAGATCCCACGAGTCGTCGTAGCGGACGCCGTTGATGAAGAACGTCGGCGTGCCGTTGACGCCGCTTCGGACGCCACTCTGAAAGTCTTCCCGCACGCGCGGCGCATGCGCGTGGGTACTGAGCTCTTGGGAGAACTTCGCCTCGTCGAGGCCGATCGCCTTCGCATATCCGACGAGGTGCCGATCGTCAAGCGCCTGCTGATGCTCGAAGAGCGCGTCGTGCATTTCCCAGAAATGCCCTTGCGCCGCGGCGCCTTCCGCGGCCTCGGCGGCGTGCAGCGCATGCGGATGCGATTCCGACAGCGGAAAATTCCTGAAGACGAATCGCAGCCGCGTCTTCAAACGCCGCTGGATTTCCTTGACGATGGGATACGCGCGCCCGCAGTGCGGACACTCGTAGTCGCCGTACTCCACGAGGGTGACGCCGGCCGTCGCCGGTCCGTCGGCGTGGTCGCGCTCGCCGACCGGCAATGTGAGTGTGGCGGTTTCCTCGTCAGCCATGGTGCTCCGGTTTCAGCGCCTCGAGCGCGCGCAGGATGCCGTCGGCGCCGGGATTGACGCCGACGGGCGATACATAACTCCAGCGGATCACTCCAGCCGCATCGATGACGAAGAGCGCGCGTTCGGATGTGCCGTCGTCGCGGTACACGCCGTAGCGCTTGGCGACGGCGCCCTTCGGCTCGAAATCGGCGAGCAGTGGAAAATGCAGGCGCCGATCGTGCGCGAATGCGATGTGGCACCAGGCGCCGTCAACGGAGATTCCGAGCAACTCGGCGTCGAAGCGGCTGAACTCGTCGAGAATCTCGTTATAGAGCGCCATCTGATCGCCGCAGACGGGACTCCAGTCCGCGGGATAGAACGCGAGGACGACGGGCCGGCCGCGGAAATCGGCGAGCGACACGAGCTGGTCCGGTGTGCTCGGCAGCGAGAAGTCCGGCGCCGGTGTGCCGGGCGGCAGCGCCTGCCCGCTCATCGGCGGCACATCCTCGATGCGTCGGCATCAGGGCGGTGAATACTCATCACACGTCTCCTTCGTGACTGCTCTTCAGCTTGCCACCGGTTCGACAACGTGGCAAGCGCTCAGGCCGCAGTAAATTCGGTATAAACTTCGGACATGGCACAGGGAAAAAAGCACGGAAACTTGAACAGCGCCGCCGTGAGCGTCGGCCGGACACTTGGACACGTCGTCAACCGTCTTGACAAGCTCCATCAACAGCGCGACGCGATCAGCCATCAGATTCATCATCTCGCCAATTCGGCGACTGAGCTGCTCTCGAAAATGCGACACGGCGTGCAGACCGAGCTCGCCCAGGTGCGAGCGGCCGTCGATCAAGGCGAGCGCAAGGTGTACAAGATGAGTGCCGCGGCTCGGCGCAAGATGTCGATCGCCGCCAAGAAACGCGAAGCGCTCAAGCGCGCTGCCGCCGCCAGGGCGGACAAGAAGTCCTAGTGTCCGTGCGGCGTCGCGTCTGTTGACCCACGGCGTGACGAGATCTCAGGGACCGCTTCTTCCTTTTCCGGCGACCCGGCCTCCACTGACACCAGAAACGCCGCGGCCGGCCTTGTCAGCCGCGCGGGGGCGAAACCTGCGCCGGGCCGGTCGCCTGATTCTCGCGCTCGGCCTCGTGGCCGCCGGTACGATTTACATACGCCAGATCGAACATCCTGCAGTCGCCCTGGAAGAACTGCTGCCCGACGCGGCGCGCCAAAACCGCCGGCAAATGGGGATTCTCTATGGCAGCGTCGGAACCATGGCCGTTGATCTGGAAGAAGCCCTGAGCCGCCCCGAGACGCAGATCGCGCTCGCGATCGCCGGCAGCGCGGCCGTGGCTGCCCTCTGTTTTCTGGTTGCCAGGCGGCGGGAAGAACGGGACGACGAGGACTAGAACGGCGGCGGATTTATCCCCGCGCGCTCAGGTAAAACTTTTTGATCGTGGCCGCCGTCTAACCAAAGGACAGGCCACAGAGCCTCTCATCCATCCTCCGGGCAGGGGGCCTCAATACACAGGCTTGAGGCCCCCTACTTTTTTGTTTACAGCAGCTTGCCGGCCATCTCCGCAATCCGCGATCGCATCACCTCGTGCATCGTCAGGTGGGCGAACGACGGCTCGCCCTTGAATCGCTCGACGACCTGGATCACCGGCCGCGCCATCCTTCGAATTTCACCAGTCGTGGACTTTCGAGACGGCCCCCTTCGACACCGACGTCGACGAGGCTGTGGTTCGCCGCGTGATCGCGCAGAAACTCGCCGGCTTGAAGCATCCACGTCTGCTCGTAGGGCTCTGCATACCAGCCCGTGCGCGCGAGAGGCGGAGGCGGCAATCGCCGGACCGGTTGTCCGATCGGAAGCGCGGCAATGTACCCGACAATCCACACGCGATGGCCGGACGAGAGCGTGCCGGCCATTCGAGCGAGCAGCGGCTCCATCGCCCGATCGCTCTCCTGCATCTGCCGCTTCAGCAGATCGTACCGATGCAGGGTGAGGTCGTCGAGCGGTGGAATCGACTGCGCGGACGCAGAACCTCGATAGTATCGATTCAACGTGACGCCGAGATACCACGGATTCGCGATGATGAGATCGTCCCGCATGGCGTCGGTCAGCAAACGCGCGGCGATCGCATCGACATTGGTCAACCGCCCCTCAGCGAGTTCCGTCCACGTCGACGGGATTCCCGCCGCCAGAGTCAAACACGCGCCGGCTGTTGCGGCGTATCGACACGTTGAATGCAGCGGCACGGCCATCGTGATCGACTCGGCCAGTACGGCGACGAGTGCGAGAAGCCCGATGTAATACCACGCCTGCGTCGAGTAGCCCAACCGCAGATAGAAACCAAAGAGCGCGATCGCCGACGTCAGGATCACAACCGACCCATAGATCGCGACGTTGGTTCGTCTCGACATCTCGAGCGACGGACGTGGCAGCGATCGCCTGAACACGGCGCGACCAGCGGCGAGCAGTGCCGCGATGACGATGGCCGCCCAGAGGAGGGATGTGAACGTCCCGGACGACAGCACGACGTCCTCGAGCTCTCGCCAAAGAACGGCGAGTGGGACGTTCATGACGCCCAGGCCGTTCCAATCCGCGCGCCGCGTCATCGGACCCAACACCGGCAAGACAGCAAGCGCGGCCAGAACACCGATCCCGAGCGGCCCAAGCGCTCTGCGCCACACGCCGGATCGCACGGCCACGACCGTGGCGCCACAGATTGCCGCAGCCAGGAAGATGGCGTTCTGAAGCAGGCACAGCACACTCGCGGCCGCCGCGACGGCGGCCAACGCCACTCGCCGCGGCGTCGGAGATTCCACGACGTCGAAGATCGAGACGATCACCACGATCGCCAAGGCCGAGCCGAGGCCCCACGGTCGAACGGTGGCCGACCAGCGCAGGATCTCCGGATTGGCGGCAAGCAGCGCCAGCGTGAGCACCGGCACGCCGCGTCCAAGACGAAGGCCGGCGAACCAGATCGCGCCGACGAGGCTCACCGTCCCGAACGATCCGAACAGACGCAGATCGAAATCGCTGTCGCCGACCAAACGCGTCCAGCCTCGCAGCAGGAGATCC
>Ga0070731_10003549_pt1 | contig 13984 bp, 20 predicted proteins | sample Coa_R1_2_FD_66448 | JGI IMG/M metagenome (GOLD analysis project Ga0070731, IMG submission 66448) | Surface soil microbial communities from Centralia Pennsylvania, which are recovering from an underground coalmine fire - Coalmine... | ecosystem: Environmental > Terrestrial > Soil > Unclassified ... | reverse complement strand
ATACGTGAATGACGATGTGTGGGGTCTCACCGATACCTCCGAACTCGCGGCACTGCGCCAGCGCGGTGCCGGGGTCCGGAGCATCACTCCCGAGTCAGTCGCAGCTGACTCAACACGTCAAGGTCTTACCGTGCTACCCTCGCAGGCCGAGGTGATCGGCGCGGTCGAAGCGGCCACCGCCGACCGCGACGTGGCGGTCTGCGCCGCAGGGAGCCTTCCGGGCGACCTGCACAAGCGGTGGCGGACCCGGGACCCGAAGGGGTACCACGTCGAGTACGGCTACTCCTGCATGGGCTACGAGGTCGCCGGAGGCCTCGGGGTGAAGCTGGCCGCTCCCGAACGTGAGGTGTTCGTGATGGTCGGCGACGGCTCCTACCTCATGATGCACACCGAGCTCGTCACCGCGCTCTGGTCGGCGATGGGAACGGACAGGCGACCATCTCGACCCGCTTGGCCCCATGGCGTTTGCGTGGGCTATCCGAAGTGGCGCGTCAACCCGGCGGTAGGCGACACTTCCCAGATACAAGGTACCGACGTTACGGGGCACCGGTAGTTGGCGCGCAGTCGGGCCGATCCTGAGTTACCCGATGTAGGGGAACACCTGTCGCAGCGAATTTGCGATTCCTTGGGTCACCAGCATTCGATCTGGAACGGAGATCGGAGTGGATGGCTCACCTGGCGAGTGTCCCCCTCGATCGACGAGAGCGTAGAGCGCCCGAAGCGTGTGAAGGGTATTCGAGACCCATGCAGGCACCGGTCCTGGATCTCCCAAGGAACGTGCGTCTTCGACGTCGCTGAGCCAGCCAACGCGCTCGGCGGGTGAGAGCTCGGCTCGAGCAAGGGCGAGCACCATCGCTAACGCGACGCGGTCATCCTCGTGATTGACGAAGAGCGTCCTTCCCGAGAAGAGCACTCGGTCACGGGCGATCCCGAGAAGTCCAGTCAGGTCCTCGCTTCGAAGGGAGGGAGCCTGGGCGGAAGGGTTTCGTGGCGTTGATGGACAGCTGCACCACCGGGGTGTCGGCATCGGGGAAGACGTGCACCAGGACCGACCAGGTGCCGTGGTCGATTCCCCAACTGTCGCCGTCCTGGCCCACCCAGGTCGGCTCGAGCAGGTCGACGACTTTGCGAGCAAGAGCAGGGTCTCCCGGTGCCGGATAGTCGATCGCGAACAGCTGTTCGGGGAACCCGTAGAAGTCGTGGATGGTCCGGGGCTGGGCCAATGGAAGTCACCGCCGTAGCGTTGGTATACCAGTGCGCCGATATGCCCAGGACCCCGGCCGGGCGCCCCACGCTCTCACCTAGCGCGCGCCAGGCGTCGGTGTAGCGATTGTGGTCGAGGGCGTTCATGGGGTTGCTGTGACCCAGAAACGCGGGAGGCATGGTGGGGGCCTCGGTCACTACAAGTCACCCGGCACCCGGGTTCGGCGGTTTGACGTCGCGTCCGTCACCCTCGGCCTCCTTGGCCAAGGCCGATCCTCGCGCCCTTAGCGTCAGCATGGTCCAGCATGCGGACCCGTCAAGTCGTTTGGCCTCAGCAGCCAGCGGTAGCTCCCGTCGCCAACCTCAGGACCGGAGCGCGTCGAGCGCCACGCAAATCATGGTCTGCACACCGGTCTCCAAGGTCGGGTGGAGGACCGGGGCGAACGCCGGACTGTGGTTGGTAGGGATGTCCTCGGCCACCCGGCCCGCTTGCTGGGCAGCGCGGTAGGCGTCGGGGTCGGTCCCGCCGACGTACCAGAAGACGGACGGGACACCCCACTCGGTGCCGAACGAGCCGAAGTCCTCGCTGGCGGACACCGGTGCGGCGAGCTCGGTAACGCGGTCATCCCCGAAGTGCGAGCGCAGGGCACCCGCGACCCGGCGGGCCCAGCCGGCGTCGTTCACCGTAAGCGGGTAGTGCTCGGTGGTGGTGATCTCGGGGGCCTTCGGCGCTCCTGACGCATGCGCCTCAGCATTGACGATGCGCTCGATAGCGTCGAGGGTATGGCGACGCACCCCCTCGTCGAAGGTGCGAACGTCGACCTTGAGTATCGCCAAGTCGGCAATGACGTTGTCCTTATTACCGGCTTGGAGCGCGCCGACAGTGACCACCGCAGCCTGCGACGCTGCGGTCTCCCGCGACACGATGGTCTGCAGTCGCATCACCGTGGCAGCTGCCATGACCACGGGGTCGACGCTCGACTCGGGCATCGACCCATGGGCGCCGCGCCCGAACAGGTGGATTTCAAGGCTGTCGGCGGCCGCTTGGGTAGTACCCGTGCGATACCCGATCTGGCAGGCCGGTGGGGGCATGACGTGCTGACCGAAGATGATCTCCGGCTTCGGGAATCGATCGAAGAGGCGGTCGTCGATCATGGCCTGGGCGCCCTGGGCGGTTTCCTCAGCGGGCTGGAAGACGGCGAGTACGGTGCCGCTCCACGACGTGGTGCTCTGGGCCAGGAGGCCAAGCCAGACGATCCTCGGCGAACCTGGGAATCGAGATCGGTCCTTCGGGGGCTGTCTTCCCGCGTCTACCCGCCTCATTCTCCCCCGTAAAAGCGGTGGACACCCACGCCTGCGCGCCCATGAGCACACTTCTGCCTGACGTCTACTCCGCGGTTTCCTCGGTGCGCGCGAGGGCGCCTCGGCGGCGGGGGGGTCGACCTACAGCCCGAGCTTCGCTGCGGGCGGGTCGCGGAAGAGATTGCCTGTCCGCACGTAGACGCGCACCATATCGAGACTGGCGTGCCTGGTTCCTTCGGCGATCTTCTCGAAGGGAACGCCCGCCCGCGCGAGCGTCGTGGCGAACCCTGACCGCAGGGAGTGCCCCGAGATGTCCGAAGGGTCGAGCCCGATCTTCGCCGCGTATCGCTTGAGAATCTTGGTGAATCCCTCGGTGGTCAGAGCCGCGTCGCCAAGGTGACCGTAGCGGTCGATCGGGCGGAAGGCCGGACCTTCGCAGATCTCTGACACCTCGAGCCATCGCCGCCACGCCTTGACCGGATCGGTCGCACCAGTGCCCTCGGGAATCGCGAGGACCCGTCCCGCGCCTTCCTGGTCGGTTTTCGAACGCCGGATGGTGATCGCCAAACCCTCTGGCACCTCGGCGACGTCCTCGACATTCAACGCGACGAGCTCCGACCTTCGCAGCGCACCGGCGAAGCCGAGCAAGATCATGGCCCGGTCTCGTCGGCCGGTGAGATCGTCTCCCATCGTTGCCACGATCGCCCTGACGTCCTCGACGAGGAGCGGGCGGGCGCGACGCTGCGCGGTTCCGAGCTTGCGACGGATGCCCGAGCGCCCCATCTTCACGAGCGCGTCCTTGCAAGGGTTCGCGAGTCCCGCGGTCTCGTGCGCGGCTCCGATCGCTCGCAACCTGACGTCGATGGTCCCTGCCTTCGCGCCGGCGTCGGCGAGCGCAACGGCGAACATCAGGACCGTCTCGGGAGTCGCCGGCAGGCTCTTTCGCCCGCTCGCTCGGCACCACCGCTCGAAGGTCTGCCAGCCTTGGCGATATGAGCGCACCGTGTTCGGTGCCCGGGCAGCCTTCATGTAATCCGTTGCCATTCTCTCCAGCTCCGTCGAGGCGACGGAGAGCGGTACAAGCGCAGTCACACTAAACCTCCTTTGAACACGCGGAAGCTGAAATGGTGGAGGATGCTGTGCAGGAATGCGGTTTGCGGGTTGCCGTGGAGGTTCGATGCACACTCCACGATGAGACGGAGGAAGTAGTGGGCAGGTCATCATGCGGCGCGCCCTCGTCGTCGTGGTCAAACTTTCTGAGGATCTCTTCGGCGCAACGGAGAACGCGTTCCGCCGTTTCCATGACCAACTCGGCCTTGCCCTCGGCCCAGCCGGCGACGTACGGGAACGTGTAGTCGTCCGTCGCGAGCCCGAGCTCTTCGCATACCAAGTAGGCGACGCTCTCGGCTTCCACCTCGCAGCGGTCCCGGTTGGTGGCGTAATCGATCGCGCTTGCGTGGAGGATCACGTGCGCCAGCTCGTGCACCGCCGTTTTGACCGCGGCCGCACCCTCGAGCCGGTCCGCGACCGTGACCACGTTGCCCAGCATGTCGGTCATTCCGTTCGCCGGCGAGAGCGGCGCCCGGGAGATCGCGTGGCCGCGGGCTTCGATCTGCTTCGACACCGCGTCCCATGCGCCATCGGGCCCGTCACCAGTCAGCAACGCGGGCCGCACCGGCTCGGGGACTTCTACGTCGCCATCGGTCTGGCAAGCCGCGAAGACGTGCTCGACGCGGAAACCTCGCAGGACGAAGCGGTCCTCGTTGGTCTCGTCGTCGTGGACCCGATAGGTGCATGGCGCAAGAATGGCTAGCCCTTTCTCGCCTCTTTTGACGTGACGCCCAAGGGACAACCACGTCCGAAAGCCAGCAACCGGCCCAAGGTCCAACCAACCGCGTTGTGCAGCCTGGAAGTGAAGCAGGAAGACATTGCGAGCGCTGTAGCGATGCAGACGGCTCGCGAAGGCCAGGTATTGCTGCCATTGCTCACCGGTGGCGATTGCTTCGACCGCAGCGACGAGCTGGTCATGCGCTGCGGTCAGCTTCTCGCGGCGCTCTTCTGCTGAGTGCTCGGACGACTGCGCGCCACCGGCCGTCCGCCCGCTCGTTGCCAAGCCGCGGCGTTCTCCGTACGTGCGTCGCTCGAGGGTCTGAGTAACCTGTCCCATTGTCGGACCTCCCTTATAGGTTCCGGCCACGCCCGGGGGTGTTTGCGGCACCGCCCGGGCTTTCTCTTTACTTGGTCACGGTTCGATTGCTTGGATATCGGACCCTGACTTGCGGTTCCTATCCTAATCCAAACTCACCAAAAGTCAAGCGAGAGTAAGGTATTTCGTCGATTTTGAGGGGCGAGTTAGTTCCCAAGCCGGCGCCAGATACCCGCGCTTGACCGCCAAAATCCCGCTACGCGCGACAGCAGCCCTTCGCCCCCCACAGAGGATTCTCCAGGTAGTCGACGCGGCGACCACCACCCGTCGGACCGCCTGCTCGGATCGCCCTCCCCTCCCGTACGCGCGCGCACGCGCACGAGGAGGCACCTTCCAAACCCCACCACAACCGTCCCACGGAGCCATGGGGACCCCGAAAGGAGCAACGTGGACACCCGCACCGACTGGCGCACGTGGCTCGCCGAGAATCCCGGCGCGAAGTCGTCCCATCGCCTCACGGCGTCATGGCTCGCTGACGCTTTCTCCCTTGAGAAGCAGCGGAAGCCGGATCACGACTTCGACGGATGCACGACGGTCGGGGAATCCGATCGCCTCTACAAGCGCCTCATGCGCGACGTCGAGCCTTTCAGCGAGGCGCACGACGTTCTTCAGGAACGGCACCGCCGAGCTCTTCAGCGGATCACGGAGGCGCGGCCGAAGGAGGAAGAGACAGATCCAGAGGGAGACGCGGCGTTTCTGGCCGGCGTCGTCCGCGACTCGGAGCACTGGACGGCTGCCGGAATCGGCGAGGGTGACCTAGCTGCGGTGTTCGAGATGAGCGAGCTGTGCCGGTGGGGGTCCACCTACTCGCCCTCTCGCTTCCGCCAAGCGGTCAAGCTGCTCGTCAATGTCTCGGACCTGACCAAGAGGGGTCCGCGCTGGTACACCTACTCCAGCCCGACGGTTGAGACCATTGACGAGCACGGTGCCCGGGTGTGCACCAACTGTCAGGCAGACATCACCCACAATCGAGCCTCCGCCCTCTACTGCGACAGATGCCGGGACCGCGTTCGGATCCGTCGGCAGTCGGGACCGGAGACGGTTAGCTGCGTAAGGGCACTCCTCGACCGTCAAAGTTACGCGAACATCGTCCCTGGTCACGGACTCGCGAAAGGGCCGATTTTGGGGGGTCCGGTACTCCGGGACCTTTTCGGCGTTTTGGGGGGTTCCAGGGGACTACAGCGCCTCTTTTGGCTCGGTGCCGATTCCCGTTCCCGTGAGAGCCGTGATCCCGGAACTAGGGCGGGGTGCCATGTTGCTTCAGAATACGGCAGTCGCGCTTGACCTCTACCCGGAGTTCTCCACGGTCACGCCACCTGAATACGCGGAGTCGTGCAGCACAAACTTCGCGATTGAATCACTGCTTGAAAGTTGGAATGGGACTTGGACTGTAACCGAGACTCCTGGGTTGATCGTGTCGAGCGAGTCTGTGGCTCCGTGTGTTAGGTACAACAGCGCTCCGGTTGTAGCCGACAGCTGCTTGCCAGCGGGGTCGTAGGCATATTGGTTAGACGCGAAGAATGTTTGTGACACCGACTTATCGTCCGTGACCCTCATGCTTACTAGACACCATTGCGACCCGGCAGGCGCCGTGTCGCTGAGGAATGTGTTTCCAAGGTGAGTCAGCCCGCACTGAAGGCTCTTGACGATGAACGCAAAGTCGCCGTCGAGCGCAACGTTTCCAATATGCGCTACGGGCATGGTCGTCGTCGTCGAGGGTGGCGACGTTGTACTGCTGGATGTGGACGAACTCGATGTCGAGCGGGACGATGTGCTCGATGTGCTCGATGTGCTCGATGTGCTCGATGTGCTCGATGTGCTCGATGTGCTCGAACTCGACGCAGTGGGAGCCTTGCTGCACGCGGCCACAAAGAAACCCATCGTCAGCAAAAGGACGACGCTGCCGACGACCGATCGTCGACGCTTCGCCCTCAAGCCGACTCCCTCCCAGCACGGCCTTCCAACTCGTCGAATCATCAGCGCCCCCTGCCGAGATGCATGATGATAGCCAAACGTTCCGTGCCAGCACCGATTGGACAGCGCAAATTGCCACAGGTGAAGCCGTTGCGAACATATGTTCGACGCGCGACGCGAAGCCGAGGAACGGCAGGTCTGACAGGGGGAGGCCACCGTGCTCATAGTCACAATCGAGCTCCCGCCAGCTCGGGCATCGACGGTCGCGAAGTCCTTTGAGGCTGAGGGATTCACGGACGTCAGGTGGACTCCACCGATGGAGCGCCGAACAGGAGTGGGCGGAGACGTCGTTCGGGTCGCCTACCACCTGGGGACACTGGCGGCAGGTGGGCTCATCGGGCAGGCCGCGGTTCTGGCCGCGAAGCGGGTCATCGCTCGACTGCGGGAGCGTGCGCCCGACATCAAAGCGTCTATCCGCGAGATCAACGTGGCGGAGTCAGAGTCGCAACCTCCCGAGGAGTGACTTTGCAACCATCTCTGCAACCGCACCGCGCGACACGGTCCATCACCCACCGTCACGGTCAGGACGGCAAGAACACCTAATACTGGACCTGAGCAGGTAGAACGTCAGCGACCCAGGCGCCTCTATTCGCCATCCTCAGAGACTCCCCTCTGGAGTTCCGACAGCCGTACGGGGGGCATGAGAGCGTCGACGGCCGGCATCTCGGACGGAAAGGTCCTGGCTTCACCCGAGACCAGGGCACCGGCGGCTAGCTTGCGGAGCAGGTTGACTTCTTGGCGGTCGAGTTCCAGCTTCGCAGCCTTCGCGTTCGCTTCAATGCGGGAGGCGGCTACCTTGCGGAGTTCAGCACGGCGCTTCGGGTCAACGTTCTCCCCTCGTCGGGACCAGCTCACCCATGCGGACGGGGCAAACTCCGCGGGCACTCCCTTAGCTGCAAGCGTCTCCTCGACCTGGCGATTGATCGCCTCGCACGCCTCCCGTGCCACGCGGACCATCTCTTCGACCGCCAGGTCCTTCGGCCCATACTGCCGCGCAAGCTGATGCTCGAAGTCCGCGTACAGGCTGGCGGCACGCTCATCGACCGTGGCGCGTGCCACCGGCGCGTGCCACCTTGAAGCGCCGGCGGACCAGCCGATCCAGCTCGCTCCGTTCGGTCTTCGTCATGCGCTCAACGTTGATGTCCATCAAGCTCCTCCTTCGAGGATGAATGCCGCGACGCGGTCGGCCGCGGCCTGTGCGCTCTCGGCGAACACGGCCCATCGTAGTGACGAACATATGTTCGATGTTGGTGCTCCGGGGTCCCCCTAGTCCGGAGTCCGTTCGCCCGGGGCGAGCGCGGCTGCGACGAGAGATCCAGGACGGCGCCCGCCTTCGCCCCGCGTTCGTCGGTCGTGCGGAGATACGTGGACGCCATGACGGCCGGGGGGTGCTCAGCCACCACCCACATGACGCTTCCTGAGATCGCGGCAGAGTAACGGTCGCCGGGGGGCCTCAGGGCTCTACCTTGATGTGCGGCTCAAGCTCCAACAGCGTTTCCGAAATGTAGGTGGCAAGCCGAGGAAGAGCCTTCAGCGGGTAGAACTCCCCCGCCTTTCTGCTAAACCCAACAGTGAGGGATCCCATGAAGTGAGCGTCCACCTCCATAGGGAGACGCTGAAGTACCCCCCCGTCCGTCACTGCGTGGCTTGTCCCAGAATCCCAGCGCTGCTCCCACCTTCGACCGTTGGGCGCGATGAACAGAGCCCGAGCCGTGTCGCAGCCACTCTTGAGTACCAACATTCGACGATGCTTGTCAAGCGTTGTTGAAGGACTTGAGTATGAAGAGAAGATGATCTGTGACGAGGTCGCCCGTCCGGAAAGCCTCCGCGTAGGGCTGACGGTTCCTGATGATTGCCACCGCTTCGTCGGCCATGTGGCTCGTCCAACCCTTGAAGTCTCTTCGATTCCTCGGTCCTTCGATGTACTCACCCGTAGCATCCTTTCGCCATGGATCTTTCTCGTAGATGGGGAAATAGATACGGTCGTCTTGTTTCGACGGCGGATTTAGGGCGACGGCCATGTGATCCAGTGCGGCTCGCATGTTGAAGAGAGCATCTCCAGCGAGCAATGCCCAGTCTTGATCGACCTCGCCAGTGAACCAGACCCGATACAGCCACGTACCGTCGCCCGCTTCCTCCTTGGTGACGTTGTGTCGCCGTCCAGCCGTGTAGAAGGCTACGGCCGAGTAGAGATCGTCAAGATGATGCTGTGCGCGGTCGAGCTTCGACCACCACGAGCCATCCGGATGCAGTCGTGGATCCAACTTCGCCGTTATCGGGCCAGGTCTGCCAACGCTTTCGGCGAGTGCTTTGTCGCGGTCTCGGGTCGCGTGCTGGTAGCGCAACGCCGTCCTCGAGTCCTTGTGCCCCGCCCGGTGCATCAGTTCAGCGACCGTTGCCCCTGCGGTAGCGGACCACGGGAGACCGGAGTGTCGGAGATCGTGGAGGCGTCGGTCGACTCGTTCCTCGCCATGCCAGGCCGGTGCTGGCGCTACGTGTCTGACCCCGATCCCGGCTGCTATGGGCGGCTGGTGCCGTGCGAGAGACCGCCAGGGCCAGGCCGGGCTACTGAACAACGTCGATGTGGGGGGTGTCGACGAACAGGAATCCGTCGAGTCGCTTCCTGAAGTGCGGACGCTCCTTCGCGGAGCGTGCCTGTTATGTGGTCCCGATAACCGGAGCCGGAGTTCCACGGGCGTAAGCCGCCGCCGACACCGAACTGCAGTGGAAATCCAGCTGCGGAAGAGGGATCTCGATGATCTGTGTGGATGTCGCAGCGGACTGAAGGGCGCTCAGGGTCGTGATGTGCTGCTTCGCCGCTGTCACGCTGGTGAAGAGGACGAGCACAGGCTCCCACACGATGTTGAAGTCGCCACCGGTTGAGGCGATGCCGACGAGGTGGTCATGCCCTAGCACGCCCGCTCCGTAGACTGTGGGCTCAATTGTCATGGCTGCACCCGCAACCAAAAAGCCATGGTCGGGGCAATTGTCCGCCACAGATCCCCCCGTCGTCATGTGCGCGCAATTGAGCGTTGTCGGAGCGATCCCCGAACCGACTGGATAGGTGACAAGGTAGAGCGGGGCGACGTTGCGCGGTGCTGTCCCATGCGGGTGGACGGCGGCATGGTTCGGCGTCGACAGGTACACAAGCGTGCCATTGCCGTCGTTATACGCCGGCTCGATCGTTCCACCACCACCAACGAACTTCATTGTGGTCCGTGTGAACGACGCGCTGCCGTACATCACTTGACCGCTCGGCACGCTGGCCGAGCTGGTCGAGATGCCGAATATCAATGCCGCCGATGCAACCAATGAGATCAGGGCCGCCGCGCGCAACAAGAGACGTAGCATGACTCTTCTCCGCCTTTCCGATTTGCTATTCCTCTGTCAATCTGAGGCGTCGGACAGATTGGTCGCTGCCTGGCGCTCAGCGGTCAAATCATTGCACCGCCGACCCTAAAGCACCACACCGAGATCCCCGGCTGCCTGACCAGCACCTTTCCCTCATAACTCCCCCGTAGCCCGCGAACACGCCTGGGTGGCACGAGGGACCAGGACCCCCTCCTCGAGGGTCGTAGCGGCCCGCATGTCGGCAGCCGAGACCCAGTGCATGTACGTCCGACGTGCTACGTCTGCGGCTGAGTCCGGACACTTTCGCCTGGGACGAGCGCGGCTGCGACCGTTGCCCCGTGAGCAGCACCCGCCAGAGCGAGGCGCTCTGGAGACGTGCGCAGGTAGTGGCGGGCTGCAACGGCAGGCGAGTTTCCCAGCAGCGCGGCAGCCGTGGGGAGGTCGACCCCACTGGCATGGATCTCGGACTCGGCGAACCTCCGGAGCGAGTGGAGGGTGGCTCGAATCCCAACCCGCTTGGCGGCCGCATCGAAGGACTTGGCTAGCATCGAGCCCGTCATCGGCGTTCGGCCGTCGTAGGACAAGATCCACGCCTCGTCGGGTGGCTTCTCGCCGAGCAGGATGCGCTTTGAGTCGTAGTGCGCGGCCAGAACCGCAAGGACCTCGGAACCGGGGTACTCCGTCCGGTGCAGTGGCTTTCCGCGGCTGTCGCGCTTCGCGTACTTGAGTGGTCTCACGACCTCACCACGCCGCCCCGGCGTCCGCTGACGTGCGACCTTTATCGAGCCACGGGTCCAGTCGATGTCGGCCCACTGGAGACCAAGCAGCTCGCCTCGGCGGAGGCCGAGGGCCGCACCAAGCGCCACCGCGATAGCGAGATCCGGTGTATCGTCCTTCATGGCTTGGGCGTAGAGCGCACCTACTTCCTGAAACGTCAGGAGGTTGTCGTCGTCCTCGTCGTGGCCGTTGGTCTTCGGGAGGGTCACCTTCGAGAGCGGGTTCGCCGGCAGCCAGTCCCATCGGACAGCTTGACTGAGCGCTGCCGACAGCGTGATGGCGTCGAGCCGGATGGACGAGGGCTTGAGCCCCTCGTCCGCCAACTGGTGGAAATAGCGGTCCAGGACGTGGGCATTGAGCTTGGCGAGCTTGAGGTCCCCGAGCCGCGGGCGCAATCTCAGCCTGATCCTGGCCTCGTACCCCCGGATGGTGTTAGGAGACCTGTCGCGGGCCTCGAGCAGGGGGAGCCACTCGTCGAACAGGTCACCGACCGTCCTCCCGGCCACCCCGGTACGTGCCTTCGCCGGGCCGACCTTCCCGGCCCGGACGTCCTCGAGCAGCGCCGCCAGCGCCCTCCTCGCGTGGGCTTCCGACCCGTAGAAGGTCCGCTCCACCTGTCGGGGCTTGCCCGTGTCAGGGTCCACACCGAGGTGGACCCTGAGCCGCCAGCGCTTCCGCCCGCGCTCCCCCACGCCCGCCAGCGTCATCGTGCCGGTTCCCCACTTGGAACGGCTCATCTTCCCCCTCCTAGAAACTAGGGAATATCTAGGGAAGAGAGTATAACACCCAGGTCAGGAGCGCTTTGCCGACATCGTGATGAAGTCGCGTGCCCAGGAGGGATCAAAGAACGTGGCGGGCCCTTGGACGGTTGTCGCCACCAGCTTGCTGCCGTTTGTGGGCGTGGCTGGGCCGTTCGGTGTCGCCGGGTCGTAGGTGACGAAGACCGTCCAGTACGGGTTGATGTCGAGCTGCATCCCGCGTACCGCACCCGCGCGGACGAGGAGGTCCGCGAGCTGGATCGGCGCGAGCCCGGGTCCGGTGACGTAGACGAGCGCGCCGTCGGCGGTCTCGCCCAGGCCCGAGCGCCACTGGTTCTCCACCCCCGGCGTCGCCGATGTGCACGCGCTGACGCCGCACGTCGCGCCCCACGAAAGCCAATTCGGGGTCGAGGCCGCCGGAGTGGGCTGGCCTCCCGCCACGAGCGGGACGAGGTTCTGGCGCACGCTCACCACGTCCGGGCTCATCGTCACTGTCGTGCCCCAGCTGCCGACGGTGACCGAGCCGTTGGCATCGATGACGAGCGACGCGGCGCCCACGACGAGGGGGACGATCGTCTTGCCTGTCGTGTAGTAGCCGCCGCCGGCCGCCGCCATCTTGAAGCCGCCGTTGAACGCAGCCACGAGCGAGCTCGCCTGCGCGGGCTCGATCGGCGCCGTGTACGGGTACGGTCCGCCGCCAGGGCTGACCGAACCGGAGTAGAGGCGGGCTGCAAGGAGGCGCGTGTCCATCCACGCGATCCCAGCGCTCTGCGTCCCACCGGGCGGGACGAGCTTCGTCTCGTAGACGGCGGGGATGCCCTCGACGGGACGCCCTGACGGCGCCCAACTCCCCTCGCCCGCCACGAAGGTGGCTGTCGGGAACGGCGCGAGCGGCGTCGGCGCTGCGAGGCTCGGGAGCGTCGTGGTCGTCGGGGCGGGTACGGCCGTGGTCGACGAGGCGACTGGTCCGGAGACCGGAGTGGACGTCGTCCCGCGCGACCGGCCATGGGGCACGCCGGATCGGGCCGGCCCCTGGCCGCTGCACCCCGCGACGACGAGCGACAGGATGCCGCAGCAGACGAGCACCACGGCTGGTGGGGCTCGGTGTCGGCGGTGAGCACTGGGATCGGCGCGACGTGGCGCAGTCCGCGGTGACCCGTCAGGGCCGACGTCGCGAGCATCCAACCCAACCGGTCGAGCCGTGGCAACGGCCGACGCACGATCGCGTGCACGTGGCGAACGTCGGCCCGTGAGAGCGGGGGTGCCCGCGAAACTCGTGGTGGGCCGCCCGGGTCTCGATCCCGGCACCTTGGGATTAAAAGTCCCCTGCTCTTCCCGATGAGCTAGCGGCCCCGACAGCAAGATAACCGCCTGCGCGACCGGCCCTCTGCGGTCCACGTTCCGAGTCCATGGTGACGGTCGGCGCCGGCGCGGCCTCCTGAGCAGGGACTCTGGTTTCGAGCGTCCCTCCGGTAGCGAACGGCAACTCGGGGGAAGATGATCACGGCAGAAAGGAGTGTGACATGTCCATGCCGCTCCCTGAAGAGACCGCACGTCCGGATTTCGCCGTCGTCGTGCGTGGCTACGACCGGGCACAGGTCGATGCCTATTTCGGTCGCGCGCTCGAACGGATCGCGGACGCCGAGAACCGCGCCGCCATCGCGGAGCGCGAGCGGGACCAACTCACCCGGGAGATGGCCGAACTGCGGGCCACCGCCATGTTGCTGGAGGAGCGCGCCGGGCTGCCCGTTCCCCAGTCGATGAGCGAGTTCAGCGACCGGATCGGCCAGCTCATGCAGAACGCGCTCGAAGCGGCGCACGACCTGCAGGCCCAGGCCGAGCGCGAGGCGCACGAACGCAGGACGGCGATCGAAGAGGAGTCGGGACGACGACTCGAGGAGGCGAGGTCGGAAGCGGAGCGGATCGTCCACCGTGCCCGTGAGAGTCAGCGAGCAGTCGAGGACAACATCTCCGACCTCCGCGCCGCGCGGGCCGACGCGCTCGCGCAACTCGCGGTCCTTCACCGGCAGATCGCGGACGTCGTCGCGATGCCCGAACCCGATCTCCACGCGGACGACGAGGTGGGGGCGTGGGACAAGGGTCTCGGCGAGGGGCGCGACGCAGGGCGGCTCGAACCGGAAGCGGTGACGGACGGGGCGGCGGCAGACGGGGATCCCGGGATTCACACGAGCGCGACCTCGACGGAGCACCAAAAGCCTCACGTTGAGGACGTCCAAGAGGACGAGAGCCCAGCATTCGAGACACCGGCTCCGACGAAAGTGCAGGCCGCCGTCGCGCCGACGGGAAAGCAACGCGCGGTCACCCGCGACCGGGACGGTGCTGCAGACGCACCGACCATCGTTCAGCCCGCAGTGGGAAAGCGCCCTACGCGATAGTCCGACCCTGGTCCCGG
>Ga0070731_10003548_pt1 | contig 13989 bp, 7 predicted proteins | sample Coa_R1_2_FD_66448 | JGI IMG/M metagenome (GOLD analysis project Ga0070731, IMG submission 66448) | Surface soil microbial communities from Centralia Pennsylvania, which are recovering from an underground coalmine fire - Coalmine... | ecosystem: Environmental > Terrestrial > Soil > Unclassified ... | reverse complement strand
ACATTCCATGAAGAATCCTTGCGAATATAAACTTGCTGGTTATGTCCGGCAACCCGATGCGCAAAGGATTTAAAAAATAATTCGGGTCTTTCCGCTTCATAAACTTGATCATAAAAAGTTGCACCTCCCGATCCTTTTGACTCTTCCATTCTAGCGTTTCGGCTACGCAAATAGGTAACTCCGGCAGCCCAAACTTCCTGCGATCCGATAGGGGGCAATATTTCTTCTTCTAATAATTTTTTTGCGGACTTGGCAGAAATTAAATGTGCAGTCACTTTTTCGCTCGTTAAAAAACCGTGCAAGTCTTCACGGTTTATTAAATCATCCCAATTTTGATTAACCGAGAAATATTCACAGTCATGCTCCAGTAAAGCAAAACTTTTCAGCTTGTACAATTTCATGTCATGTTATTTATAAATGAAGCGAGCTCTTTATTTCATCAAGATCAATTCCCAATAATTTCTTCGAGATCGTATTTAATGATCGATAATCTCCTTCAAAATGGCAGATCATCTGTCTATGAACAAGCGACTCTCCTTTTCTTAATTCCTTCGCAGGTGATGAAGACTCAATTTCATAAAAGGGTCCCAATTGCGAACCATCCGCCAATGGACCATCATTGTATGAGTTAATTACATCACCCTTAAATGGCTCTTTTTGCATTTCCCATTTGGAATTTACATAGGCAGCCCTTTTATCGATTTCGAAATGAAGAATGCTGAGAATATTTCGTTTAAAATCAAAACTTGCTGCAAATGGCTTGGCGATCGCGGGGGATAAGCCAATCTTACTCCTGTATTTTCCATCACATTTTAAAAAGAGAACACTGTCTTTAATAACAAGCCGGTCTGCAGGAACAACCCCAAAATAATTATCTGTTATATATAGTCGTGAGTTTTTATTTTTCTCAAATGGAATATAAACTCCCGTTTCATTTGACGGTGTCATCATGCTCAGTAACCAGATTGAAGGCAACCCAGTTTCTCTTTTCCAGTCATCGCCGCTATTTTTAATTGCATTGATGCTTTCGTAAGCGACGAATTTTATTGTTTGAGGAATAGTAACCTGCAATTGATTTTCTACAGACGATTTGGAAAGAATATGGACGGAGCGTATGATATTAATATGAAAAGAATTACCGGAATAATTTGTCACTACACCATCTTTTGTAAATGTTGCTCCCGAAGCATTTGAGTCTGATACATTGTATGGCAGGGTATCTATGATCGCTGGCACCTGCCAATGTGCAATATTAAATGAATCCCCTTTTTTAAAATAAAAAGCATTTTGCCCCCCTTCCGGCCCGATCCAAAATCTTTCTTCACCACCGATCGGATTAAACTGAGCTTTCTTTTTTTGCGTAGAGATCAAATCGTAATTGATCCATCCAAAACTATAATCGTTGTCGTTTGCGGCGCTTGTCAATACTCGTCCCTGATATGAAGCGCATAATAATACCTTTGCGCCTGTGTTTGAATCAGCCAGTTCAATTAGTCCCGTTAGATTTTTTTTCAGGAATGCCGCATCATACCCAAAGGTCCCTTTTTGAAACTCCGGTGATTTTTTTTCCGCAATACCTGATGATTCATTTGGACCACATCCGAATAAAATCAAAGTGAGCAATAGAATTACCAGCTGGCATTGTTTGTTCATGAAGTATTTTTTGAGAATTGGCAAATGGTAATGACTGATCAAAAATAAGTAATCGCATACCATTATTCAAAAGATGAATGGGAGGATATACTATTTGTGAAAGTTATGCTGCAGCTTATTTTTCCCAGGAGGAGAAAAGACCAGGGATATTATTTCAAAGCTTCAAAAATTATTTCAACAGGATGTTTTGCTATTCGCCCCGTTCCGTCTTTTACCTGATGCCTGCAGCTTGTTCCCGGTGCAGCTATAATAGTCTCCTTCGATTGGTTGCGCACAGTAGGGAATAAGACCAGTTCACCAATTTTCATCGAAATACCATAATGTTCTTTTTCATAACCAAATGAACCAGCCATTCCACAGCACCCAGATGGTATAACTGATACGGAATAATTTTCTGGTAACGATAACATTTTTATCGTTGGATCAACTGATGATAACGCCTTCTGCTGGCAATGTCCGTGAAGTTTTATTTCCTTTCCTTCGTTGGTGAATTGATCTTTTTTTATTTCTCCTTTCGCAATTTCTCCAGCGATAAATTCTTCAACTGTAAAAACATTTTTGGCTAAATGCTTCGCTGCTTCAAATTTGTCATCATCAGCCAAATCAATATATTCATCACGGAAAGTCAGAATTGCTGAAGGTTCAATACCAATCAATGGTGTTTTTTCATTTATCAACCGGCTCAATAACTCGATATTCTTGTTAATGATTTTTTTCGCCTTACGAACCAATCCTTTGGAAAGCCATGTTCTGCCGCTTTCCAAATGACGAGGGATAATTACCCGGTAACCCAATTTCTCCAATAACAAGATTGTCTTTATTCCTATTTCAACATCATTGAAATTGGTAAATTCGTCGCAGAAAAGAAACAATTGACCCTTGGCAGATGCTCGTTGACTATCTTCGACCTTCGGTATTGCGGACTCCAAATGCTGTTTTCTCTCATACCATTTTCGCAACGTAATATTATACAGTTCAGGTAAAGACCGTTCAACCGCAAATCCGGAAATTTTTTTTATTAATTTTCCGGTAAATCCATTTTTTACAATGAAGTTATACATGGCTGGCATTATCGAACCAAGTTTTGCCGACTGGCTGAAATTGGCTATTAACCTGCTTCTGAAAGGAATTCCATTTGCATCATAATATTGTTGCAGAAATTCAGCTTTCAATTTTGATATGTCTACGTTCGACGGGCATTCCGATTTACATCCTTTACAGCTCAGGCACAGATCCATCACATCGTATATTTCTTTCTGATCAAAGCGATTTGTTTTTTTGGAGTTGGTCAGAAATTCACGCAAAATATTTGCCCTAGCTCTTGTTGTATCTTTTTCATTTCGTGTGGCCATATAAGACGGACACATCGTTCCGCCGGATAAATGCGTCTTCCGGCAATCTCCGGAGCCGTTGCATTGTTCAGCGTGTTGCAGAATATTCTGATCATGAAATCTGAATTCAGTATTGAAAAACGGTATCGGTACTCCAGGTGTGTACCGCAACATCGTATTCATCGGCGGCGTGTCCACGATTTTTTTAGGGTTGAAAATATTTTCCGGATCCCACGCACGTTTAATTTCTGTAAGCAGCTGATAATTTTTTTCACCGATCATTTGCCGGATAAACTCTCCACGCAGCCTGCCGTCGCCATGTTCGCCACTTAATGAACCATTATATTTTTTTACGAGCGTTGCAATTTCTTCAGCAATTTTTCTGAATAATTTATTGCCCTCTTCAGTTTTTAGATTGATGATGGGACGCAGGTGTAACTCGCCGCTTCCTGCATGAGCATAATGGACTGAATAGAGATTGTATTTTTTTAAGATTTCATTGAACTCTTGAATGTATTGAGGCAAATCATTTACATCAACCGCCGTATCTTCTATAACGGGAACAGCTTTTTCATTGCCCGGCATGTTTCCAAGCAGACCGAGACCCGCTTTTCGCAATGCCCAGATTTTTTTTGCATCATCGCCGAATAATAGTGGAAAATAATAACCGAGTCCCCCTGCGCGCATTTCTTCCTCAACATTTTTTGCAATTACTGAAATCTCCTGACGTGAATTTCTTGAAAACTCAACAACCAAAATCGCACCAGGATCGCCCTGAACAAAAAAACGGTTTTTATTTTGCTCAATATTACCTTTCGTGCATTCTAAAATATAATGGTCAATTAATTCACTTGCAGTGGGTTTATATTTCAAGGCTATAAGATTTGCGCGCAACGATTCATCAACTGTATTAAAATGAACGCACAGCAAACCGATTTCTTTTGGTGGCAGGGGAACAATATTCAGTTTAATTTCCGTGAGAAAAGCCAAAGTCCCTTCTGAACCTGCGAGTAATTTGCAAAAATTGAAATCGCCCTTCCCGGAAATAAATGGCGATGATTCCATCAGCACATCAACGGCATATCCTGTGTTTCTTCTTTCAATGGTCTTTTTAGGGAATTCTCTTATTATTTCCTGCTGGTTATTGTAATCACTCAATAGGCGGCGAATGGTTTTATAAATATTTGCTTCAAGTGTTCCGCCTTCACATTTTTGATGGAAATAATCAATGCCTATAGCATTGAATGTGGCCTCCGAACCGTCACTCAATAATGTTTTTACTTCCAGCAAGTGTTCGCGTGTACTCCGATAAACAATGGAATTTGAGCCACAGGAATTATTTCCAACCATACCTCCCACCATCGCACGGTTTGCTGTGGATGTTTCCGGGCCGAACATAAATCCGTGAGGTTTTAAGAACATATTCAGCTCATCGCGTATTACACCCGGCTGCACACGCACCCATTTATCCTGCGTGTTTAGTTCGATAATTTTTGTGAAATATTTTGAAACGTCAACGACAATTCCATTTCCTACAACCTGGCCTGCAAGCGATGTTCCGGCTGTTCGGGGAATTAGGGAGGTGTTATTATTTCGGACAAATGCAATTAGTTTTTTTATATCTTCAACTGATTTTGGCATCGCAACTGCAAGGGGCATCTCGCGATAGGCAGATGCATCAGTTGCGTACAAAATGCGCATAGCCTCATCGAAAAATAATTCACCGTCCAGTTCGGTTTTTAACTGCTTCAGTTGCTTTTCCATGTAAAATTTAGTCCAGCGGCTGAATGGGGATGTTAACCTTTTTTGACCAATTATCCTAAAAATCAGTTGAATAAAAAGAATCGGAATTAAATCGCCATTCAGACAAATTATTTTGCAAAAGAACTACAAATAAACAATGTTGTAAAATTGCATAATTTCTTAAATAAATTAAATCCCACTAAAATGAGCAGAATATTTATTTTACTGGTTGCGCTTTTTTATTCTACAGTCCGGACGAACGCACAACCAGTTCCATCGGCTCGCCAATTGAACCATGATATGGAATTTTATCTTTTCGCTCATTTTGGTCCGAATACTTTTACAGATCTCGAATGGGGAAAAGGATCGGAACAGGAAGAAGTTTTCAATCCGACGCGATTGGATTGCGGGCAATGGTGTCGTATTGCCAAATCAGCAGGCGCGAAAGGAATCATCATCACCGCAAAACATCACGACGGTTTTTGTTTGTGGCCAAGTAAATATTCCACGCATACCATCGCAAAAAGCAAATGGAAGAATGGCAAAGGGGATATATTGCGTGAGTTGAGCGATTCCTGCAAAAAATATGGTTTGAAATTTGGCGTGTATTTATCGCCTTGGGATAGGAACCATCCGAAGTACGGTACCGCTGAATACAATGATGTATATGTAAAAATGATGAAAGAAATCGTAGGAAATTATGGTCCGCTTTTTGAATTTTGGTGGGATGGTGCCAATGGCGAAGGTCCAAATGGGAAAAAGCAAATTTATGACTGGGGCCGATTTGAACGAACGCTGAGAACCATTGCCCCGAATACGGTTGTGTTCAGTGATATCGGGCCTGATCTGCGATGGGTTGGTAACGAAAGCGGAATTGCCGGCGACCCTGATTGGGGAATGCTCGATACCGCAGGATTCAGCCGTGGTTCGGGTTCTCCGCCGACAGACACGCTAAATCACGGAAATGAAAATGGCAAACTTTGGATTCCGGCTGAATGCGATGTGAGTATCCGTCCGGGTTGGTTTTATCACAAAAACGAAGATGAAAAAGTTAAATCGCCGCAAGAATTATTTCAACTTTATCTAAAATCTGTTGGCAGAGGCGCATCTCTATTATTGAATGTTCCGCCGGATAGAAGGGGATTGATCAATGAACACGACAGCGCGGCATTGGCCGGTTTTAAAGAATTAAGAGATATCAGTTTTGAGAAGCCCCTTGCCTTCAGAAAATTCAGTTCCTCTATTATAAATATTTATAAACTAAGCTTTACCAAACCTTCAAAAATCAATTGCATCATCCTTCGGGAACCGATACAATCCGGGCAAAAAATAAAATCTTTTGTCGTTCGGTTAAAAAGAAATAATTCAACAATTAAGGAAATAAATGGTAAAACGATCGGCAGAAAACGAATTCTTACTTTCGCAGATGAAGTAGCGGGTTCGCTGGAAGTTATTATATCCGATTCAAAACCAAATCCTTCAATCAGTAAAATCGAGGTTTATGATATTGATGAAAAATTGATTGAAAAATAATGATTAATCGCAAGAATTCTTGCGAATTACCTGATTTAAAGTTTGTAGTTGTAAATTCGTGTTATAAAATATTATGGCTACACATAAAAACATAAATCCATTTTCTAAGACTAACAATGACACTGGCTTTGGAACCAATGCGCGGGATTATGGCGGAAGATTTATTAACCGTGACGGCAGTTTTAATTTGCGCAAAGAAGGCATTTCCTTGATGCACCGGTATGATGTTTATCATATCATGCTCAACATGCCGCGATGGAAATTTGTAACTACTATTTTCATTTTTTATTTTTTAGTCAATCTCATTTTTACTTCGATTTATTGGATGATTGGTGCTGAGCAATTAACCGGAATAGTTGCAACAACTCCGTGGGCTAAATTCAAAGAATTGTTTTTTTTCAGCACGGAAACGCTTACCACCGTAGGTTACGGCCGTGTAAATCCAATGGGTGATGGTGCAAACGTTGTTGCTGCCATTGAAGCAGTTAGCGGCTTTTTATCTTTCGCCGTTGCAACCGGTTTGATTTACGGGCGTTTCTCGAAACCCAAGTCCTATCTGGCTTTCAGCAACCATGCCTTGATTTCTCCTTATCAGGATAGGACAGCACTGATGTTTCGTTTTGCTTCTTACAAAGAAAATCATGCGCTTACTGATGTCGAAATCCGTGTAACCATCGGTTTGCAGTTGCGCGAAAATGGTAGCGAGCCGATGTTTAAATTTTACAGTCTTGAGTTGGAAAGAAGCCGCGTTGATAATTTACCGATGAACTGGACGGTTGTTCATCCCATTGATGAAAAAAGTCCGCTTCTTGGTTTTAACCATGAAGACATGAGAACTGCCGACGTCGAATTATACGTATTGGTAAGGGGTTTTGATGATGTGTTTTCATCTATTGTGCAGCAGCGCACATCATATGTATATACTGAAATACTTTTTGACAGAAAATTTATACCCATGTATCACGAAAGTGAAGACGGCAAAACCACGATTCTCGAATTACAAAAATTACATGATCATGTGAAAGTTGAAGGCAAATCAGGTAAGATGGCAAGTACGGAAGAGACAATAAATGAGGCACAAATCTGAATCTCAGGTCATGACTCTTTTGCCTCGATTCTTGTATTTTCTGTTCATCGTCGCTTGTTTTTAATCCTTATGAAAAATTTATGTTGTTCGCATTTTCTGTTTTTCGTGGGTTCGTCGCAATCCGTTCATCTTTATTGCTATTATTGTGTTACAGGTTGCAGTGCATTTTCAAAATTACCTGGGAAAATCTTTTCGGAAGCAGTCGTCTTATATTTCTCACCTCGTATCTTGCGTAAAAAATCACGTGTCAAACAAATATTTATATACTACATTGTTGATGGGCATTTTTATTTCAGTAAATGCCCAACAACGCATCAGCAATTTTGATAAAGGCTGGCGTTTTAGTTTAGGTGAAATTCCTGAAGCAAAGGAAATATCGTATAGCGACGGTCATTGGCGTCAATTATCGCTTCCACATGACTGGAGCATTGAAGGAAAATTTGATAAGGATAATCCTTCCACTCCTTCAGGAGGCGCATTACCCGGCGGCATTGGCTGGTACAGAAAAGCATTTTCGCTACCATTATCAGAAAAAAATAAAAATATTTTTATTGATTTTGACGGAGTTTACCGCAACAGCAAAGTGTGGATCAATGGACATTATCTCGGCATAAGACCAAACGGATATATTTCATTTCGATATGACCTGACTCCTCACTTGAAATATGGAAATGAAAAAAATATTATTGCAGTAAGGGTTGACAATTCAGATCAGCCAAACTCGCGCTGGTATTCAGGTTCAGGGATATACAGAAATGTATGGCTGGTGAAAACCAATAAAATTTTTGTTGATCATTGGGGAACTTATATTACCACCCCACAAGTAAACGAACAAGTCGCTACAGTGCATGTAGAAACAAGAATCAGAAATACATTCTTAAATGATCCGAAAAAAATTCTCATTGAATATTTCATTTATGATGAAGCGGGAAAGCTGATTTCAAAGAAATCTTCTGCAGGCAGAAGCAGCAAAATTTTTGGAGCAGCCGAACAGACATCGGCAAAATCCCAGATAGGCTTTGATTCGCAGGATTTCTCAATATCCAGTCCTGTATTATGGTCAATCGAACATCCATATTTGTACAGGACGGTTACAAAAATTATTGTAGATGGAAAAATTGAAGATGAATATGCCACAACATTTGGCATCCGCTATTTTGATTTTGACGCCGACAAAGGCTTTTTCTTAAATGGCAAGCACATAAAAATTTTCGGTGTTTGCAACCACCACGATCTAGGTTGTCTCGGAACAGCCATTAATAAAAGAGCGATCGAGCGTCAATTGGAAATTTTAAAAAGCATGGGCATTAATGGCATACGTACATCGCATAATCCGCCGGCACCTGAACTTTTGGATCTTTGTGATAAAATGGGATTTATAGTAATGGACGAAGCTTTTGACATGTGGAAGAAACCTAAATCAAAATACGATTATCATTTGTATTGGGACGAATGGCATAAGAAAGATCTTGAAGATCAGATCCTGCGCGATAGAAATCATCCTTCTGTTTTTATATGGAGCATCGGCAATGAAATCCCTGAACAATGGGCTGGAAAAGATGGAAAAGACAGTTCAGGAACAATGATAGCAAGAGAGTTAGCAGATGTGATTAAATCTCTTGATCCAGGCCGCCCTATTACTTCTGCGCTTGATCATCCCGATTCCAATAATGCAATTTATCTCTCAGGCGCCCTGGATCTTGTAGGTTTTAATTATCACCACCAGCTGTTTGGCGATTTTCAAAAAAATTTTCCAGGAAAAAAATTCATCTGTACCGAATCTGTTTCCGCACTTCAAACACGCGGACATTATGATATGCCCTCCGATAGTATCCGCCGTTGGCCGGAACGTTGGGATAAACCTTTCAAAGAAGGCAATGCTGATCTTACCTGTTCTTCCTACGATAATTGTTCAGCACCCTGGGGCTCTACACATGAGGAAACTATGAAAGCGTTATTAAAATATGATTTTGCAAGCGGCATGTTTATCTGGACGGGATTTGATTATTTAGGGGAACCCACTCCTTACCCATGGCCGGCGCGAAGTTCGTACTTTGGTATCGTAGACCTGGCAGGCTTTCCGAAAGACTCGTATTATTTATACCAAAGCATTTGTACTGAAAAACCGGTATTGCATGTTTTCCCGCACTGGAATTGGAAACGCGGAGATACCGTTGATGTGTGGGCTTATTATAATCAGGCTGATGAAGTAGAATTATTTTTAAATGGAAGATCTCTCGGCACAAAGAAAAAAAACGGGGATGATTTACATGTTTGGTGGAGGGTTGTTTATGAGCCGGGAATATTAAGAGCCGTTTCCAGAAAAGAAGGCAATATTGTATTAACAAAAGAAATAAAAACCGCAGGCAAGGCAGCAAAAATTATTTTGGCCGCCGATAGAAAAAATATAAAGGCAGGAGGCAGTGATCTTTCTTTCATCACAGTAAAAATTGTTGATGCCGATGGCAATTTAATTCCCGATGCAGACAATAATGTACAATTTTCGATTATAGGAAAGGGCACGATTGCCGGAGTTGATAATGGAAGCGAAACAAGTATGGAATCTTTTAAAGCCGATCACCATAAGGCTTTTAATGGATTGTGTTTGCTGGTGGTAAGATCAACTGAAACAGCCGGGACAATTAATATTTCGGCCAGTTCAAAAGGGCTTTCGTCATCCTCCATCATATTGAATACCAACAAGTAAAATCGATCAAAATCATTCAAAGCGATTACCCAGGCATGTATTCAAAGAAGAATTCATGGCAACTAAATATTGAGCAAAATGGTAAAAGTGGTTCCTTTATTCAATTCGCTGTTCACCTGAATTTTGCCTTTGTGATTCAAAATGATATTCTGGGTATTCGTTAATCCCAAACCATTTCCATCTCTTTTGGATGTAAAATACGGATCAAAAATTTTGGACAGCGTTTCTTTGTTCATCCCTTTTCCATTGTCGGAAATGTTGATGAAGCAAATATTATTTTTCATGGTTGTTTCTAGCACCAGTTTTCCCATAGTTCCATCCATTGATTCGATGGCATTGACAATGATATTGAGAAAAGCAATCTTAATCCTTTCGCCATCAACTTTTACGGCCGGAATATTATATCCGTACTTTTTTTCGATAGTAATCTTATTAAACTGCGCTCTGTCCGCTGCGAACTGCAACGATTCATCAAGCAGTAAATTCACGTCGGCAACTTCATAATTCAGTTCAGAAAACTTTGTCGCGTTCAGCAGGTCTGTGATTAGGTAGTTTATCCGTATCGAATTTCGCTGGATGACATCGAGAAAATATTTTTTATCTTCCTCGGTAACTCCGTCAAAGGAAAGCTGATCCGCCGATAAATTAATATTGGTTAGTGGATTCCTTATTTCATGGGCAATAACGCGAGCAATTCTTCCGGTACTTGCAAATTTTTCCATGCTACGTAATTCAACCAATTCATCATTGGCAACATTCAATTCAATGATTCTTTTTTCAAGCTGTACATGATAATCTTCCGCCTGCAATGTTGCTTTTCGTTTGGCCATGTTTTCAACAATGTATGTAAAAATCGAATATCCCAAAAGCAATACAGAGATCAATAACGACGCTGCAATAATTATATACAAACCCTGGTTGGAAGAAGAAACTTCAGCCGTTCGTTTATTTAGCAGGTCGTTTTCATGGTTTTCCATAAACCCGATAATGTTACGGATGGAATCCATCAATTTTTTACTTTCATAGGCGGTCGTCCGGATAAAATCGTTGACTTCAAGATGCGAGTCGCGTAACGTGTCAAGTTGCAGGTTAATAAGGGCAAATTTTTTATCAAGCAGGTTTTTCAATACCAATACGCGCTCCGTTTCGATAGAATTATCGGCAATTGATTGATGCAGGTCATTATAAATGGAATCAACCTTGTGCTTGCTCGGATAATATGGCAATAGGAACTTTTCATCCTTCATCATGATCAATCCACGTAAACCAATTTCTGAATCTTTGAGATAGGAAGCGACCAGCTCCAGTTTATTGATAACCTCGCGCGTGTGATTAACCCACTGATTTTGTTTTTTTAATTGAAGAACCGCCGCAATGGTAAAGATGTATGAAAAAAGCAGCAGCAGAAATGCCACCAAATAACCATTCCGGATCTTTTCTGAAAATTTGAGCCTCATAACGCGTTAATATAACCGGGTTGAAAATTACACAAAATTTTAGTAGTCTCATAGTGCGCATATTGTAAAATAAAATCTGAACAAGAGAAATAAATTTCGCATTAACTTCAGTGTCCGATCGCACCTGACTTTTCATAACAAATAAACGATCATGCTGTCAACAAAAACCTTTCTTTTTATAATTTTATTTCCCATCCGCATTACATTATTTGCCCAGGCAGATTCTGTTACTTATGCCGAAAAGTTAGGGTTCCCCAAGGGCGCTCGGGTATTGGTCCTGCACGTCGATGATATGGGAATGAGTTTTGATTCTGATCAGGGCGGAATTGCGGCGCTCACAACTGGCGCTTCTACAAGTTGCAGCGTGATGATGCCTTGTCCATGGGTGCCGGGATTTATTCATTGGTTAAAAGATCATCCGAATATAGACGCGGGACTACACCTTACATTGACAAGTGAATGGAAAGATTATCGGTGGGGACCCCTCGCAGGAAAAAGTGCAGTGCCCGGCTTGGTGGATAAAGAAGGTGATTTATGGCCGAGTGTTGAATCTGTCGTTCAACATGCGACTGCTGATGAGGTGGAAAAAGAAATTCGCGCGCAACTCGATCGCGCACGGTCAATGGGGTTTGAACCAACCCATCTCGATACACACATGGGCACTTTATTTGGCACACCATCGTTTACCGAACGCTACATAAAGGTTGGAATTGAAAATCATATCCCCATAATGTTTCCGGCAGGTCATGATGTATTGATCCAAAGACAAATGCATTTTCCTGAAGCATATCTTCAACAAATACGCAAAGCCGGAAAAATGCTGTGGGATGCGGGTTTGCCGGTTCTTGATGACCTTGAAAACAACAGTTATGACTGGAAAATTCCTGATGAAATCAAAAATGACGATGCAAAATTACAGCAGTATAAAACAAAAAAATATATTGAAGCGATAAGATCTTTAAAACCTGGAGTTACCATGATGCTTATGCATTGTACGGCAACAACAGAAGTGTTTCAGCACATTTCAGATTCAGGCCCCGTACGCAAAGGCGATATGCTGGCAATGCTTGATCCCAATTTTAAAAAAGCATTGCAGGATGAAAACATTATTCTAACTACATGGAGAGAACTGAAAGAAAGAAGGATAAAAGCAGGAAAATGAAAAAGATAAAAATATTCTTTTACATAGCATTTTATATTGCTTCGATTAATATTTCTCATGCACAAAACTCAAATGCTGAATTGAGGCGATGGGAAAAGGAGGCAGCGCAGGTTACGATTATCCGCGATAACTGGGGGATTCCTCATATTTATGGGAAGACAGATGCAGACGCGGTTTTCGGTTTGCTGTTTGCACAGTGTGAAGACGATTTTAAAAGAGTCGAAATGAATTATATTGAAAAGCTGGGGAGACTCGCAGAAGTAAACGGAGAAAAAGATATTTATGCCGATCTGCTGATTCGTTTAGTAATTGATTCTGCCGATGCCATTAAGGATTATTCAAATGCTCCCGAGTGGTTAAGAAAATTATGCACAGCATTTGCAGATGGCGTGAATTATTTTTTATATAAACATCCCGAAACAAGACCCGTATTATTACATCATTTCGAACCATGGTATCCGTTATTGTGGACTGATGGTAGTATCGGCGCAATTAGCACTGCAGGAATAAATGCGAACGATTTGAAAAATTTCTATACTGGCGAAAATCAAACCACCTTAACCTATCCGATTGACTTTGAAGAATATCTGACCGGGTCTAACGGTTTTGCCTTCGCACCTTCCATCACGGCGTCTCATCATGCCATGTTATATATCAATCCTCATGTAACTTTTTATTTTCGCCCGGAAGTGCAAATCGTAAGCGAAGAAGGATTGAACGTTTATGGCGCAGTAACCTGGGGGCAATTTTTTATTTACCAGGGATTCAATGAGCATTGTGCGTGGATGCATACTTCAAGCGATGTGGATGCTTCCGATTCCTACATGGAAAAAGTGAGTAAGGAAAACGGAAAATTTGTTTACGAATTTGAACACGAACTTAAACCCGTTCTTGAAAAAAATATTATTATTGGTTACAAAGAAGGTGATCAAAAAAAATCAAGAATAATTACGGCATACTTTACTCATCATGGTCCGGTTATGGCCAAACAAAATGAACATTGGATAAGCGTTCGTTCTTACAACCGTTCCTTGAATGGATTGATTCAATGCTGGCTTCGGAACAAAACAAAAAGTTTTGAGGATTTTAAAAAAGTACTGGACCTGCGCGGCAATACGTCAAACAATACCGTTTATGCTGATGCAGAAGGGAATATCGCTTACTGGCATGGGAATTTTATCCCCATAAGAGATACAAAATTTAATTGGGCTAAGCCGGTTGACGGAACCATCGCCGAAACTGAATGGAAAGGCGTTCATTCAATTGATCAAATCATTCACATTTATAATCCGCCAAACGGATGGTTACAAAATTGT
>Ga0070731_10003547_pt1 | contig 13992 bp, 14 predicted proteins | sample Coa_R1_2_FD_66448 | JGI IMG/M metagenome (GOLD analysis project Ga0070731, IMG submission 66448) | Surface soil microbial communities from Centralia Pennsylvania, which are recovering from an underground coalmine fire - Coalmine... | ecosystem: Environmental > Terrestrial > Soil > Unclassified ... | reverse complement strand
GCGCGGCCGGCCGCCGGCGCCATGCGTGCATCGTGGTGCTCACGAACCACGCGGTGCCCGCGCTGAGGAATGCGGCCTTCGAGGCGGGCGCCGACTACTTCCTCGACAAGAGCAAGGACTTCGCGACACTTCCGCAGCTGATCGACCAGCTCCTCGCCGGCCGCAAGAACTGACCGCCTAGCCCTTCGCGGGCGTCTCCGCGGCAAGCGGCACGAACACTTCCACGCGAGTCCCGGCGCCCTTGGCGCTGCGGATGTCGATCGTCCCGTTCACGGACCGCACGCGATGGCTCATCCCGGCGAGCCCGTGCGAGACCTTCTTTGCGGCCTCGATGTCACCGATCCCCACGCCGTCGTCTGCGATCGAGAGCGCCAGGCCGCGGTCCGTGCGCTCGACCGAAAGGTCGATCCGCTTGCAGTTCGCGTGGCGGATGGCGTTGGTGAGGCTTTCCTGGATGACGCGATAGAGCGCGATCTCGAGATCGGAAGGCAGGCGCTCGAGATGATCGCTCACGTTGAACGTGCATTCGAGGTTTGCCGACTTGCACGCCTCCTCCACGTACCACTGCAGGGCCGCGGCGAGCCCCAGGTGGTCCAGCAACGACGGCCGCAGGTTCTCGATGATGCGTCGCTTGAGATCGATGGCCTGGTCGACCAGCTGCGACACCCGCCGCATGCGCTCGCCGAAGTCGGGATTGCTGCCGAGCCGCCCCTCCAGCCACGCGATATCCATCTTCGCGGGAGTGAGGATGCCGCCCAGCTCGTCGTGCAGCTCGCGCGCGAGCGACGCCTTCTCGCGCTCTGAATTGGTTTGCAGGTACGCGGAGAGCGACGAGAGCTCCTTCGTGCGCTTCACGACCTCGCTTTCGAGCACCTCCGCATAGAAGGCCTGCGACTGCTGGGCGGCGCGGATCTGGCGCTGGTCGCGAATCAGCAGCAGCGACAGGATCGCGATGAGCACCACGTTCAGCCCCACCGCGGTGAAGACGGCCGAGCGGCTCGTCCGGACCGAATCCTCCCAGTCTCCGGAACGTTGCTCCATTTGCTGGCTCACGGTCGCGTTGAGGCCCGCGAACGCGCTGTGCAGCTTCTCGGAGAGCTGGCGGCCTTCGTCGCCTTCGACGATCGCCAGCGCGTGCTCGAAATCCTCGGCGTTCGCGACCTTCACCGTGCGCTCCATCTCGGCGAGCTTCGTGGCGATGAGGGCATTCAGGTCCGTGAGCCTGTCGCGCTCGGCCTTCTCGTCGTGCACCAGGTCCAGGATCTCGCGTTGGATGGGGCGAATCTCCCCGACAGAGCGCTGGAACGGCTCGAGGTACGATTCCTTGCGCGTGAGCAGGTAGCCGCGCTGCGACGTCTCCGCTTCGATGACCGTCTTCTCGAGCTGCAGGATCTTCGCGCGCAGCGTCAACGCCGCGCCGATCTCGGCCTTGGTGTCCGTGAACACGCGGGCGGAAAGCTCGGTCGCAACCAGCGTCGCGACGGAGATGGCCACGGCGACGATGAGGGGAAGCCAGATTCGCGCCGGCAGCAAGCCTGGAGAAGCCTCCGGCTTGTTAGCAAAAGGGGGAGAAGTCATGGGGACGACGAAAGTCTACCCCATGACTCCTTCCCGCGAAACGACGGAATTCAGTCGCGCTCGATCGTCCCGCCCTCGGTGAGGCGAATGCGGTCGCCCACGCGAAGGTCGCCCGCGGAGTCGCGCTCGAGCGTTTCCTCACGGCCATCCTTGAAGCGGATGCCGATCCGATAGTAGTCGTGCCGCTCGTGCTCCTTGCTCACCTCGTTGCCGACGACCGCGCCGCCGGCCGCGCCGGCAATGGTGGCGGCGTCGTTGCCGCGACTGCTGCCGATCTGGTGGCCCAGCACGCCGCCGATCACTCCGCCCACGATCGCACCGGCCGGTGAATGTCCGGAGGATCCGCGCACGAATTCGATCGACGTCACGCGTCCATGGGTCGCGTTGAACGGCGCATTCTCCGCGAGCCGGATCGTATCGTCATGCAGCGCGAAGCCGAAGGCAGGAACCGCGGCGCCCAGCGCCGCGGCCAGCACCCAATGGCATTTCGTCATGATTGGCCTCCTTTTCAGCCCCTGCGGATGCCGCCCATCACCAGCGACACGATGAACAGGACCAGGAAGATGAAGAACAGGATCTTCGCGATGCCCACGGCCCCTGCGGCGATGCCGCCGAAGCCGAAAACGCCGGCGACCAACGCGATGAGGAAGAACACGGCAGCCCAGTAAAGCATGTGAGTCTCCTTTGGTTTGTGAATCGAAAATTCAGGCGCGCTGCGCGCCCCGCCGACGCCCGAACATCCGGCTCGCCAGCGCGACAAGCGCGAATGCGATCCGGCGCTTGGCGACGACGCGCGCCGCATTCGTGGCGACTACCGCCAACACACGCAGCGGGCCTGTCTCTATGCGATCGAGACGGCACACCACGGTGGCCCTTTGCACGTCCGCCGAAAGGACGACCAGCTCGCGGCGCCGGCGCAACATCTCGAGCTCAGTCACCGGTCCCTCTCAACGCCTGCTCGTCGCGCCCCAGCACGGCGAGCGTCTCGCCGAACAACGAATGGCGCCGCGTCGAGAATCCCATCCATGCTCCCAGCCCGCCCAGGGCGAGGAACACGAGCGCGAGGACCGCGAAGACCGTCTCGCGCGGCCCCGGCGGAAGCGCAAGCCCGATCGCGAGGATCGCAAGCAGCGTTCCGAAGGTGAGCAGGTAGAGCGCGGCCGAGGCGATGACGATCTGCCGCACGGCGTGCGCCTTTTCCTCCTGCAGCTCGATCGCCATCAGCTCGAGCCGCGTGCGCACCATCCGCACGCCATCGGACGCCAGTCCGCGAACGTTGCCCACGAAACCGCGCGTTTCGTGCATGGCGCGTTTCCTAGCGCCGCGAGATGAGGAAGCCGACCACCGCGCCGACCGCGGCGCTGATGCCGACCGCCTGCCAGGGGTTGCTGCGCACATATCCGTCGGTGGTGTCGATGGCCATCCGCGCGCTGTCCTGCACGTTCTTCTGCAGCTCGCCCAGCGTCTGGCGCGCGCTCGCGATCGTGGACCTCGCGCGCTCGCGGGCCGCGTCGAACTGCGCGCCGCCTTCGTTTTCCATCGTCTTCAACAGCTCCTGCGTGTCGGCCACGACGTTCTGGATGTCGCGCTCGATCGGGGAGGGATTGGCTTGGGTTCTCATGGTCAATTTCCTTTTCTGTCGTCTATTGAAGGTGGATGTCGTTTCGAACGAGCTTCACGCCCTCGGTGTGCCAGGCGATGTCGTTCGCGCGGGTGATCTCGTCTACGTTCTTCGCGTAGCCGGAAAGCTGGACGGTGCCCTTGTACGTGTCGACCTTGATGTCGAGGGCGCTGACCGTGCTGTCGGCCACGAACTTGGCCTTCACCTTGGCCGTGATTTCGGAATCGCGCGCGCTTTGCCCGACGGTCTCGCCGCCCATGTTGGCGCAACCCGCGGCCAGCGCCACTCCGAAAAGGGCGGCTGCGATCACGTTGTGGGTCGTGTTCATGATCGTTCCTTTCCTCGTGAACGTGGTGAGGGGCAACGCTGTAAGAGTAGGACGAGCCGAGGGGTGCGCACTGTCGGCGCGCGAGGATTCGTCCGTCGGAGGAGTCCGACGGCGCGCTCCGACGTTCGATCGCGAGGGGCGCCGACTGAGGGCGCCTCAGCGTCCGCCTAGCATGGTGGGGTCACACACTGCACATTCACAGGAGCCGACGATGAAGACGAATTCCCCGACCCTCTTGCTGGCGGCATTGCCGCTTGCGCTGGCCTTGGGCGCCTGCTCGCCCGACAAGACGAACAATCCGACGGTCGGTGCGAACAGTTCCACCTCCGATACTTCGACCTCCTCGTCCGTCACGACCAACGCCACATCCGCCGACACGAGCAGCTCGACGATGGGACAGAAGGTCGACAACGCGGTCGCGAACGCGAAGACCGATATCGCGAGCGCGAGCGACCAGACCGGCAAGACTCTCGACGACGCCGCGATCACGGCCTCGGTGAAGACCGACATCCTCAAGGATGCGGACTTGAGCGTCCTCAAGATCGACGTCGATACGAAGGACGGCGTGGTCACGCTGAACGGATTGGCCAATACCGAAGACGCGAAGACCCGCGCCACCCGCCTCGCCTCCGGCGTGAAGGGCGTGAAGGAAGTTCACAACAATCTCACGGTGAAGCCCGCCTGACGATTGCGCCTTGCGGGACGCCGGGCGGACACAAACAGCGGCGTCCCGCCTTTTTCAGCCCTTCGCGGAGGCGAACTCCGTGAGCCTCGCGAGAAGCGCGGGCAGTTCCTTCACCTTGTCGAAGTAATCGTCGGCGCCTAGCTCCAGGCAGCCCGCCTTCATGTGCGGGGCGACGTGGTTCGAGATCACGATGATCCGGGTCCCGGCGAGCGCCGCATCGGCTCGCAAGGAGCGGATCACGTCGGTCCCGGATCCGGTCTTCAGCTGCAGGTCCAGGACCACCACGTCAGGGCGCGTTCGACGGATGGATTCGACCGCCGCGTCGCCCGACTCGGCCGTCCCGACGACATTGACGCGCCCCGGCTGCGCGACCAGCTCCGCCAGCATCTCGGCCACGGCGGCCGAGTCTTCGGCGATGAAAACCTTGAGGGGCAATGCGGTACTCATTGCGGGGCGCGCGCTCCCATATCGCGGTACCTTCCCGCGAGGGTTGCTCTCTTTTCTTACCCCCATTGTAGGACGCCATCCGGAACCAAACATGTAGGAGGCGTCCTACATATAAATACGCAATCCGGCGCCTATAGTCGGTATGCCTCGGTTCGGGTGACGCATGACTACTACCGTCTTGAAAATTTCGCAGGGGAGGCCGCGCGCCGAGCCTGTACTCGCCGCTCTCCAGAAGGCCGGCATCGGCGTTGTCGAGGTGGATAGCTGGGAGAGCGCAGCCAGCGCGCTTTCCGAATGCGAGACCGCGCTCGTGGTTTGCGACGGCGAGTTGCTGGATGCCGACTCCGACATCCTCACGAATGCGATCACGAGCCTCGCGAGCCGCAGGAAGGCGCGCAACTCCATTCCGGCTGAGGTGGCGCGCGCAGTGTCGCACGACCTTCGCACGCCGCTGTCCGCGATGTCCGGGTGGCTTCACCTGATGGAGTCCGGCACGCTCGACGATGCGGGGCTCAAGCGCGCCATCGAAAAACTCAGGGGCAATCTCGACGATCAGATACGCGTTATCGAGCGCCACTTCGGCGTGTCGAACAACGCGGGGAGTTGATTTGACGATGAAGAACGCACACGAGGGGTCGACCGCAGTCGCGGAGCGCAAGGGGCGCAAACCCAGCGAGTCCGATCTCGTCTTTTCCCAACGCGAAGCCAGGCAACTCCTGTCCGCGCTCGTCGCGCTGAAGCAAGGCGACGGAACCGTTCGCCTTCCGCTGGAATGGACCGGCATGCAGGGCAAGCTCGCGGAGACTTTCAACGAGGTCGTCGACCTGAACGGCCGCATGGCCGAGGAGCTGGCGCACCTGCGCCAACGGGTCGGCAAGGAAGGCAAGCTCAAGGTGCGCGCCTCGCTCGGCGACGTGCGCGGATTCTGGAAGGACTCGATCGGCTCGGTCAACGCGCTGATCGGCGACCTGGTCCACCCCACGAGCGACACCGCGCGCGTGATCGGCGCCGTGGCCCAGGGCGACCTGTCGCAGACCATGGCCCTCGAGGTCGACGATCGGGCGCTCGAAGGCGAGTTCCTGCGCACCGCCAAGACCGTCAACAAGATGGTGGAGCAGCTCTCCTCGTTCGCTTCCGAAGTGACGCGGGTGGCGCGCGAGGTCGGCACCGAGGGCAAGCTCGGCGGCCAGGCGCGCGTGAAGGGCGTGGCGGGAACGTGGAAGGACCTGACCGACTCCGTGAACTCCATGGCCGGAAACCTCACGGGTCAGGTACGCAACATCGCGGACGTGACCACGGCCGTCGCGACGGGTGACCTCTCCAAGAAGATCACGGTGGACGTGAAGGGCGAGGTGCTCGAGCTCAAGAACACGATCAACACGATGGTGGACCAGCTGCGGTCCTTCGCGTCGGAAGTGACGCGCGTCGCGCGCGAGGTGGGAACGGAAGGAAAGCTCGGTGGCCAGGCGGTGGTGGTCGGCGTCTCGGGAACGTGGAAGGACTTGACCGACTCCGTGAACTACATGGCCTCGAACCTCACGGGCCAGGTGCGCAACATCGCGGACGTGACGACTGCCGTGGCGCGGGGAGACCTCTCGCGCAAGATCACGGTGGACGTGAAGGGCGAGATCCTCGAGCTCAAGGACACGATCAACACGATGGTGGACCAGCTGCGATCCTTCGCCGCGGAGGTGACGCGGGTCGCGCGCGAGGTGGGAACGGAAGGAAAGCTGGGCGGCCAGGCCGACGTGCAGGGCGTGGCGGGAACGTGGAAGGACTTGACCGACTCGGTGAACTCGATGGCGGGCAACCTCACCTCGCAGGTGAGGAACATCGCGGACGTGACCACGGCCGTGGCGCGCGGAGACCTCTCGCGCAAGATCACGGTGGACGTGAAGGGCGAGATCCTCGAGCTCAAGAACACGATCAACACGATGGTGGACCAGCTCTCGTCGTTCGCCGCGGAAGTGACGCGGGTCGCGCGCGAGGTGGGAACGGAGGGCCGGCTGGGCGGACAGGCCGACGTGCAGGGCGTGGCGGGAACGTGGAAGGACCTGACCGACTCCGTGAACTCCATGGCCGGAAACCTCACGGGCCAGGTGCGCAACATCGCGGACGTGACGACTGCCGTGGCGCGCGGAGACCTCTCGCGCAAGATCACGGTGGACGTGAAAGGCGAGATCCAGGAGCTGAAGGACACGATCAACACGATGGTGGACCAGCTGCGATCCTTCGCCGCGGAGGTGACGCGCGTCGCGCGCGAGGTGGGAACGGAAGGAAAGCTGGGCGGCCAGGCGGTGGTGGAAGGCGTCTCGGGAACGTGGAAGGACCTCACGGACTCGGTGAACTCCATGGCCGGAAACCTCACGGACCAGGTGCGCGGCATCGCGAGGGTCGTGACGTCGGTGGCCAACGGCGACCTCAAGCAGAAGCTCTCCGTGGAAGCGAAGGGCGAGATCGCGGCCCTTGCCGACACGATCAACAGCATGATCGACACGCTCGCCACGTTCGCCGAACAGGTGACCGGCGTGGCGCGCGAGGTGGGCGTCGAAGGACAGCTGGGCGGCCAGGCGAAGGTGCCGGGCGCGTCGGGAACGTGGAAGGGCCTCACGGAGAACGTGAACCAGCTCGCGGAAAACCTCACGACCCAGGTGCGCGCCATCGCGACTGTGGCGACCGCGGTGACGCAGGGCGACTTGACGCGATCGATCACGGTGCAGGCCAAGGGCGAGGTCGCGGCGCTCAAGGACACGATCAACGAGATGATCAGCAACCTGCGCGACACGACGCAGAAGAACACCGAGACCGACTGGCTGAAGACCAACCTCGCGAAATTCAGCCGCATGCTGCAGGGCCAGAAGGAACTGAACACGGTGGGACGCCTGATCCTTTCGGAGCTCGCGCCCGTGGTGAGCGCGCAGCACGCCGAATTCCACGTGCTCGGCGGCACCGATGGCGCGCAGCCGCACCTCACCCTGCTCGCGAGCTACGCCTCCGATGGCGAGGGGGCGCACGGCCGGCGCATCAGCCTCGGCGAGGGCCTCGTGGGCCAATGCGCCCTCGAGAAACGCAAGATCCTGCTCACGAACCCGCCCGCGGATTTCCTGCGCATCGCCTCGGGGCTCGGCCGCGCCGCGCCACGCGCGATCCTGGTGCTGCCGATCGTGTTCGAGAACGAGGTGAAGGGTGTACTCGAGTTGGCGTCTTTCGAAGGCTTCAGCGAAATCCACCAGGCGTTCCTCGACCAGCTCACGGAATCCATCGGCATCGTGATCAACACGATCGAGGCCAATACGCGGACGGAGGACCTCCTCACGCAGTCGCAGACCCTCGCACAGCAGCTCCAGAGCCGCCAGGAGGAGCTGCAGACCACCAACGAGGAGCTGCAGGAGAAAGCGCGACTCCTCGCCCACCAGAACCAGGAGGTGGAACACAAGAACCGCGAGGTGGAGCAGGCACGCCAGGCGCTGGAGGAAAAGGCCCGGCAGCTCGCCCTCACGTCGAAGTACAAGTCCGAATTCCTCGCGAACATGTCCCACGAGCTGCGCACGCCGCTGAACAGCCTGCTCATCCTCTCGGACCAGCTCTCGGGCAACACCGAGGGCAACCTCACCGGAAAGCAGGTCGAATTCGCGCGCACGATCCACTCGTCGGGCAACGACCTGCTCATGCTCATCAACGACATCCTCGACCTGTCGAAGATCGAGTCGGGTACCGTCGCGGTCGACGTGAGCGAGGTGCGGCTGGACGAGCTGCAACGCTTCGTCGAGCGCACGTTCCGCCACGTCGCGGAGACCAAGGGGCTGCAGTTCGAGGTGCGCATGGACCCGCGCCTGCCCAAGGCGATCTCCACCGACGCCAAGCGCCTGCAGCAGATCCTGCGCAACCTGCTGTCCAACGCCTTCAAGTTCACGCACAAGGGCGAGGTGAACCTGGTGATCCGGTCGGCGACCGACGACTGGAGCGGCGAGAACGAGGACCTGAAACGCGCCGCCGACGTGATCGAGTTCTCCGTCACCGACACCGGCATCGGCATCGCCGCGGACAAGCAACAGATCATCTTCGAAGCGTTCCAGCAGGCCGACGGAAGCACGAGCCGCAAGTACGGCGGTACCGGGCTCGGGCTCGCGATCAGCCGGGAGCTCTCGCGGCTGTTGCGCGGCGAGATCCGCCTCGTGAGCGCACCCGCCAAGGGCAGCATGTTCTCGCTCTTCCTGCCGCAGGTGTTCCCCGCGGCGCGGACCCCGCGCAAGGCGAGCGATGCCGCCGCGGTCGCGAGCGCCGCCATCGAGGCCGCGCGCCATGCGGCGGACGACTCGATGGTTCGCCAGGACGTCTTCGCCTCGAACGAGGGACAAAATGCGCCTCCCGCGCTGGTCAACGAAGCCGACGACGACCGCGACACGACGCATCCTGCGGACCGCTCGGTCCTGATCGTCGAGAACGATCTCGCCTTCGCGCGGGTGTTGCTGGAGGCCGCACGCGAGCAAGGGCTGAAGGGAATCGTCACGACACAGGGCACGGCCGCGCTCTCGCTCGTCCATGAATTCATGCCCGACGCGATCATCCTCGACATCAACCTTCCGGACATCGAGGGATGGCGCGTGCTGTCGCGCCTGAAGAACGACCTCGCCGTGCGCCACACGCCGGTGCACGTCGTCTCGACCGACGAGTCGCGCGAACGGGCCCTCGACTCGGGGGCGCGGCGCTTCGTTGCGAAGCCCATCAAGAGCCGCAAGGCGGTCGACGAGGTCCTCGCTGAAATCTCCGCCTATGCCGGGCGCGGGATGCGCAAGGTCCTCCTCGTGGAGCACGATCCCGCGCGCCTCTCGACCATCCGCGACTATCTTTCGGGACTCCAGGGCGTGGACATCATCAACGCCACCGATGGCGTGCGCGCGGCCCAGATCCTGCGCCAGGGCGGACTCGACCTCGCGATCGTGAATCCCGAGACGCCGGAGCTCGAGCTGGGCGCGGTGATCGACGAGATTCGCGAGGGCGACGGCGTCGCCCCCCCGGTGATCGCCTACGTGAGCCACCAGGCCGCCTCCATCGGCGCGGCGAGCGCAAGCCTGCACATCCCCGGCGTGCGCGAGGTCCACTCGATCGAACGCCTCCTCGACCAGGCGGTGCTGGCCCTGCACATCGACGTCGCGAACCTGAAGGAAGTGCACCGCCGCACCCTCGACGATATCTACGGGTCGACGAAGGTCCTCTCCGGCAAGAGCGTGCTGATCGTGGACGACGACATCCGCAACATCTTCGCGCTCTCCTCCGTTCTCGAGGACTACGGAATGCGCATCGTGACTGCCGACAATGGCCGCGATGCGATCGCCGAAGCCCAGAGGCACGATTTCGACGTCGTGCTGATGGACATCATGATGCCGGAGCTCGACGGCCTCGACACCACGAGGGAGATCCGCAAGATCCCCCAGTGCCGGGACCTTCCGATCGTCGCCGTGACAGCCAAGGCGATGAAAGGCGACCGCGAGCGGTGCATCGAGGCGGGAGCCTGGGATTACCTGTCCAAACCCGTGGACCGCGAGCAGCTCCTCGCCGTCCTCCGTTCGTGGTTGCAACGATGAGCACGCATATTCCAGTGGTAGCACCCCGCGCCATCACCGAGCCGGAGCTCGAGCCGCTCGAGAAGGCGAACATCCTCATCGTCGACGACCGGGCCGACAAGCGCGTCGTCTTCACGACCGTCCTGGAGGATCTCGGCCAGAACATCGTGTCCGTCGGATCGGGCGAGGAAGCATTGCGCTGGCTGCTCGACCACGATTGCGCCGTGATCCTCCTCGACGTGAACATGCCCGGGATGGACGGGCTGGAGACCGCGGAGCTGATCCGCGCGCGCCGCAAGTCGGCCCACACGCCGATCATCTTCATCACCGCGTTCGCCGACGAGATGCACACGGCGCGAGGGTACTCGCTGGGGGCGGTGGACTACATCCTTTCGCCCGCGGTTCCCAGCGTGCTGCGCAGCAAGGTGAACGCATTCGTGCAGCTGCACCGGCTGAATGCCGAGCTCGCGCGCCGCGCCGACGAGCGTGTCGCGCTGGTGAAGGAGCAGGTCGCCCGCTCCGCGGCGGAAGAATCGCAGCGGCGCGCGACTTTCCTCGCCGAAGCCACGCAGATCATGGCGAGCTCGCTCGACGTGGATACGATCCTCGACGGGGTCGCCACACTCGCGGTTCCGTTCCTCGCCGACTATTGCCTCGTCGTGCTCGCCGGCGAAGGCGGAGCGGTGCGCGCGCGCAAGGCGTCGTGCGTTCCCATCTGGGAGCGGCACCTCGGCAAGCAGCGGGCCGCGTTCGAAGCCCTCCTCGCGGAATGCCAGGAGCGCGTCATCGGGAGCGGCCACAGGTCCACGCGCGATGGCCTCGCATTGGGTCACGCATCGAATCCGGAGTCCGAAGGCTTCGTGGCAGGCGAGCTGCACGCGCTGCCCTTGGTGACGCGCGGCGAATCCCGCGGCGCGTTGATCCTGGGCCTGGGTCCGTCGGCCCGCAAGCTTTCGGCCGCCGATCTCGCGCTCGCCGAGAACCTCGCGGGACGCGCCGCGAGCGCGCTCGACAACTGCCTCCTCTACGAGGAGATCCAGAACGCCGACCGCCGCAAGAACGAATTCCTGGCTACCCTTTCGCACGAGCTGCGCAATCCCCTCGCGCCGCTGCGATCCGCACTGCACATGCTGCAGGCCGGCAACGTCGAACCCGACAAGGCCGCGCCGCTCATGGAGCTCATGGACCGGCAGGTCGGGCAGATCGTGCATCTCGTCGAAGACCTCCTCGATGTCTCGCGAATCACGCGCGGAGCCATCGAGCTGCGGCGCGAGCCTCTCGACATCTCCGTCGAGATCCGCCACGCGCTGGAGTCGTGCCACACCACCCTGGAGAGTTGCCGGCATTCGGTCGAGGTGAAGCTGCCCAAGACACCCCTCTTCGTCGTCGCCGACCGCATACGCCTGCAGCAGATCCTGGAGAACCTCATCCTGAACGCGGCGAAGTACACGGATCCGGGCGGACGCATCGAGGTGGCCGCCGAAAGCGACGGGAACAACGTGGCGATCCGTGTTCGCGACAACGGCATCGGCATCGCCCGCGAGAAACTCGGTCGGGTCTGGGACCTTTTCGTGCAGGTGGACGATTCGCCGCAGCGTTCGCGCAGCGGCCTGGGCATCGGGCTTGCCCTCGTGCGCGACCTGGTGAAGCGCCATGGCGGGACTGTCGGCGCCGAGAGCGACGGACTGGGGCGCGGCAGCACTTTCACCGTGCGACTCCCGCGCGCCGTGGCCGATCACGCTGCCCTTCCCGCGAAGAAGGAGCGCGAAGACACGAAAGTCGGAACGCGCCGCGTGCTCGTCGTGGACGATAACGTCGATGCCGCGGAGACGCTCGCGATGATGCTCGAGCTCCTCGGCCAGAAGACACGGCAGGCGCACGACGGCACGAGCGCGTTGCGCGCCGTCGCCGAGTATCACCCCGAGCTGGTCTTCATGGATATCGGAATGCCGGGCCTGAGCGGCCTGGAAGTCGCGAGCCGCATCCGCCGCGACCTCGGGATGTCGGCTACCTACCTCATCGCGCTTTCCGGGTACGGCACGGAAGAAGACCGGCGCAAGTCACTCTACGCCGGCTTCGACAACCACCTCGTGAAACCGCTCGATCCGTCGACGCTCCCGGCGATCCTCGCGGCCGCCGGGCGCAGGACGGCGGCGGGAGTCTAGCCCCGCGCCTTCGCGACGACGGAGCGGTCCTGCCGTCGGGGAGCCATCGGCAAGCTGAGGGATGCTTCGAGGCTTCCGAGCAGCCGCTCGCGGCGTCCGGCGATCCTCATCCAGGGATCCCGGGTGATCGTGCCCAGGTTCTCGAGGGCCCATCCCTTCACTTCCCGCAAATGTCCGTGGATTCTATTCATGGCGTGCGCTCCTTCGTGGGTCGTTGATTCAGGTCCAGCTGCCGTGCCGGTGGGCCTTGTGCAGGCGCGCGACCAGGACGGCTTGATATTGGGCCCAGCATTCGGTGGCTTCGCTCTCGGGATTGCCCGTGCAGGTGTACTTGCCGTCAACGGGCGCGGGCTCCGCGACCACGAGGGTCTCCGGTGCGCCGAAGAACACGTTGACCCCGCTCGGAGCCTCGGCCCCGAGGTTGAAGGACAGTCCGCAGGCGACGACACCGATGGAGAGCAGCTTCTTCTTGATCATGGCGATCTCCCTGATTGTTCAGCCAATGGTGTTCGCGCGGAGGTATCGCGACAGTCGGAGTGACGCGGGAATTTCGTAGGGAATGCGCTGATGTTCCCGTCAGCGGAGTCCTACAAGGCCGTCGTAGGACGCTGCCGACGGCCACGGGGGCGCTTTCCTGATTTGCCGCGGGTTCCGGGCGGGCGACGATACCCAGATGGCAACGGACGACATCCGAGAGCAATTGAGCGACAGCCACGGTGCCGTGATGGCCCTGGTGCGGTCCCTTCGCGAGGAAACCGACGAGCTGCAGTGCCACTCCCGCCTCGAGGAGTTGCGGCATGCGTGGGCCGCCCACTTCCTCGCCGAAGAGACCGTGGTCTATCACGTGCTCGACGGGCTGCACGCCGGTGACAATCTCGACAGCGCGAACAAGCGCCTCGTCGAGCACGAATTGGTGCAATCCTTCTTCGACAGGCTTTCGCGCACGCGCCCCGGAACGCCGCAGTGGTTCGCGCGCCTGGAAGTCATCGACAAGCTGATGCAACGCCACATGGACGATGAGCGCGAGGAGCTCTTCGCGCGTCTCGTCGAGGAGCTCGAGCCCGACGTTCTTTCCGGACTGAGCCGCGATTTCGGCCTCGCCCGGGACAAGATCTCGATCCTCGAGCAGGCGAAATCGAGTTGAGGCCCACGCTCACGCCGTTGGTGCTCGCGGTCTCCGTGGCCCTCGCGGGCTGCGCCATGCCGCCGGTGGACCGCTTCATCCTCGACGCATCCGACGGACCGCCGGTCCGCGTGAGCGGCGCGAACGGCCCCCTCACCCATGCGCGCAGCGACGCGATCCTCGCGGACCTGAAGAAGCGCGCCCCGGACTCGAGCATCATCGATCGCCACCTCGCGGTGGAACAGGCTGTCGCGGGCACTCCGTTGAACGCCGGCAACAAGGCGACGCTTCTCGAAGACGGCGCCCAGGCCTATCCCGCGATGCTCGCCGCGATCCATTCGGCCCGCCGCAGCATCAACATGGCGACGTACACATTCGACGACGGCAAGACCGGGCAGATGTTCGCCGACGCCCTCATCGAACGGCGCAAGGCCGGCGTGGACGTGCGCATCTCCTATGACGCCGTCGGCTCCATCGATAC
>Ga0070731_10003546_pt1 | contig 13997 bp, 14 predicted proteins | sample Coa_R1_2_FD_66448 | JGI IMG/M metagenome (GOLD analysis project Ga0070731, IMG submission 66448) | Surface soil microbial communities from Centralia Pennsylvania, which are recovering from an underground coalmine fire - Coalmine... | ecosystem: Environmental > Terrestrial > Soil > Unclassified ... | reverse complement strand
TTTTCCGCGAGCCCGCGCTTGTAGCCGAGATCGGGAACGCCAAAGCTGGAATATTGATAATTGTGCTCCATGTCGCGCGCGTTGTACGCCGATTCCGAGATCCCCCAGGGCACGCCCAGGGCGGCGCCGTATTCCTCCTGGCGACGGACCACGAGCCGGTTGGTCTGTTCGAGCAGGCAGCCCGACGGTGCGCGCATGACCAGCGACGGCATCAGATATTCGAACATCGAACCGGACCACGAAATCAGTCCGGAGCCGCTGTCGATCGGCGTCAGCGTACGACCGAGCCGGAACCAGTGCTTGGCGGGAACGTCGCCCTTTGCAATCGCGATGAAGCTGGCGAGCCGCGCCTCCGAAGCCAGGAGATCGTAGAAATTGGAATCGAGACTGCCATCGGATTCGCGATAGCCGATCGAGAGGAGCTGGCGGCCGGGATCGTACAGGAAGCCGAACTCCATTTCCGCGGACAGCCGTGCTGCCAGATCGGCGAGAGTCTCGAGGCGCCGCATGGCCAATCGCGTCGCGTCCGCGGATGTATCGACTCCGCGCTCCGCCGGCGGCATGAGCATGTCGACATCGAGACGATGGGAACGAACACAGGCCCGCAGGGCTTCCGCCCAGACGACGACCTCCGGTTCACCGCCGTCGAACTTCGCCGATTCCATGAGCCGCGCCTGTCCGCAGACTCTGTCGGCCTCCTCTTCAATTTTGCCGAGGTGGAGCGACGCTTCCGCCGCTTCGACCGGTGGCGCGCGAAGCAGCGCCGCCAGACGGTCGACCGCCGCATCCAGCGCGGGCGATGCCGCGCGGTGGGCGCGTCGATCCTTTGTCGCAACCGCCAGGGATTCCCGCAGGAGCGCGAGCGTGTCGGAGAGACCCCGCAGCCGATGCGCGTTCACGAGCGGTCCGGACGCGATCTCCCGGCAGGCGTTGCCGAGCGCGATCAGGTGTCCCGCAAGATTGCCGCTGTCCACCGACGAGACATATTTGGGCTCGAGCGCGCGAAGATCGCGCGTGTCGTACCAGTTGTACAGGTGACCGCGGTACCGCTCCAGCTTCTGCATGCTCACCAGGGTCTCTTCCAGCCGCTCCATGGCGTCCATTGTCCCCAGCCAGCCGAAATCGCGCGCGGCGACGACCGACAGGAGATAGAGGCCGATGTTGGTCGGAGACGTACGGTGCGCGATCACCGGTTTCGGATCTTCCTGAAAATTGTCGGGCGGCAGGGCATTGTCTTCCGCGCTGACGAACCGTTCGAAGAAGCGCCAGGTTCGCCGCGCGATCATCCGCAAGGCGGCCGCGTCGTTCGGCGCAATCGTCAGATGTCCGGCCTCCGGCGGCGGCAGGCTCGCCCAGCGCGCGGCCAGCGGCGAAAACACCCAGAGAGCTCCGAACGGCGCGGCCATCGCCCAGGCAGGATGGCCGGCGAAGGCCATGGCGATCGCCACGATGGCCGCAAAGGCGGCGCTCGCGGCAATCTGCGCGATCAGCGAACGCGGATCGAACTGCGAATCGTCGTTGGTCTGGGAGGTCGTCACCCATTCGAGCAGGCGGCCGCGACGGACGAAAAGACGAAACAGCGTGCGCGCGACGGCATCGACCATCAGCCACGCCTGATGCGCGAGAAAGGTGAGCAGAAAGGCGCTCTGCAGCATTCCCCGCACGAAATCGCCGCCCAGATTTCGCAGATGTGTACGCAAGGGGATTGCCATGCTTCGCGGCACGATGGCGGCGATCACCGGAAGAAAAGGCGGCAGCATGATCGTCAGGACAATGACGAGGGTCCACGTCGCTGCCGCCGCAAGCGGCAGGAAGAGCCACGCAATCAGCATGGCGAGAAGCGCTGCGGGGGCCGACAGGGAGCGCCGCAGATTGTCGAGCATTTTCCAGCGGCCCATCAACGGGATCGTGGTTTCCGGAGACGCGGAATGCGCCTTGCGGCCTCGTCCGAAAATCCACGGCAGCAACTGCCAGTCTCCCCGCACCCAACGATGCTGGCGGGCGGCGGCGACGTTGTACCGTGAGGGAAATTCCTCGACGAACTCGATATCGGAAACGAGGCCCGCGCGGGCGAGGATTCCTTCCAGCAGATCGTGGCTCAGCACCGTGCTGTCGGGAATCTTGCCGTCCAGCGCCGCCTCGAAAGCGTCGACGTCGTAGATGCCCTTGCCGCTGTACGTGCCTTCTTCGAAGAGATCCTGGTACACATCGGAGACGACCACCGCATACGGGTCGAGACCGTTCGGACCGGAAAAGACGCGCTGGAAAAGCGAGCCTTCGCTGCCGATCGGAAGCGAAGGCGTAACGCGCGGTTGCAGGACGGCGTGCCCTTCGGTGACGAGACCGGCGCGCGGATCGAAATGCGGCCGGTTGAGCGGGTGCGCCATCTTTCCGACGAGGCGCCTGGCGACGCCGATCGGCATGCGTGTGTCGGCATCGAGGGTAATGACGTAGCGGATACCGGAAGGAAGCGAAGGCGCCCGGCCGTCTACGGGCAGAAAATTCGTATCGGTGGCGCCCCGCAGAAGGCGATCGAGTTCATGGAGCTTGCCGCGCTTTCTCTCCCAGCCGATCCATTTCTGTTCGCCGTCGTTCCAGACCCTCCGGCGGTGCAGGAGGCAAAACCGCGGCGCGCCGCCGGCGCGCGGATAACGTGCATTCAACGCGGCAACTGCGCGCACGGCCTCGGCGACGATCGTATCGTCGCCCCTCGCATGCTCGGTGGGCGAATCGCCCCAATCCGACAGGAGCGCGAACGAAAGATTTTCGTCCGCGTTCGAAAGGTAGTGCACCTCCAGGCGCTCGATTTGACCGGTCACTTCGGACTGCGCGGTCAGGAGAGTCGGTACGACCACGATCGCGCGCATGTCCGGCGGAACGCCGTCGCGCAGTTCCAGGCCTGGCAGGAAAGCGGCGCCGACCAGATGGGTGATCGCACGGTTCACCACCGCGATTGCAACGTCGGAGGCGGGAACGAGGCCCGCGATCGCGAGCGCAATCAGCACCCGGTCAACAGCCCCGGCATGGGCGACACCGAAAAGCCCAGCGGCGAGAACGCCGAGGGTCACCGCCGCGACCATGCCGACATAGCTCATCACGCCGAGGGCCGTGTTCAGACGGAAGAGCCTTGTACGCAAAGGAACCCGGCAGCCGAGTTGCCGCTCGAAGGCGACGCGGCCATCGCCGATCAGCGCGTATCCCGGATCGCCTTCGCGGGCCCGTCGCGCCGGCGCCGCCATGGCCGCGCGCTTCGCCGCGGCGATCAGGCGCCCCGCGACGTCGCTCTCGTCACGCCCCGAGGCGCGCGCGAGAGCCTCGATTTCGCGCCGGTACAGATCGCGCGTCGGGAAATCCATCGCCGCGAAGTCGCTACCGGCACGCAGAATGGCATCGATCGGGCCGACGCTTTCGACGAACTCCGGCCAGTTGATCATCGACACCAGGCGCATGCTGGTGATCACGTTGCGCACCGTGACGTTCATCGCGCTCTGAAACTGGAATTCCTCGCGCACGACCTGATCGGTGTTCGTGCCCTCGGCGGCCAGCCTTTCATTCAGCCAGCGCAGCGCCGGCGTTGCGCTGGGATCGCGATCGCGCAGGCGCCGGGAGAGCTGTACGGCGAAGGCCGTGGACCACTGCACCGTCGCGAGGCTTCTGAGGACCGTGGCGGAGGACTCCGGATCGCGGTCGGCCGTACCGAGGATTCGATCGGCAAGGTCGTCGGCCGTCCGGCTGGCCGAAAGCCGCACGACGATGGCTTCGGCAAGACGCCGCAGGTTTTCCACAAGGGTGATGCGGAGCGTGATCGCGATCGCCCACAATTCACCGATGGTGAGTGGCTGTACACGCTGGTAGGCCTCGACGAAGCGCGTGAGCTTTTCGATATCGAAGGCGCTGTCGGTGTGGGCGACGATGGCCCAGGCTACGCCGAAGACGCGCGGATAACCCTCCAGTGGACCTTCGGCGAGCTTCGGCAACCGGCGATAGAACCCGGCCGGCAAATCCTGCTTGATCTCGCGGACCTGTTCGTCGATGACGTGAAAGTTGTCGAGCAGCCATTCCGCCGCCGGCGTGATCGCCTGTTGCGCGCGCGTGGCCCTGACGACCTTGCGATAGGCCTCCTCGATCACGCGGGAATTTTCGTACAGCCGCGGAGCCAGCAGGCGCGGGGCCCTCCCCGGAGGCGCAATGGTCTGCGCCCTGGCGAGACTCTCGGCGTGCTGTTCGAGGCGTTCGACGCTGAACAGCTCGGCGCGGATCGCAGGCTCCGGCTTGCTGGAATTTACGCGGCGGCCCGGGAAACGGCGCAGGCGTGAAATATCCAAGCTGTCGCGCCTCGCAAGAAATTGGTTGTTGACGATCCCAATGTGACCGTTCGCCACCTGGATGGCCATCCCCTCGCTGGGCGCCAAATTCCAGGAGGTTTCGGCGTGATTGCCGCGATAGCCCCCGCGATCATCGAAGCCACATCGGTTGTCGATCACGCAGCAGCAGCGATCCCGGCATAACACGCGACGCCATGCGTGACCATGATCAGTGTGCTTCAGGCGGCTCGTAAAATCTGTGCTCTTTTGACCATATCGAGCCTCTCGTGGCGGGTAGGGCGGCGGGGGTACGGTTTGGCAATCATGTACAGTTCTACGGATACGTGATCCTGCCGGAAAGACCGGCAACTACCACCCGGAGAAATCTTCTCGGCACCCACGTACAGCCCTGAGAGCGCCGCACGCCGGGCGCGTCCCCGCATGGCTATTCAGCGATTGGTGTCTGGGTTTGGGTTCCGGCCAGGCAGCGCCCGGGCTCCGCAGTCGCACAACACTGTGACGTACCCGTCACGGGTTGAGACATGAAAACCCTTCGAGAGCCGGTCGAAATTTTCCCCTTGCATTTTGGCGGCAAAACCAGCCTTGCCGCGTTCTGGACACTTGAAATTGGTCGTTCGCATGGAAGGCTCGACCATGTGGTTGTTTCCCTGGCGTATTGACAGCTTTGACCAGGCAGATTCGATCCACGCCACTCTCAGTGCGCGCGCGCTGCTCTTTTCAGGCGCCGCATTTCCAGCTCCACGTCCTCGGCGAATTTCACCTGCTCGGCTTCGACCTTGCAAAGACGTTCTCGCAGCCAGTCCAACTTCTGACTGTCCGACCTTGCATTCCATTCCTGATCTTCCACGACGTTTCTCCGGTTGGTTTTGCGGCGGTCCGACAAAGAGCATATCAGAAACACCGGGTGCGCGAGCGCGTCCAGGCGGGTTTCTTTCGCCAGTTGCGAATCGCCCGCGTCGGACGTTTTGGCATTTTGTTCGGGCAGAGATTGCAATCGCACGCCTGTTTCGCTTTTCAGCGATTTTGCTGGTACCATGCGCTCATGACCCAGGAACCGACAAAATCCGAACTTCTCACCAAGGCGTATAACGATGCCCGGAACGCTCGCGCGACAGCGTGGGCGGCAGGGAACAAGGCGGATATCGACATCGCGGAAAGTCGCATGGCCGAAATTCAGGCCCAAATGCGAATGATCCATACACGCTGAAAAGCCGAAGTGCTGGTTTGCCCGCCAGACCGGCACGAAAACCGCGATGCAGCGGGCGAACAAAGAATCGTGTAGCCATCACACGTGCACAAAAGCATGGCGAAGAATCGGGGATACGAAGCGACCGCCCGGGAAATTGTGAGCAATTTTGCTCAGCATCGGGTTCGCGGGATCGTTATCGTCACGTGCCCACGAACGTCTTATTCCGAGATGTTGGCGAGATTCGGTCAGGCTCGTTGGCTCCGATCACGATCGGGCATCTGCCGGCCCCAGCTGCCGCATCGCTCCGAGTGCGCGCCCCGTTCGGAGTACCCTGTCAGGGATATGGACTTTGGACAAATTTGTGGAGCAACGGCAATGGACAAATTCAAAGGATACCGAGGCATCGAATACGATATTCATCATCGCGACGAAACGCGATGGGAATGGTTCGCCTATCCGAAAAAAGAGGAGGGGCCGCGTCTTAACGGAGGAGTCAGCGGCACCTACGAAATGGCTTTAAACGCGTGCATGGCCGCCATCGATGGCTGGCTGGCGCAAAATTCAAACTCATAATCGGGACGCGAAGCATCGATATCTGCACCTTTGTCGGAACACTCGCCGCATGACTTCAGCGACCGGAATCATCGGGCTTGTGCAATTGCTTGAGCACGGCCGCACCGGCCGGCGCCTGTTTGGTGGCTTTGTCCATTTGGTGGCTTTGTCCAGCAGATTGCTGCTTCCGTTCGGCCTCTTTTCTTGGTAACACCTTTTTTGTGAACCGGTCCATTGAGGCACCCTCAAGAAAGCGCGGCCGTCCTGCCGGCGGCAGGGATCCGTACATTACAGCGCGGCTGCCCGAAGACATGATTCGCGATCTTGATCGTCTTGCGCACGAGCGGCGCGCCACGCGGTCCGAAGTGTTGCGCGATCTCCTTCGGCCGGCACTCGACGCTGTTCAGTGGGGCAAGGCGAAGTAATGCACGACAACAACGATACGAGGACATGAAAGCCGCCGAGCTGACGGCGATGGAAATTTACGCTCTCAAAGCCGTTTCGGAGGGGCACGTAATTTCATCGCAGCATAGAGACAAGCTCTTGCGCCTCGGCCTTATCCGCTCCGGATCGCGCTGCGATTTGATCACATGGTCAGGGCAATTGCGCTTGTGGCGGGGCAGTTGACCGGCTGTTTCTGTAGCCAGCCATAAGGTTCTGTAGCCACCCATAAAGGAGCACAAATCCGCCAGGCTAGCGCGAGTTCCTGGCCTTCACGGGCCGGAACGGATCCCGTTTGCCAAAATGCGGCTTCGCGTCAGTTGTTTTGACAGGAGTTGCTGCGCGCTCGATCCTCGGACGGGGCTTTGCGGATCCAGACCATCGTTGGAAAATGCTTTTTGCCATGTCCGTTTCTAGGACCGCGGTGCTAATTATCCGTCAATTTCGAAGAACTGGCGGCACTCCCGTAATCAGTTCGTATCGATCTGCATTCCGGTCTCCGCCTTCAGCCAGGCGCGCGCGCGGTGGCGATTGACCGCCCAGACTTCCCCGGCTTTCTCTTTGGGCCGGTGGAACAGCGCATTTTCCGCTGTACAGCGGGTGCTGGCTCCCTTCGGCGGCGCTTCGCCTGCACAAAATCTCCGGAACGCCCGCTCGATTTCGTCTTCGAATTTCAGCGATATTTCCCCACGCTCCTTTTCGCGGCGCGAGCGGATTGCACGCATGATGGACCACCGCCGCAGCCCTCCGGGATGGGGCAGCAAGACGCGAATCAGATCCAGCACATTGGCCCTTTCCGTTTCGGAGAGACCGACAGCCGGCTCCATATGGTGTTCGCGAAAAGCACCTTCGGTCGCTTCGCAGCCCATGTCTTTTCAGCCCAAAGAATCAGCGCGGGGAAGGCGGCCAGAAGATTTCTGGTCCGCCGCCCTTTTGATCCTTATGCCGCCTGCAGATTGACAGCCTTGCTGCCCCGCGGGTCCGGCTGGATGTCGAATGAGACGCGCTGGCCTTCGTTCAGACTCCGCATTCCCGCTACTTCGAGGGCCGATGCATGGACGAATACGTCCTTGCCGCCGCCTTCGGGCGCGATGAAGCCGAAGCCTTTGCTGATATTGAAGAACTTCACTGTTCCGATCGTCATGTTTTCTCCTGATGAAATCGGGGTTCCGCGCGAGACTCCTGTCCCGGCGGCGCGATTGGGAAACCATCAGATCGTAAAGTCAGGCCATCGTGTCCGGGCGCGCACTCAAGCGAGTCGGATTACAACAGTGCGCTTCAAAATGACGGACGCCGTCGCAAGCTCAGTATGGGCGTTTCGTGCGCAGATTACAAGCCGCGGTATCGATGGTGGATCAGGTAGCGATCGCCCGGAGCAGAATCTCCCAATGCGCCCTGTGTTGACCGATTAACAGCTGAGGGCCCCCACAAGCGATTTAGGATTTCGGACAGTTGGACGTGGGCGTCAGACCCTCCGTGGCGGAGGCGGGCACGGTGACGTTCAGAAGAACCTCGTATTGCCGCGCCAAGGCTTCCCACAGGGTCGCCGCCTTCAGCCATTCATCGCGCTCGTGATTGTCCATGCATTCGTTGGCCCTCTGATACGCGTCCAAGGCCTGACGCCTGGCGTAAACGATCCTTTCCATCGATATCACCCCGTTGTATCAGCCGCTCCGCTCGTATTTTTCAACAAAGCGCCTGGCGGTTTCAATGCCCTAATCAAGCCGTTGCCGCCTGCGCCATTTCATTCCGCGACGTCGGGATACATTTCCGCATGTGCGGTATTGTGTCCCTAGTGTCCTGCTGGCCGATACTTGGGCTCTCGCTTCCGGCAAAGGGCATGTCTCGCGCGGACCTGCATTTGTTCAGAATAACCGCGGACCACAAATCGTTTATTCGCGGCTCGAACATGCGTCACCATCAACCCGCTCTTGAGATTTGGCTTTTTCGTCCTATCTGTATAGAGTGGATTATTGCCGCCACCGCGAACGCGAGGTCTCCGGGCGGCTCCTGATTTTCTCGACGATATTCCGGCGGCGCAAAAGGCGCCTTCGCGCTTTCGGCAGAAAACGACTCCTGCCGGGTTCGCGCGATTTGGGTGCAAGCGTGCTGGAGAGAGCGCGGCGGCGGGCTGGCAAGGCGCGAGCTTTGGGAGCTTCGTTGCCGCCTCTCGGCAATTGCAAGGACCAGGATGACGACGCGCACCACAGGCAGAACGGTGACTTTTCACCATCCCTTCGTGCTGGACGGACTCGCGCGCGAGGTAGCTGCCGGTACGTATCTCGTGGAGACGGAGGAGGAACTCATGGACACGGTCTTGTCGCCGGCGTGGAAGCGCGTTTCGACGGTGATCCGATTGCGGACAGCCGCCGGGATCCAGGACGTCTCCATCGATCCGAAGCAGCTGAACGCGGCGTTGGCACGCGATCAGGCGCTCCCAGACACTCAATCATCCGAAACTGCGGCACCGTCGATGGGGCTTGGCAGCCGGACGCGCAAAACCTGAAGGAGACCGACACTTGGAAATCACCATCTATCACAATCCGGATTGCGGCACCTCGCGCAACGCCCTTTTCGCCATCCGCGCCGCGGGCCATGAGCCGCGAATTTTCGAGTATCTGCAGACGCCCTTGTCCCGCGGCGCCATCGCCGCACTCGCCAATCACATGAATATCCCGGTTCGCAGCCTTGTGCGAAGGAAGGAACCGCTGTTCGTGGAGCTTGGCCTCGACGAGAAGGATGTCACCGAGGACGAATTGCTCAACGCAATGGCCGAGCACCCGATCCTGCTCAACCGCCCGATCGTCGTGGTACAAAATGGCGGAAGAATTACCGCACGCCTGTGTCGCCCGAGCGAAACCGTGAAGGTGCTCATCGCGGCGGAGAGCGCCCGGGCGTGATGTCCGGTGAAGCCTTTCGGCTGAGCCGCGTCGAAGCCGAAGGCTGGAACGCGGCGCGTCGCGTGCCGCTCGCCGCTCTTGCGCAGCTGGACAGCGAGAAGATCGCGGCGCTCAACCCGTACACATATGATCCCGAACAGACACGCTGGAACGCCGGATTCGCAAACGCACTCGCCTCCTGGCACCGCTAGCGCGCGCGGGACGGCGAATGTGCGGCCGGTGTTCGCCGTGGAGCGCTTCGCGGCACCCGAACAGGAGAACAAAATGTCTGGAGAACATCACAGGGTTGTATTCGGCACCGGTGCCGACATGAAGTACAGACTGTGCAACAGCGAGAAGGAAGCCCGCGGCCTGGCCGCCGACAAAATTCATCGCGGCTATGTCAGCCAGGTTGCCGTCGAGGAATGCAGACAGGGGCAATGGGTTCCGACAAGAACCCACGAGTTCCGGGGTTAGGACAAGACAGCCGATGATGAATGCGAAAACGCCCTCCGGCCGGAAAGCTCTCGATCCGGCAGTTACCGTGCACCTCCCCGAAAGCACGCTTCAGGCCATCGACCGTCTCGCGCATCAAGGCCGGGTGCCGCGATCGGAGGTAATCCGTCGTCTTGTCCGGAAGGTGCCGGCTGACGAGATGCCTCCGTTTCCGAAACGGATTCAGCCGCTTAAAGCGTTGGAGCACTAGGGGAGGCACCGGCAATGGAGCGGCGCAACAAAACCGGCGCCTTTGCGATCGCCCGGACGGCGGCATCGGCTTGCGTCTGTGTCTTGCTCGAATGCACAGCAGCATTGGCGTATCCGGATCTCGACTGGAAGATGTATGACAGTGGCAGTGGCGCCGGCGACAGGACTTTATGCTTTTACGAAGAACATTCGATCGATCGGACGCATCGGGGCGTTGTACGGGCATGGACGAAATGCCTGGCTCAAAGCCGGCTTGATGCCGCCGGTTCGGATCATCTGAATGCGCTCTATTCGCGGGCCATGATCGATTTGCTCGCCGACCGGCATACGTATGGATACGTGCTGCCGATCCTCTCCGCGGAAACGCTCGGCACGAAGGAGGTTTCTGCGGCCGTCAGGTACGAAGTCGTCGCCGATCTCGCCGGGGCCGTTCCCGAGACCGTGACTTTCTACGAGGTGGACTGTCGATCACGCCGTGAGCGCTTGATCGAAGGCACATTGGGCGACAAATCTGTCCAGCCTTCCGGCTGGAAGAGTCCATCATCCAAAGGGTCTGCCCGCCTTCGTCAACTGCTATGCCAGTGAATCGACGTTACGTGTGTGTCGTCGCGCGGGTACGGGCTAAAGGTCTCTCAACGTGAGCTGGCGGCGCGGTCAGGCGATCCGCACGGCGCCCGGCTGAACGAGGCGGTCGATTTTACCTTGGCTCGCCGCCGGAGGAGATGCGAATTTGACCTTTTCCTTCCCGGTACAATCCATTGCGGCAACGTATTGATTCCACTCCGCAGCCCGATCGGGTCGCTCTCGAGGTAACGCCCGATGCTCAGGAGACCCACATTATCATTCTCGTATGTACCAGGCGCAATCAGGGCTTGCGGAGCGCTGGTGTTTGAGGGAGCTTTTCTCGCGGCTTGAACCCTTCCCATTCGAGCGGCGTATAGGTATCGGCGAAGGTTTCTTCCAGGATCGTGCTGTAGATGTCTTCACCGTTCGAACTGTTGGTCATGATCAAGACGCCGGATCTGGGCTTTTCGAAGCAGACGACATAGTGCCGCCAACCCTCGTCGTGACCTTCCTTGAAGAATGCCTCGCCGAAGGGCGAGAAATAGAGACCCCAGCCGAGACCGTAGCTCAGTCGAATGTCGTTGTTCTCCGTTGTGGTGTCGGTGGAGAGCGAGGGAAATTCGTGCGCCGTCTCGATGCGGATTTGCGGCCTGAACATGAGTGCGCGCATCCTTGCATCCAACAGTTTTCCACTGAGGATTGCGCTCACGAACCGGGAGTAGTCCCGGAGCGTGGTCTGCATGGAACCGGCGGCATCACCTTTCCTGCGCCGCTCCGGTCCCAGCGATCGCCCCTGTTCGTTGTAACCATTGCAAAGATTGTGCTCGAATCGCGGCTCCCACACCATGCTCGTCTGCGTCATCCCGAGCGGACCGAAGAGTCGCGCGTGCATCAGCGCGTCGACGGATTTTCCCGTAACCGTTTCGACGACCATTTGCGCGAGCGCGATTCCTTCGCCCGAATAGGCAAATCGCGAACCCGGCGGAAAATAAATGCGAAGCTTCCTGTCGTCCGTAAAGCGTCGCCAGTTTGGAAATCCACTCGTGTGATCAAGCAGCATCCGCATCGTGATCTGTCTGTAACGCGGGTCTGCGGCCAGATCGCGATAGGGCGGGTATTCGGGCAGCGGTCTCGGCAGGTATCGGAACACCGGCTTGTCCAGATCGATGATCCCGTCCTGAACAAGTTGCATCACCATGACGGCGAACGCCGTCTTGGTGAGCGAGGCCGCGGTCACGACGGAATCGGATGTGAACGGCAGATTTCGTGCGGCGTCGCAGACGCCGTAGGTCTTCATGTAAACCGGCTGACCGGCATTGAAGATCGTTACGCCGGCGCCCGTCACATGCGCGGCCTTCATCGCTTCGGTCACGATCGTATCGACCCGATCTCGTGAAATCTGGCTTCCGTCGAGTCGCGCGATTGCGGGTGCCCGCGCCGCCAGAGGTGTCGGCGCCATTGCGAGGGTCAAAAGCCCCGCGCGGATCAGCAAGCTAATCCGCATCGTTGATTGCTGCATGCCCACTGCCATGGAATTCGGTACGGAGAGAAGACATTGCCGATGTTCGTTGGCGGGAGGGCATCATGGAACGCCGGTTCAAACCGTAACAGCGCCCAAAAAGAGAGATGAACCCTGAAGGCTCATTGGACTTACGGCAAGGGGCGCCCCGTCCTCCAGAGACGCAGTTTGAGGTCCGTTCCGCAGGTAGTCAGCTACTTTGATCCCACCTAACTTTTCCGGGTTGTCATAGCGCACCGCTTGGGCTTCCGCATTTGCCCGGAGGCCCACTATAAGAGTCCATCATCCCAAGGGTCTGCCCGCCTTCGTCAACTGCTATGCCAGTGAATCGACGTTACGTGTGTGTCGTCGCGCGGGACGGGCCAGGTGAGCTCCCGCCCGCTCCCCAAAGCCGTTGTTCACTTCGGCAGCGATTCCTTGAACAAAACCGAGGGCGTCGCACCGCCTGACGCTGTGCACTTCCCCAAATTGAGGTTGTTCGTCTCGCCGGTGGTTCCGTCATTCGCCTGACACTTTGGGGCGGTCGTCGTGCCGTCCGTTTCGGCGATGTTGACGAATAGTTTGGTTCCAGCATTGAAAACGGCTTCCGATCCGCCGCCGTTGCCAATGACGTTGAATTCGATCCCCTGCCACAGGTTGGCCAGAGCGACGACGCTGTCGTTGTTCGTCACGCTGTAGGCGTTACTCTCCGTCATCAATTTAAGCGTATCGTTGCCGCCCGCCACAGCCGAGCCTGTCAGCGTCAGGTACTTGAGATTCGTGATCACCTGCAGGGGAACGCCGGTTGCGTTGCTGTTCGTGTAGCAATCGCCGCCGTCGGAGAACCAGCCGCTCGGGCAGGTTTTGTTGTAGTTGATGAGCCAGTATTGGATGAACACCTCGTTGTAGGGAGCGGCGGAATACACGAACTGCTCCCAGGCCAGACAGCTTCCGGAATCGCAGGTCGGAGAGCCCGACATGAAATTCGAGTTGAGCTGAAGGGAATACGAGTTGGACTGGCCATCATCTTCTTCGGTCTTCACTTTGACCGTGGGAAAAGATCCGACGCCCGTCGAAATGAGGGCGGGGGAGACGACGGCCTGATAGTCATGGCCGTTGCCCACGTTTTGGCCGCCGCCGAATCCACTCGCCGGAAGAAACGGCACGTTCGGCGCGGTCACGCACGCAACCTGCTTCCATGACAGACTCGGATAATGCGCCGTGAAGCAGCCCGATCCCGGTACGGCCGTGTGCGCAATGGCGGTGCGCCATGTGTCCTGCGGGCTCGCTTGAGCGGACGTGGCCAAGCCGACAATGGCAGCCGATGAGAGCAGCACTTTCATCCAGCGATTCATGGTGTTTTCCTCATATCTCCCGGACGGTTTTCCCAAACGATTGGAACCGGATCCTTCCGGGCCCGGCGGTTCCCGGGCTCCCGGCTCGCGCACTCGCGGAAAGAGCAGCCGGAGCGCGCGACAGAGTTCCTGAATTCCCCTCTTTTCGGAGCGGCCGGCAGCGCGAAGCTGACCGTACCGGCACGCATCGTGGCACAAGGCCGCTAAACTGCCAACGGGAATTCCTGCAATCCGGCCGGACTTGCCGCCGCAATGCGACCCGCCCGTCGGGTGCGATGACGAATGACCTTCCCATGACCGGCGCCTGCCGCTTCGGTCTGCGTTGCAAACGGCGCAGCGCTCCAATTCCTGCTTATGAAATCCTCGTGTCTCAGCATCTGGCCGACGATCTGCTGGATGTAAGATCGCAGCCTGGCCATCTCCTCACCCATCACCTTCGGATCGACCGTGTCCATGAGCGGCGGATAGGATCGTGGTCCGACGCCTTGA
>Ga0070731_10003545_pt1 | contig 14002 bp, 12 predicted proteins | sample Coa_R1_2_FD_66448 | JGI IMG/M metagenome (GOLD analysis project Ga0070731, IMG submission 66448) | Surface soil microbial communities from Centralia Pennsylvania, which are recovering from an underground coalmine fire - Coalmine... | ecosystem: Environmental > Terrestrial > Soil > Unclassified ... | reverse complement strand
TTTGATACAACCCCCGCAAAAAGAAACAAAAATCGGCTCAAAAGAACCCCAAAATCGACGAAACCTTTAATTGACGACACGCCTTAGTCAAAGGCCAGAATCATGAGGCATGCTTCCTCGAGGCGGACGCAGGTAGGCAAACGGAGTGATCCACATGAGATTGGAAACCCTTGAAGTATAGATATCTGCGTAACGCTCTACTTGATAAGCTAAATAACTTTTATCATTTCCCGCACGCATCAAAAGACCCCAGATTTTATTGTTCAATTCGGCATTCCTCTGCGCTAAAGGAGAGATCTCTTTATCAAGAGCTTCAAGAGAGCTTCTGATTTCCCGCATCTCTTTCTCCAGCTCTTTATCTAAAACTTTAGTGCCCGAGGACTCTTGCATTCTTTGGAGCGTAAGTTTGACAGAACAGTATCTATCTTCCAGCTGTTGCTTTTCTTTCATGAGGCGCAGCAACTGCTGCTGGTCAGTTTTGAAATCCTCGATGGCTTGTATTTCGTCTTCCAATTCTCGCAGAATCAAGGCTGTCCTCCAGCGGGAAACATTTTTTGTCACATGGACGTCCCCAAACATGTGGTCCCCCACATAGAGAATCTCATCTCCGGAAAGCTTGAGATCTTTCTCCAATGCCCGTGCTGCTCCTCCAAGGTACGCTTTCCCTTTTTTTAATCTTCCCCTATGGGGTTTAAGCACTCCTTCTTCGTTGGCAATCTCAAAGAAAGGCTGATCTGTTGTGAAAAAATAAGGCTTGCGCGCACCCACAATGATGATCTGAAAAAGATCCCTCCATGTATTTCCAGAGGGAAGAAACCGATCAAAGGCGTAAGTCATCATGGGAACGGTGTAACTCCACTCCGAATTGGTGATCAAAATCAGTTTTTTTCCCGAGCAGCGCTGATCCCAGAGAGCCAGAGGAACTTCCTCCTCTAAAATGACATATTTTTCTGGAGAAGTGATAATCTCTGCTTTGACCCGGCCTTCCATATGGGCTTCGTCAAGAACTCGCCTCACCCTTTCGTACAAATCGATATATCCTAAAACCTCAGGAATCAGTCGACGATCTAAAAGATCGACTAACTGACAATACATGCATCCTTCTGTTAAGGAAAATAAGCTATTGAGAAAAACCCATCTTTTATCCTCTAAATCGATCAAGGTCCTGGAATACAGTCGGCGATGTTCCTCAAAGCTCATCAGTGCAGTTCCATGCATAGCACGCTTGATAAAACCAAATCGATTCGCTTTGATCAAGTTGCCAAATTCTGTATCAATGATTAGCCCTCGAGAAACAATGTTTGGATTAAACTGGAGCTGATCTACAGGCCATCCATCTGCGAGGAATTGCTGCTTGAGATACTCATAAGTGCGCAGCTCCCATACCTCAGCTCGATAATGGATGAGGGTGTAGTCCATGTCATACCCGATAGCAGAAATGGATTTCAGGTTCAGCGTGCGGTTGCAATAAACCTGACGTTCGGCTGGGATCGCCTTAAACTCTTCTTTCATTTCTCCTTCCTAGCACACCTAGAATTTGTATATCTAGTGCTATGTAAAAACGATGATGCTAAATGAGTAAAACAAACTATTGCTCCCAATAGCTTTAAGAGATAAATATAAGGATAGTTTTCTAAAGGCGTGCATGTTGTTCCGTTTTGTTTTTTTAGCTGCTGTTCTTCCCTTAAGCGGTTTTGCAGATGCTCACAAAGAAAAAGAGAACTGCATGCATGGCAAACAACACTATCGAGCGACCCTCCGCCATATTGAAGGGGGCGGTATCGGCTATGAAGAGGGGTATACGACCCTCGAAGTATTTCTCTCTTCTGATCCCAGTCGATGGAAAATCACTCCCTTTTTGGATGCAAAAAGCCATGCCTTTGATAATGGAAAATGGGCCGCCAACGCAGGCGTGGGGCTAAGAACTCTATGGGGAAACCGGACTTACGGCATAAATACTTATTACGATTATAGAAATACACAACGCTTTCACTCGAATCAAATCGGAGTTGGACTTGAAACTCTCGGTGCGCTATTTGATTTTCGCATCAATGGCTATTTACCCGTTGGCGCAAAAACCAGCCATCCTTATCACGCAGACTTTGGAGCTTTTTCCGGCAATTTCATGCTTGTATCGCAAAAATATGAATCGGCGATGAAAGGGGCCGATGCAGAATTTGGCTTTCACTTGGGAAAATCTAAATCGTTTGATTTCTATGCAGCGGCAGGTCCTTATTACTTCATAGGGGAAGTCACTCCTGCGACCTGGGGCGGAAAAGCGAGGATCTCTGGCACATTCAAAGACATTCTAACTCTGGAAATCAGTGACTCGTGCGATAGAACCTTCCATAATAAATTCCAAGGACAAATCTCCTTAAATTTCTCCTTTGGACCTAAGTCAAAAGTCCAAGCACAAGGACGCACTTGTAAAGTGGCACATACGCTAAATGAGCGCATGCTGCAGCCGGTGGGTAGACAAGAGATCATCGTCATCGGCAAAACAAGAAAAAACACGGTCGCCATCGATCCTGCCACAGGGCTCCCTTACTTCTTTGTGTTCGTCGATAATACTAGTCATTCCAATGGCACTTATCTAAGTCCTTACCCGACCCTAGCTCAAGCACAAGCAAATTCTGGCCCCAATGACATTATCTATGTATTCCCAGGCGATGGGACAACGGCGGGCATGGATTCAGGGATCACTTTACAAGCGAACCAGAAATTTTGGGGCTCTGGTGTCAGCCACTCCATACAAACTTCTGCAGGAGCAATCTCCATCCCCGCACAAAGCAACTCATCTCCCACCATTACAAACACCAATATTAATACACTTGGCAATGCGATCACACTGGCGACCAATAACGCCATAAGCGGCTTTATCATTACATCAGCAAATAACGATGCCATCTTTGGAGTTGATCCTCAAAGCTTGGAGGTCTCCTTTTGCACGTTTGAAAACACTAATACTTTTGCGATCGAGGCTTCCTTTTCTGGCGATGCCTCCCTGTCTTTAACGAACAACCAGTTTTTGAATAACGAAAACGGGGTCTTTTTAACACTTAATGGGACATCTACCCTTGACTGTTCGGATAATACGTTTCAAGGACAAATTTCTGTCTCAAACGTTCCCCTAGAGCTGGTGGCGAATGGTAATGTTCTCGCTGCCCACATTGAGAATAACCTCTTTAACGACAATATAACTGGCAGCATCCGGTTAAACTTCAATAATGTCGTCGATGCCAATATCAGCGTATTGAACAATAGGATGACAAATAACGGAACAGGAGCTCAGCAAAATATAGGATCGAGCTTTGTAATCCTTCCGAATGGGACTACAGAAAATTGTGCCATCGTATTAAAAGGCAACGCATTTATCGATAACACTTTGAATCTAGCGAATTCTCTTTCCCTTTACTTGAACAACACGGGCGCATTCACAAATCTTGTAATCCTAGCATCTACAAACACAATGTCTAATAATGGGGGTTCCGCCCTAGTCCTTGCGACCCCAGTCGATAACTTGACACTGCTTGCAACAGACAACACAATCACAGGATGCAACGATAATGGAATCGCTGTAATCAGTTCTACATTGACGTCCTTTGCCAATATAATAATCAACAACAACACGATTACGGATATTGGAAACTTTTCAAATGGAATTGCGATAAATCAAGACTTTTCACATCTTAATTTAACAATATCAAACAACACAATCAACGGATGCGAAGGAACAGGGATCCTCAGCTTTGCCAATACCGGTATCGATTCCTGGATATTGAATGTTTCAGACAATACGATCAGCAATTGCCAAAACCTGTCCTCAAATGCTGCTGCAGGCCTTGATATTGAGCAATTCACAAGTCTTGCAGGCTCTATGACTAATAACACCCTATCAGACAATGACGTTACTACCCCAGGCGTTTTCGTCGGTTCAGCATTATCCAACCCTATAGTCTGCCTCACTCTCACCGGAAACGACAGCAGCACCGATTATTCTCTGAGCAATCCACCTGGCGGACTTTTCAACCTAAGCCCCTGCAATGTAGATTCCGTTAACGTAGGCATGATCAACACCTCAGGCACAATCACTTCCGTCCAGTCCTGTCCTGGCGCCGTTCTCTGCCCTCCTTAAGCCGTCGGAGGGCAGAAACTCACGGAGCAATAATCTACCGTATCTTGACTTCAAATTTTTTCAACTCTACTGCAAAATAATGGCTTAGCCGCCAGCGTGTTCTTAAAAATTTTTTCGCGGCGTTGGGACTCAGTCTGAGATATCGTTACGTCTTGTGCAAAGCAGGTAAGTTCCATTCCAGCTAGTCTGCGTGAACGACTAAATTCAGGTTCATTACAATGATCACGATCAGAAGAATCCCTATCTTTGATTTTCCAAACGGAGGGAATTTTTTCTATTGGATACATGTTTGAATGATGCCGTCTACTGCAGAATTCTAACGTTTCCATATCAAAGGAAATAAACGGGATGGATTTTATAAACTCCCATTTACAATTTAATTCTGCTCTATCTTTGTATGTATTCAATGACGTGTCATACCACTCCTTTTGCTTAGAGGCCCAATATTCTGCATTGCGTACATTTTTATTCCATTCTATGCAGGCTGGACTTTCAGTAATAGAACCTCGTCCCAAATATGCGATAACGGGCACGACCAAGCAAGCGACCTTGGCTATAGTCGAAAAGCTTGGCCAAGTGCGATGGGTTTCTTGGTGTCGCTGCATGCAACGCATGTTATTATTTCTTCCTACAGCACCTGCTTCACCGCTCATATTAACCTCTGCTCTAACAACGCGACTCAAAAAGATATAGCAGAGCGGATTTTTTTTGAATCTGATGTTTAAAAAAAAGAAGTTGACTTGCAGTGCCACCCTTAGAAAGCGAAAAGCCCCGCGCTTACACCGACTTTGTCTTCTAAGCAGATCGCGGACCTGAAAGAGCGTGTAAGACTTGGGATTCCCAAGGCTAAAGTAGCCAGAGAGTTCAATATCACACGGGAAACAGTCTATCAGTATTTGAGAAGCAATTAATTATAAGTCATTTATGAAATTTCTAAAGTGATGATTGAAGGAATATGCTAGTACTGGCATAATATAAGATTATTGAGGAACGCTAATGGAATCTCCCAAACGGAATCGACAGTTAATTTACCTAGGATCGTCTAAAAAAGATGCCGAGAACTTGCCTCAGGATGTGAAAGATCTGTTTACGGACGCGCTAAGCATGGCTCTTGTAGGTGAAACGCACCAAGACGCAAAACCGTTCAAATATCATGGAAGTGGTGTCTACGAAGTAGTAGGAGATTATCGTAGTGACACTTTTAGAGAAATTTATACGGTTCACTATCCAGAGGTTGTTTTTATCATTCATATCTTTCAGAAAAAGAGTAAAAGAGGAAGTGAAACCCCTAAAAAGGACAAGGAAACAATAGAAAAAAGACTTAAGTGGGCTGAAGAAGTATACGAGGAAAAATATGGGAAAAAAAGTAAGAAAAAGAAATAAAACAAACATCTCTTCTGAGAAACCGGAATACGAATTAAGTTCAGGGAATGTGTTCGCTGATTTTGGATATGCCAATCCAGAAGAGGCAAAAGCGAAATCGGATCTAGCTTTTTTAATTAGATCGATTATTAAGCAAGCAGAATTAACCCAAGAACAAGTCGCTGAATTGATGGATATAGATCAGCCAAAGGTCTCAAAAATTATGCGGGGCATTTTGTCTGAATTTACTATTGAGAGACTAATGAAATATTTAGTGTCCCTTGGATACGATGTTGAAATTACAGCAAAACAAAGCAGGTCAATAACCGCATCAATTCATGTTGGTAAAATAAACCCATCAATAAGAATAATTGGCTAAACCGTCTTAAAAAACTCCTGAGTCATGGGATGTTGTGGATCATAATCAGCGCTTAAGGTATAGATATCCCTGATTTTTTGATAAAACCGTTTCTCAGACATCCGAATCGCACGGACACGATCCAAGAGCTCATCAAAATAGTCCATTCCTCCTGGTTTATTTAAGCGTTCGTCATCAAGAGCGAAGCCCTTAATGATGTACTTTTTAAGTCGCTCAGTTGCCTATTGACGAAATTGTGTACCCCCTGTGAGATCGAATTCGATAGCCCACTGCAAGAATCGTATCTAAATTACAGTCTTTTTAACTTTTCTCGATCTTTCTTGACGAACTATTAAGTATTGTTAATAGTTCCCTCTGGCGAGACCTCTTTTTCTTCGTAAATATTTCTGATATGGAGATTTCTGAGAAAGTTTTCATATGAATGTAAGCTTGTCATAACTTCTTCAGAAAACGGCTGACCTCGTAATTCTTCGATAAGAAAGGAAATTTTCTCAAAATATTGTGGTTCTTGAAATTGTTGTTCTTTGGGAACTGCGATGGTGTAAAGATAAAGGCTCAGCATTTTCAAGCGAAGCGCGGCAGTGGGCTGCTTTTCAGCTTCTTCAATAAGGGCTAACTCATGAAATAGGTCCGCTCCTAAAACGCATTTTTCAAATTCGAGACAATTTGCAGAATCCTTAAAATGGTCTAGTATCTGTTCATTGTTGTAAAGAAGTAGCAAATCAATGTCTGCTCTCAAGAGATATCGTGCCGCAGTTCGCACTTGTCCTCGAGCTTCTTTATATTCTCCAGCTTTTCTGCGATGCATGATCGCCAAAATTGCTTGAACGAACTGCTCCACAATTCTCATTATATAGTCTTTTTGCATCGATCGATCTGTTATCCTTGAGGTTTTGGTATGGCCTCCCAAGCAGTTGTTCCATTCGATAGAATCAGAGATAGTCGTGTCCATTATATTTTCGATATTATCATTAAACCTTTTAAAAATCGATGCCGCTAAAAACGGGGTCTGTGTCAAGACTAGGGCTGCGCTGATGACGATGGTTAACAACTCTTTTTTTGGTCATTGCTATACCGAAACTACTTGAAAAATCGAAAATTTGACAAGAAAGCTCCTCACAATTCTTGTCTAGAGCGAGCGACCATTGTGCGTGCACAAGGCGCGAGCGAAGACAAGAATTATGAGGAAAAGCTGACGCTGTCAAAAAACGATTTTTCAAGTAGTTTCGGTATATCTATCCCCTACTTCAGATATTCCTTCAGTTATTTGCGTAAAAAGCGAGAAAAAGTCAATTTTCTTGAATATGTAAACAAAAATCGAGGTTTAGAATATCTCTGAAATAAAATTACTAAGACATGAAAGAGAATCTCCGGGTGTAGGGATCGAACCTACGACCAATAGATTAACAGTCTACTGCTCTACCGCTGAGCTAACCCGGAATAGAAGCAACAATCTTAAGACAAGTGCGATTTTACAGCAAACGCCTTGTTGCTTAAGGCGTTAAAAATAATCATTTACCAGGACGTTTTCTCTAGGGAATCGCATAAAAATTTGGGTTTAAATCGAGTCCAGGTTAATCTAGGGGCATGGAAGAAATCTACGGATTTATTGAAAGCATCGTCTATACGGAGACCGAAAAGGGATTCACTGTCGCCCGTCTTAAAGAGCCAAAAAAGAAAGAACTGACCTGTATTGTGGGCTTGATGCCTTCTATTCAGCCGGGCGAGACCATTCGGTGCAAGGGCGACTGGAAGCACCATCCGGATTATGGCCAGCAATTCGAGGTTAAGGCATTCGATCTGGAGGCTCCTTCCGATCTGTTGGGGATTAAGAAATATCTTGAATCAGGGATGATCAAAGGGATCGGCCCTGTTTATGCGGAACGGATTGTCAAGACGTTTGGCTTAGATACGCTCGATGTCATCGATAAAACCCCTGAGCGGCTGGTCGAGGTTTCGGGAATTCGTGAAAAACGCATCGATCAGATAAAAAAATGCTGGAAAGAGCAACACTCTATTCGCAACGTGATGATCTTTTTGCGCGGCCATGGTGCAAGTCCCGCTTTTGCCCAAAAGATCTATAAGGCCTATGGCGATGCGAGTATTGATAAGGTGCGCGCCAATCCTTTCCAACTGGCCAAAGAGATCCATGGAATTGGCTTTAAGACAGCCGATGCGATCGCAAAAGGCATCGGTATCCCCCATGATTCCTCTGCACGCATCGATTCAGGGATTGAACATACTTTATGGGAGCTGAGCAATGAGGGACATGTCTGTTTTCCGCAAAAAGATTTGGTGCCGCAGGTCAGCGCAACTTTAGAAGTCTCTGTGGAAAAAGTGGAGCAGCGCATCCTGGCTCTCGTTAAAAATGATGAGCTCGTCAAAGAAAATGAACGGATCTGGGTCAAACCTCTCTTTTTTGCGGAGACGGGGATCGCACGGGAGCTGGCGCGCCTCATGCATGCGCCCTGCCGTATCCGCGCAGTTCTGATGGACAAGGCTTTAGAATGGGTAGAACAAAAATTACATATTGAGCTGGCAGAGGAACAGAAGAGCGCGGTCTCCTTGGGAATGCAAGAAAAGGTGTTGATCGTCACAGGAGGACCGGGAACGGGAAAGAGCACGATCACTAAGGCCATTTTAGCCATCACGGAAAAGATCACGAAGCGGATTCTTTTAGCAGCCCCCACGGGAAAAGCGGCTAAACGCATCAGCGAAATCACCTACAAAAAGGCCTTTACGATCCACAGCCTATTGGAAATGGATTTCACAACAGGGGGCTTCAAGCGCAATAAGAACAATCCCCTCTTTTGCGACCTGATCATTGTCGACGAGGCCAGCATGATCGATACGCAGCTAATGAATCATCTTCTCCGCGCCATTCCTGCGGACGCTCGTGTGATTCTCATCGGCGATGTGGATCAGCTTCCCAGCGTCGGGCCGGGAACTGTGTTAAAAGACCTCATCCGTTCGGAACAGTTGCCTGTGATCCGTTTGAAAAAGATCTTTCGGCAAGCTGCCGGCTCGCGCATCATCACCAATGCGCATCGCATTAATGAAGGGACCTTTCCCGATCTTTCCTCCCCTCCCTATAGTGATTTTCAATTTATTGAAGCAAACGAGCCCGAAGAGGTGCTTAAACATATTGTAGATCTAGTTAAAACTAAGCTTGCAAAATCGCATCGGTTCCATCGTTTTCAAGATATTCAAATTCTCTGTCCCATGAAGCGCGGAATCATTGGAACGGAGAACCTCAATTGCGTTTTGCAGCAAGAGCTGAACCCTAGCCAAAATCCTCTGCAGCGGATGGGACGCTGTTTTCACATCGGCGATAAAGTCATGCAGATCCGCAATAATTATGAAAAAGAAGTGTTTAATGGAGATGTCGGGAAAGTCATCGAGATCGATTTTACTGAAAATCAGTTAAAAGTGACGTTCGATGGAAAAATTGTGGATTACGAATTTACAGAGATGGACGAATTGATCTTGGCGTATGCGGTTTCCATCCATAAATTCCAAGGAAGCGAATGTCCTTGTGTGATTATCCCCGTCCATACGACCCATTTCAAGATGCTGTATCGGAATCTACTCTATACCGGGCTGACGCGCGGAAAAAAGCGCGCCATTTTCATCGGGACTAAAAAAGCCATTGCGATCGGAATTAAAAATGAAGAGGTCCTTAAACGGCACACAGGACTTTTAGAATCTTTGAATAAATTCTTGCCAAACTATGTCAAAACGACTTGAAAAGTTTGGTTGGGGATAAAAAGTTTATTCCGTTTGAGGAAAAACACCCTTATCAGACTTAGGACTGAGAATACTTGCCTCATCATCGGCATCGTCTGATTCAGGCTTCCAATTTTTCTCTTTACTTTTAGAGTTGTTCTTCTTTGTATAGGAATCATTATCTGTAGAGGAGGGCATCGTTCCCTCATCAGGTGATGGAAAAAGCCCTTTATCAGCATATACGCTGAAAATCAGACTCGAAAACAAAATTGCAAGCTTTATTCCTTTCATAACTCCATCTCTTTTCTTTAGTTATCTAATTTTGTGTTATAATTATTTACCAAAAAAGAAGATAGAATTTTTTAACTTTCAGAGATAAATTTTAAGAAACTTTGGCTCCGGGAGGGGCATGATGGACGATGGGAAGTTCCAATCCAAAAGGCGCTTCTGCGGCAAGGATCATGCCTTGACTTTCAATCCCCATAAGCTTGGCTGCTTTGAGATTGGCAACGACAAGGATATGCTTGCCGACAAGTAGCGAAACATCTTCCATTTTCTCGCCAATTCCTGAGACAATAGTGCGTTGTTCCGTACCGAGGTCTACATTTAATTTGAGCAGTTTCTTGCTCTGGGGCACTCTTTCCACTTGGAGGACTTTGCCTACGCGCAGATCGAGTTTGCGCACATCGTCGATGGAAACCTGGTCTTTCAGGTCGGGTTTGGAGGAGGGGGCGCCTTTCATCATCTTATGCAGGGCTTCGATTTCTTTGGCGATGACCTCATCTTCGATCTTAGTAAATAGAATCTGCGGCGCGGGCAGGCGTTGTCCTTCTTTTAGAGAATGGGATAAGACATCATCCCATTTTTGGTCAGCTAAGGAAGAGGTAAATCCGAGCATTTTCCAAACTTTTTCCGCCGTTTCGGGAATAATGGGGCAGGAAAGCAGGGCCAGGGCTTTCAAGCATTCCAAACAACAAAAAATCGTCGTCTGCATGTCCTGCGCTGTCAGTGCGCTACGCGCTGCAACCCAAGGTTTTTTCGCATCAAAATAGGCATTTCCTGTCGAAGCGAGCTCCATGACGATCTGGCTTGCGCGTCGCAAATGGAAGGTCTCATAGCTTTGAGCGCATTCTCGCGCTAAATACGCGATTTTATCGAGAAATTCCTGATCTACCAGTTGTAAAGGATGGTGAGAGGGAATTTTTCCTTCGCAGTTATTCTGCGCAAAGACGAGCGTTCTGTTGACGAGATTGCCATATTTGCCGAGCAGCTCGCTATTGCAGCGCATCTGAAAATCTTTCCAAGAAAATTCCGAATCCGAGGTTTCAGGAGCGTTGGAGGCAATCGCATAGCGTATCTGATCGGTCGTAAATTGTTTGAAAAACGCATCGAGATCGATATACCAGCCGTCCGATTTGCTAAACTGACGCCCTTCGAGATTGTAGAATTCATTGGCGGGAAGCTCATCGACTAATTTGTAGGGTTGGTTTTGTCCCATGAGCATCGCAGGGAAAAAGACCGCATGAAAAGGAATATTGTCTTTGCCGATGAACTGCACGAGCTTGGTTTTAGGGTCAAGCCAGTAGTTCTTCCAGGCATCCGGTGTTCCTTTTAGTTCTGCCCATTCTCGCACTGCAGAGATGTATCCAATGGGTGCATCGAACCAGACATAGAAAACCTTGCCTTCTGTATGGGGAAGAGGAATAGGGATTCCCCAATCGGAATCGCGCGTGATGGCGCGCGGTTTTAAGTCATCGATGTAGCCTTTCGCAAAATTGATGACGTTAGGCTTCCACTCCTTTTCAGCAATCCACTGAGCGAGTTTTTCCTTAAAAAGATCAAAACGCAAAAACCAGTGCTTGGTCGATTTTCTGATCAGTGAGGCCCCGGTCAGTTTAGATCTAGGTTGGATCAGATCAGTCGCTTCGTAGCTCGCTCCGCATCTCTGACACTCATCGCCTCTGGCTTCCGGAAAAGCGCATTTAGGACAGGTACCTACCACATAGCGATCAGCGAGAAATCGATTGTCCGCTTCGGAAAAGAGTTGATCTGTGACTTTTTCTTCAATGTAGCCATTCTCGAGCAAATCCCTAAAAAATTCCTGCGTGGTTTTGACGTGTCCTGGCCAGGTTGTGCGCGAATAATGATCAAAAGAAAAATTCAGCTTTGTGAAGAAATTTTTAATGATCTCATGGAAGATATCGACATGCTGCTTGGGGGTTCTTCCCGCCAGTTCCGCATTCAGCGTGATCGCCACTCCATATTCATCGGAGCCGCATACGTAAAGGACATCGTTGCCTTTTAAACGCTCAAAGCGCGCATAGCAATCTCCGGGAAGATAAGCGCCTGCAATATGCCCAAAATGCAAGGGCCCATTGGCGTAAGGGAGAGCGGACGTGATCAGAATTTTTTCTGTGTGCATTAATTAGATTTTATTCTTGTTCAGGGGTTTCGGAATCGGCTTCTTCTAATGCTTGCAGATCTTTTAAATATTCTTCGCTAGGATTGTTTTTTAATTCCTGCAGCAGCTTGCTCATCTTCACTTCATGTCCGGATTTCATATAGAAACGCGCTAAATTGATTGCCTGATTGACAAGTAAAAAATTATTTTTAAATAAGCCTTTTATGGTCTCATTCGTCAAAGCATCCCGCATATTTTCTTTCATAATTACCTATCTCCTATCCGATGCTCTTCTGCGATCACAATGCTGCGCAAAATCGCATACGCGTTATGTAAATTGTCATTAACAATATGATAATCGTAATGGGGCACCATTGACATCTCGTGTTCTGCCCAAGCTAATCTTTCTTCGATAGTTTCTAAATTTTCCGTTTTACGTTTGATAAGCCGCTGACGCAATTCCTCAACAGAGGGCGGGCTGACAAAGATAAAAACGGCTGGAAATCCTTGCGCCCTTAATTTCATAGCTCCTTGTGTATCAATCACAAGGATCACGTGCTTGCCCATTTTCTGCTGCTGGAGCACAAAATGGCGCGAGGTTCCATAATAATACCCGAAAACCTGCGCATATTCAAGAAAATCCCCTTTTTGGATCAATTCCTCAAAAGTTTCCTTACTCAAAAAGTGATAATCTTTTCCATGGCTCTCATTATGGCGATTGGGCCGGGTGGTGCAAGAGATGCTCTCGACCACGCAATCAAATTCTTCGGTGAGCATGCGGACCAATGTCGTCTTGCCCGTCCCTGCTGGAGCGCTTAGGACAAAGATTAATCCCTGTGAAAGATTGCCAAGTAATTTTTGAGTCATTTTTATTCTATATTTTGTATTTGTTCTCGTATTTTTTCTAATTCGCTTTTGATCATCACCACACTTGCAGAGATGTCCGTATCCATCGATTTGGATCCCAGCGTATTGGCCTCTCGCATCATTTCTTGTATGAGAAAGTCTAAAGTACGTCCGACCGCTTTATCGGTAGAAGAAAGATGCTGTCTAAATTGTGCAATGTGCGCACGCAGCCGCACCAATTCTTCTGTCACATCCATACGTTCTGCTAAAAAAATGATCTCGCGTGCGATCCGCTCTTCTAATTCAGGCGTCAGGGTTTCTATTTCTTGCAACCGTTCTGTGATCTTTCTGCGATATCCGTCGTAGGGTTCTTCTTTTTTTCTCTCTATGGCCGCAAGCTGTTCTTCGATCAGAAGCAATCTCTTTTGAATATCAAAGACAAGAGCGCGGCCCTCGACGAGTTTCATCTGGATGAGCTCATCGAGCGCAGCATGGACAATCCGTTGCAGGGCTATGCGGCATTCTTCTTCTTTAAAATCAAAAACGGATTCTTCTTGCAATTGGCTGACGAGAAAACGCAAATTTACACTTTCCTGAGGATCAAATCCCAGGCCCGCGGCAACATGGTTCCATTCTAATTGCAGCTCTTTAAGCTGAGCAAGTTGTCCTTGCGGCAATGTTTTACTCTCCCCTTCGCTCAGAAGAGAAACTCTTACCGTAACCTGTCCGCGCTCGATCTCAGAAGAGATCCATTTGCGTACATCGATGTCGAATCGCAAATAGTCTCTAGGCAAATAGACGACTATGTCTCGCATTTTTCGGTTCACGGATTGGATTTCTACAACCAATTTGCCGAAGGAAAAACTGTCGCTGGCACGGCCATAGGCCGTCATGCTTTTACTCATGAAATCTCATTAAAGAAATTTAGTGGATTATATGCGATTCTCTATTCGCAGTCAATTTATTATACCACAATCTCGGCAACTGAGCATTAAATCTATTTTTTGAGTTTTATCCCTAGGACGCGAAAAAACTCGGTCCTTTAGGACCGGGATGAATCGCGCCATTTAACATGAAATTGCTATACTGCGCCCGGTAAGGTTGTGTGAATTTTTTCAGCAGATTTTTGGTTCCAGTAGCATTGCGGAGATCG
>Ga0070731_10003544_pt1 | contig 14002 bp, 16 predicted proteins | sample Coa_R1_2_FD_66448 | JGI IMG/M metagenome (GOLD analysis project Ga0070731, IMG submission 66448) | Surface soil microbial communities from Centralia Pennsylvania, which are recovering from an underground coalmine fire - Coalmine... | ecosystem: Environmental > Terrestrial > Soil > Unclassified ... | reverse complement strand
GCCGCCGCGCGACGTCGCCGATGCCGCGCGCCGCCTCGCGCGCGACGAACTCGAAGTGCGGCGTCTCGCCGCGGACGACGGCCCCGAGACAGACGACGGCGTCGTAGCGCCCGGCCGCGGCGAGCCGCTGGGCGCAGAGCGGCAGCTCGAACGCCCCCGGCACGGTCGCGACGTCGATCGCGTCGTCCGCGACCCCGTGGCGAGCGAGCGCGTCGAGCGCCCCCGCAAGCAGCTGGTCGGTGACCGCCTGGTTGAAGCGCGCGAGCGCGATGCCGATGCGCAGGCCTTCGCCGCTCAGGGTGGCTCGGAAGTGGCGCGGCACGAAGCGGGACTCAGCCCTTCGCCGGAAGCCCGGTGAGCAGGTGCCCGAGCTTCGTCTGCTTGGTGCGGAGATACTCGATGTTCCCGGCGTGCGGCGTGACCTCCAGCGGTGCGCGCGCCACCACCTGGATGCCGTAGCTCTCGAGCCCGCCGATCTTCTGCGGATTGTTGGTGAGGAGCCGGACGCGGTGCACGCCGAGGTCGCGCAGGATCTGCGCGCCGATCCCGTAGTCGCGCAGGTCCTCGCGGAAGCCGAGCTCGAGGTTCGCCTCGACCGTGTCCCGGCCCTGGTCCTGCAGCGCGTAGGCGCGGATCTTGTTGACGAGGCCGATCCCACGCCCTTCCTGGTGGAGATAGACGAGCACGCCGCGACCGGCGGCGGTGATGGCCGCGAGCGCCTCGCGCAGCTGGTCGCCACAGTCGCAGCGCTCGGAGCCGAAGACGTCGCCGGTCAGACACTCCGAGTGCAGGCGGACGAGCACGTCCGTCTCGCTCTGCACGTCGCCGAGGACGAGCGCCATGTGCTGATGGTGATCGATGCTGTTGTCGTACAGGATCGCGCGGAAGGTCGGGCCGTCGCGCAGCGGGAGCATCGCCTCCGCCACGCGACGGACGAGCGTGTCGGAACGGAGCCGCATGTGGATCGTGTCGGTGATGGAGACGCGGGGGATTCCGTACATGTCGGCGAGCGCCGTGAGCTCCGCCTCGGTCGCGAGGTTCCCCGTGGGACCCAGCACCGCGCAGATCACCGCTTCCGCGCCGAGCCCGGCCAGCCGCACGAGATCGCTCGCGGCCTCGGGGAGCGCGGCACAGACGAGCGCCCCGCCCCGTCGGGCCTCGATCGTGGTGACGTGTCCGGGCATGACGACATCGGCGGCGGTCGCGTCGGCGGCGACGGCAGCCAGGATCGTGGTCGCCCGGTCCGCGGCGCTGATGCCCGTCGACACGCCGTGGCGCGCCTCGATCGACGCGCCGTAGGCGGGCTGGCCCCGTCCGGCGTTGGCCATCAGCGGGACGCCGAGCTGCCGCATGCGAGCAGCGCTCAGCACGAGAGAGACGAGACCGCGCGCGTGCGTGACGAGGAAGTTGACGGCGTCGGGCGTGATACGGCTGGCGGCGCACGCGAGGACCGCCTCCGGCGGATCCACCGCCGTGTCGAGCACGAGGACGAAGCCGCCGCCGCGAAGCTGCGCGAGGCATCCGGTCATCGCGTCCGGCGCCATCGAGGCAACCCTACCCTGCGCCCAACGCCGAGGCAAAGCCCGTGTCACCCGCGTGAGTAGCGAACGCGGCCCTCGAGGACCAGGTCGTCGCCGACGCGCGCGACCGACGGGCCTTCCACCCGTAGCGCCGTGCGCATGCCACGGATGCCGAGCGCCCCGATCGCGGCGACGCCGTCGCCGCCGAGGAGCCGCGGCGCGACGAACAGCACGAGCCGGTCGACGACGCGCGCGCGCAGCGCCGCCGCCGCGACGTCACCGCCCCCCTCGACGAGCACCGACGTGAGCCCCCGTGCGCCGAGCGCCTGTGCCAGCGCGTCGAAGGGGACGCGCCCATCGGCGCCGGGGACGAGGAGGACGTCGACGCCGCGCCGCCGGAGCGCCGCGACGCGCCCGGGGGCAGCGTTCGCGGGCGCAACGACCCACGTCGGCGGACCGCCGCCGGCGAGGACGCGCGCGTGCGCCGGCAAGCGGAGCGCCGGCCCCGCGACGACGATCCGGATCGGGTCATGGCCGCCGCGTAGCCGGCACGTGAGCCGCGGATCGTCGGCGCGTACCGTGCCCGCGCCGACGAGCACCGCGTCGCTGACGGCGCGGAGCCCGTGCGCGAGACGGCGGGCCGCCGCGCCGGTCACCCAGCGCGCGTCGCCGCCCGCCGCCGCGATCCGTCCGTCGAGCGTCGTCGCGAGCTTGAGGCTGATCAGCGGCCGTCCGTGCCGCATCCGCATCGTGTACCCCGCGGTGAGGCGGCGCGCCTCCTCGGCCCCCGGCCCGACGACGACCGGAATGCGGGCGCGCCGGAGCCCGGCGATGCCGCGGCCGCGGACGCGCGGATTCGGATCCGCCATCGCCACCACGACGCGCCGGAGACCGAGCGGCAGGAGCGCGTCCAGGCACGGCGGCGTCCGTCCGAAGTGTGTACACGGCTCGAGCGTCACGTACAGCGTCGCGCCACGCCCATGCGCGCCGGCAGCGCGCAACGCGAGGATCTCGGCATGCGGACCGCCGGCCCGATGGTGCCAGCCTTCGCCGACGACGCGGTTCCCGCGCACCAGCACCGCGCCCACCGGCGGGTTCGGAAACGTCCGGCCCAGCCCGCGCGCGGCGAGCTCGAGCGCGCGCGCCATATGGCGCGCGTCGGCGTCCGCGCTCACGCCCGCCGGCGCTTCGCCGGCCGCGCGCTCCGGCCGCGCGGCGCTCCCCGGCGCTCCGCGATCAGATCCTCCAGCTCGCGCATGAACTCGCGCACGTCCCGGAACGAGCGGTAGACGGATGCGAAGCGCACGTACGCGACGCCGTCGAGCTCGTGCAGCGCACGCATCACGCTCTCGCCGATCTCGCGGCTGGTGACCTCACGCTCCCCGCCCTCCTGCAGCTGCCGCTCGATCCGGTCGACGAGGGCCTCGATCGTATCGACGGAGATCGGCCGCTTCTCGCACGCGCGCTTCAGCCCGGCGACGATCTTCGCCCGCTCGAAAGGCTCCCGCCGCCCGTCCTTCTTGACGACCATCGGCAGCGATTCCTCCACGCGCTCGTAGGTGGTGAAGCGCCGCCCGCAATGCTCGCAGTGCCGCCGCCGCCGGATCGCCTCCCCGTCCTTCCCCAGCCGCGAATCGACGACCCGGTTCTCGAGGTCGTGACAGAACGGACACCGCATCCGTCAGTCCGACCCGAGAGTGGCCCGCGGGCCGGTCACCGCTCGGGGTAGATCGGGAACCGCCCGCACAGGTCACGGACCTCGTCGCCGAGCGCGGCGAGCCGGCCCGCATCTCCAACCGCCTCGAGCCCACGACGGATGAAGTCGGCGATCACGTCCATCTCCGCCTCGCGCATACCGCGCGACGTCACCGCCGGCGTTCCGATGCGGACGCCGCTGGTCACGAACGGCGAGCGCGGGTCGTTCGGGACCGTGTTCTTGTTGACGGTGATGCGCGCCTTGTCGAGCGTCTCCTCGGCGAGCTTCCCGGTGAGCTCGGTCCCGCGCAGGTCGAGCATCATCAGGTGGTTGTCGGTGCCGCCCGAGAGGAGACGGAGGCCGCGGCGGAGGAGGCCATCGGCGAGCGCCTTCGCGTTCGCCACGATCTGCCGCTGGTAGTCGCGGAACGCAGGGGTCGACGCCTCATGCAGCGCGACCGCCTTCGCGGCGATCACGTGCATCAACGGGCCGCCCTGGTTTCCCGGGAACACGGAGGAGTTGATCGACTTCTCGAACGCCTCGCGGAAGAGAATCATGCCCCCGCGCGGGCCGCGCAGCGTCTTGTGCGTCGTCGTGGTCACGAACTCCGCGTGCGGCACCGGCGACGGATGGAGCCCCGCCGCTACCAGGCCGGCGAAGTGCGCCATGTCGACGAAGAGCGTCGCGCCGACCTCGTCGGCGATCGTGCGGAAGGGAGCGAAGTCGATCGCGCGCGGGTACGCGGAATGGCCGACGACGATCATCTTCGGCCGCTCGCGCCGGGCGAGGTCGTGGACCTGGTCCAGGTCGATCCGGCTGTCCGACTCGCGCACGCCGTACGGGACGACGCGGAAGTACTTGCCGGAGAAGTTGACCGGGCTGCCGTGCGTCAGGTGCCCGCCGTGGGCGAGGTTCATGGCGAGGATCGTGTCGCCCATCTGGAGCTGCGAGAAGTAGACGCACATGTTGGCCTGCGAGCCGGAGTGCGGCTGCACGTTGGCGCGCTCCGCGCCGAACAGCGCCTTGGCGCGCTCGATCGCGAGCGTCTCGACCTCGTCGACGAACTGACAGCCGCCGTAGTAGCGCTTGCCGGGATAGCCCTCGGCGTACTTGTTCGTCAGCACCGAGCCCTGTGCCTCGAGCACGGCCTCGCTGACGACGTTCTCGGACGCGATGAGCTCGAGGTTGTACTGCTGCCGCTCCGTCTCGCGCGCGATCGCCGCGAAGACGGCCGGGTCGGTCCGCTCGAGCGCCGAGCTCACCGGAGCGCTCCGCGCTCGGGCCGCAGGCCGACCTCGCGCTCGATGTCGGCGATCTTGTCCACGCGGCGCTGGTGCCGTCCGCCCGCGAACTCGGTGTCGAGGAAGACCTGCAACACTTCGCGCGCCTGGGGCGTCGCCGTCACGCCGCCGCCGAGGACGAGCACGTTGGCGTCGTTGTGCTCACGCGCCATGCGCGCCGCGTGCGGATCCCCGACGAGCGCTGCCCGCACACCGGGAAACTTGTTCGCCGCGATACTCATGCCGATGCCGCTCGTGCACACGAGGATGCCGCATTCCGCCTCGCGACGCGATACCCGCGCGGCGACGAGCCGCGCGAAGTCGGGATAGTCCACGGACGTGGAGCCGGACGTGCCGACGTCGACCACCTCCTCGCCGCGCTCGCGCAGCATCGCGACGAGCGCGTCCTTCACCTGGACGCCCCCGTGGTCGGCTCCGACCGCAATCATCTCACTTGTGGCTCTCGATGTAGTGCACGACGTCCTGGACGGTGCGGATCTTCTCCGCCTCTTCGTCCGAGATCTCCATGTCGTATTCTTCCTCGAGCGCCATCACCAGCTCGACGATGTCGAGCGAGTCGGCGCCGAGGTCCTCGATGAAGGAGGCTTCCGGCGTGACCTCCTCCTCGCTCACGCCGAGCTGCTCGCAGATGATCTCCTTCACCTTCTGCTCCACGCTCGCTGCCATCAAACCCTCCTACTCTCCAGCCGTCACATGAAGAGTCCGCCGTTCACGTGCAAGACGTGACCGGTGACGTAGCCGGCGCCGGGGGACGCCAGGAACGCGACCGCCGCGGCGACGTCGTCGGGCGTGGCGGCCCGGCCGACCGGGATCACGGTCGTGTAGAACGCCTTCTGCTCCTCACCGACGCTCGCCGTCATGTCGGTCTCCACGAACCCCGGGGCGACGGCGTTCACCGTCACCCCGCGCGAGGCGACCTCGCGCGCGAGCGATCGCGTGAACCCGACGACCCCCGCCTTCGCCGCCCCGTACGCCGCCTGCCCTGCGTTCCCCATCTCCGCAACCACCGAGGTGACGTTCACGATCCGTCCGTACCGAGCGCGCACCATGGCACGGAGCGCGGCCTTGGTACAGTGGAACACCCCGGTCAGGTTGGTGCGCAGCGCCCGCTCCCAGTCGGCTTCCCGGAGCCGCATCACGAGACCGTCGACCGAGACTCCGGCGTTGTTCACGAGCACGTCGAGCCGTCCATGCCGATCAACGACGTTCTGCACTGCGACACGGACCGCTTCCGCATCCCCGACGTCGAACGCTTCCGCGACGGCGACGCCGCCGGCGGCCGTGACGAGCGCCACGGTCTCCTCCGCCGCGTCCGCCCGCTCCCGGTAGTTCACGACGACGGTCGCGCCGGCGCGCGCGAGCCGCAGCGCGATCGCCCGCCCGATGCCACGCGAGCCGCCGGTCACGAGGGCGACGTGGCCCGCGAGTCCGTCGCTCGGGGACGTCACGCCGCGAGAGCCTCGCGGGCACGGTCGATCGCGTCGACGTCGCCGGCCGGCACGGCGGCGATCGAGGGCGCGATCCGCTTGATCAGGCCGGACAGCACGCGACCCGGCCCGGTCTCGAACGCGACGGTCGCGCCGAGGGCCGCGAGCGCCCGAACCGTCTCCTCCCAGCGCACCGGCGCCGTCACCTGCCGGGCGAGGAGCGCGGGCAGCTCGTCGGCACCGCGGACGGTGCGCGCCTCGACGCTCGTCACGACCGGGACGCGCAGCGCGCGGAACGTCACCGTCGCGAGATGGCGCGTCAGCCCCGCCGCCGCGGGCGCCATCAACGGACAGTGGAACGGCGCGCTCACCGCGAGGAGCTGCGCACGCGCCCGCCGTGCGGTCGCGAGCTCGACCACCCGGCCGACGGCGGCCGCATGCCCGGCGACGACGGTCTGGCCCGCGCCGTTCAGGTTGGCGGGGACGACGACCTGTCCGTCCGCCGCCTCGGTGCAGAGCGCGGCCACGGCGTCCGCATCGAGGCCGACGATCGCCGCCATCGCGCCGTCCCCGGGAGCGACGGCTGCCTGCATGAGGCGACCGCGCTCGCGGACGCCGACGACCGCGTCGCCGAAGTCGAGGGCCTCCGCGGCGACGAGCGCCGACCATTCGCCGAGGCTGTGACCCGCGAGCGCCGCCGGGCGGAGATCGCTGAGCTCGCGCAGGACGCGGTACGCGGCCACGCTGGCGGTCAGGATCGCCGGCTGTGCGTGCTCCGTGAGCCGCAGCACGTCCTCCGGTCCCTCGAAGCAGACGCGCGCGAGGGCCGTCCCCAGCCGATCGTCCGCCTCCTCGAACGTGCGGCGCGCGATCGGGAACGCCGCCGCGAGATCGCGTCCCATGCCGACCCGCTGCGACCCCTGGCCGGGAAAGACGCACACGACGGTCGCCCCCGCGGCGGACCGTCGCTCTTCCGGCGGGCGGCTCAGCCTTCCTCGGTCTCGACGACCTTGCGGCCGCGGTACGTCCCGCAGTGCGGGCACGCCCGGTGGCGCAGCGTCGGCTCGCCGCACTGCGGGCAGGAGATCGCGTGGGGCGCAGTCAGCGCGTCGTGCGCGCGGCGCTTGTCCCGCTTCGTCGCCGACGTGCGGCGCTTGGGTACGGCCATCGAATCCCTCCTCCGCGGCGGGTTACTTCCCGCGCGCGAGCGCGTGCAGCGCCGCAAGCCGCGGGTCCGGCGTCGCGGCCGTGGGGCACCCGCATGTTCCGGCGTTCAGGTTCGCCCCGCAGCGCGGGCAGAGACCGCGACACGCCTCGCCGCACAGCGGCCGGGTTGGCAGGGCGAGGATCATCTGCTCGTGGACGAGCGGCGTCAGATCGATCTCCTCGCCCTCGTAGTAGCTGAGCTCCAAGTCGTCGGCCGAGAGGCGCGCTGCACCGACCTCGGCGGCGCGCGGCGCCAGCACGAACACGAAGGGATGATCGAGGCCGAACGAGTACTCCTCCGCGCAGCGGGCACACGTCCCGATCACGTCACCATGCAGCGTGCCGCGGAAGAACACGTCGAGGCCGGCGCGGTAATACTCGACGTCCACGCCGAGCGCGTGCGCCACGCGGTAGTCGTGCACGCCCCGATCGAGACGCGCGTTCAGCTCGTCGATGCCCTCCGCATAGTGGATCTCCTTCGGAGTGGCCTTGATGTCTTCGATCGCGATCTTCATGGACGACCTGCGGGAAGGACGATCAAGGTAGCCATCCGGCTGGGACCCGTCAAACGCATATGCGTCATTCATCATCGCGCCCGGTGGCGAGTCCGAGGGCGCGCTCGACCCGGCGGAGACGACGGAGCGCCTCCGGCAGGCGTGCGACCGCGCTCGACATCCGGCGCCAGAGGCGGACGTCGGTGGCGGGGTAGCCACCGTACACCGCGCCCGCGGGCACGTCGCCGTGCACGCCCGACTTCGCCGCGATCTGCGCGCCGTCCCCGACGCTCTGGTGTCCGGCGAGCCCGACCTGCCCACCGAGCATGACCCGACGCCCGAGGATCGACGTTCCGGCGAGCCCGACCTGTGCCGCGATCAGACACTCCGGGCCGATCCGGCAGCCGTGCGCGACCATCACGAGGTTGTCGATCTTCGTGCCCCGGCCGACGCACGTCGCGCCGAACGCCGCGCGGTCGACGGTGGCGTTCGCGCCGATCTCGACGTCGTCCTCGAGCACGACGGTGCCGACGTGCGGGATCTTGCGGATGCGATCCGGCAGCGGGAGGTACCCGAACCCGTCGCTGCCGATCACCGCGCCCGCGTGCAGGACGACGCGATCGCCGATCGTGACGCGCTCGCGCACGACCGCGCCCGCGTGCGCCGTGAAGCGCTCGCCGATCGTGACGTCGTCGTAGATCGTCACGCGCGCGTGGAGCACGGCGTCGCGCCCGATGCGCACGCGCTCGCCCACCGTCACGTGCGGTCCGAGCCACGCCCCGGGCGCGATCTGCGCGCTCGCCGCAACGACCGCTGTCGGATGGACCGCGGGCGTCGGTCGCGGCGGCGGCGGATGGAACAGCTCGACCGCGGCGACGAAGGCGAGATACGGATGGGGGGCGCGCAGCGACGGCAACCCGACGTCCTCCGCGTCCGGAGACAGCAGGACCGCGGCGGCGCGCGTGTCCGCGAGCTTCGCCGCGAGCCGGCGGTCGGCGAAGAACGTCAGCGTCCCCGGTCCGGCGTCCTCGATCGCCGCGACGCCGGTGATCTCGATGCCGGCGTCGCCGCGGAGCTCGCAGCCGAGCGCGCGCGCGAGCTCGCCGAGCTTCATGCGCACCCTTTAGCGGAGCACGGGACGGGGGTCCAACCACACGCTCGTGGGGCGCGACGACTCGCCTTGCACCCGCTCGCGTGGTACGAACGCGCGATGCCGGAGCCCGACTTCGACAAGCGCGGCGGCCTCGTCACCGCCATCGCGCAGGACGCGGAGAGCGGGCAGATCCTGATGGTCGCCTACATGAACCGCGAGGCGTGGCAGCACACGCTCGCGACCGGGCGCGCCACCTACTGGAGCACCTCGCGCAAGTCGCTCTGGGTCAAAGGCGAATCGTCGGGGCACGTGCAGCACGTGCGCGAGGTGCTGGTCGACTGCGACGCGGACGCCGTCGTGCTCCGCGTCGAGCAGGTCGGCGGCGTGGCGTGTCACGAGGGCTACGCGAGCTGCTTTCACCGCCGGGTCGAGGACGGACACTGGCGGGTGATCGCGCCCCGGCTGGAGCCCCCGACCGCGTGAGCAACGTCCTCCAGCTCGGGATTCCCAAGGGGAGCCTCGAGGCGGCGACCGTCGAGCTCTTCCGTCGCTCCGGCTGGAAGATCTCGGTCGACGCGCGCAGCTACTTCCCGTCGGTCGACGATCAGGAGCTCCGCTGCCTACTCGTGCGCGCGCAGGAGATGGCGCGCTACGTCGAGAGCGGCGCGCTCGACGCCGGCATCACTGGCCGCGACTGGGTGCTCGAGTACGAGGCCGACGTCGTCGTCGCGCAGGAGCTCGTCTACTCGAAGGCGAGCCTGCGCCCGACCCGCTGGGTGCTCGTCGTCCCGCGCGACTCGAAGGTCGAGAAGCCGGAGGACCTGCGCGGCGCCCGGATCGCGACCGAGCTCGTGCGCTACACGCGGCGCTGGTTCGCCGAGCGCAAGATCGACGTGCAGATCGAGTTCTCGTGGGGCGCGACCGAGGCGAAGGTGGCCGAAGGACTCGTCGACGCCATCGTCGAGGTGACGGAGACCGGGTCCACGATCCGTGCCCACGGTCTCCGTATCCTCTGCGACCTCTTCCAGTCGGTTCCGCAGCTGATCGCGAACCGCGCTGCCTGGGACGTGCCGTGGAAGCGCGACAAGATCGAGCAGATCGCGCTCCTCCTCGCCGGCGCGCTGCGTGCCGAGGCGCAGGTCGGGATCAAGATGAACGTCCCGAAGGCGAAGCTGCCCGACGTGATCGCGCTCGTCCCGGCGATCACCGCGCCCACCGTGTCGCCCCTGCACGGCACCGACTGGTTCGCGGTCGAGAGCGTCATCGCCGAGGCCACGGTACGCGAGCTCATCCCGAAGCTGCTCCGCGCCGGCGCGGTCGGGATCATCGAGTATCCGCTGAACAAGATCGTGGGATGATCCGACGGGGCGCGACGCTGGCGTGATCCGCGGCATCGCACGGCGAGCGCGCGCCTGGCTGCTGCGACCGCTGCTGGCACAACTGGCTGCTCCCGAGCGCGGCCGCCCGACGTCGGTCGAAGGGCAACTCGCGCTCCTCCACCTCTATCGACTGCTCGCATACACCGGCGCGCCGTTGCCGCGGCTCGACGAGGTGGGCTTCCGTGTCTACTCGGAGGCGGACGAGGACGGCATCCTCCTCTATCTGTTCGGGCTCGTCGGCACCACGAACCGGATCCTCGTCGACATCGGGGCCGCGGGCGTGGTGGGCAGCAACACCGCAAACCTGTTGATCAACCACGGTTGGAACGGCGTGCTCGTGGAGGCGGACGCCGACCGCCACAAGAGCCTCGTTTCGTTCTACGCGAGCTGCCCGGACACCGCGCATCGCCCGCCCCGCTGCGTCCCGATGCGTCTCACGGCCGACAACGTCAACGAAGTTCTCGCCGGCCAGCAATGCTCGGGAGAGATCGATCTCCTGTGCATCGATGTCGACGGCATCGACTACCATCTCTGGAGAGCAATCGACTGCGTCAGCCCGCGCGTCGTGCTCGTGGAATATCAGTGCATCCTGGGCCCCGAGCGCGCCGCGACGGTCCCGTACGACCCGGACTTCAGCCCGGTGTTCGACGGTCCGTACGGCATCTACAACGGCGCCTCGCTCGCGGCGTTCGTGAAGCTCGGGCGCGCGAAGGGCTACCGCCTCGTCGGCAGTCACCGCCACGGCTACAACGCGTTCTTCGTGCGCGACGACGTGGGGCCGGGACTCCTTCCGGAGGTCGACGCCGCGAGCTGCTTGCGCAAGCCGTTCGCGCGCTGGGCGATCGAGACGTACGGCGAACGCGTGAAGGCGTTCCGGTGGATCGACGTGTAGCTGAACAAGATCGTCGGCTGAGCGCGGTGCCTCACCCGGGAACCGTGGCCGGGACTGGCCCCGGTTCGGGCGGACTCGGAGCCGGGGCGGGCTTCGTGTCCCGCTTCGCGGGCCGGACCAGGCGCGCGAAGAGCGTCGCGTAGAGCTCCGGCGCGCCGTCGTCGGCGGCGGCGCGTGCGCCCCGCTTGAGCGCCGCGAGCGCGCTCTCCCACGTCTGTCCGACGGCATCCCGCGTATGCCGCGCTTCACGCACGACGACCTCGAGCTTCGCGACGGCGGGCAAGGCCGCCTCGACGGCCTGCGCCGCCCGCGTGGCGGCCTGCGCGGCAGCCAGGGCCAGCTTGCTCGCGCTCTTCTCGCGCTGCACCGCCGCGGCGAGCCGCCGGACCTCCTTCGCCTCTTCCCCGAACGGCATTCGCATCACCGCGCCGGGCGCGAGATCGCCGAACGCCGTGAACGGGTTCGCGCGCGGGCGGCCGGCGGCGACGAGGGCGCGCGCGAGCGCCTCGACGGCTTCGTCCTGATCGACGTCACGCTCGCTCAGACGCTCCTGGGCGACGCGAAGCTGGGCCTCCGCCGCCTCGACCTTGCGCTGCGCGTCGGCGTACGCCCGGTTCGCACGCTCGAACTTCGCGAGGCGCAGCTTCACCAGACGCACGTCGATCGCCCGGGCGGCCGCGAGGATCGCGGCGCCCGCATCCAACCGGTTCCCTGGACTCGCCGTCGGCATCATCGTCCCTCCTGCGCGACATCGCGTCGCGCGAGCTGGCGGCTATCAATTCGACGCCACGCGCCGCAATGACGGAGCGGGATGCCTGCCGCGCATCGACGGCGGCGAAGCAGCCCGGCGCGTTACGCGTCCTGCAAGCGCGTCGGAAGCGTTGTCCCGGGCCGAATCCGGCCTTGCAACGGGGCCGGGAAACGTTTCCCGGGCCGAATCTGGACTTGCAATGGGGTCGGGAATCGGTTCCCGGCCGGACGGATCTCTTCCTTGACATCGGCCTGGCCGCGAGAGCACGTTCCCGATCGATACGGTTCAGCAAAACCGTCTGGAGGCGGTCATGAAAGGGCGTCGGCGGCTGCCGCTGATCGTGGTCCTCGCCACCGCCTGGGCAACATCCTTCGCCCATGCCGCCGATCGATACGTCTCCGTGGGAGGCCACGACACGGCGAACGACTGCCTGACGTCGACCACCCCCTGCGCCACGGTGAGCCGCGCGACCAGCCAGGCATCGAGCGGCGATACGATCAACGTCGCTAGCGGTAGCTACCGCGACAACATTCGCATGGTGGACTCGGCCACGCTCGCGTTCCTCGGCGGTTGGGACGCCACGTTCACGAGCCGCGATGCCCTCAAGACGCCATCGATCTTGAAGGGCGGCCGGGTGCACCTCCCGAGCTACACCGGGCACGAGCGCGTGTGGAGCATCCTGGCCTGGAACGGCACCGTCATCCACGCGACGATCGATGGCTTCGTCCTCACCGGCGGCCACTCCGGAACCCGTGTGATCCCCGACAACGTCGACGGCAACGCGGCGGCCAACGCACGCGCAGCGGGTGGGCTCGCGGCGGTTGCGGCCTCGGACAGTGCGGTGACGCTGCGGATGTCGAATACGGTCGTGACCCGCAACCGTGACGACTACGGTGGTGCGGGATTGAGTCTCTGGGCGCTCGACAACTCCTCGCTCGACGTCACGCTCGACACGGTGCAAGTGACGCACAACAAGAGCGCGTCCCCGGGCGCGGGCGGTGGCATCCTCGTGTTCGACGCGCCGTACTCCGGCGAGTCCAGCGCGATCACATTCCGCCTTTCGAACGCCGTCGTGGCCTACAATTCCTGCTGGGGTAGCGGAGGCGGGGTACTGCTGAGCAACTACGGCAGTCCCGGCTCGAGACTCGACGCCGCCATCGTGAGCTCGACGATCACACACAACTCGGCACGCAACGCGAAATGTCCGCCGACCGGCTGTCTCCACCTCGGCGGGGGCGGGATCTACACGATCGCCACCGCCGGCCCGATGCACGTGACCATGACCGACACGATCCTGCGCGGGAATCGGCTGATCGGTCCCGGAGCGGGAATCGACCTCTTCAACAACAGCACCTTCGGCGACAACAGCACCTCACCGAGCATGCTCACGCTCGACGAGGACCACGACGACATCGGGGACATCGTGCTCCAGGGCGGCACCTTCAACGATCTCGGTGGAAACGTGTCGACCGACCCGATGCTGGATCGGGCGTACGAGCTCGAGGCGGGATCGCCGCTCATCGACGCGGGCACGTGCACTGGCGTCCCCTCGACCGACTTCGAGGGTGATCCCCGACCCAGCGGCACGGGGTGTGACATCGGCGCGGACGAATTCCAGTTCTAAGAGATGGTTCGCGTAAGCCCGTGGATTCGCGGGGTCTTCGGCACCGACGACAAGCCATCAGCGCTCTAGCCAAGATCATCCAGCGTCCGGTTAGCTATCCCGTTTTCTGTTGACCTCCTCCCCGGCCACTGCGATAGCCAACCGCGTCCAGTCGTCGAGCGGACCCGACCGGGGGGACGGGTTCCAAGGAGGTGCTCCATGCCGTCTCCCAGGCCGGTCACGGGGATCGTCGTCGGGTTACTGGTTCTGTCCGCCATCGCGACCTCGAGTACCGCTCAGACGAGTACGATCACGGTCACGAGCACGGCCGACGATGGATCGTCGGGCACGCTACGTCAGGCGCTCTCGGTGGCGACGGATGGCGACATGATCGACGCCACCGGCGTGTCCGGGACCATCCTGCTGACCGGTGGCGAGCTGGTGGTCACGAAGAATGTGTCGATCGTCGGTCCTGGCCCCGCCAATCTGGCGGTGAACGGCAATGCCAACGGCCGCGTGTTCCACATTACCGCCGGCACATTGGTGTTTGTACCCGTCCCAACCGTGTCGATTTCTGGCCTGACGATCACCAACGGCTTCGCTTCCGGGCCCGCACCAGCCAACCAGGGCGGAGGTATCT